>Ga0105239_10000011_pt1 | contig 337500 bp, 321 predicted proteins | sample KBSC44metaG_FD_92761 | JGI IMG/M metagenome (GOLD analysis project Ga0105239, IMG submission 92761) | Corn rhizosphere microbial communities from Kellogg Biological Station, Michigan, USA - KBS C4-4 metaG | ecosystem: Host-associated > Plants > Roots > Rhizosphere > Soil | place: Michigan...
CCGATACCGATACCGGCACCAATTACAGCTAATCCTGCGCCAATCGCAGCGATACTTCCATGAACTACATCTTGAGTCATTGTTTGATAATTTAAACGTGTATATTAATAGATAATTAATTCAAATTAATGATGATGCTCTTCTACAGCCATGCCAATAAACAAGGCCGAAAGCATCGTGAAAATAAACGCCTGTAAGAATGCAACCAATAACTCAATTACATCCATAAACACAACGAACAGAACCGATACCGGTGATATCCAAAGCGTATTAAAAATAAAGATCAGTGATATTAAGCTCAATACAATAATGTGGCCTGCAGTGATATTTGCAAACAAACGAATCATCAAAGCAAAAGGCCTTGAAATAATACCTATCATTTCAACAGGTACCATGATAATATATAACCAAAGTGGAATATCGGGAGCGAAAATATGTTTCCAATAATATTTATTTCCACTTACGTTAACAACTATTAAAGTAATAACAGAAAGCACTAAAGTTACCGCTATATTACCCGTAAGATTATACCCTCCCGGAAAAAGCGGAACAAGGCCTAACAAGTTGTTAATTAATATAAAAAAGAACATGGTTAATAACAACGGCATGTACTTTACATATTTTGAACCTATGTTTGGTATAGCAACATCATCACGTACAAACAATATAACCGGCTCAATCAATGACTGGAAACCTTTTGGAGCTTTACCTGTGCGTTTTCTATAACTTGATGATACACTAAAAAACATAACTAATAATATCACCATAGCCATCCACATGCTGGCTACGTTACGGGTAATTGAAAAATCCAATAATTTACCTGTAGCTTGTTCATTAACCAATCCCGCATCATCAACTGCAATTACTTTGTTATGATCAAGTTTATAGTTATAATATTTGCCTTTATAAATTACATTTACCCCCTCTTCATGCTGTTCAATTTTGGCCGATGAGAACACTTCTAAACCTTTGTCAGTATATAATATTATGGGCAATGGAAGAGAAGATTTTCCGATCATATGCCATGAATGCGAATCGGCAATGTGTTCTAATATCACTTCCTTTGGGCTAAACTTTTTCACCTCGGCCGTAGTGTCCTTTTCTTGGGCAAATGATACGGCAGGAAATGCGCATACCATTAGTAAAACGGCATATTTTAGGAATTTCTTAATTTTTTTTGAGTTCAAAATCAACTTATTATTCATCAAAATGAAGTTTTTTACCTTAATTTTTGGTTGCGCAAGTTACACAACAAAGTATAAATTTCAAAGGCCATATTTAAGAAATATATGTAAAAAAAATCGGCCACAAAAATGTACCTGTTTACCCTGTTTTTCAGGATAAAAATAAGCACAAAAAACAGGCACGCCAATATCTTAAAAACAGTCGCCCCTAAAAAAAACTGCGCCCCTGCCTCAGGGTTTATCCGTTGCCCAATTAGTATGGTAATAACCACTAAAAATGTAAGCACAGATAAAAAAAAGAATATGAGCCAAAAGTGCGGCGTTATTAAATAAGTATTACCGGTATATATTAATAATAAGGGCAATATTGCTAAGCCTATATTAAACAACAAACCAGATAAAAGTGTAGGGAGTAATTTCAACTCTTTACTGATTTAATTACCATATATAACGAAATAAACACACCTACTAAAGACAATGCAGCTGTTACCCATTTAGTTTGATGGGCGGCTGCCTCATCAATTTTATAACCTGCAAAGGCAAATACACCTATAACTGCTATCATTTGAAAAGCAATACCTGTGAATTTTGCTAAAGAACTGGCTTCGTTACCATCGTTCTGCTCATTTTCTGCCATCCCGCAAATTTATTAAATCCTATTGCATAATGTTTACTAAATTAGCAATGCTTTTATAACCCGTGTTTAAATTTGAAGCGCATCTATATATCCCTTGTAAATAAGCAGGTTGTCTTTTTTGGATTGGTGGCAGTTTTGTTTGCTGCCGGTTGCTCTTTTGAAAAAAGGACCGGTTTTAACCGCGCCATGCAAAATTTAACCGCCCACTATAATATATTATATAACGCCAATGAGCTGCTGCGCCAAAAACAGGAAACCTACGCCGGCACTTATATTGACCAATACACTAACCTATTAAGTGTTTACCAGGACACCATTGCCCATACCGATGCCCCCGATAAAGATCTTGACGCCGCCATATTTAAGGCCAATACCATTATTAATGAAAAAGAACAAAGCAAATACATTGGCAGCGCTTACCTGGTATTAGGCAAAGCCAATTTTTTGGCTGGTAAGTTTTTTAACGCGGTCGAGTTTTTTAGTTATGTAATGCGGTCTTTCCCGCAGGATAAAAACCTTGTACCGGAAGCAGCCGCATGGAAAACACGGGCCTTACTTTATCTTGATAATAAAGCAGAGGCTAAGCTTACGCTCGATTCGGCTTTTTTAAATGCCGATCCTAAAAAACATTTGCCGGCAACTATCTATGCTGCCGCCCTGCAGTATAATATCAATACCAAAAATTACGTTGACGCTGAGGCGTCTGCCAAAAAAGCGATAGCTTACAGCAAAAATATTAACGAAAAGCTGCGCTGGACCTTTATCCTGGGACAGCTGCAGGAACTTAATCATGAAACCAACGACGCGCTGGTAAGCTATACCCGCATCGTAAAAAGTAACGCATCGTTCGAGATGGCTTTTAATGCCAATTTAAACCGGATCCGCATTAATGATATGCGCAACGGTGTTAAGGTTAACCGTATTAATTTGTTATTGAGCTTGTTAAAAGACGAGAACAATGTTGACTTTAACGACCATATCTATTACCAGGTTGCCGAGATCTATGCCGCCAATAAGGATATTGATAACGCGTTAAAATATTATAAGCTATCGGCACGCAGCAGTTTAAAAAATCAGAATCAAAAGGGGCTCTCCTATTTGCGTATAGCCGACATAGACTTTAATACCAAAGCAGATTATATTAACGCGAAAAAATATTACGACAGTACCTTAATTAACCTGTCGGTAAATTATCCGGGTTATCAAACCATTCAGAAAAAAAGCAATAATCTGCAGGTATTGGTTGATAAATTACAGATCATAGCCCGCGAGGATACCCTGCAACGGTTAGCCGGTATGGACGAGCCAGACCGCTTAAAAGCCATTGACGCCATGGTTACCGCCCATACTTTACAGCAACAAGCCATAACAGCCAATAACACCGTGGCAGCAGCAAGCGCTGCGTTTACCAATAACCAAAGCACTCCAACAGGTAAAGCAGCTACCGGCAGCAGTTTTTACTTTTACAACCCAACCGCGGTAAGCCGGGGATATACCGACTTTAAACGCCGTTGGGGCAACCGTAAACTGGAAGACAATTGGCGCAGGGCCAATAAGGGAGCCGGCAGCAATGCCAACGCTCCTGCTCCGGTGGCAGTAGTATCAACCGGTAATGATCCTGATGCTTTACAGGCTGATATGAAAAAAAGTGCGGCGGATGTTAGCGCCGCAGGGTACCGGCAATCGCTTTTGCATGACCTGCCGCTTACTCCGGTGCTGTTGTTTCAGTCGAACACACGGATCTATAATGCCTATTTGGATATAGCCAATTTTTACCGTGATATTTTAGAGGATAAAAAAGAAGCTATAACCAATTATGAGCTGTTGTTAAGCAAATTCCCTAATGACAATAATAAGGCACCGATATATTATAGTTTGTACCGGCTGTACATTGATATCGATGCCAACAAATCTGCCGATTATAAAAACAGGTTGTTAAAAGAGTATCCTGAAACCGTTTTCGCCAAAGTAATTATCGATCCGGAATACAGCAAGAAACTGAATGATAAAGACGCACAGTTCAACGAGGTTTATAATAAGGTATATGATCTGTACAGCCAAAAAAAATACGATCAGGTTATCAGCAGTGCCGATAGTTTATTAAGGCGGTTCCCGGATAACAGCAGGATGGCGCAATTAGCCTACCTACGTGTGATCTCTGCCGGGCATTCAGAAAAAGTTGAACCTTTTCGCGATGAACTGCAGCAGATGGTCACTCATTATCCCGGCGATAAATTAATAACACCATTAGTTAAACAACACCTCGCTTATGTAGATGCCAATACCGCACAACTGTCCGCACAGGAATTTGCTATAATGAACACTGACACCACGGCTGCATATTTTACCCCTCCCGTCCAGTATCAGAAAGATGCGGTATTTAACCGCAACCGCCAATTTGTAGTTGTTAATGATAAACCTGTAGAAAAATCAGTGGCACAGGCCCCTGTTGTTGCTAAACCTGCAGCTAAGGTTGTTTCTACCTTGTTCTCTAACCGGGATAGTACAAACTATTATTTTGTGGTAAATGTAAGCACCGGTACAACAGATCTGTCTTCATCGCGTTTTGGGATAGGGCAATTTAACCGTGCAAATTTCAGGGCAAATACCATTAAACACCAGCTAAAAAATGCCGGGCCTGATAACCAGTTGATCTATGTGGGCCGCTTTTATAGTTTGACAACCGCGAAAGATTATGCACGGGCAATTATCCCACTGATGCCGCAAATAATGAAAGTACCTGCTGATAAATACAGTTTTTTTATCATAACACAAGAAAATCTGGATAAATTAGCGGCTAAGAAAATACTGGATGACTATATTGAATATTATCAACAAACCCTATTAAAATAATGATAGTTAAATTATCGCCGCAGGATATAAAAAGATACAACTGGTACATCTGGAAGTTTTTTATAGGCTGTTTTGCTTTTGTAGTGATATTGATAGGCCTTACAACGCTTGGCGTGTTTGGCACCCTGCCGTCCCTGCGCGACCTCGAAAACCCCAAAAGCGACCAGGCATCAGAAATAATATCGTCTGATAAACAGATTATCGGTAAATACTATTTTAAAAACCGGTCGAGCGTACCTTACAGATCGATATCGCCTGATGTCATAAACGCATTGGTTGCAAAAGAGGACAACCACTTTTACACACACTCAGGTATTGACTTTTGGCGTACATTCTCTATTATACCTTACAACCTTGTCGGTAAAAAACAAGGGGCCAGTACTATTACACAACAATTGGCTTTGAACCTTTTCTCTGACCACTCACGGGCACATAATCCTTTAAAAAGGTTTATCCAAAAGCTACAGGAACTGATCATTGCTGTACGTATTGAAAAACATTATACCAAGCAAGAGATCATCACCATGTATTTGAATACGGTTGATTTTGGCTCGAATACGTTTGGTATTGCATCGGCAGCACAAACCTACTTTAATACTACACCTGCCAATTTAAAGGCCGACCAGGCAGCGACGCTGATTCAAATGCTGACCGCTCCTACTAAAAACTCGCCGATAAGGCACCCGGACAGGGCGAAGAATAACCGTGATTTTGTATTGAACCGCATGGCGAGTGAAGGTTTTATAAGCGAGGGGCAGGCTGCCGAGTACAAAGCAAAACCGTTAGGTATAGATTACCACCAAACCGACCACAACGAAGGCCTGGCGCCTTATTTCAGGTCGGTTTTAAAGGATGATATCAAAAAGATCCTGGCAACAATTAACAAAGCCGATGGTACGCCTTACGACATTGACCGCGATGGCCTGAAAATATATACCACCATTAATGCCACCATGCAGCAATATGCCGAAGAGGCACAACAAACCTACATGCGCGATCTGCAAAACCAGTTTAACACGCAGTGGCATGGCGTTAAGCTTTCAGAAAAAATAAAGAATTTTAAACTATTGATAGATCAGGGTATCCATCAGTCTGACCGTTACCGCGAGTTAAAATTAAATGGATTGCCTGAAGAAGAGATCATCCACAATTTTTATACAAAGGATACTTTGAACCTGTTTACCTGGCGCGGAGATATTGATACAGTAATGAAACCTGTAGACTCGATCGTGTACTGCAAAATGCTGTTGCGTAACGCGGTAATGAGTATGGATCCAACAACAGGTTTTGTAAAGGCATGGGTAGGCGGCATCAACTTTGAACATTTTAAATACGACCAGGTAAAGCAAGGTGCACGGCAAGTTGGATCGACTGCTAAGCCATTTACTTTTGCTGTGGCCATTGGCGATGGTTATTCGCCATGCTTCCAGGTAAACAACGTGCCGGTAACTATTACAGGTTATGGCAGCGGGCCATGGACACCCGGGTCGTCGCCGTTAGAAACCTTGCCGGGTATGGTAACCTTACGTGCTGCGCTGGCCCATTCGCAAAACTGGGTGACAGCATATGTCATGAACGAAGTAAAGCCTGAACCAGTAGCAGAATTGATAAAGAAAATGGGCATCCATAATGATGTACCACCGTATCCAAGTATCTGCCTGGGGGTTTTTGATGCTACGGTAATGGATATGACCGCGGCCTATTCTGTATTTGTTAACCACGGTATATGGACAGAGCCTACCTACTTATTACGTATCGAGGATAAAAACGGCAACCTGTTATATAGCCATACTCCTAAGGTTAAACAGGTAATGAATGAGCAGGATGCTTATGTAATGGTAGATATGCTAAGGAGCGTAGTGGATATGTCAGGCGCGACCGGTAACAGGCTTAGATGGCATGATGGGTATGGCCATTTTACTAATCCCATCGGCGGCAAAACGGGCACTACGTCTGATAACTCGGACGGTTGGTTTATTGGCATAACGCCTAAACTGGTTACCGGTGTATGGACAGGCTGTGAGAACCGCGATTTCCATTTCCGTACCACCCGTATGGGCGAGGGCTCAAACTCAGCATTGCCTATTTTTGGCTTATATCTTAAAAAAGTTTATGCTGATGAATCATTAGGCATTAAAGCAAACCTGGATTTTGAATTACCAAAAAAAGGCCTCACCACAGTGCTTGACTGCGGCGTTTACAGCCAGGAGCAAAAAGGCACCAATGATGTAGATAAGAAATTGAGTTTTTAAGAGACAGACCGTTATCAGCCCCACCCAACCCTCCCCGGAAGGGAGGGCTTTAAAAGAAGTCTCCCCTACCGGGGGAGATTTAGAGGGGGCTGAATATGGAGAAATTCGATTATAGATCTGCATTAAAAAACATCCCTCATAAACCCGGGGTTTACCAATACTGGAATGAGGAAAAAGAACTTATATATATAGGTAAGGCTAAAGACCTGCGTAACCGTGTTACCTCCTACTTTAATAAAGATACCAATGTAAATGCCAAAACGCGGGTGCTGGTATCAAAGATCCGCGATATAACATTTACCATTGTTGATACCGAAGTTGATGCCTGGCTGCTTGAAAACAGCCTGATAAAAAAGCACCAGCCGCGCTATAACGTAATGCTCAAGGATGATAAAACCTATCCCTGGATCATTATTAAAAATGAGAATTTCCCCCGGATCTTCTGGACAAGGCGGATAGTAAAGGACGGTTCAAAATACCTTGGCCCTTATGCTTCTGTAAGCATGATGCATGCCATTTTAGGATTGATAAAAGAAACCTATCCGCTGCGCACCTGCAACCTGGCGCTTAGCCGTGCCAATATCGAAGCCGGTAAGTTTAAGGTGTGCCTTGAGTACCAGTTGGGTAATTGCAAAGGCCCCTGCCAGAACTATCAAACCGAAGATGATTACGACAACAGCATCGAAGAAATAAAGGATATCCTGAACGGAAAGATCGGTACGGTGCTGCGTAAAATGAAAGCTGAAATGGATAACGCCATCAGCAACATGAATTATGAGCTGGCGCACCGTTTAAAACGCAAGTTTGACCTGCTGGAAAATTACCAAAGCAAGTCTACCGTTGTAAACTCGTCCATTACCGATGTAGATGTGTTCAGTATCGCGTCCGAAGAAAAGATAGCCTTTGTTAACTTTTTAAAGGTGATGAACGGCACCATCATCCAAACCCAAACCATAGAATTAAAAAAACGCCTGGATGAAAGCGATGAAGAGCTGCTTGAGCTGGCGATCATTGAGTTCCGCAGCCGTTATAACAGCGACTCGAAGGAGATCATTGTGCCGTTTAAGATCAACCTGGATGATGCTGCTTTAAAATTTACCGTACCTAAGCTGGGCGAGAAAAGAAAGCTGCTTGACCTGTCGCAAAAGAATGTACAGTTCTTTAAAAAAGAACGGATAGATCAGTACGAAAAGCTGAACCCTGAGATCCGCACCGAACGCCTGCTCACGCAAATGATGAAGGACCTGCGTATGAACCAGTTGCCGCGTCATATTGAATGTTTTGATAACTCAAACTTCCAGGGTAAGTACCCCGTGTCGGCAATTGTGGTGTTTAAGGATGGCAAGCCTTCAAAAAAAGACTACCGCCACTTTAATGTAAAGACGGTGATTGGCCCAGATGATTTTGCCACCATGGAAGAAGCAGTTTTAAGGCGCTACCGCAGAGTTTTGGATGAGGGCACAGGATTGCCTCAACTCATCGTAATTGATGGCGGTAAGGGCCAGTTATCATCAGCCATGAAAAGTTTAAAGCTGTTGGGGATCGAAAAACAGGTAACTATAATTGGTATAGCTAAACGGTTGGAGGAACTTTATTATCCCGGTGACCAGTACCCTATGTATCTCGATAAAAAATCTGAAACGCTAAAAGTGATCCAGTATTTACGCGACGAAGCGCATCGCTTCGGTATTACCTTCCATCGCAAGAAACGGGATAAAGGCACTTTAGCTACCGAACTGGAACTGATTGAAGGCATCGGCAAAACCACTGCCGAGAAGCTGTTGAAATACTTTAAATCTGTAAAAAAGATCCGCGAAGCGAATGAAGAAGTATTACAGGAAGTAGTAAATACCAAGCAGGCCAAAGCCATTGTAGAATACTTTGCCGGCGGTGAGGAGATAAGTCAAAATTAACTACTTGTCATCCTGAGCATAGCGAAGGATCTTGTTTAATTGACAGGTAGGCGGCTTACTTATTGTGAGTAGAAGATCCTTCGCTATGCTCAGGATGACAATGATTTATAAATAAGAAAGCCCCGATTTTATCAGGGCTTTCTTATTCGTTGCTGCTGAGATAACCTAATCTCTAATCACCAATTAACTAATCTCTAAACACTAATACTGCCATAAATTAAGTTCCCAGTCCATAAGGGATTTCTTGATCCGTTCTGATTCATACAGTCGGTCAATACCTACAGCGTAGTCTTTTATACGTTCATCTTTATCGTTAGATACCTTTACAACATAGCCATGAAACAAGCGCTTCAAGAATACATCGTCAAAGCTAAGGTCAGTAGCGTCGTTATTACGGTTAAAGGCTTCTTTGGTAACCAATACCTGGCGGGCAGCAGGAAAATAGATCCAGAATGCCGGCTGGTAATCAAGTGCCAAAGTTGAACCTTCTACTTTTTGCTTGATCATTGGTGCTATACCAATAATCCGTGGTTCCCAAACAGAACGTTGTTTGTCAAAAAGCCAATCTTCTTTAATACGGAATTTAACGATACTATCAGGCTGAAACTCGCCGGCCACCATTTTTGAACCGGTTTTTTCGCCATTAGCATTAATAATAGTAACCAATGAGCTGTCAGCCATTTTTGCTTTAGCTTTTCCCGGAGTTAAAGGCGTAGCAAAACCGTCACCATTCGGATCATCTTTAGTCGGTATCGGGTCGTAAGCCGTTAATTCGCCTGCAGCTACGGCGTCCATCAATACGTCAATTAACCTTCCCTTGGGCGAAGCCAGGTATTGATTAACTTTTTCGCGCAGGTCAATTTCCTCCCAAACACGTTTTGAATACACAACGTCCGATTCGCGCACGGCTGCATAAGGTGTTACCCTTGCATTTTGAATATTTGCCTTTTTATAATAACCATCCAAAGGCCTGTCAAAAGGTTTTGCGGTATCGGCAGTTATAGGCGCGTAGGCTATTTTTTTAGTAGTATCAACCATCGACGTCTGTTTATTAGGCGGCGGGGTTGCGCGTGTCGTCCTGCTCCTGGTCGTTCTCGTAGTTTTTTTAGCTGTAGTTTTTCTTTTTTTAGTTTGCGCGAACGACGCCACACAAGCTAAACAAAGTACAACAATTAAAAATCTCTTTTTCATATGCTTCTAATTTGCAAATAACACAATATTATCTAAGCCGCGCTGCGTACCATCAGGGCCTACTGCAACAATATCTTTAAATACCACGGTCGAACCCGGAGATATTGTATTCATTGCCGCGTGCATACCGCTGCTTAACTGGTTGCCTGATCCTGTGAAAACCAAAGGATCCTGGCGGGGTTTTATCACCAGTAAGGTAAAACGGGTAACATTAAATTTGGCATCAAACTCAAAGTTCTCTAACCGGGCAAAAACAGCTTCCTGTGCTTTGATATTGGCAGCGCTGGTTGTACCACCAGATTTGCCTGCAAACTCTGCCTTTGGATCAGGAATCCGTTTTACACGGAACAAAGTTGAGCCTAAAGCCATAACCTTTCCTTTTGATACCTCACCAGATACATTAACCGTAGCAGTACCCGGTGAACTAACAGTTACTACATAACCATTACCCGATGGCCTGATAGAGCCGCCGCTAATACCTACTTTAAGATCCTTTTTAGCAATACCTGGTGCCGATACAGAAACCGGGTTAGGTACACCAATATATAATACGTTCATCTTGTCAGGCGATACAACTGCCGAAGGCCTTGCCACGGTATATGTTTGTGGTGCGGTGGTGTATGTTTTCATACTGCCATCATTCTGTTTAACAGATATGGTACCTATCCAGGTGTGTACCCCTTCGCTGCCTGTGCTGCCGTTATATTTACCACGGCCTCCTTCTGTAGGCAGTTTGCTGCCATCAACAGTAATAGATGGTGATGATTTTGAATCAGACGCGGTTAAAAATACATCTGCCGTATAAGGCTGTCCAACCAAAACATAGCTTGTTGGAGCAACTGCTACTGCAGAGAACTGATCCAGGTTTACAACAGCCTGGTCAACTTCACCTAATATCTTTTTAATAACCTCATTTTCGGCATTTTTAGTGTCCGATTGTATTTTTACTAACGACGTCATTGCTGCACCCATTGGCATACCTTCACCAAAGTTTGCCTGCTCCCAGCTTTTATTTTGGAAACCGGTTCTGTGCGGTGGCGGTAAAGTTACCAATGGCAATTTTACACCTGTACGGTCTTTGGCATTTAACAGCGCAAGCAACGCCTCACGAGTCGCGTTAATTCTTTTAGATAACTCGTACGCGTTTTTTTTCCTGTTAACCATTAAGTCAACAGACACGTCCAGGTCTTCTCTTCCTTTATAATCATTGGTAGCCTCATCCATACCACCGGTTTCATCAACCAGCATCTTTTTTAAAGAGTCTACATAAGTATTAAGGTTATCTGCCAGCTTTTTTGCTTTTTCAGCCCTTTCATAGATAGGTTTGGCTCTTTCTGGTTGTTCTTTTAATTTGGTTTTTTCAAACGCGCTAAAAGTATTATCAATGCCAGTTTGCACGTTTGTTTTTGACGCCGTTAAGCTGTCGCTGATGTTTTTAAAAGCATCAAGCAAGCTCTCAGGTACATCAAGGGCAATAAGACCCAGCAACACCAGGTATAAAATACCTATCATCCGCTGTCTTGGGGTTTGTTTACCTCCGGCCATTTGTTATATATCTTTTTTAGTATTCAAAATCCTGTTACTTAACCAAATTATGCCGGGCGTGGTTGATTCATTGCTGTTAACATATTGCCATAAATAGCATTTAATGATGACAGGTTTTTAGCTAAGCGGCCAACTTCTTCTTTAAATTGTTTTGAATCTTCTAATGATTCATTAAAGTTATTCATGGTCAATGATAGATTTTGATAAAACTTATTCATTGATTTTAAATGTGCGCTTGAGTCTTGTAGCTCTAATTCATACACAGCATTTAATGCTGAAAGATTTTTAGCTAAACTGTTTACCTGGTCATGGTATGCTTTTGAGTCGACATTTGTATTGGCCAACTCTAACAAGTTACCAGATGCTTTCTCAAACGACGCTGATAAGTTATCATAGCTTTGAGTTGCCTGTTTTACTTTAGTAGTAAAGGCAATAGTAGCTTCGCCTGCGTCTGATACTTTTGATATCGAATTAACTTTGTCACCAAAAGTTCTTAAACCTTCGGCAAGGCTGCCTACTAATTCAGGGCCTATTTTAGCGTCTTCCAGCATTTTGTCTAAAGCAGCTGTGGTTGATACGCCACTGCCAATTGCCGGTCTTGCTGCTACCTTTGGTAATTCACCATTATAATCATGTGCCAGTTCCGGATAAGCCTTGGTCCAGTCAACATCAACGTCGTCGCGCTGAAACCCAAGGATAAAAAATAATATAGCCTCAGCACCTAATCCGATAGATATAAACAACCCGCCAAATGGCAAGTGTTGTATTTTAAACAATAAGCCAATAATAACCACTGTTGCACCCCAGGATACAACATTATTAAGTCCGTATGGTTGTTTTTTCCCTGCCATAAAAATTCGAGTAAAGTATATTTAGTTTTTAGTTTTTTAATTAATTAGCGCCTGTCGGTAAGGTCACGGCCCTGGAAGTGCGTTACAGAGCGGAAACCGATATATGATTTCGCACTATCCTGATACTCATAGGTACGTGAAGAATTTTGCAGGAAATAACCTACATCTTTCCATGAACCGCCGCGTACCACTTTGCGTTTCATTACTTCAGGATCTGTTTTTTTAGCCTCATAGTTAAATGTAGGCGCAAGGTCATTCACAAAGGTTGATGCTGATGGATCGTAAGCCGAACCGGTCCACTCGGCAACGTTGCCGGCCATATTATATAAGCCAAAATCATTAGGGAAATAAGATTTTACTTTTACCGTATACGCGCCACCATCGTCTGAGTAGTTACCACGGCCCGGTTTAAAGTTTGCCAATAAGCAGCCTTTAGCATTTTTTATGTAAGGCCCGCCCCATGGGTAATCTGTACCTATCCTGCCACCCCGTGCAGCATATTCAAATTCCTGCTCGGTTGGCAACATATAAGGCGACCGGTGTGGCAAACGTCTTGAATCTTTATAAGCGTCATTATAACGTGTGCGCCATACTGTAAATGCACGTGCCTGTCTCCAGGTTACGCCAACCACAGGGTAATCTTTAAATGATGGGTGTGAAAAATAACCCTCAACCATTGGCTCATTTGCAGCATACGAAAAATCGTTTAGCCAAACCAGGGTATCCGGGTAAACCGGTACCGTATCACGTAAAATAAAATCAGAACGTTTTTTGGTTTTGTCGTTCCTGTAATTTGATGCTTCGCGAAGTAAAGGCATCGCATAGTTATATTTTAATAGCCTTACGTCAATTTCATTACGGTCAAAAACACGGTCATCACCCTGGTAAAACATGCCTTGCAGCTTGTTGTTGGTAGTAGCCGCATTTTTTTTGCCGCCGGCACCCCATACAGGATATCTTTTTACATAATCCCAGTTAATAAATCTTTTATCAGTACGTGTAAGCGCATTTGTATTAGTTGGAGCCGGGGCTTTTGTATTTGCTCCCATGAAGTATTTAGGGTCATTTAAAAATGAAGTAATAGCTATCGAGTCGCGAACCCAGTTAACAAACTGCTTATATTGGCTGTTTGTTGTTTCTGTTTGGTCCATAAAAAAAGCAGGTATAGTAACCTGTTTTGTTTGAGCTATCTGAGCAAAGGTGATATCCTGGTCGGTCTGTCCCATTAAGAAACTACCGCTTGGGATATATACCATACCATAAGGTACTTCAGGCTTCGAGTATCGGGACGTTGCCCCAATTGCCTCTCCTCTGTCACTATGATGACATCCGCTTAATATTGCTGTACCTAAAATTATAACTAAAAAGTATATCTGCTTCATTTTTTACAAATCAAATCTCGCCATAAAATGACCCCCGAATATATAAAATTTGCTCCATCAAATTCTAAAAAATGCATATTCTAAATAAAAGTAGCATTCTTTAAACTAAAAAGCAAATAACTTAACGGCCGAACAAGTGTTTAAGTAAACCCTATCCATTAAAAGTACCCGGTAATAGTCATAAGCATTTTGCTTACACTAATACGGTAGAATAATGAAAATGTTACACGGTTAACTAAAAATCGTTGAAATTTTTATTTGTTTACCAGTTTGCAATATTGCTCAATGGCCATGGTCATGGATGGTGCAGCAGGAGTTGGTGCCGGGATATCTAAGATCAAGCCGGCCTCAAGCACGGCTTTATGAGTTGTTGCGCCGAAAGCTGCTATACGGGTATTATTTTGTTTAAAATCAGGGAAGTTCTTATACAAAGACTGGATACTTGACGGGCTGAAAAAAGCGATCACGTCATAAAACACTTCAGCCAGATCGCTCAAGTCACTACATACGGTACGAAACAAAACTGCAGGCGTGAAATCATAGCCGTTCTCCAGCAAAAACTTTTGGGTTTCTTCGGCAGCTACGTCAGAACAAGGGTAAAGGAATTTTTCGCCCGAGTGTTTTTTCAAGACCTCTGCAAGGTCAGAAGCAGTTTGCTTGCCAAAAAAGATCTTTCTTTTACGATATTGAATATATTTTTGAAGATACAGGGCAATAGTTTCAGACAGGCAGAAATACTTCATTTCTACAGGTACCTCAAAGCGCATTTCTTCGCAGATCCTGAAAAAATGATCGGCCGAGTTACGGCTGGTAAATATAACGGCTGTAAAATCTGCAAGGTTAATTTTATCCTTGCGGAAGTCTTTAGCCGGCACTCCTTCAACATGTATAAATGACCTGAAATCTATTTTCAGGTTTAGCTTCTTAGCCAATTCGTTGTATGGATTCTTATCGTTTTCGGGCTTTGGTAAAGTAACCAATATACTTTTAACCTTTTTCTTTCTATCTTCCAAATCGCTTCTTATAAAACCTAAAAATTATATATTCAATGCTTTTATTAATATCAAAATGGGGCAAATTTCGAGGGCACAAAGATAGATAAATAAATAAAACTTATGAAATCGAAAATTAGAAATAATATTTACACTGCTGCGCAGGTAAAGCCACGTAAGGATGATAACTATTAACACTACGGCCACCAGCAATAAAATGGGTATTAACTGAGCCGCAAGTAAGCTAAAACACACAGTAACGGGTAAAAACACAAAGGCAATATTGAAGTAGGTTAGGTACAATACCGAAACATACTCTGTTACCAGCTTTTGGATATCAAAAACAAACCCTACAAACTTTAATACCAGGAACTTAACCGCGAATAGCAGCAAAATAATGAGCACCAACGAGGTAAATAATCTGAAACCGCTAACACTATAGTAGATACCTTTATAGGCGGCCAACTGGTATAAAAATAAACCAAAGGTTAAACCAAACAACAAAAACAAACCTACAAAAGCCCAGAAGTTTATCTGCACATCTTCCTTGCCGGCCTGCACAATTGCACGCCTACTGTAAAAAGATAAAAAGACACTTTTAACATCCTTGTTCATCACAATATTGAGCAGCGCGGTATATAAAAGCAAGCCAATTATTATAGTAATGATCCATTGATCGCGCGTTTGGCGGATGTGTCCGCTCCTGAGTATGCTTTTTGATTTAAAAGGGATATCTAAAAAATCGTTGCCATGATACAGGTTATCCCGGATAAATTGGGTGGCGGCTTCCCGGCTCATCGTCGAGTCGGGATATTTAATGTATTGAAATGCCAGCGAATCTTCGATAAACTTTTGGCGGGCGGCTGTGGCTTGTATTACCGAGTCGAGCACCTGTACGCCAACGGGTTGTTGGACGAGCTTAACAACGGTGTTTTGTTGGGCCGATGTATCTTCCTGCGCGTAACCTGCCATGCAGCAGGTAACCATAACAACGAAGCACAAGACAATAAAACGCATTTACTAACCCGGGTTAATTTGCTGCAAAAATACCTGAATTATTGGTTGTTTTATGCCGATTAATATTAAAAAAATCAAAGAAACCTATTTTGATAATTTGTTAGGGATGTTTGTTGTTATGGTTTGTCTTAATGATTTTTTTGCCAAATAATCGGCCAGTTGTTCAATCCTGTCCGTGCCTATAATGTCGGCGCCAAAATCGATCTGGGTGTTCCAGGATTCGATGTTGTCAGGCGCGCCCCAAAACCTGACCAGCTTGCCGGTATTGGTATGTACACTGTCAACCGTTTTTTGCAGGCGCTGTTTATCGGCATCAGGTATTGTACCTACACCTTTCCATTTTGACCATTTTTCAAAATCAAGGCTCACCTGCCCCACCCTGTCCCACTCGGCTTGCGTATGCGGATAGATCAGGTCATCATCAAACCACAATATAGAAGGGTAATTTTTATAATTAGCCGGAACAGGGCGATTACCACTGATCAATATCTTTAACCGGCCCTGCGGATTCTCCTTACTCATCAGCAATGGCGTTAATGGCTTTAACGCTTTTATCAACGCGGGTAGTATTTTGGTATGATCGTCTTTAACATCAATTAGAAGGCATAAGCGGCGGGTGGTGTCGCGGCGCAGGGCATACAATATCGGGTCGAGGTACATGCCTTTTAAAGTGCGTTCCGGCTCCAGGTATTTGTCGCTATGCGATACCAACAAGGTTCCGTCGACCAAAAATATATCCGCCTCGATAGAATTGAACCCGTTATAAAACGCTTTATAAAACGGCGTGTTATTGGCGTAATCGTTATGCGAATGTGTGTACTTTGCCTGTGCGAATACATGACCGGCAGCCGACAGGAATATAGCCAGCAGTAATAATTGAAACCTGATTTTCATGCTGATAAAACTAATATATTTTGATAGAAAAACAGGTTATCAAACTGTTAATTATTTATCGCTTGTATATACAGCTTTTGGCAAAACATACAGCGCGTCTTTATCGGGCGATGCGGTTACAGCCCGCGAATTAAGATCACCATACCAGTAAACCGTTGATGAATAATCTACCAGTCCGTCGTCCCAACTGATAAGCTCGAACTCAAACTTTAGCTTTTTATTAAACGGGACCACATCCAGGTTACGGGTACGAACAAAGGTGTTATACCCCCGCGATGCTTCGTCGTCCTCACGCGGAGCGCCGCCAAACTGGTTTTGATATACATGAACAGGCGCGAAAGTAGCATTATAATAATCCTCGGTGCCGCAGCCAAAATGCGATGGGAATTTATCATCATCTACCCAGATATGTTCGTCGCCCTCGCCATACCAGCGTTTGGTATGGTTGTACAGTGATAACACATCGCCCTTAAATACGCCACGGCCGGTAAGGGTGGCCATGTTATAATCTAAACCAGCATTGGTTTTCAGGCCGTTTTCCTGCCGCCAGGTGGCGTGAAAATAAAGTGTGTTGGATTTCCATTTCCAGTCAGAGGTACAAGCGGTAATTTGTGCCTCGGCCGGATATTGTGTAATGTTTACCAATTGAATTTTAGCGGTTTTTTGATAAGGCATTATAAATTGCAAACTCACGAAACCTTTACCATCGGCATATAAATACCAACTTGCAGCAGCGGGTGCTCCCATGCCTGTTCCGGCAAAATCGCTGAGTGGCGCGCTTACCGTTTGTCGGCCATCAAAAGTTATTTTCACAATCAAACCGCGCATCAGCTGTTCGTAATCAGCCTTGTTATAGCCATCAATATCAAATGTTAATGTTCTTATTGCTTTGTTATCAGCGGGCACTGTTAAACTTAAAGTCCCGCCGGGCTCAAGTTGACGCTGTATATCAGCTTCATTTGCAACGTAGGCCCCTTTATGCAGAAAATCATCATTTGTTTTTTCTGCTTGCTTATGGTATTTATTAGCATCGCCAACCGTAAAGGTTTTTACTTTAGTACCTTTAACATAAGTGCGGTAATTGGCGTGGAAATAATAATCCCGGTTCAGATCATCAACCGTTATCTTACAGCTTTTAGCATACGGAATAGGGTAATACATCGAGCTGCCCTGCGTGGTGTTATAATGTTCGTGCAGTACCAATAAGGCTTCCGGAATTTTTATGGGCAGCTTCGATATATCATAAGCAGGGATAGTAATACGCGCTTCCTTTTCACCATCAAAGTAAATACGCAGGTTAGCGCCTTTGGCCCCGCCCGTGGTAATGATCCGGGTAATAACGCCCGGGCCTTTCTCGTCAAACAGCACTTTTTCAACGCGGCCATTATTAGCTTCGTAGCGAATAAAACCCGAGCCATCATCATTGGCATGCCATGACGGTGTATTTGGTATTACCGAGCGCCGGTCATAACTGGTTTGCAGCTTCGAGGTATAATAAGGTACCGGGAAACAGACATCCAGGTCCTTGTTAACCATATCGCTCAACAGCGTACCAATAGTAATTGTCTTTTGCTGCGCGATAGCCGTTGTCCCAAAAAACAACACTACCCATACTAAAGCTGCAAACCTTTTCATGCTAAACCATTTTAACTATTACTCAACACGGCCAGGCTGAGCGCCGCCATGTCACCGATATTTTCGCCTAAACCTGCGGGTACGATCTTACATACACTATGTGAACCGATATAGGCCTCGCGCTCAATTACCTGCATCATCCGGGTATCCAGCAATGATTTAGCCCGGCCGTAAATGCTGCCCATAATGATCACCTCGGGGTTTAAAATATCTATCAGTAGAGAAAGCCCCCGGCCCAAATACTCGGCGCAGGTATTATAAATATCAATAGCCAGTTCGTCGCCGTTATGCGCGGCCTCAGCTACAATCCTGGCAGTAAGTTTATGCAGATCATCCAAACTGTCGCAAAACGAAACCTTCCCGCCTACCTGCAATCGCTCGCGTACTTTAATTTGTGCCAGCTGTGCGATACCGCCGCCGCTGCACCAACCTTCAAACGAGCCCGCTTTACCAAAACCTACCGGACCCATATCTGATAGGCGCAAATGCCCCACCTCGCCGGCAAAGTCTGATGTACCAGAGTACAACCGGCCATTTAAGATCAGCCCCGCGCCCATGCCCGTGCCAAAGGTTAAAAAGATCACATTTTCGTAACCCTTGCCGGCACCATATTTCCACTCGGCGACGGCGCAGGCGTTGGCATCGTTCTGTAAAAGGGTTTTCCTGCCGAACCGCTTTTCAGTTAGTTCCACCATCGGGATATTATCCCAGCCCGGTAAATTGGGCGGGGATAGTATTAAACCTTTTTTACTGCTTAACGGCCCGCCGCAACTAATGCCGATACCATCCAGCTGTTCATTTTTGATACCATGCTTTGTCAACAATTGTTCGGCGGCTGTAAACAAGATCTCGATCATCCCGAGTGGTGGCTGAACAGTTGGCATAGCTACCTTGTCCACTATCTCGATCGGATCATCACCTAAAAGCTTACCTAAAACTACGGCACACTTGGTGCCGCCAATATCAAAACCTAATAACATATCAATCCTCTTTAAGCGGGCTTATTTTTATCGACTTAAATTTAACATTACCGTGCTTTGCAAAGAAATAAAGCTGCTTGCCTTTTTGCTCAGGGCAACGGTTCACAATGCAGCGTTTGCCGTTGATTGACATATCGATGATATCATCTTTCATAATAATATCCAGCTTCATGGATTTATCCAAACCGTCGACCACGCGGATCATGGTGTTGCCCAGCCAAACATCTTTATCGCCTGCCAAAAAATCTACGCGATAGCCATTGTCCGCCTGGCCGTCGGCTCTTAAATAAAACCCATATTCGGCAATCGGCGTTGTCGGGTCTATCTCCATGGTAATACGGCAATTAAGCGGTAAATCCTCCAGGTGGGCAGAACCCATGCCGCTGGTGGTACTGATGGATACACCATCATTGCCATCTGCTTTGGCATCCATATCTGTTTTGATGCTTAAACTTAAAGGCGCATCAGTTGCCGGGACCATCTCTGCCGGAAAACTGGTAGACAGTGTCCCATCGGCTTCCTGTTTCACTTCCCGGTAGATCATGTTGCCGCCAAAACGCTCGCCGTTATTGTCTTTGTTTTGGTCGCGGCTCGGGATCCAGGCACCTACTATCCGGCGGCCATTTTTAAAGGCTGCGGTTTTAGCCACATTCACCCATGATTCATTTAGCGCCTGGTACCTTGGCTCCTGCCACGGGCCGTAAGGGCTGCGCGACATTACGTAATAAGTATCGCCGTTATCGCCATAAACTAAGTAGTACCAGCCGTTCCACAGAAAATAATCCGGGCACTCCGGCACTGAGCCCTGCCCAGTTAAAACAGGGTCTAATACGGTCCAGTTTTTTAAATCTTTGGATACCATGTGTACTAGGCTGCCGCCCGCGTGGCGCAGTGGGGTATTTTCCTTCCAGCTTGCCACAAACAGGTGGAACTCGCCGGTTTTTTCGTCAACAAAAACTTTGGGGTCCCTGAAATCGCGTTTACTGTAACCCGGTGCCGAAGTATAAAATGGATTAGGCTTTTGTTTATCAAAATGGATCCCGTCATTACTGATGGCATAACTTAACTGTTCATTTACCTTGCCGTCGTTTACAAGCCTGGTGGCGTAAAACGCATAATATTTATTTTTGTAGTACACGACAGAACCTGTACAAATAGATTTTTCCCATGGCTCGTCAATGCCTAAAACTATGGGTTCCTGCTTCCAGGTTTTCAGGTCGGTGGTGGTGCTGAGCGCCCATTGGTGCCCGCCCAGGCCACCCAGACTGGCATGGTGCGCCGAATCTAACAGCCAATACATGGAGAACACGCCGTCTTTGTAAAACGGCATACAATCGCCCACAAATAAATTACCCTTTGGCCGCCAGTATTGCAGGTTTTTAGTGCTTTGGATAGTTGGGTCGTACTTTACGCCCAGTTTTTGCGCGTTCAGGCTAAGTGCGCCTAAAGCGAGTGATAGTAGTAAGATATATTGTTTCATGTGTGTGATTTTTAATTACAAATTCCTTGGGCTGCCCCCTTTGCGCCAGTGCTCCTCTATTTCTTCAAGCGATTTGCCTTTGGTTTCAGGGATATAATACCTGCCCCAGAACATCCCGATCAAGCAAATACCCGAGTACAGGAAAAACGTGCCGGATACCCCGAGAGAATTAACCAGCTTAAAGAAAGTAAAGGCGACAATAGCATTAAAGCCCCAATGCGACAGCGAGCCAATGCTCATACCTACACCGCGGACGTTTAGCGGGAATACTTCTGATATCAACAGCCACCCCAGCGGCGCCAGGCTGATAGCGATAAATATGATATAGCAAACAATGCTTAATACTGCGAAAATGGGTAGGCTTGCACCCAATGCTTCTTTAAAATGGAAACAGGCACCCAATAAAGCTAACGACGGGATCATGCCCCAAATGCCGACCATGTATAGTTTACGGCGGCCAACTTTATCCAGTAATATAACTGATACAAAACAAGCCAGCACGTTTACCGTACCGATGATGATAGCCGGTATAATGGACTCGGTATTACTCACTATCCCGGCCATTTTAAAAATGATGGGGGAATAATAAATGATGGTATTCACGCCCGAAAACTGCTGAAAGAAAAAGATCCCCACGGTGATGATCAGCGCGGGGCGCAGCCATGGCTTTAAGATCTCGCCGCTGTTGGTATTGTTTTTAGCGGTCAGTTCGATATCCCGTTTCAGGTCGGCCAGCGTTTGTGGGATCAGGTCGGGGTCCTCTACTTTATTCAGCACCGCCTCGCCCTCTGCCCAACGGTTTTTGCTGATGAGCCAGCGTGGAGTTTCGGGTAAAAAGAACATGCCGATCAGCAAGATCAGTGCAGGAAATAATCCCACAAAAAACATCCATCGCCATGATTCTAAATTGGCATCATTACCCAAAGCATAATCTGTAATGTATGATACCAGGATGCCGATGGTGATCATTAACTGGTTAAGCGTAACCATGGCTCCCCTGCGCCGGGTAGGCGCGATCTCGGCAATGTACATGGGCACCACGTACGAGGTTATACCTATTGCGATACCAATAATAACCCGCATCACCATTAAAAACACGATGCTATGCGCGTAGGTACAGCCCACTGCACCCACTGCGAAAATCACCGCGTTAATGATGATCATTTTTTTACGGCCCAGGTAATCTGATAATTTACCGCTGCTGATGGCACCTAACACCGCGCCTATCAGTACCGTTGTGGTTACCCATTCAAGGCTGGCATCGGTAAGTTTCCAATACTCTTTCATAAACGGCAGGGCGCCGGATATTACACCGGTATCAAATCCAAACAATAGCCCGCCCGTGGCGGCTACAATGGAAATGAGTAAGACGTTTGATCTTGTTTTTGTTGGTTTCATTATCCTTTTTTTAAGTATCTATAATTGGTTTATATTTAAGTACATGCAAAACATTAAACGTTTAAAGTTTTGTCTAAAAAAAATTATTCCCTACACGATTGGCCAACGACGAGGTCAGACATCATGCTAACCTGCTTACTTATTTTATGATAGTTTATCAGTTCAAGTAAGGTATCAACGGCCGCTTTTCCCATCGCTTCGACCGGTTGCCTTAAATGGGTTACCGGGCAATAAAAAAGCTCGAACGCTTCCGACTCGTCAAAGCTCAGCACCGAGATGTCGCCGGGTATTTTAGTTTTATGCTGATTTAAATATTTCAGCCCGTTTATCGACAAGGTGTCGGTAGCGAAAAACACCGCGTCGCAAGGCTCATCAAGATTTAATATGGCATCCAATGACCGCTGAATATCAGCGATACGGTTACTGCTGCTAACCTTGCACAGCCAATTTGGGTTAAACCCGATGTTATTGTTTTTTAAAGCCTCCAGGTATCCCCTGTCGCGTTCCTGTAAATGAAACAGCGTGGTTTTGTAGTTGACGAATGCAATGCGTTTATGGCCCTGTTTGATCAGGTACTCAGTAGCAGTGTATGCCGCTTTATAATTATCAAGGGCGATGTGGTTGGTTTTGATCTCTGGGAAATTCCTGTCGATCAGCACAAACGGGATCTCTGCCTTTTGCAGCATCCTGATCTGTGCTTGCGAGTTCTCAACCGGCACCAGGATCAGCCCGTCAACCTGGCGGTTTATCAGTACATCTACCAGTTCGGTAAAGGTTTCCTCATTTTCGTTCGAGCTGCCGAAGAGTACTGTATAATTTTTCTTTTTAGCCTCGGCCTCAATAGCGCGGGTTATGCCCGTGCTGTAGCGGTAATTGATATCGGCCACCACTAACCCAATAGTATGGGTTTTATGCATTTTAAGGCTTTTGGCGATCTGGTTGGGGCGATAGTTAAGCAGTTCGGCGGCTTTTTTGATCTTTTCGGCGTTCTCTTTACTTACCTGTTTAATTTCGGCCTGCCCGTTAAGGACGTAAGACACCAGGGCAATTGACACACCTACGTGCTCCGCAATATCCTTGAGGCCTACTTTTTTCATTAAAATTTACAATTGGTTAATCCAAAGTTATTACTTTAAACGATTAAAGCAAATAAAATGACTACTTTCCAAAAATTTCTGTTGTCTATCTGTTCAGGTTGTGCTGATAACTTTAAACGCTGGATATTTTTCTCAAATTCATTTTGGCTGTGTTCGCAGATACTTCTATAATGACATCCATTTGTTAAATACTGTTAAAACGATTGATTTTCATATTAACTACAGAATCTGAGGTTAAAATTGTATTGTAAGATATTGGAATAAGAAGGAGCACGACATGGACCGAAAAGAATTTTTATCTGTAATGGGTATGACTGCAGGCAGTTTAGCGGTCATCAGTTGTTTGGGATGTTCAAAAAACTCGGGCAATGGCCCGTCCACCAGCGGGCCAACGGGAGTTGATTTCACGCTCGATCTAAATGCCGCTTCAAGTGCTGAATTAGTGAAAAATGGTGGCTATTTATCCGCTAATGGTGTATTGGTTGCACACACACTTGCAGGGGCATATATCGCGGTACAGTTATCATGCACACACGAAAGCTATCCGTTAATATACGAAGCATCGGCTGCTCAATTTTACTGCAATAATCACGGCTCAGCATTTTCAGAAACCGGCGCTGTGATAAACTCGCCTGCGCATACAAATCTTACAACTTATAAAACCACTTTAACCGGCACATCATTAAGAGTTTACTCATAAAACAAAAATCATGAAACTATTAGTAATACCCCTATTTATTGGCCTTTTTGCAAATGTTACCTGGTTGGGCGATTTTAGCAAGGCTACAGAAGAAGCCACCAGAACTCATAAACTTATTTTAATAAACTTCTCAGGCTCAGACTGGTGCGGGCCATGCATAAGAGAGCGCAAAGAGATTTTGGAGAATGATGCTTTTACAAATTACGCAGTTGATCACCTGGTATTGGTTAGGGCCGACTTCCCCCGCCAGAAAAAAAACCAGCTTTCAAAAGAGCAAACAAAATTAAACGAAAACCTTGCTGATAAGTATAATCCTGATGGCAAATTCCCTTATACTATTTTAGTGGATGAGCATGGCAAAGTACTAAAAGACTGGGACGGTTTCCCTAATGAATCGCCTGAGAAGTTTGTGGCCCAGATAGCCTCAATTTCCGGTTCACGATAACCTATTGACGTGCATGTCTAAAATTAACACATTAATTAATACCCCTGATAATGAAAACAAACCGAAAACAAGTTATGATAACCCTGCTATGCTTTTGCTTAACAGGGTTACTGCAATCATGCATGTCTGTTAAACAATACCAAAAAAACAGGCTAAATGATTCTGAAATGGAGCTTTCTGCCCGAAAATCACAAAAATTTGAACAAAGTTTCCAGCTATATCGCGAAGGTGGGGCTGGCGCCAATGGTGGCAAAAACGGTGGCGGTTGTGGCTGCAATTAATATAAGGCAGAAAAATGAGAAAAATATATTTAGGTGTGCTTGCCTTATATATGGGCATTCTTGCTTCACATGCGCAAACTACTCCGCCGGTTAAAGATACTACAGGCTACCACGCACGCAAGCTCACGGTGGATGAGATCAACCTGGTATCTGCGATTTATCATCAAAACGGAAATAACTCGGCAGTAACCGGGGGTATTGGCACAGAAAAACTGACAGATTTTGCAAATACGCTCGATCTTCAGTTATCAAAATACACTAAAACAGGCAATAAAAATACTTATCTGTTTGAGTTAGGTATTGATCATTACACCTCGGCTTCATCTGATAAAATCGATCCGCTTAGTGTTTCGTCCGCATCAATGCAGGATACCCGTATTTATCCGTCACTAAACTGGACATACTCCAACGAGAAAACCGGTAACGCTTTTGGCTTCACCGGTTCTTACTCGCATGAGTTTGACTATCAATCGTTTGGTGGCGGAATTAATTTAACGCTGTTATCAAAAGATAAAAACACGCAGTTCGATTTTAAAGGGCAGGTGTTTTTAGACACCTGGAAGGTAATATTACCTGTGGAGCTACGGCCCTTAGGTTATGGATCAGGCTCAGACAAGGATTCAAGAGGCGGCGGTTCGGTTGATCATCGCCCTCGAAATTCATTCAGCACCTCGTTCTCTATATCGCAGGTAATCAGCACACGGCTGCAGGCGGCTTTAATTGTTGAACCATCCTATCAAAAAGGATTATTAGCCACAGAGTATCAACGCGTTTATTTCGACAGCAATTTTGCCACAGGTGTGGGCCCCACTAACAGCATTTTTAACGAACGTATAGAAAGTTTGCCCGGCAGCCGTTACAAACTACCCATTGCTATTCGTTTAAATTACTTCCTGGATGATCATTTTATTATCCGCACCTTTTATCGTTATTACATGGATAACTGGGGCATCAGGGCGCACACAGCCGAAATTGAGCTGCCTGTTAAATTAACTTCCTTTGTATCTGTCAGCCCTTTTTATCGCTACAACAATCAAACAGGCACCCGGTACTTCGCGCCATACGGACAGCATAGCCCTAATGAGATTTATTATACAAGCGACTACGACTTATCTACATTGCATAGCAATTTTGTGGGTGCAAATTTCAGGTTGGCCCCGCCTAATGGTGTATTTGGATGGCAGCGGCTTAACGCACTTGAGCTTCGTTATGGCCACTATATGCGGTCGACCGGTTTAAATAGCGATATTGTAACACTGGCTTTAAAATTTAAATAATAACCCGGCAAGTTAACAGAGCTAACTAACTCGAAAGTCTTAAATTTAGTTTTAAATAAACACACCCAATTACCATCTTGCTTAGTAGCCTTTAAAACAAGATGGTAATTGGTTATCTAAATTTTAAAGTACCATGCCTGTTGCTCAAATATTTAAAAGAACCTGTAAATTAATGGGGAACCGCTTTGAGTTAAGTGTTGTTGCCGAATCTGAACAGTGGGCCAATGAACGGATAGATGCAGGTGTTGAAGAAATACAACGCATTGAACGCCTGCTTACTACTTTTAGCGATGATAGCGAAACCAACCGCGTAAATATAAACGCCGGCATAAAGCCGGTAACTGTAAGCCGCGAGACTTTTGACCTGGTTAAACGCTCTGTAATGATATCAAAAGTTACCCAGGGCGCCTTTGATATTACCTATGGTTCCATTGATAAAAGGCTTTGGAACTTTGATCAGCACATGACCGAATTGCCCGATGCCGAAACCGCACAAAAAATGGTACGCCTTATTAATTTCCGCAACATTATACTTGATGAGGAGCAGTGCAGCATTTTTTTGTCAGAACAGGGTATGCGTATAGGTTTTGGGGGGATTGGAAAAGGGTACGCGGCCGAACGGGCAAAGCAGATCATGAAACAACAAGGTGTAACCAGTGGCGTAGTTAACGCTTCCGGCGACCTTACCGCATGGGGTTTACAGCCTAACGGAAAGAAATGGACCATCGGGATCGCTAATCCTGATGCTTCGCACCAGGTATTTTCTTATTTAAATATTTCTGAACTGGCAGTGGCCACATCCGGCAATTACGAAAAATTTATTATGATTGGCGGTAAAAAATACTCGCATACCATTAACCCGCGCACCGGGTTGCCGGTAACCGGTATTAAAAGCGTAACCATAATTACAACCAATGCAGAAGTTGCTGACGCAATGGCTACCCCCGTTACAATTATGGGCGTTAAGGCCGGCCTTGATATGATTAACCAAATGAAGGATATTGAAGCCATTGTTATTGATGATCATGATAGGCTTTATACTTCAAAAAATATCAATATCAAGTAATTGCTGCTCGCGCCAGTTGGACTAATTATAAGTTTAAAATACGTTTACGGAACGGATACACAGCGCTCTTTTCCACCGCTGCATACTCGTGCTATTTAGGGTGATAACATCCACACCACAGACCGGTATTATTTTACCTTATTAAACACAAACAAATCCTTAAAAACCCATTGCCCGTTTTCCTGGCTGGCTCTGGCTATGGCAAATTGGCTGGAAGAACGTTTTTCATAAAGGATCCGCAGATCACCGGCTACGCTTTGAAATACTGCGCGGTCTTTACCTGCCTCTACAAACAGGTAACGGTTAGGATTATCTTTTTCCTCCAGCCCTAATAAGCCGGGTTTAAAATGTTTTACCAATGATACCAACCCCTGGTCTGATTGTTCATAGGCCAACATCTCGTACAAATCAGCTTTTTCGCCGTTCATCATGCGCATAAAGCCCAGCATATTGTCGCCATCAGCTCCTAACCAAACAGCCTCAATTGCGCGACCTTCGGCTGTTGTCGCTTTCCAATGCCCCTCAATAAATTTGATATCAGAAAATGAACCGCCTTTAGTCGAACCCTGGGCAAAAACGGCTACAGGCAGCAAACTGCTAAAAAACAGTAAAATAATGCAAGTGTATTTCATGACTTTGGTATAATTCAGGAACTTAAAGATACATCTTTTTGGTAATTGCTATTACTCTATTGTCAGCCACGTATAACTTTCCGGTTCAATTGTAACCGGCAATTCTATGTCATAGTTCCTGTCAAGGCTATATTTCCCGGCTGCCTTATCTTTTTCTTTTACAGAAGCTATTGTAGTTAAGCCTGTGTAATACAGCGGCAGCTTTATCTTCCTGGTAATTTTTTCTTTAGTTGGATTGAACAACATTACAAGCCCTTTTTGTTTTAAACGCGGGTTTACATGAATAATACCATCCCAATCTCTTCCATCAGCGCGCCTAAGGTGGATAATATCGGAATTAAGAATATCTCTGTATTTCTTATACCACTCTATTGTATTGATTACTAATTGTTTTGTTTTTTCGCTATCGTACAAACGTGGGCCCCTATAACATGCCTGTATACCGGCGCCATAGTACTGCATCATTAATTGCTCATAATCTTTCAGATGGTTTTCAAGCGGCTCTAACACGGCTTCTTCACCACCGCCCTGGTAACGGGTAAGTGGGACAAATCCCCAAACCATTGAAGAGTTTTCTTCCCAGGTCGCATCAAAAATATTCTGGCGGTTCAAGATCTTTTGCTGCTCGCGTGATAGCGAAAAATTCACCTCACGATACCCTAATGCAATTTTGTTAGTACCATCAAGTAAATACCAATCAGGAGCGTTAACATAAATGCCATGTTCACTGCACCAATGATATAGTCCTTTTTGTAATTCGATCTGCTTCCATTGAGAATCGCCTACCCCTGAATGGCCCGGGTGTGAGGTTGAGGCGCAAAGATCGCCCGAGTATGGGCCATCATTTTCGAAAATATCGAAACCTGTTTTTTCAAGAAAATATTTCAGCTTGTTAATGTAAGCCAGCCCCCAATTACTTCCCATACATGGCGCATTCCCAAATAAAGCTGCAGCATCAGGCTTGCCGGTAACCGGGTCAATAACATCATCACTATCACTGATACGGCGGGAACTAAATAATGAATAGCCGCCAATTTTTATTCCTTTTTGATGGGCCAATTGTGCCAATTGTTTCCATTTATTAATATTGGCAGCTGTTGTATCCTCCATATTGCAGTGACTACCAAAGCTAAGGATCAATGCTTCATAACCGGTTGAAGCGCATTGTTCTATCGCATTTTTCACTTGCCCGTCATTTCTGCTTACAAGGTGCATAAATATGGGGTTCTCCGCGGTCCAGGGGGCAACCGTAGTGTACATTTTCCTGATGGCAAGCCCGCGTCTTTCCCTGTCATAATTATCAAGCAATAACTCATGTGTACGCACGGAGTTGAAAACCTCCTTTGGCTGCAATTTAACAGCAGTAACCTTTTCAGGATACACCTCCAGCAGGCAAGGGGTTTGATAACTATAATTTACCTGTGATGTATAAACCGAATCTGTTTTCCAATGCGTGGTTTGATCGCTGAGATCGTAGCGCATAGCATTGTTAAATGCATAATTTGTTTCTATATAAATGCCATGTTGTTTTTTCATTTGTTCCGGGGTTCCCATCACAGCACTTTCCTCTTCAACCAAACCCAATATTTCATTAACTGTCTTGTTTATAATTATGGAATGATCGCTATTGTTAGTTACAGACAATGACTTTACAATCAACGGTATACCATCGTACAGTTCGTAATGAACGGCTACATCAATGCCTTTTAATAAATTCGACTGAAAATTCAGTGTAAGCACCTTCCCTGTGGATTTTTTAATGTTGCCTGCCCAAAATGCCTGCTTCCATTTGATATATGGTTGAATTTCGGATACATACCAGGACTTAAATTGAAAATCATTTTCACTTGCAGTAAAAGAGCCGATCCATTCAGGCAACAGGTAAGCCTGTTCCTTTTGCCCATATAAACCCCCTATGTTGATCTTTTTTCCATCAATAATTAATACCGCTTCGGGTTTTACATTGCGTAATAACTGTTGCCCGCTGCTTAAGTTTTCGTAGCTGATGCATGCTACATTTGGTTGTATCCGAAAAACCCGTTTCACCAACCCATTTGACAGAATAATGTCTTTGCCACTTTCGGACTTTTTAATGGAAGCCACATAAGCCTTATTATTGATAAGCCAATCTTTTTCTTGTTTTTCGTTGACGGTCTGCGCCTTTCCAAACAAGGCGATAAAAATTAAAGAAAAAAAGACAACTGTTTTTTTTGTGTTCATTATTTCAAAATCTGTTTTGGATGCTGATATTTAATAAATTTAATTTAATCCTCCCTGGCCATGATATAATTGTACAGGTTTATCTAACTGCAATTTTATAACCGTCATATAGGGGTCTTTATCTTTTTCAGGTACGTTTATAAAAACAAGGCCGGGTACAGCGCTCCAGGATATTTTTCCTACTACTTTTGGTTTTAAATGGGTCGTGGTTCCCACTACCTGTATATCTTTAATTGTATTCACCAAGCCTTTCAGCATAATGTTTCCGGTAGTTTGCCCCGGTAAAAAAAGATAAACGATGGTCGAATCTTTTGATAAGGTGGTTGGCCCATAAAAATGCCCTTGCGGTAAACCCGGCAAGGTTCCAAAAATCGCTTCACCATTTTTTTTGTTCCAGGCCCCGAGTTCTTTTAAAATATGTACTTGTTCTGCCGGGATGGTTCCATCTTCTTTGGGGCCGATATCTAATAACAGGTTGCCTCCATTGCTAACAGCATCCACAAAAATACTTATGATCTCAAACGGCGTTTTATAATTGGTATCGTCGGGATGGAAGCCCCAGTTGTTATTGGTTGTCATACACAGTTCCCACCAATTAAATTTCGGACGGCTAACCGGGAAATTTTGCTCTGGTGTCTCGTAATCTCCATAACCCTGCAACCGGCCATTAATAATAGACGCCGGATTAACATTTAAAATTTCATTTCTTACTTTCTCTGCCTGCCATTCGGCTGCACTGTGTTCCCAATCACCATCAAACCACCACAGATCGGGTTTATATGCTTTATTTACCTCATCAATTTGTGATTGAAAAAAATGTTGAAAGCGCTGCCAGCGTTGCGGGTCATCAGCAACCTTATAACGGTTGCTGTCTTTTAAAAACCCGGGATAATCAGGATGGCTCCAGTCTATCAATGAAAAGTAGGCTCCGCGTTTGATGCCTTTTTTTTCTAAAGCCTCATAAAAGGGTTTCAATACATCCCTGTTTGCGGGCGAATTATTTACAACATTAAAATGATGCTGCTTTGTGGGCCATAACGCCACACCATCATGGTGTTTGGTAGTGATAACTGCATACCTGGCACCCGTTTCTTCAATTAAATCGGCCCATTCCTGCGGATTATACTTCGAAGCGGTGAAGCCTTTTATTTGCTTCATATAATCTTTATAGCTGATTTTTTTATTGTGAAAACTCCAGCTTTCATCAATGCCATTTACCGAGTAAATACCCCAATGAATGAAGATGCCAAGTTTTGCATCGGCAAACCATTGCATTTTTTTCCGGATAGAGTCGGGGTTAGTTTTTTGCTGGGCACAAACAGTTGCAGCATAAAAAAAAAGGCCGGCAACCATTAAAATGTACGATGAAGTGTGTTTTTTTAGCATAATACGGTCTTTTAGGATAACCTTGATATTAAAATTCAAGTGTCCCTGGTATAATTGGTATGCAAATAAAAGCTTTGTTAAAAGCTTAAAATTCTATGTTTTTATCCTACTATTAAGCGATATTGGAATTTATCACCCAAAACCATAATTAGTCATCGTTATCTTTACCCGGAGATAATTTCACAAAAGCGCTTCTCCGCGGTTCGGGCATCCGGCTTTGCGGTCCTTTTACAGCTTTCCAGATAAGTTCATTTAACGGCCGGTCCGGAGCTGCATCTGCTTTGGCAAAGTTAAATAACGCCGATTGCCTGGCTTCCTTATTCCAGGCGGTATTCCGTTGATTGATGTCGACAATAGCATCATGGGCGGTGTATGCAGTATTATCAGGATTAGCCTGAAAACAATTCCACAAGGGGGTGGCAGCTGCATCGTATTGACTCATGGGAGGTAAGCCAAGGATCAATTCGATGGTACGCAACATTCCGGAAGTGGAATACATGGTATGGTTAACACTATGGCGTTTAACAAACGGACTTATGACCCAGGCAACGGAACGGTGAGCATCTACATGGTCAGGGCCGTCCTGGGCATCATCTTCAAGAACAAAAATGACCGATTCTTTCCAGATTGGGCTATGGGATATATGATCCACCAGTTTACCAAATGCCAGATCGTTATCTGCCACCTGCGCTATTGGGCTATAGGCCCCTTTTGATAAGCCGCTTGTATGATCATTAGGCAGATAGATGGTATTAAAATGCGGAACATTTTGCTTCATCACCAACGAATCAAAATCATGCTCGAAAATTTTTTCCCTGTATATATCCTGGATAGCCAGGTTCCAGCCGGGATACTGCTTGCAGTAATGTTCGTCTTCGCGGAGCAGGCCAAGGGTGGGCTTGCCGTTATCCATAAATTCGCCGTAGTTACGAAAAGAAACACCGGCGCGCTGACAGTAATTCCATATAAATCCCTTAGGCGGATTTGCTATCGGGCGGCTCCCGTCAAAGTCATAATTACCTCCCCGGCCTGCGTAATTGGCCGGCCAGTTCTTCTCTACAAAATCAGTAGCATAAGCTGCCATAGACCAGTTATGGCCATCGGCACTTACCTCAGCATCTACATAAAAATTATCAAGCAATACATAATCCTGTGCCAATTTGTGGCCGTTAGGTGTTATTTTCTTTCCAAAAAGACAAAGGCTGCTGTCTCCGTTCCCTTCCGGCATATCGCCCAAAACCTGGTCGTAAGTGCGGTTCTCTTTTAATACATAGAATACATATTTAATTGGAGATGCATCACCAACTTTAACAGGAACCGGATTCCCTGCTTCGCCTGAAGGAGCCAGCTCACGTTCTTTAGAATAAGGTGTATTATCATAAACCTGTTTATTGTAATTGCTTTGACTGGCCGGGGTTGGGACAGGGATTACCGATAAGGTACCTTTAAACATGCTCCCGATATATTTTATCGGGCTTAAGGGTGATTGACCGCTATCACTGCTCTTTTTGTATTTCGCGTCAGACGGCTTTTCATTAGGTTTATAGGGATTGGACATAGAAGACATGCCTTTTCCGTTGGTTACCAGGATTTGCTTACCCCAAACACGCACACAGGTGGGATACCATCCTACGGGAATAAACCCAAGAGAATGACTATTCCCGGGATCAGCTACATCAAATTCGGCGATATAATTATTGTCGGCATTGGCTATATAAAGGATTTTTCCATCGGCAGATAAAGCAACACTGTTCGTTGCAGAGCCAATTGGCGCATCAGGTGATAATGCGGTATGAAGCGTTTCGACTACTTCACGTGAGTTCAGGTTAATAACTGATACAGAATTGGTGTTGGCATTGGCAACATATAGCCATTTACCTTTTGCATCGACTGCCAGGTCTGTAGGATGATCTCCGGTATTAACAGAGTCTTTTAATATGCCTTTTTGAGTATCATATATCCATATCTTATGACCACCCCATGAAGAAATATACAACTCTCTTTTTACCGGGTTCATAATGCAGGTATAAGCCTCGGCAGATAGCGCAACCTTATGCAACACTTTCATTGTTTTAGTATCACATACATACAAGGCGTTGTTCTCTTTGGTCACTACGTACATCCGTTCGTGTTTCGTGTCCAGCGTAAGGCCGGCAGGGCTTATCTTATCTTTAGGCCAGGGGTGGCCCAGCACGAGTGTATCTTTATTGATGAGGCTTTTGCCGGTAAATTGATACCTGATAATAATATCATCATTGCCGCCAGAGGCGTATAAATATTTTTTATCAAAGGCAAGCCCCAGCCATGCATCATGTACCTTTATAGTAGTTACTAATTTTTCTTCCTTTAAATTGATCAGATCAATTGTTGGGTGCCCATTACCGTTGTTGGTTACTGCGGCATGGATGCCATCAGGCGCAAGAGCCATGTTAAGTGGCAGATCGCTGCTTAACGGAATTGATCTTCCCGCAGGCGAGAGGAACCAGCCATTAGGCAGCTGAATTTTTTGCGCAACAAGCGCGGTGCTGGTGAGTAATAAGCAACTGCAGATAATCCAAATTCTCATAACTACTGTATTAAATCTGTTTTTATTGTGGCCATTTCTTAAGGCTAATTGTAATCTGCCTTAAACATTAATAAGCATCAGCAAGGCCTGGTAAACGGGCCTTGCTGATGCTAAACGATAAAGATAAACTATAAATGGATATGATATTCCAGGCTTATTAATAAGAATGCGGGAAATATTCATTTTCAACAGTACCATCCTCATATAAATTCAACATGGCATAACCCGGCGGGGTTTCCAGATAATAACCGGGCCCGGCTGATTCAGCATCGCCTTTACCCCACCAGAAACCGCTCATAGCCCCATTGCAGCAATATAAAACATCGTTGTAACTGGTATGATCAGACAAATGGTTATGACCGCTTAAACAAATTTTCACCTTGTCGTGGTGTTTGTAAAATAGATCTTTTAACTTCTTGCAATCAGAATGACCACCGCCAACCAACACTTGTGTAGTACCTAAAATAGGAAAATGTGACATCAGCAATACCGGGGCTGATGCCGGTATTTTTTCCAGTTCGGCCTGTAGCCAGTTAAACTGTTCCTCATCTAAAGAAATATTTCCATTATTCCCATCAAGTACAATAAAATGCCAGTTCTTTTTGATAAAGCTATAATACCGGTGCGGAATTTTTAATCGTTTAACCACATATTCTTTACCATACATTTCATCCTCTTTAGAAGGCGCCTTCCACCACGAGTCGTGATTGCCTATACAGCTATGCACCTCATATTTATCAAGTAAAGAAATGCAATCATCCCAGATACTCCATTGTTTGATAACCTGGTCATATTTAACGTTATCATAAGATGCATCCATAATAGAATCCCCGCCGTTTAAGAAAAAATCGGGCTTGTGTTTGGTTATGATTTGTTTCAAGCAGCTTTTAAACCGCTCAGGTGCATTATTCCCTTCAGTAATGTGCACATCTGTAATATGTGCTACCGTAAGCGCTAATTTTTTACCTTTCTTGTCCTTGTGTTCATCCAGGGAAGCTAACGCAGGCAAGCCTCCGGTTACCATCATTCCTGTGGCTAATCCTGCTGCTTTTAATAAAGATCTTCTTTGTAGTTTCATTGTTTTATTTTGTATTTATCAATACTAAGATGCCCGCCTTTTGTTACCAGCCGAATATTTGTTTTAGGGCCGGGTTAAGTATTACCTGCTGTTGCGGTATAGGGCGATAATAATATTTAGGCTCTTGGAAATCGCGTGTTGCCGATTCGGTTACAATAAAACTACCGGTATTAACATTTTTTAAATAAACGGTAGCGTCAGATCCAATGGTACCTGTGCGGTAGTAAATTAACTTTACACCCAGTGAGTTCTTTTCCTTCTGGTCTTCGGCCGGGATAGTTGAAGATTGGTCTATCAAAATAATATCTTCTATACCATCTCCGGTTAAATCATATTTTCCCAAGCCGGCGAAATACATTCCCTCAGGGCTTTTAGCTAATAACTTACCGGCTTTCCACCTCATCAGGTCATCATACCTGGTATTTTCAAATGCAAACTCCACCCGGCGCTCTCTTCTTATCTCTAATATCACTCCGGCGTTTAATCCAATATTTGTAAATTGTTGTTGCAATAATGGATCAGGAGATGAATTTGCCTGCGCCATATTAAGATCAGGCATGCCGGCCCTTCTCCTGATAAGGTTTACCGATGCATCAAGTTGTTGTTGGTTTAAAGTGCCCAGTTCGGCAAGCGCTTCTGCATAACTTAACAATACTTCTGCATAGCGGTATACCGGGAAATCAACACCATTTAACGTAGCGGCATCAGTACTGTTCACGTATCCCTTTAATTGATGATAGCCCGTAAAATTCTTATTTAAACTCTGGATGTATGGCTGTGCATCCGGCACCCTAACCCATCCCGGATAGGCCATGGTTTGCGCAAGCCGGGGATCGCGATTTTTAAATTCCTGTACAAAACCCAGCTTAGTATAGTTTGGCTGATCGGTAAAACGGCTGCCATCCTTCATCAGGTAGGTTTGGATCAGGTCTTTAGCGGGGGCCTGTTCGTAATCACCAAAAACCACTCCATTTACATTTTCGCTTATACCCTTACCCTGATCAAAAATATTAGCCAAAATAACTTCTTTATTAGCCGTTAAATCCTGGCTGTTGAACAAAGTGGCATAGTCCTGATCGGGTTTTCCTGTATTATAAATAGTAAAATTCCCTGAGGCTATAATATCACCGGCTATTTTAGCGGCGGTTTCAAGAAAAGTGTTTGCTGTACTTGTTAAGTTTAGTTCTGAATGATATTTACGGTAAGTACCCTCATAAAGTGCGGCACGGGTGTAAAACGCTGCTACCGCCCATTTTCCGGGTGTATTTACAGGTACACTTTCTTTTACATACTTATAAGCAAAATCCAGATCGGCCATTACACTATCCATAACCAACGCCCTTGGGTCACGTGGTTTGTATAAATCTTTATCGCCCGGGTTCAAAGTACCTGAGTACCAAGGCACATCAGAGAAACGCTTAACTTTATCCAGGTAAAACATTGCCCGGTAATATTTGGCCAATCCTGCATAATGGTTTTTTATATCTGTGCTAACTTTTGCCTTATTATAATTTTCTAAAAAATAATTGATATTACGTAATCTACTCCAATCCCACCCCGAGGTAATATTTTGTGCATTGGCACTGCCCGCCATTACATTTTTCACTTCTACGTTTGCGGTAGTTGCAACGTTATCGCTGCTTTGATCGTTCAGGTAAGAGTTCCTGTCCGGCAATGAAAGTAAGCCGTTAACGTATAATGAGAGGTCGCTTTCTGTATTAAAGAAAAGATTTGGTGCGATAGCCGTTTGCGGAAAACGGTCAAGGCTACCCTTTTTACATCCGGCAAATGCAAGGGCGATGAACAGAATGTATATTGTGTACTTTTTCATGACTAATTTTTTAATGATTGTTAAATGGCGAATAATTAAAAATCTAAGTTTAAGCCGATTGCATATTTTCTCTGAAATGGATATGCCCAGGCGCTTGAACCTTCATTTACCGCCTCAGGATCTATATATTTCTTTATCGCCGAGAACTCGTAAAGGTTATCGCCGGTTACAAAAATGCGAAGGCGGGTTATACCGGCTTTCTTTGTTAAACTAAGGGGAAAGGTATAGCCCAATGAAACATTTTTAATTCTTAAATAAGCGCCGTTTAAAAGGTACTTTGATTGTGGGATATCCAATCCGGCTCCGTAATTGGCATCGGCCAGCCATGACTGCAATACGGGATAGTAAGAATTTGTATTTGCATCGGCAAGGCCTGCTGCTATATAAGATTTTGAATCCTGAGCTCTTTGTGCAGGTGTCTCAGCTGTGGCACGGTAGAAATTAAGATTCCACGGATAGATGTTGGCATAAGGCTGCTGAAAAGGCCCCCAAAACAAATAATGGTGTGGGTAAAAATCTCTTTTTAATACGCCTTGCAGAAATATGGATAGATCAATGCCACTCCAGTTCATATTTATATTGGTGCCAATACTATAATGATCGGCGCTGTTACCAATAATTTTTAAGTCTTTGGGATCATTTGAACTTAAGCCTGTTTCTATTTTATGATTCCCATCCAGGTCTTTATATTTAGGCCAGCCCTGAACAATGCTTAAAGCACCCCAGGGTATAATGGCCGATTCATCAAGCTTATTAATTTCGGCCTGATTCTGGAATAAACCATCATTCTGTAAACCCCATATCTCTCCAATTTTCTGTCCTACACGGTAGGTAGAGAAAAGATTTTGATCGTTCTTGAATTTTGTGATCTCCGCATCAGAATTGGAAAGGAACACTTTGGCAGTGAAATTGAAAGGTTTAGAAGCAACATTAAACCTGTCCTGGTAGGTTACAGATAACTCCCAGCCTTTAGTCCTTAAATCAGCTGCGTTTTGCATTGGCACTGCGGTTCCAAGTACGCCAGGCAATTCCTCACCGGCTGTAAGCATCCCCCTTGTATTACGGATATAATAGTCACCTCCTAACAGGATCTTATCGTTAAAAAGGCCAATATCAGTACCCATGTTAAAGGTAGATACCCGCTCCCACGTGTAAGTATTTGGATCAACCGATAAACCCGGGGCTCCTTTAATGATTGGATTTTGACTATTGTTACCTATTAAATAACCCGAAGTACCCGGGACTAATGTTTGCAAATAGCCAAAATCGCCAACATTCTGATTTCCAAGATCGCCATATGATGCGCGTAATTTAAGTGTAGATACTACAGACGCCAATGGTTTAAAAAAGTCCTCGTTACTTGCTATCCATGCTGCGGATGCTGATGGGAAAAATCCCCAGCGCCTTTCTATAGGAAAACGCGAAGAGCCATCATACCTGCCTGTACCCTCCAGGATATAACGGCCCTTATAAGTATAGTTTAAGCGGCTAAACACACTGGTGGTAGCGTAAGCCGAATAGCCTGTACTAACTGAGGCAGTACCGTTGGTTAGCCCAAGATAAGGCAGGGATGACGATATCAACCCATCCTTTGATGCGTTTACGGTCGAATAACTGTAGTCCTCGGAGTTATATCCAACCATAGCGCTAAAAAAATGATCGCCAATAGTTTTTTTATACGTAGCATATAAATTGAACGCATTATTATACAAATAGCTGTTATTTTCGGTTACGCTACCCGGACCGCCTTCTTCCCTCACATCATTTGGCCCATATCCAATATTATACGCATTTGCATCAGAATGAACTTTCCACAATTCTCTTTTAAGCGAAGCATCGCCATTTACCGTTAAATCACCATTCAGGAATGTAGCTATTGCGCTGGCAATATTTTGAAAACCAAACATAGTTTGAAGGTTATTTCCGCCATCAACCAACTTGGCTGCAAGCCTGCCCGCACCTGTGTTGGCCCATGTGCCATCCGGATTTTTGGCTACATCAGTTGGTTGCAGATAATAAATATCGGTAATGTTGCTGAGCGGCTGGGCACGTTTAGTTTGATAAATATTAAGGTTGTTGTCTATTTTAAGCCATTTTAAAGGCGAAAATCCCAGCCTTGATCTTAAGCCGTAACGGTTCCAGAAATCATCTGAAAGTTTATTCAGACCATTTTCCTTGGTATAATCTGCAGAGAGGTAATAGGTTAAAGGTTTGTCATTTACAGTAGCTCCTCCCGAAAGAGTAATTGTTTGATTTTCTGATAAACTGGCATTATTGAAAAAATATTTATACCAGTTGTTGCTTCCCATGTAATCCCATTTGGTTGGATCAGATGGATTTAACCGTGTATCTGCAATAGACGGGTCATCTGATCTTTCTTTGGCCCACTTGTAATGTTCATCACTATAATTCACGTAATCCCATGGCGTATTATTTGTAGAAGTTTCAAGCACCTTCGAGTAGATAAAAGGGTCGGTTACCGGTTGCGGTAATATGGTAGGTTTACTCCATGACGACAACATATTGTAACTGATGAGCTGATGACCCGCAACACCTTTTTTGGTTGTGATCAATATTACACCAAAAGCTGCCCTTGCCCCATAAATTGCTGCCGATGCAGCATCACGTAATACAGAAATGGATGAAATATCTGAAGGCGTTAACCGCAGCAAATCATCGTTACTTGATGCCGGTATCCCATCAATTACAATTAATGGCGAGCCTCCGTTTATGGAAGTAAACCCCCTGATATTGATGGTTGGCACTGTACCCGGCGCCCCGCCGGGGTAAGTGATGTTTAGCCCCGGACTAAGACCTTGTAAGCCTTGCATCACATTGGATATCGGGCGTGATTCCAGCTCTTTGCCCGAAATCTGATCGATAGCTCCTGTAATGTCAATTTTCTTTTTAGCCCCAAAGCCAACAACCACAACCTCGTCTAACTTACCGTAATCAGGCGTCAGGGTTACATTTAACTGAGTTTGCCCGTTCAGGCTGACCTCTTGTTCTTTGTATCCCATAAAAGAGAAAACAAGAACCGCATTGGGTTTTACATTGGCAAGAGAGTAAACGCCTTCCACGCTTGTTAAGGTGCCCTGGCTTGTTGCCTTTACCCTTACGTTTACCGCCGGGAGAGGTCCTTTGGTTTCAGCATCAAAAACTTCACCCCTTACAGTGATGTTTTGGGCAAAACCCTTTGCTACAAAAAACATGAAGCAGATCAATAGTATTTGTTTTTTCATTGTTAAGTAATTATTAGACACGTTTAATTTTCAGATGCCATACTCTCTAAAGCGCTGCAAAACTGCGATTCGCATATTATAACTGGGTTACCACAATATTAATAAATTAATTGAACAACCAATCAATCTATTAAATAGAAAAATAAAGTTACTTTTGAACTGTTTATTAAATTGATATTATTATATGGGTAGAAAGAGCCTTAAAGAGACAAGACAATTAGAAATTATAAATACCTTTTACAAGGTTGCTAAAAAAGAAGGCTATGAACACACTTCTATAGCCAAAATAGCTAAGGTGATGGATATTAATCCAAGTCTTGTCAGTCATTATTTTGAAACAAAAGAAGATCTTACATACGCACTTATAGATTATATACTTGAAAGGTATCTGCTGATCTTCACGATTAAAAATGATGGAGAGGTTACGCTTGCAGATCTGCAAAAAACGATCGAAAAGCTTTTTTCTAAAAAATGGAATTTACTATTTGACGATGGGCTGTTTTACGCCTTTTACGCATTGACATTCAGAGAGAAAAAAATTCAGGCAAAATATAAAACCATATTGGATTCCCTTCGTCTTGCCCTTGCAGAAATAATTGAGCAATGCAATAAAAAGCAGTTACTAAATGTTGCAGACCCTAAAACTGCTGCTGATTTAATTTTTGTATTGGTAGATGGTGCTTATTTTTATCTCTCGTTAGAAAACGACAAAAAGGCGTATGGCGAAAGGCTTGAATTTTATAAGAATATGGCCTATCAGATTCTTGAGTTGGATGTCTCAATCAGTTCTGGCAGCACCACGGGTTCTTAACTGGCGCCCTAAAGCATAAACTCCAATAAACATCCATAACAAATTTGCTACAGCATTTGGCATATCATCATTGTCAACTGCTGTAGCTACCAAACACAGCCCACCAACAATGTTCAATAACTGAAAGCTCCGCGATTCTGCCTTTATCACTTTCGTACTTAATAATAAATAGCCCACGGTGCATAAAACCACACCCAGCCAGCCAATACTTGTTAATATCATTTGTTTCGTCATATCAGGTGCGTATTTATTTATTTTGAATGCCCATAACTGTTTGTGTAAAAATGCAAAGTATATTTTGGGAGCAAAATTGTTTTTGACGAAATACTAAAAAAATTTACGGCAAACCCTAACACGTATATGACCGGGTTAATGGGAAACAAGGCATCCTTTCCGGTATTTACCTGCAAATCAACGGCGAGTCATTGTTTTCCCCGCCTATCGAATATAATGACCAAAGGATTCCATGCGGAACAGGTGCCGCTGTGACAGAAAAAACCAGGCCTTAGCACGCACCCTAATTGGACAAATTGTTTTTTTCTAATATATTTATAACAATCAGCAAGTACATGTCCGGCAACCCAATTTATACTGCTAATAATGATGATGCTATCGTCCTGGAGAAATACCGGCAGGTCTATCGGAAATACCTGGATGATAAGATCATCGATATGGACAAGCGTATGAAACATCCGTTCGATTTCCAGATCTATTCCCTGGAAACCGCCGTCCCTTATGTAAACTATACCGTTCCGCCGTCCAGGCAAACCCCTTACTGGATCGTTCTGGTTAAAAAGGGCAACTGCGAAAAAACGATCGGATCTTTCACCTTCCCGGTAAAGGAACAGACCTTGTACATAGTGCCCAAGCGCGTGCTGCATTCCAGCAAGCATTGGTCGGCCGATACGGCTGGTTACGTTCTGCTTTTTAACATTGATTTTTTTCTGAATAATGCTTTTCCTAAGCACCTGATCAGCAACAAGAAAGTGCTCAAGAACTCCATCCGGCCCTATCTTTACCTGGATACCTCGCAAACGCAATCCCTTTCGGACATGTTTGAAACGATCCTTCACGAACATTCCGGCAATGACCGCGAGAAGAAAGAGATGATCGCCATCAAGATACTGGAGATCCTGATCCATTGTGACCGTTTATTTTCCCGGGCCGAATTGGTCGGTAATGAGCGCTATTATCACCCGACCGTCGAACGTTTTAACAGCCTGCTAGAAGCCAATTTCACCAAAGAAAGGAAGGTCAACTTATACGCAGCGGCATTGGATATCCATCCCAATAACCTTAATTTTCTGATCAGGGAACATACCGGGATCAGCGTCAAGCAAACGATAAACAACCGCATTATCACCGAAGCCAAATACTTGCTGACTCATTCCGACCAAAACATTAAGAGCATCGCTAATCAGCTCGGATTTGAGGAGGCACACAATTTTTCTACTTTTTTTAAAAAGAATTCTGGCATCAGCCCTTTGGCCTATAAAACTTCTTTAATAATATCTCCAAAATAATTTTCCTTTCTTATATTCTATTTGATTTTTAAAGTTTTGTGCTTGATTTTAAGAGGATAAGAGACTTTTTATTTCCTTATTTCATCTTATAATTAAATCACTCATTCACTAAAATTAAACACTATGACTATCTTAGAAACCATCCAATCAGACATCAAAAACTGGTGGCTGTTTATCCTGAAGGGCCTGGTCTTTATAGGCGCCGGCATTTACGTTTTTTGCAGCCCGCTGGCAGGCTACATCGGGCTCAGCGTACTGTTTAGCATTGTGATCATCGTTTCCGGCATCGGCCAGATTTACTTTGCAAGTGTCAATTCCGCCATGAAAGGCTGGGGCTGGTCGCTGATTTCCGGTATCCTGGACCTGGTTATCGGCATTTACCTGTTTTCTTACCCGCTGATCACTATGGCAACGCTTCCGCTTTTCCTGGGCTTTTGGCTGATGTTCCGTTCATTTTACCTCATGGGCATTGCATTCGATCTGAAAAGCTATGGCGTTTCAAGCTGGGCAGGGCTATTAATTGGCAGTATCCTGCTGCTGATCACCTCGCTCATGGTGATGTATTTCCCGGCAGCTGGCGCGGCAGGCATTATCATTATTTCAGGGACCGCGCTTGTTATAGGCGGGATATTGAACATTATGCTGGCGCTGAAGTTTAAGGATCTTAAAAAGATAACTGCACCATTTGTTAAGTAACGCTTTTTATAAAAATCTCAAAAATATAGTTTTATGGAAAACTTAGTTGTCATTACCTTCCCGGAACTGGAAAAAGCGATGGAAGGGCTCACCAGGTTAAAAGAATTGGATACAGTGGATGAAATTACCATCTATGGTATCGCATTCATTCACAAAAAAGAGGACGGCGCTATCGAATATTTATACCATGACGGTGCGGATAGTGGCCGGAAAGTCGCCACCGGCGCTGCTGCGGGTATGCTGATCGGCCTGCTGGGCGGGCCGCTGGGCATGTTGTTGGGCATGCTGACAGGAGCAGGCCTGGGGCAGGCCATGGAAGATGATACCACAGATCTGGATCATCATTTTATCAGCAAGGTAAATAAACACCTGGAACCGGGTACCTACGCATTGGTGACAGACGCAGAGGAGGATGTGGTTATCCTGGTAGATGCCCCAATGGAATCATTGGGCGGAATGATCGTACGCACCAGTGTAGATGACGAAACCGAACGCTTTGAAGATGAACAATGGGACAAATTCAACCAGGAGATCGATGCGAAAGAAGCTGAATTCAAAACGGCGGTGGGGGAGAAAAAAGAAAAATTAAAACATGACATCAAGGAACTGAAGGGCAAGCAGCACCAGCGGATGATGAAGTTCCGCGAGAAAGCGACTGCCCGGAAGAACCATCTTCATGATAAAATTGAGGTGCTCCGTAAAAAGATGCAGGCCGCTAATCAAAAGAACAAAGAGAAGTTCACCTTAAAACTCGAGAGTTTTAAAAAGCGGCTGGCGGCTTTCAACGAAAAAGTAGCCTGGGCGTTTAGTTAACTCGTACGGTATCTTATCAAACAAACGATGCAATGGCTGGCCATTGCATCGTTACTGAACAACCCAAGATGGCAGAACCTATAAAAAAACTTTTCTCAAATCGTTAGGTCGCAGATTAATCACCGGTGCCCGATGGATATGTGGCACAGGTAATTCCGTTACATTTTAATCATGATAAATCTATAGATCATTCTAATATTAGATTTTACTAATACCAATTATTTATGAGACTTTTGCGCCATGGCCGGCATCTACCTTCATATCCCTTTTTGCAAACAAGCTTGCCATTACTGCGATTTTCATTTCAGTACCTCGTTAAAGTATAAGGATGATCTTTTGCAGACCCTGGTAAAAGAGCTGCACCTACAAAAAAACTACCTGCAAAACCAAACTATCCAAACCATTTATTTTGGCGGGGGTACGCCGTCCATATTAACAGCCAATGAGATTAATTTGCTGCTGGATACCATCACCAACCTGCACACCGTTACCGCCGATGCTGAAATAACCTTAGAGGCTAATCCCGACGACCTGGACAGGACCAAATTGCACGACCTGCGCCAAACACCCGTTAACCGGTTTAGCATTGGCCTGCAGTCTTTTTTTGATGAGGACCTGCAATGGATGAACCGGGTACACCGCGCGCAGGAAGCCGAAGCATCGGTTAAAAGGGCGCAGGACCTTGGTTTTGAAAACATCACGGTCGACTTGATCTACGGCTATCCCTTACTTACCGAACAAAAGTGGAAACACAATCTGGCTAAAGTTTTTGAGCTGGATGTGCCGCATGTTTCAGCGTACTCCATGACGGTCGAGCCGCGCACCGCGTTGGCGTCGCAGATCAGCAAGAAAAAGCAGCTCCCGATGAATGAGCAGCAAAGCGCCGAACAGTTTAATCTGTTGATGGACGCCATGCAAACCAAAGGCTTTGAGCATTACGAGATCTCTAACTTTTGCAAGCCGGGACATTACAGCAGGCATAATTCAAACTACTGGCAGGGCGTAAATTATCTGGGTATCGGCCCGTCGGCACATTCATACAATGGCGAGACCCGGCAGTGGAACATTGCCAACAATGCCAAATACATGCAAGCCATACATGCCGATAGCCTGCCTGCTGAAACAGAAATACTGACCGAGACCAACAGGCTGAATGAGTATATCATGACATCGTTACGTACCATTTGGGGCCTGGACCTGGATCAGTTAAATAGTATCGCCGCAGTATCAGCCAATGAACTGGTTAAAGCGGCCCGGCCTTTTCTTGAAAAAGAGTGGATCATCCAAACAGAAAATAAAATTTACCTTACCCAAACCGGCAAACTCTACGCCGACCATATAGCTGCAGAGCTGTTTTTCTAAACGTTTATAGCTAAACCTGTGGCCTTGAAAAGGCGGTACCTACGCAGCTAAGATCTTATTGGTTTTCAAATAGTTACAACTGGCAGTTATAACTATTTAAAAACTGCTTTTTTAAAGCCGTCGTATCTCCTACAAAATAAAATCTAACAAAAAATCATGAAAAAACTAATTATCACGGCGCTTGCGTTAGCAGCTATTGCAATTGCGCCAGGCGCTTATGCCCAAACCAAAATGGTTGGCGGTGCAGAAATGTTCCCAACAAAAAACATTGTTGAAAACGCGGTGAATTCAAAAGATCACACCACACTTGTTGCTGCCGTTAAAGCCGCTGGATTGGTTGAAACTTTAGAGTCTGCAGGGCCGTTCACCGTATTTGCTCCTACTAATGAAGCATTTGACAAATTACCTAAAGGCACGGTAGAAACTTTAGTAAAGCCCGAAAACAAGGCAACCCTTACAAAAATATTAACGTACCATGTTGTGGCGGGCAAATTAAGTGCTGCCGACCTATGGGGAAAAATTAAAGCCGGTATGGGCAAGGCCGAGTTAAAAACGGTACAAGGCGGCTCATTATGGATCAAAGCAGAAGGTAAAAAACTATACCTGGTTGACGAAAAAGGCGGCAAATCTTGGATAACCATTGCAGATGTAAACCAAAGCAATGGCGTAATACATGTAGTTAATACTGTATTAATGCCTAACTAAATATAGCTAATTTATGGCTTTAGCGGTAAGCGGCTTGCTTATGTTCGTTGGCAGAGACGGAAACCGTAGCCATAAATTATCTATACTTTTAAAAAGCCCGGTTGCAAAAGCGCCGGGTTTTTTATTTGTCAGAAAAATATCAAAAACAAAGGTGCCATATTCCATATTTATTCAATTAATTATTTTTGTATGTTAATTAATTGTGAATATGGGCATTATTTTAACTCCTATTGACAGGGTTGATAGTATAACAAAAGAGGATTTTATTAATAATTATTTAAAGCCGCGTAAACCCTTGGTAATACGCAAAGCAACTGAAAGCTGGCCGGCTTTAAAAAAATGGACCTTCGACTATTTAAAAGAAACCGTTGGCGATCAGACCGTTCCGCTATACGACAGTTCAAAGGCCGACCCGTCAAAACCGATCAACGCATCGGCTGCCGAAATGAAGTTTGGCGATTATATTGACCTGATACAAAAAGAACCAACCGACCTGCGGATCTTTTTATTCGACCCGATAAAACATGCGCCAAAATTATTGGACGATTACCGTTCGCCTACCGATCTGATGGGTGGTTTCCTGGATAAATACCCCAATATGTTTTTCGGCGGCGCCGGATCAATAACGTTCCTGCATTACGATATCGACCTTGCCCATATTTTCCATACCCATTTTAACGGGCGCAAGCATGTTATTTTGTTTGATAACAAATGGGGCGAACGTTTGTACCAAATTCCGTTTGCTACCTACGCGCTTGAAGATTATGATATCGAAAAACCCGACTTCACCAAATTCCCGGCGTTAGATGGTGTTGAGGGACAGGAAATGATCCTGGAGCATGGCGACACCTTGTTTATGCCCACCGGCTATTGGCACTGGATGAAATATTTGGATGGATCTTTCTCTATCTCGCTCCGTGCCTGGGACAGCTCATGGACCATTAAAGCAAAAAGCCTTTACAATTTAACTATACAGCGCAAGTTTGACGATGTAATGAAACGCAACTTCAAATCGCGCTACATGAACTGGAAAGAAGAACTGGCCGTTAAGCGCGCCGCCAAAGCGTTAGCCGGAGGGGAACCGCGGTAAGCGATGAGTTAATCAGAGGTTAGAGATTAGTCAATACTGTTATTATTACGCTACACCTCACCTTCCCGTTTTCTTAAAAACCATTCGGCACTTAATAAAGCTACGATCAATACGAAGATCCACTTCACGTCTATTATGTCGTTGTAGTGTTTGTCTTCGTAAACCAGGGTTTTAATATTTTCGTTTTTGCGGATCAGATCTGCAAGGCGGCTGATCTCTGACGGCTGCAGCATTTCGCCGCCGCTTTGCTTAGCCATGTTTTTTAATAACTGGTGATTAGCCGCGCTTTGCCTGATCTCCAGGTTAAGCGGTTTAACTGTTAATTGCCCGTTAGCGTTAAACAGCTTTTCGCCTAACTTGGTGCTGGCGGTATAGGTGTACTCTCCTACCGGCAGGGTGCCCGCATCCAGCTGGTAGCTTTGCCCGTTACGCGTGGCTAAAAAGCTGTAGTTTTTACCATTGGCATTTTTTAATTCAATTTTAACGTCGGGAGTATTAACCAGCTCTAACGCGTCATTGTACAATTCGGCGTTAAGTAACACGTTCTCACCCTCGTCAAAAATATTCTTCGCAGGATATGCCCTGAAACGTTGCCTGTTAGCGTTGGCAGTTAAGTATTGCACAATTTGGCTAAACAATTCTTCCATAGCGTGATGATTACCATATCCTTGAAATTCGGCCAATTGCCAGCGCCATAAACCTTCGCCGGTGAATACGCCTATCCGCCTGCCGCCATCATCGCCAAATAAAAGCAACGGGTAACTGGTAGCTACCGAGCCTATTTTTTGCTTAAACAATATGCCGTTGGTAATTCCGGATGTATAACTGCCAAACGGCGCCAATAAGGGAGGCATCTTACTTATTTTTTGCAACGTAGAATCTGTTAAAGTAAACGCAGAAAAATCGGGTACAGGCTGCGCGAATACTTCCTGCATCTCCAGCCTGGCTGTACTGATGCGGGTTAGCTTTTGCGCGGTATTAAAATCAGGCACATCTGCCTGCGCACCCAGCATGTACCATAATGGTGTTTTGCCTTTGGCGATCAGATCTTTTAACGCTGAAAAGCTATTGGCCGATGGCTGGTACAAAACTATTAGGCTATAATCGCTCAATTTTAACGTCCCGATATCGGACAGCAGGCTGGCTTTTAATTCATAGTTTTTATTGGCTTCGATAGCTTGTTTTATTACGCTGATGTCGGGGTGCGGGCCGTCATAAATCAGCAGGATCTTTTGTTTGGCATCCAGCACCTCCACATAAATGGTTTCGGTATTATTTTGAGTGGACAGCTCATTTTTAACCGGCGTAATGCTGATATTAAACTTATGAATGCCCTTTTTATCGGCATTTAATTTAATGGTCAATATCTTTTTAAAGGCATCATTATTAACCGGGATGATTTGCGCATTTACCTGGCGGCCATCCTCGGTTACGGTTAAGTGCATGGTTTCGCCTTTGCTTTGAAAAGCCTGGGCCAGTACCTCTATCTCAAAATCATTCCCTAAAAAGGCCGTCTTGTTGTAGTTTACATTGCCGATCAGCAAATCGCGTTTTGCAACAGTATCGCCTAAAGCTATGGTATAAATATTGGTTTTAAAGCTACGCGCCTCATATTGCGGATCGGCGCCCTGGTTATATAAACCGTCGGAAGCCAATATCACCGCGCCGATATTTTGATTAACAAAACGGTCGTTCAACTGCCGCAGCGCCGCGGCTATATTGGTTTGTTTACCCGTAAAGCTTTTTGAAAGCCCGCCGGCCAGGTCATGCCCGAAGTTAAACTCCTGCACTTCGTAGCCGTCGCCTAATTGCTTTTTAAGTTTGGCAAGATCATCGACAAAAGCACCAGCCCCTCCCAAACCCTCCCCGGTAGGGAGGGCTTTATAAGTCTCCCCTACCGGGGGAGATTTAGAGGGGGCTGATGGGGCTGCCGGAAATAATTTTATGGATTCTGAATTATCCTGCGCTATTAAAATAAGCGGCTTTTGTGGCTGGTAATTGGTAGACCGGATCAATGGCGACACCAGCAACAACGCGATCAAAAACACAGCTATTACCCGGAATGCGGACAGTATATAACGAAACTTATCTGCTAAGTTTAGCGGCAGGCGATACATTAACCAGGCATACAACAAACCCAGCAACAGGCAGACCAACGCCCACCATCCCGAAACAACTCCCCACGTGATAGAAAATAAAAACAGCATATCTGTATAACAAATATGCTGTTTTAAATTTATTTATGCGATTAACAAATTCCGAAATTGAAACTCCGAAATCCGAAATTCTAAAGCATTCCACCATCAACCGGGATAACTTGCCCGGTGATGTAAGTTGCCATGTCAGATGCCAGGAATACGCAGGCGTTGGCCACGTCTTCAGTTTCGCCGGCGCGTTTTAGGGGGATAGATGCCGCCCAGCCTTCAACCACTTTAGGGTCTAAAACCTCGGTCATTTCTGTACGGATAAAGCCCGGCGCGATAACGTTGGTACGGATATTACGTGAGCCTAACTCCTTAGCTATCGATTTAGAGAAACCAATGATGCCTGCTTTTGAAGCGGCATAATTTGATTGCCCCGCGTTACCATCAACCCCAACTACCGAGCTCATATTAATGAACACGCCGTCGCGGTTTTTCATCATGATCTTTGATGCAGCTTTGGTGATGTTAAATACCGATTTTAGGTTAACCTCTAAAACGTCGTCCCATTGCTCTTCGGTCATCCGCATCAGTAAACCATCTTTGGTAATACCTGCGTTGTTAACCACAATATGTAAGGTGCCGAAATCGGCAATGATATCGTTGACCAGTTTGTCAGCCTCGTCAAATTTAGAGGCGTCGCTGCGGTAGCCTTTTATCTTGGTGCCAAAGCTTTGCAGTTCCTGCTCCAATGCCTGGCCTTTCTCGACAGACGATAAGTAAGTAAAAGCCACATTAGCGCCGTGCTCGGCAAACTTTTCGGCAATTTTGCGCCCAATACCTTTTGACGCTCCGGTTATTAACGCGGTTTTTCCTTCTAATAATTTCATAAACTTTATTCAGAATCAGTTTCGGGCAGCGAAGATAAGAATTTAGTATGAAAAGTTGATGAAAGACGAGGAAGGGATATAAAGGAACTGTTCTAAACAAACACGTCATCGCGAGCGATAGCGTGGCGATCTCTGCGCGATAGATAGACATCAAATATTATCCGCCTGTCGTGTAGAGATTGCCACACTCGTTCCTCGTTCGCAATGACGCGATAAATGGTAATCATCGAAAAATAATTCTAAAATCTCTCGAAGCACGAGGGCAAAGGCCTTTACGCTCACCTTTCGGGTATCTCAAGGTGACATCCAATTTCCTTGTCAAACCTATGTAAACATCCCCATCCAAAACAAATAATTGCCTTAAATTGTCGTATATTGTAGCATATCAGATCAACTAAATAGTAGTTTGATTTAATGTAACCAGATTAATTAATAATTAAAATGAAATACAATAATTTAACACCCGACGAAGAGTGGGTTATATTACATAAGGGTACAGAAAGGCCGTTTACAGGGGCGTTATTGGATAATAAGGCAGAGGGTTTATATGTTTGCAAACGCTGCGACGCACCGTTATATACGTCAGAAACCAAATTCGAATCGCATTGCGGATGGCCGAGTTTTGATGATGAAATTCCGGGTACGGTTAAGCGCGTTCCGGACGCTGACGGGCGCCGTGTTGAAATTGTTTGCGCCAATTGCGGGGCACACCTGGGGCACGTTTTTGAAGGCGAATATCTGACACCAAAAAACGTGCGGCATTGTGTCAATTCCCTGTCCATGAAATTTGTTCCAAAATCATAACAATTTTTTTGCCGATAAATTAATATTCTATTAATGTTTATTTAACCCGCTATTAATCACTGTTTTCTAATCTCCACAAAAATTTTGTTTATAACTTATAGGTGATGTGTAAAACTATCACTAACATCTAAAATCAGCAACTCATATCTTTGGATTATAAGTTCTTTAAAGCTGTCCAAATTATCGGTTTCCTTGCCGGTAAAGAAGGCAAACCACGACAAAATTGTGGGCTGATATACACTGTTAACATAATTGATTAGGGATTAGTGAGGGTGATTGTTTAGCGTAGTTTAATGTGATAAATCTTAGTTTATCGCAATTTTATAACAACTGCGCCGGGGCATTGTCGGCTAAAATTACCGGGGTAGTTAAAGAAAGATTTAGGGTTAAAAAAAATAAAATAGTAAGCGCATGGCAGAAGAAACAGAATTATTATTAAAAGAGAACAAGGATCGTTTTGTTATTCTTCCTATTAAGTATCCCGCAATTTGGGAGATGTATAAAAAATGCGAAGCCAGCTTTTGGACCGCAGAAGAAATTGACCTTTCTGATGATTTGAAACATTGGGAAAATCTTAACCCAGGCGAAAAACATTTTGTATCGCATATCCTGGCATTTTTTGCCGCGAGTGATGGTATTGTGAATGAAAACCTTGCGGTAAACTTCATGAGCGAAGTGCAGTTGCCCGAGGCGCGTTGTTTCTACGGTTTCCAGATCATGATGGAAAATATCCACTCAGAAACCTACGCGCTTTTAATTGATACTTATATAAAAGACCCTGCCGAAAAGGACCGCCTGTTCCACGCTATTGATACCGTACCATGTGTTGGTAAAAAAGCCGAATGGGCGTTGCGTTGGATCAATAACGGATCGTTCGCAGAACGTTTGATCGCTTTCGCGGCAGTTGAGGGGATCTTTTTTTCAGGTAGCTTCTGCTCTATCTTCTGGCTTAAGAAACGTGGCCTAATGCCGGGCCTTACTTTTAGTAACGAGCTGATATCGCGCGATGAAGGTATGCACTGCGAATTTGCCTGCCTGCTATACCGCATGTTAGAGAACAAGCTATCAAAAGAAGCAGCGACTGCCATTATAACCGACGCGGTTGAGATAGAAAAAGAATTTATCAGCGACGCGCTGCCGGTTAGTTTAATAGGCATGAATGCCAAACTAATGAGCCAGTACATAGAGTTTGTGGCTGACAGATGGTTGGGTGAGTTGGGTTATGATAAAGTATACGGTGCCAGCAATCCATTTGATTTTATGGAAATGATATCGCTGCAGGGCAAAACCAACTTCTTCGAGAAACGGGTAGGCGATTATCAAAAAAGCGGTGTATTAAACACCCAGGAAAGCAAATCATTCTCGTTAGACGAGGATTTTTAAATAGTACAAAGTAGATAGTATCAAGTAGCAAGATTTGCCTGGATACTACCATATAGAGATAAATAAAATAATACCGGTTAGTACGCAGGTATCAACCACTAATCATTAAATGCCAAGAAATTATGTTCGTAGTAAAAAGAGACGGTAAGCAAGAGTCAGTAAAATTCGACAAAATAACCGCACGCATCGAGAAGCTGTGCTATGGTTTAAACCCTTCATTGGTTGATCCGGTTGATGTGGCTAAAAAGGTAATTGAAGGTTTGTTTGATGGCGTAACCACGTCAGAACTGGATAACCTTGCTGCCGAGACCGCGGCATCACTAACGACGAAGCACCCCGATTACGCGTTACTGGCATCGCGTATAGCTGTTTCTAACTTACATAAAAACACTATTAAGTCGTTTTCTGAAACCATGCGATTGTTATACAACTACGTTGATAACAAAAATGGCAAGAACGCATCGTTACTGGCTGATGATGTTTGGGAAGTGATAGAAAAAAATGCTGAAGAGCTGGACAGCAGCATTATTTACGACCGTGATTTTGGTTTTGATTACTTCGGTTTTAAAACCTTAGAAAAATCATACCTGTTAAAACTGGATGGCAAAATTGCCGAGCGCCCGCAGCATTTATTTATGCGCGTATCTATCGGTATCCATAAAGAAGATATTGCCAGCGCCATTAAAACATATAACCTGATGAGTGAGCGCTGGTTCACTCACGCCACACCTACCCTGTTTAACGCGGGTACACCAAAACCGCAAATGTCGTCATGCTTTTTGTTAACCATGAAGGATGACAGCATTGACGGTATTTACGATACTTTAAAGCAAACCGCCAAGATCTCTCAAAGCGCCGGCGGTATCGGCTTAAGCATCCACAACGTACGTGCTACAGGTTCATACATCAGCGGTACTAACGGCACAAGTAACGGTATTATTCCAATGTTGCGTGTGTTTAATGATACTGCCCGTTATGTTGACCAGGGCGGCGGTAAACGTAAAGGCGCGTTTGCTATCTACTTAGAGCCATGGCACGCGGATATCTTCGAGTTTCTTGACCTGCGTAAAAATCACGGTAAAGAAGAAATGCGCGCACGCGATTTGTTCTACGCCCTTTGGGTATCCGACTTGTTCATGCAACGTGTTGAAGCTAACGAGGACTGGAGCTTATTCTGCCCGCACGAAGCACCGGGATTAGCAGATTGCCACGGTAAAGAATTTGAAAAACTATACAAACGTTATGAGAAAGAGGGCCGCGCCCGCAAGGTGATAAAAGCACAGGAACTTTGGTTTGCCGTGTTAGACGCTCAGGTAGAAACCGGTACCCCTTACTTATTATATAAAGATGCTGCCAACAGCAAATCAAACCAGCAAAACTTGGGTACTATTAAAAGCTCAAACTTATGTACTGAGATCTTAGAGTATACCTCTGCCGATGAGATAGCTGTTTGTAACCTGGCATCATTAGCGCTACCACGCTATGTACGTGACGGCGCTTTTGATCATGAGAAATTATACGAAGTGACTTACCAGGCTACTTTAAACCTGAACAAGATCATTGATCATAACTACTACCCGGTTAAAGAGGCCGAATACTCAAACCTGCGCCACCGCCCTATTGGTTTAGGTGTGCAAGGATTGGCAGATGCTTTCATACTGTTACGTATGCCGTTTGAAAGCCCTGAAGCTAAACAACTAAACATAGAGATATTCGAGACCATCTACTTTGCTGCCATGACGGCTTCTAAGGACCTGGCCATAAAAGATGGTGCTTACGAAACCTTTAAAGGTTCGCCACTGTCAAAAGGCCAGTTTCAGTTTGACCTGTGGAAGGTTAAACCTACAAGCGGCCGTTGGGATTGGGAAAACCTGCGTTTAGATGTAATGAACCATGGTGTGCGTAACTCGTTATTAGTAGCGCCAATGCCTACCGCGTCAACCTCACAGATCTTAGGTAACAACGAGTGTTTTGAACCATATACCTCAAACATTTATACCCGTCGTGTATTAAGCGGCGAGTTTGTGATTGTAAACAAACACTTGCTACGCGATTTAGTAAACCTTGGTTTATGGGATGGTAGCATGAAAGATAAGATCATTACTGCAAACGGTTCTATCCAGGATATCGCTGAAATTCCGCAGGAATTGAAAGATCTTTACAAAACAGTTTGGGAGATCAAGATGCGTGACATTATAGATATGGCTGCTGATCGTGGCGCTTACATTTGCCAGTCGCAATCATTGAACCTGTTCATTAACTCGCCAAATGCTTCTAAACTAACTTCAATGCACTTTTACGCATGGAAGAAAGGGCTTAAAACAGGTATGTACTACCTGCGTACACAAGCGGCGTCGCAAGCGGTTAAATTTACAGTTGAGAACCAGGGCGGTAAAAACATGGACCCTGTTATACCAGAAGTGGTACAACAAGTGGCAGATGAAATACCTGCCGGCCCAAGCTGCTCAATGGAAGAAGGCTGCGTGACTTGCTCGGCATAAATAAACCGTAGAGACGCCCCGATATATCGGGGCGTCTTTTACAGAATATAATAAAAGACGCCTGACCTATCGGGCGTCTTTTTTGTTTAATTCTATGTATAGAGACACAAAGTATTGTGTCTCTACGTTGGGTAAAAGAAGAAATTCGGCTGACAATGGCTATGGTCTTTTTGCGCTATATTTGTTTTGATTGAAAATGGGCTATGAACCATGAACTATCAACCATGATCCAAAGCACCAAACACGAAATTATCTCCTGCGACCGTTGCGGTACCGGCATTGAATGTAAGGCAAACTCTTACACCAAATGCCAGTGCAGTGTGGTGCAGCTTACTTTAAACGAGGTACAATACATCAGCGAGAATTATGAAGGGTGTATGTGCGCGAATTGTTTATTGGCTTTGCAGCAGGAGTATCGGGAAGCGATGGGGATAGTATAATTCACTAATGGAAAAAATAAAATATTTTTGTAGCAATTGCGGCAAGGAGCATGAAGAGTGGCCTGCATTGGCTTACAATTCTCCTGACTCATTTGATTCCTTGTCAGACGAGGAAAAAGAAAAGATCGGAGAATTAAGTAATGATTTTTGCGTAATAACCTATTCAGATCAAACGGATCGATTTATCAGATGCACATTGACTCAAAAGGTAAATGATCATTGTGAAGATTTAGAATACGGACTTTGGGTTTCCTTGAGCGAAAAAAGCTTTCAAGACTATTCAGATAACTATAATAATAAAAATCATGAGGTAACTTATTTTGGGTGGTTATGTAACGATATTCCAAGTTATACATTTGATGAAAGTATTCCAACAAGTGTTCATACTCGAAAAGGTAACGCCAGGCCAGAAATTGTACCACACGATGATTTTCAACACCCCTTTGTTTTCGATTATTACAACGGGATAACTAAAGCCGAAGCTGAAAGAAGGATCAATGATATGCTAAATAGTATTGAAGGCAATTAATTAAAAAAAAGGTGTCACTCTGAGCCACGTCGAAGAGTGAGCGTAAAGGCCTGCCCGCATGCTTCGAGTGCCTCAGCATGACACCCTTGCTTTTTGAATATAATAAATTATCATGTCAACCTTTTCCTTAAAAATCCCCTGCGAATTTGACCGCAATTACTCTTTAAAAATAGAAGACGACGGCCGCGTAGCTTATGCCTATTTGTATGAAGGAGAGGATGTAATCGGCGATGTATGGCTGTATAACCAGCAGGAAGCCCCGGCTGTTTCTTTTTGGCGGGCAGAGGATATGCCGTTTTTAAACCCAACCGAATACCTGGAAAAAGATGCAGCCATAAAACCGATAACGGCAGAAACCGAGATCCGATGCGAATGGACAGAATCCTTAAATGATGGCTTGATAGAAGTGGGGATCTATATTAGAGACAAATTCATCGCGTCGATTACTTCGGATTCAAAACCGGGCTGGTCGGTATTGGTAGTTAAAGACGGGCCGCTGGCATTGGTTTATTAAAATGGCGGCGCTATTTTGTTAGCTTAAAAAACCGACAAATACAATCATCTTATATACAGCCATTTAAACCTTTTTTAAGCATAAATTTACTGACTTATCCTTTGTTACACTTTGTTTCACCGGTTTTTCGCATACAATTAAAAATCAATGCTTTAAGCCTAAATCTTGTTTCATTTGTTTCATCTGTTTCACACTTTCGTGAAACAGATCACCGCTAAACCTGCTCATCAATGATCTTTACCGGCTTTTTATTTTCGTCGATAGCCACAAAGGTAAACGTGCCGGTAATGGCTTTTTCACGGCTAAAGGAATACATCTCTTCCACATAAATATCTACCGAAATGCGCAAACTGGTATTGCCGATATGCTGCACTTTGCCCACCAGTTCTATAATAGTACCTGCAGGGATGGGATGTGTAAAGTCTATCTTATCTGACGATACCGTTACCATCCGCTTACGCGTAAAACGGGTAGCGGTAATAAAAGCTATCTCGTCCATTAATAGCATGGCGGTACCGCCAAACAACGTATCATAATGATTGGTGGTATTAGGGAACACCGCTTTAAAAACCCTGGTCTCGGCTAATTGTATCCGTTGTTCTATATTCATTGTGGTTATATATTAAAAAGCCGCACGGATCGCTCCGTACGGCCCCAATTAAACTGAAATTATTAATTAACAGGCTGCTTGCTAAAGATCTCGCGGGCAGCTTTGGCGGCATCCACCATGTTTTGCAGTGCGATCTTAGTTTCCGGCCATTTGCGGGTTTTAAGTCCGCAATCCGGGTTAACCCAGATGTTGCCTACCGGCAGCAAGTCGGCCGCTTTTTCAAGCAGGCTCACCATTTCTTCAGTAGTCGGCACGCGTGGCGAGTGGATATCGTAAACGCCCGGGCCAATCTCGGCAGGGTATTTAAAGTCAGCAAAGGCTTCCAGCAATTCCATTTGCGATCGCGACGTTTCAATGGTGATCACATCGGCATCCATATCGGCAATGTGCTTGATAATGTCATTAAACTCACTGTAGCACATGTGGGTATGGATCTGTGTTTCGTCCTGCACACCAGCGGCCGAAATGCGAAATGCTCTAACCGCCCAATCCAGGTAAACCGCCCAATCCGCTTTGCGTAAAGGCAAGCCTTCGCGTATTGCAGGCTCATCTATTTGGATCACTTTAATGCCGGCCTGCTCTAAAGCCACCACCTCATCACGAATAGCCAAAGCTATCTAGTTGGTAGTAACCGACCGTGGCTGATCATCACGCACGAACGACCATTGCAGAATAGTAACCGGGCCGGTCAGCATGCCTTTCATCAATTTATCGGTATTGGCCTGTGCGAAGCTGCTCCACTTAACGGTCATATCCGCCGGGCGGCTTACATCGCCATAAATAACCGGCGGCTTAACGCAGCGGCTGCCATAGCTTTGTACCCATCCGTTTTTGGTGAACAGGAACCCGTCCAGCAACTCGCCGAAGTATTCCACCATATCATTACGCTCAAACTCGCCATGTACCAACACATCCAGGCCTACCTCTTCCTGCCAGCGGATGGCATCGATCGTAGCTTTGGCAATTTCGGCATCATATTGCTCCTGGGTCAGGTCGCCTTTTTTCAGTTTAGCGCGTAACTGGCGGATCTCATCTGTTTGCGGGAAAGACCCGATGGTAGTTGTAGGGAAGAGCGGCAGCTTAAAGGTTTGTTGCTGGATCTTCTGTCTTTTGGCAAACGGGCTAACGCGATCGGCATCCGCGTCGGTAATGGCGGCAACGCGCTGTTTTACCTCCTGCCTGTGGATCAGCTTAGAGATATTACGGCTTGATATCGCTTTTAAATTAGCCTGCAATAAATCGTTATTTCCGTCAATTATTTGACTTAATTCGTCAATTTCCGTCAATTTTTGCCTGGCAAAAGCCATCCAGTTTTTAATTTCGGGATTGATGGCGGTTTCCAGGTCGAGATCAAAAGGCGTATGCAACAACGAGCAGCTTGGCGCTATCATTACCCTGTCTATACCGATAGCGGCGACAGCATTTTTGATAAGGCTTAGTGAACGGATATAATCGTTCTTCCAGATATTGCGTCCGTCAATCACCCCTAACGATAGGATCAGGTTATCGGGCACGAGGCTCAACACTTTATCCAGCTGCTGCGGCGCGCGTACCAGGTCGATATGCAGCGCGTCAATGGGTAGGCTTAATGCCAGCGGTGTGTTTTCATGCAGGCTCTCAAAATAAGTAGCCACCATCAGGTTTAAGCCCACGCAGCCCTTACGGATCTCTTTGTAAGCATAGATATAAGCATCCTTTTCTTTTTGGGTGAGATCAAGCGCCAGGAAAGGCTCATCTAACTGCACCCATTCGGCACCATAGCTTTTTAGTTTTTTAAGGATCTCGATGTACACCGGTACCAGGTTTTTGATCAGGTCGATCTTTTCAAAGCCCTGCTCTTTTTCTTTACCTAAAAGCAGGTAGGTTACCGGCCCAATCAATACCGTTTTAGGCGCTTTGCCTAAAGTTTTAAGCCCAAGGTTAAATTCCTCAAACACTTTTTCAGAGAAGATCTTGAATTGCTGGTTAGCGGTAAACTCGGGTACAATGTAATGGTAATTGGTATCAAACCATTTGGTCATCTCCATGGCGGTAATGTCCAAGCCGTCTTTTTGATAGCCTCGGGCCATGGCAAAGTACAGGTCTATCTCGCTGTTGTCCGGGTTCTTGCTAAGCACCTGCGTGTATCGCTGCGGGATAACGCCTAACATGAGCGAGGTATCCAGCACCTGGTCATAATAGCTAAAATCATTGCAGGGGATCAGGTCGATACCGGCCTCTTGCTGCAGTTTCCAGTTTTGCTCGCGAATGGCGCGGGCTGCTGCAAATAATTCTTGTTTACCGGTTTTGCCGGCCCAGTATTGTTCACTGGCTTTTTTGAGTTCACGATGGGCACCCACACGTGGGTAGCCGAGATTGTTTTTGAGCATACGCATAAAACTTTTTTGGTTAAACATTAATTTGACTTAATGCTCCTTACGGTTTTCGGTATGCTTTCGTGGAATGGTAATAAAAGACACGCGCGCAATTATACGGGCATACAACGCCCATAAAAATTCCTTTTTGTGCTCTGACTACTGCTTCAAAACGCGAAAGCATTGTCTTAAACAAATGGCAAGTATCCTGGCTTGTAACGTTGATGCCGTCCTTCTCATCCCGTGCTGCGGACAATGGACATTTTTGGAGTTAAGGCATCAACTGTGGTGTGTTACTTACAGTTGCGCGACAGCCCGTGATTTACACACGGTTCCTTTTTAATCGCGATTATAATAACCGCGAACCTATCTGTTGAAAATAAAGTAAAGAACTTGCAGCAAATATAGATAACATTATATCAACCAATGGCAGTAATAAAAGAATAATCTTATTTTTGGGTACAGATGGCATCTACCGAAAACACATATATCCTGGTAATTAACGGCAAGCCCGAGGGCCCGTTTACGATTGACGAGTTAAGATCGCGGCAAGTAAAACCCGGTGACTTTGTAAAGACCGACGCCATGGACGATTACAAGGAAGCCCGGGAAGTTGCCGAACTGCGCGAGCTTTTGGGTTTTAGTAAAGAAAATTTCCTGCAATACTATGCCTCGTTCGACCAACGTGCCATCGCTGCGGTGTTGGACTGGGTATTTGTAGGCGGCACCTGTATATTGATATTGTTTGTGGTATCGCTGTTTATTGCCCAGATGGTTGTATTCGCGTTGATAATTAGCTTGGTGGTCGTTATTCCAACAGTGTATCTTATCTACCATATAATAATGGAAAGCTCTGCCAAACAAGCTACCTACGGTAAGCGGATCATCAAAATTAAAGTTTGCGATATGCAGGGCAATCGCCTCAGTTTTGCACATGCTGCCGGCCGTAATTTTGCCAAGGTGCTTTCTGTAGCTACGCTATTTATAGGTTATTTGTATGCCTTTTTTAACAAGCAGCAACAATGCCTGCACGATAAGGTTGCTGATACTTTGGTGATCAAAGACCGATTATAACAGGGAAATCGCATTAAAATTCTTTTGCCCTCTTTACACGTAATGAAGAGGTACTGTCTTTAAAAGCAAATACTATTTCATAAAAAGTTGTTTAATTTTGCTGCTTAATGAGGGCTTTCTTTTTTTCTTAAGAAGTCCATCAAGTGTAGCCCTGGGATTTCCGGGGCTATTATTTTATAGATTGGAATGTGGGACTATACCGTTCGTTCTTCTTCCATAAATAGTACATTATTTCGAGCAGCTTTCTTTGTACGGCTACATAGCCTTTCATTTTGATTTTTGTTCGTTCCAAAACACGCTCATACAGATTTTTGAATTGTGGCTGGTCAGCCCTTACTGCACATAAAGCGGGCATATGAAGGATACGCCTGATCCTGGAATTCCCTTTTTTTGATATCCTTGTTCTGCCATTATGCTTTCCCGACTGATTCTCCACCACGTCATATCCTGCATAACTTACCAGGCTGGCTGCATTGTCAAATAAAGCAAAACCGTCGGTTTCTGCTGCTATAACAGCAAAAGAAAGTAGTGCTACGCCTTTAATAGCAGTGATGTTTTGATAATGCCTGTTAAGGATAACATCTGCCTTAATTAGCTTGCTTATAGTTTTTTCCAATTCTGCCAGCTGCTTTTCAAACAACTTAATAGTTTGTTTAAGTTGCTTAATAATCTCTTTAGATTGAAATTGCCCGTGCTGGAGACTATGCAACTGATTGTTCATTGAGGTAAGCATTTCAGTAACGCTTTGATGTTGCCTGGTGTACACTCTTAGGGTATACAATTGTTCACTTGCACCCATAGATCTAACTTCTTTTCCGCCCCTATCTGTGCAAGTCCTTTGGCATCGATGCTATCATTTTTTGATTTGGCACCATTGGCTTTTAAATAACTCTTAGCTTTATTCGGCAACAGGATACTTACCGGCCGGTCGTTATGGTTAAGAAACCAAGCCAGTTGTTCATGATATACACCGGTTGCTTCCATAATGTACACAACAGGCAATACTTCTTTTGAATGTCGTGCTACCCATTCTAAAAACAACTTGAATCCAGCTGGCGTGTTGCTGAATTTGTGGGTGGCTTTAACTTTTACTTCCTGCTGGTCATTGATAATAGACAAGCAACAAGCAAAATCTTTCATGGATACATCGATCCCAACGGCGTACTTTAAGTTCTTCATAGCTTCATTATTTACTATCAGAAAACCTTCCATCGTCCTTTCTCATATTAATGGCTGATCAGATACATCATCTGTCAATCGGTACTGTCCGGACTTTCAAAAGTAAAAAAAGGAGTATTTGCCTCTTCAACTACATCGTTATTAGTAACGTGTCATGAGGGTGCTCTATGTTTCTCCTTTCTTTTCTGATTTGTTAATATACAAAGATATGAGAGGGCGACCCAGCGAAGCGTCGGTCGGGTGAGTCGACTGATGGTGCAACATTGACATTGATGCACTGGCTTAGACTCACCCGGACTTTGCTCCGTTCGTCCACCCTCTCTTTCGCAAGCGATAAAGAGGGTTATACTTTTTAAATCTTAATGTCTTTGTCCTGCCGATTATAACCAATTCTTTACGATAACCCAAGCGCAAAGTATCTTGCTAAATTTTACCTTAGTGTAAAATTATTAACCCATGAAATACCTATACCTGTTTTGCGTGTTGCTGACCGCGATGACTGTTAATGCGCAATCGTCCCAAAAAGACACTATACAATTAGCCGACCCAACCATATTTTACGAGGGTGGCCAATACTACCTTTATGGCACAGGCAGCAACCAGGGTTTCCCGGTCTATCAGTCGTCTGACCTGGTAAATTGGAAAGCCGGAGCAGGCAGAGCCGAAGGCGGATTAGCTTTGGCAAAAGGCGATAGCTATGGTACTTCAAAGTTTTGGGCTCCGCAGATCTTTAAGAACAAGGGCAAATACTATATGGCCTATGCCGCTAACGAGGATGTAGCGATAGCAGAAGGCGACAGCCCGCTGGGCCCATTCAAGCAATCGGCAATTAAAAAGATCTCGGGGCCGGTACACCAGATCGATCCGTTTATATTTAAAGACACTGATGGCAAGCTGTACTTATACTTTGTTCGGTTGCAAAAAGGCAACAGGGTATTTGTTGCACCCCTGAAAGATGACCTGTCGGATATTGATACGGCCAATGCCAAAGAATGTGTAAACTCAAGCCTGCCGTGGGAAAATACCGCCAACAAAAGCTGGCCGGTATGCGAGGGCCCAACCGTAATTAAACATAACGGGTTGTACTACCTGCTATACTCGAGCAATGATTATCAAAACATAGATTACGCCATTGGCTACGCCACTGCCACCTCGCCCATGGGGCCGTGGATCAAGAACTCGTCAAATCCCATCATCAGTCGCCATTTGGTGGGCTTTAATGGTACGGGGCATGGCGATGTATTTACCGGCAAAGACGGGCAAATATATTATGTGTTACATACCCATTATAGCAATACCAAAGTACAGCGCAGAAAAACGGCTATTATCAAGCTGTCGTTTACAAAGGATAAGCCCGCGGCTTTAGTGGCTGATAAGAATAGCTTTAAATTTCTTACTATCGATAAATGATCAGGCGCTTAATATCGCGGCAGCAAATTCGCGGCATTTGGTAACTTCTTTTACATCGTCTGATCCTGCCGGGATCTTGTATTCCAGTTCTATTGTCGCCGGGAATTTGTAGTGGTTCCTTTTCATCAGCAGCAACACATCTTTTATCGGCGTGTCGCCTTGTCCCCATTCAGTATTTGGGCCGTTGTTAACTTTACGGTCCTTAATGTGCATACTGGTAATGCGGGCATGATTCTTTAAAATAAAATCGACAGGGCTTGGGTTGTTACCGGCTACGTAATGGCCAATGTCAAGGTTAATACAGTTATATTCAGACTGGCTCATGGCGGTATCCCACAAAGTAGGCGTAGCCTGTGTATGGGCATGGTAACCAACACGCATTTTATGTTTAGTAGCTATGTCGCCAATGCGTTTGGTTTGCGCGTCGCTTTCGGGCATTTCGCAATTGCAGTGATTGGCGCCAAGTGCTTTGCCCGCGTTAAAGGCATAATTGATCTCCTCGTCGGTATTATTAACACCAAAAACTACCGGTTTGTAAGCGTAGATATTTACGCCCGCATCTTTAAATTTCTTGCCTATCTGTTTAAATATATCCATTGATACTGTCGCGCGCCATTGGGCCGTCGCTTTGTTAAAATCAGCACCCGATTGTCCGGCTTCGCGCTTTGGGGCTCCTGCGGATAGTTCGGCAGCATCGCCGCGCAGCTCGACACCGCTAAGGTTGTTTTGAAGGCAATACTGCAACATATCCTCGGCGGTGACATTCTTCATATCGCGGTACGAATAGGTAGTAACGCCAATCAGCACACCACCCACAACCGAGTTTGGCTTATCGGCTCCGCCAAAAAATGTACGGGCCATGGATGTACGCGGTAACAATAAAGTTCCTGCAGCCGCCACAGCACTGCTGCCAATAAAACGCCGACGCGATAGATGATGGGTATTCATAAGCTATAAAATTAGTTTTTTTATAATGGTTGATGTCAAGGTAGGAAAATTTGACAAAGATGAGAAAACCTGTAGTCAAATTGTTACTTGTAAGAGATACCATTTCCCATTGTCTGTGCCCTCATACCATTGTTTGTATCCTCACCCCATTGTCTGTGTCCCCACAGACAATTATTATACAAGCTGTTTGTGAGGACACAAACAGCGGAAAAGAGAGAGAGAGCACAAACAGCGGTAAACAAAAAATCCCGGCCAAAAACCGGGATCTTAATATTTTATAAAAAGGTTTCTGCTTTAGTCTTTCAGCTTTAAGCCAATTTAGCCAATTCCTCGGCCATTGCAGCGCCAATTTCGGCAGGTGATGCAACAACGCGGATCCCGCACTCTGCCATGATCTTCATTTTCGCTGCCGCGGTATCGTCGGCACCGCCAACAATTGCACCTGCATGGCCCATGCGGCGTCCCGGAGGCGCTGTCTGGCCGGCAATGAAACCTACAACCGGTTTAGTGCCGTTTTCTTTTATCCAGCGGGCAGCTTCAGCTTCCATACCGCCGCCTATCTCGCCTATCATGATGATACCATGTGTTTCAGGATCGTTCATCAACAGCTCAACCGCTTCTTTAGTTGGCGTGCCTATTATCGGGTCGCCACCAATACCTATAGCTGTGGTAATACCCAAGCCGGCTTTAACCACCTGGTCGACCGCCTCATAAGTTAACGTACCTGATTTTGAAACCACACCCACGTTACCTTTTTTAAAGATAAAGCCAGGCATGATACCGATCTTGCTTTCGTCGGCAGTGATAATACCCGGGCAGTTAGGGCCAATTAAACGAGCGTCTTTATCTGTTAAATATTCTTTTACCGCTATCATATCCTTTGTAGGGATACCTTCGGTGATACATACAATTACCTTGATACCGGCTTCGGCAGCTTCCATGATCGCGTCGGCAGCAAAGGCAGGCGGAACAAAAATGATAGATACATCAGCACCGGTTTTTGCAACAGCCTCGGCAACGGTATTAAATACAGGGCGATCTAAATGCGTTTGGCCGCCTTTACCCGGTGTAACACCGCCAACAAGCTGGGTACCGTACTCTATCATCTGCGATGCGTGGTAGCTACCCTCATTACCTGTAAAACCCTGAACTATAACTTTAGAATCTTTATTTACGAGAACACTCATTGGTTGATTTTCTTTTATATCGCAAAGCTAAAATTATTTTTCACCCCCTTACGCCTTGATGAATGAATTTTTTGTGTTATGATGAAAAATTTACAAAGCGAGGCAATTTTTTCCTATCGCATTTTTGCCTTTGCGCTATTGGCTTGCCCCGACTCAATTGCCGCCGGATGGCTGTTACTTTTGGCTTGATCCAAAAGTAACCAAAAGATCAAGCCAAGCCGATCCTTCCACCCACAAGGCCAGACTCCCTGGCCCGGCGCCTTGGCAAGCCTTTACGCTCTTTTTGTATTCTCATTAATAATTAAATATTGGTTCTGTCCTTGAAGTCGTCAGCAAAAAAGCTTCGGGTGAAAACTGATAAAACAACTTGGATTTGTGCGGTTGGAAGGGCATAGCGTCTTTTTGCCACGTGCAGTGGATTGTGTAATGGCGGCAAAATTATGCAGCTCGTGGTTTTATCAGTTTTGCAGCGTAAAGGCTAAGAGCGCAAAGAAGCCTCTTTGCTGACTTGATTTTTTGTTACTTTTTCATCAAGGAAAAAGTAATGGGCCTCCGCGGCCAAGAGCGGGGCAAGCCAAGCGCGCAAGGGCCACTAAGCGTAAATCAAATTCCACTAACCTTTCAACTCAGGCGCAACCCATTCCCCCTCACTCTTCGCAATCACTATAGTAGCAACCCCATTACCGATAACATTAGTAATAGCCCGCGCTTCTGACATGAACCTGTCAACCCCTAACAATATCGCCACACCCTCAACCGGGATCACTTTTATAGCAGCCAACGTAGAGGTAAGCACAATAAAACCGCTGCCGGTTACGCCTGCCGCGCCTTTTGACGTTACCATCAGTATAGCGATGATGCTTAATTGCTGCTCGATGGATAAAGGGATATGGAACACCTGCGCCAAAAATATCACCGACATGGACAGGTATATGGTAGTGCCATCCAGGTTAAAAGAGTACCCTGCCGGGATAACCAAACCAACAACCGAGCGCGAGCAGCCAAATTTCTCCAGCTTCTCCATCATCCCCGGCAAAGCCGACTCGGACGATGATGTTCCCAACACGATCAGTATTTCCTCCTTTACATGTTTAAGGTATTGCCACAAGCTGAACTTATAAATGCGGCAAATAATATTCAACACCACGAAGATGAAAAGGATCATGGTAATATATACCGATGCCATTAACAGCGCTAACGGTTGCAGGGTTTTTATTCCGTAGGTACTGATAGTATACGCCATCCCGCCGAAAGCGCCTAAAGGGGCAGCTTTCATTATAATATGCATCATATTGAAAAGCACTTTCGAAATCTTATCAAAAAGCGTGATGACTATTTGCCCACTTTCGCCCATTTTATTTAATCCGAAGCCAAATAATATCGCGAAGAAGAGGATCTGCAAAATATCTCCATCAGTAAAAGCTGCAAATACGTTAGAGGGTATAATGTGCGCTATAAAATCTGCCCAATGCATTTCGGAAGCAGCTTTTTGATAGACCTCCAATTTAGCGGTATCGGCTTTTATGGAGCTTACAAAACCATCGCCGGGCTTTACGATGTTTGCTACGGCTACGCCAATTATCAGGGCAAATGTGGTTACTATCTCGAAGTATAGCAGCGCCTTTCCGCCTACCCGGCCCACCTTTTTCATATCGCTCATGCTTGCAATGCCAAGCACAATGGTAAAAAATATGATAAGGCCAATCAGCATCGTGATACAACGGATAAAAGCTTTACTGATCATCTGCGCTGTTGGGGCAAATGGCTTGAAGTATAAACCCACAATAATGCCCAGTACAATAGCTATCAGAACCTGGAAGGTTAGGTTGGCAAATAATCGTTTCATTATTCAATAATACGATTATTATATAAAAAAGGTGTGGGTGTTGTTGATGGTGCTAACCGGCTGTAGTGCATCCAGTGGGCATCATCCGCTCTTGGCCGCGGAGGCCCATTACTTTTTCCTTGATGAAAAAGTAACAAAAGATCAAGTCAGCCGATATGCTTCTCTGCCGCACTTGGCCTTTGCCCTGCAAACCATGTAAAACCTGAAGGGCCCGGTTCTTTTGCCGCCGGTTGTCGCACAAGGCTACCGCTTCAGGCAATCCCGATAGCTATCGGGATACCAATGCCCTTGCCACCGCACAACCCAACTTGTTTTACCTGCTTTCATCCGAAGCTTTTCGTCTGACGGCTTTTAGGACAGAACCAGCATTTAGTTGTTTTGAATAATGAAAAGAGCGCAAAGGCCTGTCAGGGCGCGCGGCCGGGAGTCTGGCCCTCGGGTGGTGGCAGCGATCGACCTGACTTGATCTTTTTGGTTACTTTTTGTATCAAGACAAAAAGTAACAAGCCTACCCGCGGCAACTGAGCGGGACGATGCTCACAATAACCACTACAGCTGTTAAAAACCTAAAACAAAAAATGCCTGCTCTTTCGAACAGGCACTTCGCAATGAAATTATTAATTATTATCTCCAAAATCCCGGTACCCATGCATAACCTCTGCGGCGGTGATCCCAGTGGCCCGGTACCCATACCGCGCGCGTGGCGCAACAGCTCAATAATATTTAAGCTAATGGCCCATCGTGATTGATCAATTTATTATCTTCGCTTCATGTCACCGGCAGAAGCTAAAAAACAGATTGAAAATTTATCGGCAGAGCTAAAACAACATAGCTACAACTACTATGTACTGGCCATGCCTACCATAACCGACTTCGAGTTTGATAAAAAACTGGAAGCGCTTGGCGCGCTTGAAAAAGAATTTCCCGAGCTGCTTGATCCAGACTCGCCCACGCAACGGGTAGGCGGCTTTATCACCAAGGAGTTTAAAACGGTAAGGCACCGCTGGCCCATGTTGTCGTTAGGTAATACGTATAACGAGCAGGAACTGCTTGATTTCGACCAACGCATCCGCAAGGCAATCGGCGACAACTTTGAATACGTTTGCGAACTGAAGTTCGACGGTTTATCCATGAGCCTGGCGTACGAGAACGGTAAGCTGATCCGCGCCGTTACCCGTGGCGACGGTGTACAGGGCGATGAGGTTACTACCAATGTGCGCACCATACATAGCATCCCAAAACAATTAAAACACGGCAGTTACCCTGCCGAGTTTGAGATCCGCGGTGAGGTTTTTATGCACCTTAAAGCTTTTGAAAGGCTTAACGAAGAACGTGTAGAGAATGGCGAACCGCCTTATGCCAATCCGCGTAATTTTGCATCGGGCACTATTAAATTGCAGGATTCGGGCGAGGTTGCCAAACGCCCGCTGGATTGTTTCTTATACGGGTTATACACAGAAAAGACGCTATTTAAAACACATTGGGAAAGCCTGGAGGCTATTAAAAACTGGGGCTTCAATGTTAATGAGCATAGCCGCCTTTGCAGCGATATAGATGGCGTATTATCTTTTATTGCCGAGTGGGATAAAAAACGCTTCGGCTTAAGTTACGATATTGATGGCATTGTTCTAAAAGTTAACAGTTACGGTCAGCAGGAAGAGTTGGGCTTTACCGCAAAATCGCCACGCTGGGCCATATCCTATAAATTTAAGGCTGAGCAGGTGCAAACCGAGCTATTGGCTGTAACCTACCAGGTGGGCCGTACTGGCGCAGTTACACCGGTAGCCAATCTTAAACCGGTATTGCTGGCAGGCACCACGGTAAAACGTGCGACATTACACAACGCCAACGAAATGCTGCGGCTGGATCTGCATGAAGGCGATTGGGTATTTGTTGAAAAGGGAGGCGAGATCATCCCTAAGATCATCAACGTAAATTTAGAAAAACGCGTGGCCGGTGCGCCGACTATTGATTATATAACCGAATGCCCTGCATGTGGCACCCACTTAAAGCGCCAGGAAGGCGAGGCTGCCTTTTATTGCCCTAACGATGAAGGCTGCCCGCCGCAGATCACCGGCAAGATGCAGCACTTTATAGGCCGCAAAGCCATGAATATTGATGGCCTGGGCGATGAAACGATAGAGACATTATATCAAAAAGGATTTATCCGCCATATCAGCGATCTGTATAAGCTGTATGAACATGCTGATGAGTTAAAGCAGATGGGCCGTTTCGGCGAGAAATCCATCAACAACATGCTGGATGGGATAGAGAAATCTAAACAGATGCCGTTTGAAAAAGTGCTGTTTGGGTTGGGCATCCGTTATATCGGTGAAACCGTTGCCAAAAAGCTTACGCATCATTTTAAAACCATCGACAACCTGATGGCGGCAACGCTTGATGAACTGATAGTAGCAGAAGAAATTGGCGAACGCATTGCCCACAGCCTGATAGAATATTTCGGCAACGAAAAGCACCGCGAAGAAATTGAGAAATTAAAAGCTTCAGGCCTGCAATTTGTAAGCGAACAAAAGGAAGTGATACTGCAAAGCGAAACCTTGTCAGGAAAAACATTTATCATATCAGGTACTTTTGAAAGATCAAGGGATGAACTGAAAGACATTATCGAGCAAAACGGTGGCAAAATATTAAGCAGCATATCGGCCAAGCTTAACTACCTGGTAGCCGGCGATAATATGGGTCCTTCGAAACTGGAAAAAGCTCAAAAACTGAACATACCCATTATTAGTGATGCGGAGTTAATGGAGATGATTGGGTAAATATTATAAACTGCACATGAGCTAATTAAATCGCTTGGTAACGCTCATGGCCGCTAAGGCCTAGTCCTTTTTCCTTAGATGAAAAAGGACCAAAAAATCAAGCCAATTCGATCGCTTCAGCCGCACAAGGCCAGACTCCCGGCCCGGCGAATTGGCAGGCCTTTACGCTCTTTTGAAATGTCAACTAATACAAAATTTTGGTTATGGCCGAATCCGTCAGACGAAAAGCTTCGGGTGAAATCAGGTAAAACAACTTGGGCTGTGTGATGGCAAGGGCATTGGTAATTTTGCCTGAAGCGGTAGCCCCTGTGCGACAATAAGAGGCAAAAGGACCGGGCCCTTGGTTTTACCTGGTTTGCAGGGCAAAGGCCCGGTGCGCAGAGAAGCATATCGGCTGACTTGATCTTTTGTTACTTTTCTATCAAGAGAAAAGTAATGGGCCTCCGCGGCCAAGAGCGGACGATGATTAAAGTTGCCCTACAGCCGGTCATATCCGTTAAGCCCAATATCATAAATACGACTGTTCAATCTAAAAATCTACGTCCAGTCATCTTTAACAAAAACCTTAACATTAATTAACACCTTTGTGACGCAACCTTTTGCCAATAAGCTGCATCTTCGTGTAAACATATACCTGCATGCGCATAGCTTTGGCTTGTCTTCTTTTCTTCCTGTTTACAACGCCAATATTTGCACAACAATTTACGGTTAGCGGTAAGATCACCGACGATGCAGGTAAGGCTGTTCCTTTTGCAAGCATATACATTAAAAATACTACCCTGGGTGCATCAGCCAACAGCGATGGCGAATATTCGCTGCAGCTTAAGCCAGGCAAATACACCGTTCAATATAAGGCAGTAGGCTATAAACAAGAGAGCCGAGAGGTCGACGCCGATCGGAACCGAACCATCAACGTTACGCTAAATACAGAATTTTACCAGTTACAGACTGTAACTGTAGGTGGCAAAGACCCCGCTTATGCCATCATCCGCAAAGCGATAAAAAAACGTAAAACCTATCTAAACGAAGTCAAAGCCTATACCTGCGAGGTTTATATAAAGGGCCTCCAAAAAATACTGGATGCGCCAAAGAAATTCCTGGGGACGGACATTAACCAGATAGCGCGGCAAATAGGGCTCGACTCGAACCGCAGGGGTATTATTTATCTGTCGGAGTCTGAATCAAAATATAGCTTTATCTACCCCAGTAATGTGCATGAAGAAATGGTATCATCAAAAGTATCGGGCAATAACCGTGCGTTCAGCTTTAACCGTGCTACCGATCTGAGGGTTAATTTTTACGAGAATTTTGAGGACTGGGGGAACATTAGCTTAAGGCCGCTGATATCGCCCATAGCCGACAACGCGCTTTTTTATTACAACTACAAATGGTTGGGCGAAAGCATTGAAAATGGCAAAACCGTTAACAAGATCCAGGTGATACCCCGCCGCGCGCACGACCCTTGTTTTGAGGGCTACATTTATATCCAGGATGATAGCTGGCGCCTGGTTGGCGTCAATCTGTATATCACAAAAAAAGCCAATATCAACATTGTAGATACCATTAAAATAAACCAGCAATTTGTCCCGGTTAATGACAAGGCGTGGATGACGTCAACCATCCGCTTTGACTTTACCGGCGGGATCTTCGGTTTTAAATTTGGCGGCTATTTCATATCGGTTTACAAAAACTACGATCTTGATCCTACGCTTAATAAAAAGGACTTTAACGAAGTATTGCGCATCACCAAAGGCATCAATAAAAAAGACAGCACTTATTGGGACGAACAACGCCCCATACCTTTAACACTCGAAGAAAAGACAGATTATAAAAAGAAAGAAGCATTAGCCATCAAGCACGAATCAAAAGCATACCTGGACTCGATAGATCATGTAAACAACAAATTTAAACCCATCAATCTTTTAATAGGCGGTATCAATTTGCGTAACCGGTATAAAAAAGAATATTACCATTTTGACCCATTAACGGGTACCGTGCAGTTTAATACCGTGCAGGGTTTTAATTTAAATTATAAAGCATCGTTTACCAAACAGGTTGATTCGATCAACAACCTGTATTTCAGGGTCGGGCTGGATCTGGGCTACGGTTTTTCCGACCATCGTGTTAATGCCGTAGCCAGCGGCGTAATGCCGGTGAACGACCGGTTTAGGTTATCTGTAAGTGGCGGATCGGATGTGGTCGACCTGAACGACCTGCAACCGATCTCTTCATTCGCCAATACCGTGCATAGTTTATTTGCCCGAGAGAATTATGAAAAATTTTACCAGAAACAGTTTATAAGCACTTCCTTTTCAGGCAGGATAACCGGTGGATGGCGGGGCAGCGCAACCGCCGAATGGGCCAGCCGTAGCTGGTTAAACAATACAACCTCATACAGTTTTAGCGGCGAGGGTTCATTTACATCAAACAACCCGCTGGTGCATAATGCTGATGTACCGCTGTTTCCTAAAAATCAGTCGCTCAAGATCACCCTGCGTACCAGCTATGATTTTAGCAATAAGTACGAGACCTACCCAAACGGCAGGCATTATATACCGTCGCCCTATCCTACCATAGCTTTAAATTATACTAAGGGTATTAAGAATGTTTTGGGATCAGATGTTGATTATGATCAGATCACCGCGGATATATCGCAGGCGGATATCAGCATGGGCGTTTATGGCAAAACGTCATTTTATGTAGGTGCAGGCAAATTCTTAAATACCAATAGCATTTACTATCCTGATTACAGCCATTTTCATGGTAATGAGGCACTGTTTTATCGTGCAGCACTGAACAGCTTTTTAATGCTTGATTATTATACCTACAGTACCCGTACTCAATATTTGGAGGGACATTTTGAACATAATTTTTCAGGCTTCATCATCAATAAGATCCCCGGATTACGAAAACTTAAACTGCAGGAGATTGTACACGTAAATTATCTCACCTCGCCCGAGCTGAAAAACTATTACGAGCTGGGCGCGGGCATCCGCTATCTAAACCTGCGGGTGCTTTACGGACAATCGTATAATAGTGGCAGTAATATCCATTCGGCTATCAGGGTATCATTAAGTTTGTAGAGATTGGTCGATAGTCCATAGACTTGCTATAAATTATCATTCATCACTAATAAAATTATTATCTTAGCAACCTTTAATTGCGAACATGAATAAATTTTACGGAACGGGGATAGCTATTGTTACTCCTTTTCTTGCAGACGGGCAAGTGGATTATGACGGGCTAAAAAACCTCATCAATTATTTAATTGATGGCGGTGTGGAGTACATCGTGTCATTAGGTACAACCGGCGAGAGCGCCACATTAAGCGAGGAAGAGAAGAAGAAGGTTTTTGCATTTACTGCCGATGCAGTAGATGGCCGTGTAAATTTAGTTGCCGGTATTGCCGGTAATAACACCGCAGAGGTTGTTGAGCAGATAAAAGCGTTTGATATAAACGGTTATGACGCTATCCTGTCGGCCAGCCCGCAATACAATAAGCCAACTCAAGAAGGCATTTACCAGCATTATAAAGCCATTGCGCAGCATGCTAAACTGCCTGTATTATTATATAATGTACCCAGCCGTACCGGCAGCAATGTAACCGCCGAAACAACGGTAAGGTTAGCGCGCGATTTTAAAAACATCATTGGCATAAAAGAAGCGTCAGGAAATTTCGACCAAATCAACCAGATCATGCGCGACAAACCTGAGGGTTTCCTGGTGATATCCGGCGACGACCCGATCAGTTTCCCGATGATAGCTTTGGGCGCTGTAGGTGTAATATCTGTAATTGGTAACGCGTTACCGCGCCAAACGTCTGATATGATCCGTAAGTGTTTAAATTATGATTTTAAAGGTGCGCAAAAAGGGCATTATGACCTGATTGACTTTACCCGCTTATGCTTTATTGAAGGCAGCCCTGCAGGGGTAAAAACCGCGCTTAAACAACTGGGTATTTGTGGCGATACGGTACGCTTACCGTTGGTACAGGTTAGCGAATATACTGCAGGTAAGGTCATTAAAGAGATGCAAGGCTTTGCATCTTTACAACAACAAAAAGTTTCATAAAAAAACCCTGCTGCGTGCAGCCGGGCCTTGTTTATAAAGATACAGTATCTGTGTATCTCTATAATTTGTTTTTTGCTTCCTGAACTTCCAGACGGATGGCTTGTGCCAGGTTCTTCAGGTCCTGCATCCCTTTGCGAACACGGGTACCGGCTGCACTGTTACCCTTGTTGTAAAACTTATCGGCATCTGCTTCCAGCGATGCGATAAGGTTCTTTACTTCAGTGAATTTTTTCATTTAGTTTTCTCCTTTTTTAAGTATGGTTGAGGCTTTTTGTTTTTGCAATAGCTAAGCTAAAATGTTTTTAGTAAAAAAAAAACACTCGTTCGAGCTTAAAATAGCGTTTTTTTCCACATTTATAAGCACTTATATTGTTATCTTTTTCTTATTTTTCTACTTAAAAATCCATTATTTTATCCTATATTATAATAAATTTTACTTTTAAATAATATTAAAGTAATATAAAGTAAAAACAGTTACAAATCAAAGTCACAACACCTAATTACCTTAGCGTCAATAAAATACAAAATACAAAAATTTACTGCGCTTTTAGCGCAACATCTATAATAAATTTAGTGTTTATCGCTATTTATCTTTTACGGCTTTTTGCTCACCGGGGTTATGTTTTTTAAAACAATAAAAAGCGGTTGCCTGGTCTGACTATTTTTATCTGTGGCAACAAAACCGTTCCCCAATAACAGGTCAGCTTTCCCGTCGCCATCTATATCTGCGGCATCCATCGTCATACCATTATGAAACGGTGTGCCTAATGGCAATGTATAGGCTTGAAAATTAAAGTTCCCTTTGTTTTCAAGATACACGAAGGCTTCCCAGGATTTCTTACTTTCGGGAAACTCACTAACAGTAGCAATATCCAGATCGCCGTCACCATCAAAATCTTTCGCGATAGCTTTGTAACAACCATTAATAGGGTAAAAAAACTTTTGGGTAAAGTTATTCTTGCCGTCATTTAAGTAGATGTAAACGCCGTGATATGGCTTCGGGATCTGGCTGTAATCGCCATTATCGCCGCAGGTATAAATGATATCTTTAAAGCCGTCGCCATTAAAATCAACCAGGTCAAAAGAACTTGAACCGTACGACGGCGGAAAGCTTAATACCTGCTTTTCCTCGAAATTGCCCTTGCCATCATTAGTATATAAAAACACACCTTCATCACCTTGTGCAAAAAGTGCCCAAATGTCAGGGCGTTTGTCCTTATTGCCATAGTCAATAATGGTTTTTATACACCCGGGCTTATCCCTTAAAACATGTTCTTTAAGATCATCTCCAGATTCTTCAACCCAGCTTAACCTGCCAATCATTTTACCAAATTGGGCAATAAGATAATCGGGCTTTCCGTCGCCATTCAGATCGGCGATATTAACCGATAGTGGCCGGCTCAGGTTTTCAAAAACAGGCTTGGCTCGCGGCGCAACCACACCATTTTTGCCGATGGCGATCTCCCGGATATTTCCGTTCCTGTAATTATTAGCCCATAAGTCTTTACCAATGGTAGTCGCGGTAATTTTATTTTTTTGGAACAACATGTTAACAATCGCGCCATCTAATACAGACGATCGGATGGTTTGTATCTTATCATTCAAGATAATTATCCTATTGGTCAGGCCATCGCATACAATAAGCCGGTGCGGGGTTACGCTTTCATCAATTTTAACATACGATGTTAATGCCTTTGGCGAAACCCACTCTGCCGGAGTAGCTTGTATCTCGAAAAAAGGTAATTTATGGATAGGTTCCGGCCTGTTCGGCACCGGTAAATGTTCGGGAGCCTTTGTAATATAATATGCGCTTATCTGTTGCCATTTCGCAGAATCTACAACAGGCCTTGAAGGCAGGTAATTATCATCACTTTCAGGCGTGATCAATTTCCCGGTAGAAGCCACAGAATTGACACCCAGGTATTTACCCATAACAGGCAGCACATGATTGCGCCATGTTTCTTTATCCAGCAACGCGGGATCAGGCAACTTATGGCATGATTGGCAATATGCAGCAGCTAATCCTTGTCCTTTAGCCACATCATCCTTGCTGAATATCCCGGTAGTGGTTTCTGACGCTGAATGGTTAGTTGCGCTGTTACATTTAGTAAGTGCAACAACTATCAAAACAAGCAATATAATTACGATCGTTTTATTAGGCAAACGCATGAAATTGATTTTAACCGGATTTTGGTTATAAAGATATTATATAAAAGCAAAATGCTAAGATATGGGCTAATTCTTATTTTGAGGTGCGGGTCTTTGTTCCGGCGGAACAAAGACATGAGATTATATAAAACAAGATTGCCACCCTGATTAAGAGGTGGCAATTGTTCTTTAAAATACAAGAGCTATTTATTAAGCTGCAGGTGCTTTTTCGCGATAGTGGCCGGCTTTTAGCTTTTCGCCCATTTCGCTGTAGGCATCAAGTGTGCGTTGTACATCCTCTAACGAGTGTGACGCTGTTGGTATAAGCCTTAACAAGATCAATCCTTTAGGGATAACCGGGTATATTACTATCGAGCAGAATATGCCGTAATTTTCGCGCAGGTCGCGGGTTAGCGCGGTTGCTTCGTACAGGTCGCCCTTTAAAAATACAGGGGTAACCATGGTATTGGTAACACCCAGGTCAAAGCCACGCTCTTTTAAACCTTTTTGCAGCGCGTTAGCTATCTGCCATAATTTCTCACGCAATTGCGGTTGAGATTTTAGCAGCTCAAAACGTTTCTTTAATCCTATTACCATTGGCATAGGCAATGCCTTGGCAAAGATCTGCGAGCGCATGTTATAGCGTAAATAATCGATGATATATTTATCGCCTGCTACAAAGCCACCTATACCTGCCATTGATTTTGCAAAGGTGCCAAAATAAACGTCGACACCTTCAACACAATCCTGCTCTTCGTGCGTACCGGCACCAGTTTTACCCATGGTACCAAAGCCATGCGCGTCATCAACCAGGATCCTGAAATCAAACTTCTTTTTAAGGTCGATGATCTCCTTTAATTTACCCTGCGCGCCTGACATGCCAAAAACGCCCTCGGTGATCAATAAGATCCCGCCGCCGTTTTGTTCAACCAGGCGGGTTGCACGTTCTAATTGTTTCTCGCAGCTTTCCAGGTCGTTATGCTGGTAAACAAAACGTTTACCCATGTGCATACGCAGTCCGTCAATGATACAAGCGTGCGACTCGGCATCATAAACAATAACGTCATTGCGGTTAACCAATGAGTCAATAATTGATACCATGCCCTGGTAACCATAGTTTAACAGGAAAGCGTCTTCCTTGCCTACAAACCCGGCCAGGCCGTTTTCAAGCTCTTCATGATGGGTTGAGTTGCCTGACATCATGCGGGCCCCCATTGGGTAAGCCATACCGTAATCTGTCGCTGCTTTCGCGTCGGCTTCTCTCACTTCGGGGTGATTAGCCAACCCCAGGTAATTGTTTAAACTCCACACTAAATGCTCTTTACCGTTAAATTGCATGTGCGAACCTATCTCTCCCTCAAGCTTTGGGTATGAAAAATAGCCGTGCGACCATTTTTGATGCTGCCCCAACGGGCCACCCATACTGCTTGTTATTTTGTCAAATAAATCCAAAGGTATTTTTATTAATCGTTTTCAAATTGCAAATATAAGCTTTTATGCGCTTTGTTAATAGTACATGGTTCATGACCATCTATAAACAAAAAGGGAGACACTTGTTTTAAGTACCTCCCTTTTATTATGAGCTATGATCCATAAACCATTAACGTATTAATCTACATTATCGTGTAAGAACGAATTGCTGTCGCGGATCTCTATTTTACCTTCATTGTCAGGCAGTAAAGAAAACCTTGAGATCTGGCTCTCGTCTGACGCAGGGGTTTCCTGCAAGGCTACTTCTTTACGTTTATAAGCCGGAACGTTTTCTAACTCCTGTATGTTGCCACTACGCAGCTTCATGCTCAGGTCTTTTAAGCGCATGATCCGCTCGCGCGATTTGCGTAATTGCTCTTCAATCGACTCGTCAGTTTTATGCTCGTCAGCGTTAACCGGCTCGGGTTCGGCTACTTTTTCTTCAACAACCGATACAGAGTTAATAATGGTTTCTGTATCAGGTTCTGAAAGCTTGAAAGTAAATTCAGGGATCTCGGCTTCATTATCCGCTTTTGGCTGCTCATCGGCATCCTGCAGGTTATATTTTACCGAGGCCTGCTCTTCTGTACGCGATGACGCGAACAGGTCAAATAAGCCGGTTTGTTTTTGTTCTTCTTTTTCCTTTTGTCCTTTGATATAAAGTTCGGAAGGCTCGGCTTCATTTACCGGCGTAATAAACTCATTAACAGGCCTAACCAAAGGGGCATCAGGTACCAGCATGTTTACAATTTTCTTGCTGCTGTATTCTTTCTCGCGCTCGTCTTTAGTTTGGAAACCGGTAGCAATAATAGTTACCGATAATTTATCGCCCAGGTTCTCATCTTTACAGTTACCCCAGATCAGGTCGGCAGCAAGGCCGGCTTCTTCCTGGATGTAATCGGTTATGATGCTTACCTCGTCCATTGTAACCTCTTTCTCTCCCGAGCTGATATTTAACAGGATATAGCGTGCGCCTTCGATCTCATTATCTTTTAATAATGGTGATGATAAAGCGCCCTCTACAGCACGTAAAGCACGGTTCTCACCCTCGGCTGCCGAACTGCCCATGATAGATACACCACTGTCTTTCATCACCGTGCGCACATCTTTAAAATCAACATTGATATAACCCGGCAAGGTAATGATCTCCGCAATGCCTTTGGCGGCTGTGGTTAAAATATCATCAGCTTGCGCAAACGCCGATCCTAAGGTTAAGTTACCAAAGATCTGGCGAAGCCTGTCGTTTGATATCACCAGGAATGAATCAACATATTTTTTCAGTTCTTCCATTCCCTCTTCGGCCTGCATCTTGCGACGCTTGCCCTCAAAAGAAAACGGCGTGGTAATAATACCAACAGTTAATATATCCAGCTCGCGTGCTGCCTTGGCAATGATCGGGCTCGCGCCTGTACCGGTACCACCGCCCATACCCGCTGTGATGAACAACATTTTGGTATTTGAGCCCAGCATTTGTTTAATATCGTCAATATTTTCAATAGCCGAATTTTTTCCAACCTCGGGTATTGAGCCTGCGCCCATGCCTTCTGTTAAACTTGCACCTAATTGTACTTTGTTAGGGATAGGGCTAAGCTCTAATGCCTGTGCATCTGTATTACAAATTATAAAGTCTACACCTGTAATACCTTGCTTGTACATGTGGTTCACTGCATTGCCACCGCCGCCGCCAACACCAATAACCTTGATGATAGACGACTTTTCTTTTAACATCTCAAATTGCATAATCCTTATTTTCAGCTATGTGTAACTTGACGAATTTTAGATTTCACCATTGTAATATTAGCACTTTTTCAACAAGCTTTTTCCACAAATGTCTATAATGTGGAAAAATTGAAGGTTGTTGAAAAGTAACAGCCCCACCCAAACCCTCCCCGGTAGGGAGGGCTTAATAAGCGCTTTAAAGTCTCCCCTACCGGGGGAGATTTAGAGGGGGCTGGTCGCCCTATTTCAAAAAGTCCTCATCCTTAATATCGTCCTTAATAAATTTCTTTCCGCTCTCCAGTATCTTGCCAAACAAGCCAAATTTTTTGTCTTCGGTATATTTGGTTTTATCAACTTTTACTTCGGCAGGCTGCTGTACCATACCGTTGTATTCCATTTTCTGAATGCCTTTTATCAGCAAGCCTATACCTGTTGCAAACGCAGGGCTTTGCAGCTCTTCGTAAATATTTTTAGGCAATACTTCGTTCTTGGCCAAATGCTCGTTAGGATAACCTATGCGGCAATCCAGGCCGGTAACAAACTCAACCATTTGCGACAGGTGCTTTAATTGCGCGCCGCCACCGGTAATTACAATACCTGCGATCAGTTTTTTCTCATAGCCTGATGATTTGATCTCATAATACACATGCTCTACTATCTCTTCCATACGGGCCTGGATAACAAACGCCAGGTTCTTTACTGATATTTCTTTAGGCTCACGTCCGCGTAAACCCGGTACACACACAATCTCGTTCTCTTTATTCTCTTCGGCCAGTGCCGATCCGAAACGTACTTTTAATTGCTCTGCGATATTGCGCATTACAGAACAACCTTCGCGGATATCTTCGGTCACGCTGTTACCACCGAACGGGATAACCGCGGTATGACGGATAATACCTTCATGGAAAATAGCCACATCGGTAGTACCACCGCCGATATCAACCAACACCACACCGGCTTCTTTCTCTTCGTCGCTTAATACCGACTCTGACGAAGCTAACGGCTCCAGGATCAGTTCCTGGCTCTCTAATTGTGCTTTATTAACACATTTAACAATATTTTTTATAGCCGTAACCTGGCCCGATATAATATGAAAATTGGCTTCAAGGCGCACACCCGCCATGCCAATCGGGTCCTTAATACCCGGTTCGCTGTCAACAGTAAACTCCTGCGGCAATACATGGATTATCTCCTCGCCCGGAGGCATTACCAGGTTGTACATATCCTCTATCAGTTTATCGATATCCTTACGGCTTATCTCCGTCTGCAGGTCGCGACGGGTAATTAACCCGCGATGCTGCAAGCTTTTAATATGCTGGCCCGCAATACCTACGTTCACTACCCTGATCTCTACATTTGATTGCGTGCCCGCAATTTCAACTGAAGTGGTAATGCCCTGTACGGTTTTGTCGATATTTGAAACTACGCCACGGGTAACGCCCGCCGACTCAGCTTTGCCAATACCCAGTACTTCGATCTTGCCGTTTTTGCTGCGGCGGCCAACAATTGCGCAAATTTTGGTGGTACCAATGTCCAATCCCACTACAATTGGCGAACTTTTTTCTTGTGTCGAACTCTTGTCCATATTACTGTTTAATTAGAGATGTGTCTTTTTTTACTGTTTTTACTGAATCGGCGGTAACTTTCATTTGCTTCATCCGTAAAGAATCAGCTTTGGTATTTTTTACCCCGATTATCTGGTTGGCATATTTAATATTGATCAGCTTATAAGCATCCCAGCCAACCTGTGGTAATGCCTGTTTGTAAAATGCCAGCAGGTTATGAAATTTAACTTCTATCGAGTCGGCATTACCCAGCAAAATACGTTGGTTGCCTACCCTTGGTATCAATTCAATTTCATGGCTGGTGTTTACATAGATCTGTGCTATCTGCGCGTCCCAAAGCGAATCCTGCCTGATAAACGATGCTGTTTTAAAAAGATCCTTAGCCAGCAAAGTATGCAGTGTATCCACCTTACCGCCAAACGGCTCTTCAATAAACCCGTTAGCTGCCACTACCTTAGCGGTAAAGTTAGCCGATAGCGGAATTTTCAACCCGTTTTTATCAATATAATAATCCTGGTCAAACTGGTTCATTACCCGCAAGATAGGCTGGCGCTGCACGATCTCGATCATAATGATGCCATCCATGTCCGCGTAAACCTTGACATATTCAATAAAAGGATTAGCCTTTAACCTGTTCTCCAATTGATGCAGGTTAATGTTATCTATGCGACGGCCTATCATGGTAAAGCTGCTTATCTGCAATATCTTTTCTACTTCTTTTTTATCAATAAAATACTGGCTGCCGGGGATGTATATTTTAACATCGCTGCATACCACTTCGGCTTTTTTTATTTCAATAAAACTCATCAGCGCAACAAGCCCACCCAGGGTTATCACCCAGATAAAGCTTAGTAAAATGATGCGCCATATTGGTTTCTTAAACATTATCTAAAGCACTTTTTAATGGTTGTACTAACTGGTCAATATCGCCCGCGCCTACGGTTAACAACAGTTCGGGTTTTTCTGACCTTATTTTATCAATAGCTGCCTGCTTGCTTAATATTTGCTTGTTGGGCAATTGCATGCGCTCTATGATCATTGCCGACGTTACGCCTTCAATCGGCAACTCGCGCGCAGGATAAATATCAAGCAGTATCAGTTCGTCGGTCATATCCAACACCTCGGCAAACCCGTCCACAAAATCGCGGGTGCGGGTAAATAAGTGAGGTTGAAAAATTGTTGTGAGTTTTTTTCCAGGGTACAATCTCTTAACCGAACTGATAGCTGCTCTTAACTCTTCGGGATGATGCGCGTAATCATCTATATAAATATGGGCCGGCGTTTTAACAATGTATTCAAAACGGCGTTTCACCCCTTTAAACGAACCTAACGCGCTTTTTATAGCATCCCATTCAATGTGTAAACGTAAGGCTACCTCAATAGCGGCAACCGCGTTCTCGATATTATGTAAACCGGCAATGCCTAATTTAATATTATTGATATTTATAGATCCGCGTTTAAAATCGAAATAGAAATCACCGTTTTCAATGCGGATATTGGTTGCCATCGCGTCAGCATCTTCATTAATGCTGTAGGTAAACCCATCTGTTAATGGCAAGCCTTTGCGGTGGATGAGCGTACCCCCTGTTTTTATTTGCGATGCGAACAGCTTAAATGATTCGGTTAATTGCTCATGATCGCCGTAAATATCCAGGTGATCAGCATCCATCGAGGTGACAATGGCGATGTTTGGATATAGGGTAAGGAACGAGCGGTCATACTCATCAGCCTCAACCACCACAATATCATTATTGCCAAACAATACGTTGGTTTGATAATTAGATGCAATACCGCCTAAAAACGCCGAGCAATCTTTACCCGAATCTTTTAAAATATGCGCCACCATGCATGAAGTAGTGGTTTTGCCATGTGTACCTGCTACCGCGATGGTAAACTTGCCCTTGCTGATCAATCCCAATACCTGCGAACGTTTCCACAACACAAAACCCTTACGCTGGAAGAAGCCCAGGATCTCCGAATCCTTAGGGATAGCCGGGGTATAAATAATCAGCGTATTATCATCCGGGTCGCGGAAACTTATTGGTATGCCTTCGTCATTATCTTCAAACACAACCTGGATCCCTTCATTACGCAGATCGTCGGTAAGGTCGGTTGGCGTTTTATCATAGCCGCAAACAATACAACCTAAATGATTGAAATAGCGTGCAAGGCCACTCATGCCTATGCCGCCTATGCCTACCAGGTAAACCCGTTGTACGTTGCGTAATTCCATTTTCTTTAAAAAGCCCTGCCTCCTTTGCCGGGAGGCAGAGCTAAGATTTAATTGTTGTTAATTGTTATTTGTATAACTTCTTTCGCGATAACTTCATCAGCAGCGGGCAAAGCCATTTTACCAATGTTGTCGCTTAATTTCTTTTGTAATTCTTTATCATTTAAAAGCTCAAGTGCTTTATCAATTAATTTTTCTTCGGCATCCCTGTCGGCCACAAATATTGCCGCCTGCTCATGCACTAATGCCAGCGCATTTTTTGTTTGATGATCCTCGGCCACATTTGGCGACGGCACCAGGATCACCGGTTTCTTTACCACACATAACTCGGCAATAGTACCGGCACCCGCTCTTGATATAATTACATCAGCGGCAGCATAAGCCAAATCCATGCGGTTCACAAACTCCATTATCCGCACGTTAGGGTGATAATCCTCGCCCAGTTGTTCAATAATGCTCTTGTAGTAAAACTTGCCGGTTTGCCAGATCAGTTGCACATCGGCAGCTATTAGTTTATCAAGGTTGGCAATAACGCTGTTATTTAAAGTACGCGCACCCAAGCTGCCGCCGGTAACCATGATGGTTTTTTTAGTGCCTGATAATTTATAAAGCTCTAAAGCCTGTAATCTCTTACCCGCAATATCAACCGACTCCTTGCGGATAGGGTTGCCTGTTTTTATAATTTTATCCGCCGGGAAAAACTGCTCCATCCCATCAAACGCCACGCAGATCTTCTCGGCTTTTTTACCCAGCCATTTATTGGTGATACCCGCGTACGAGTTTTGCTCCTGTATTAAATACGGGATCCCTTTTAATGATGCGGCATACAATAAAGGGCCCGAAGCATAACCGCCAACGCCTACTGCCGCGTCCGGTTTAAAATCTTTAATGATGCGCAGCGCCTTGTTCACGCTGTTAAACATTTTTACCGGGAACATCAGGTTTTTCCAAACTGATTTACGCTGGATGCCCTGGATATTTAAACCGATGATCTTATAACCCGCGGCCGGGACTTTTTCCATTTCCATACGGCCATTGGCACCCACAAACAATATCTCGGTAGCAGGGTCAAGTTTTTTCAAAGCATTGGCAATAGCAATAGCCGGGAAGATATGCCCCCCCGTACCGCCGCCGCTAATGATAATTCTTTTTGCCTTTGCCATTTTTATTTATTGTCCATGGACCATGGTCTATAGTCCATGGCCTTAATTTTTTAATTCAATTCATCTGCACATTTGCATATCCGCACTTTTGCACATCATCTACGCCACACTCATTTCATTCCCTACTTCTTTTATCTCGCCTACTACTACTTTCTTAGGATCTTCAATATCCCGGCTAACTGATAGTATGATACCAAACGCCACACTGGTAAACAACATGGATGTACCACCCATACTTACAAACGGCAACGGCACACCCGTTACCGGCCCTAAGCCTACCGCCACCGCCATGTTGGCAAATGCCTGTATGGTGAGGCTAAAGCTTAGGCCCGCCGCCAGCAAAGCGCCAAATGCCTTTGGCGCCTTCGTGACTATTTTTATACATCGGTACAATAAGAACAGGTAAATACCTATTAGTACAATGCCGCCTACCATTCCGTATTCTTCAACTATAATAGCATAGATCTCATCCGAATAAGCCTCGGGCAAGTAATTCACCTCGTTGCTTTTGCCCGGGCCCTTGCCAAATATGCCGCCGGTAGCTATAGCTATTTTGGCGTGATCTGCCTGGAATGACTTATCAGGGTTAGCTGCCTCGGGGTGCATGAACGTATGGATCCGCGAGATATACGTTTTACGGCGCGGGCCTAAAAAGATAACGCCCGTTAATAATATGGCGCCTGCCAAACAGGTTATCGCAATTTGTTTAATGCTGATACGGCCGATGATCAGCAATAAAACACTAACGCCAAACAGCATCAGCGCAGTTGAAAGGTTAGCTAACGCGATCAATATAAACACCGAACAAACCGCACCCATTATCGGGATAAATGATTGTTTAACGTCCTTAATATTTTCCTGCTTACGCGACAACGATCGCGCCAGGAAAGTGATCAATGCCAGCTTTGCCAGATCGGATGTCTGGAAGCTTAAACCGGTACCCGGTATGGCTATCCAGCGGCTGGCATCGTTAACGTGGCTACCAAATATCAAAGTGTAAAACAACAACGGGATGGTGATATACATTAACAACTTTGAAATACCTGAATAGTACCGGTAATCAAGCTTATGCGAAATATACATCAGCACAATACCGCCTATGATCATGGCCAGGTGTTTCATCAAAATAGATTCTGCACCTACACCACGTTTATAAGCCAGCGTACCGATAGCGCTGTACACCGACAACAACGATATCAACGAAAGCAATATGACGATAAGCCATATCCAACGGTCTCCTTTTATGTTGCCTAATATTGCGTTCATAAGCCCCCTCTAAATCTCCCCCGGTAGGGGAGACTTTTTAATTTCTATATTTAAATCATTTTTCATTTCGTTCATTTAAGCCCTCCCTACCGGGGAGGGTTTGGGTGGGGCTTACAGCTCCTTCACTGCAGCTTTAAACTGATTACCGCGGTCTTCATAATTTTTAAATAAGTCAAAACTTGCACAGGCAGGTGATAGCAAAACGGTATCGCCTTTTGTTGCCAGGTGATACGCTGTTTGGGCTGCCTCTGCTGCTGATGATGTGTTAACGATAATGTCTACATCGTCTTCAAAAGCATCATGGATGCGCTGGTTGTCTTTACCCAGGCAAACTATGGCTTTCACTTTTTGCTTAACCAGGTCCTTTAACATGGTATAGTCGTTACCCTTATCAACACCGCCCAAAATCAGCACCACATCGCTGGTCATGCTCTCCAACGCGTACCAGGTTGAGTTAACATTGGTAGCCTTTGAATCATTAATGAAACTAATGCCTGAGATCTTACCTACAGACTCCAGCCTATGCTCAATATTTTTGAACGTGGCCAGGCTTTCGCGCAGGGTATCATTGCGTAATTCCAGCACCTTTGCTACTATGCCTGATGCCATAGAGTTGTAGATGTTGTGCTTGCCTTGCAGGGCCAGTTCGGTAATTGACATTTCAAAATGTTCTTGTGGTATGTTTATGACAATATTGTCGTCTTCGAGATCTGCTCCCGTTGTAATTTTTTTTTCTATCGAAAATGGAAACAGCTTTGCTTCAAATGTGCGGCTCTCCATCCCTTTTATAGTTTCCGGGTCGTCGGCACAGTAAATGAATACATCATCGTCTGTTTGATTTTGTGTTATCCGGAACTTTGACGCCACATAGTTTTCCATTTTATACTCATACCGGTCCAAATGATCGGGTGTGACATTTAACAGCACCGCTATGTCTGTTTTAAACCGGTACATATCATCCAGCATAAAGCTACTTAGTTCAAGCACATAGCAATCATGCTTTTCGGTAGCTACCTGGTAGGCAAAGCTTTTGCCTATATTACCTGCCAGTCCAACATTTAATCCCGCGTTTTTAAGGATAAAATGGGTAAGGCTGGTTGTAGTAGTTTTTCCGTTCGACCCGGTAATACCTATGATCTTAGCGTCGGTATACCTGCCCGCAAATTCTATCTCAGAGATAACCGGGATCTTCTTTTCTTTTATCTTTTTGATGATCGGCGCCTTGTCAGGGATCCCCGGGCTTTTGATCACCTCGGCCGCAACCAGTATCTCGGCTTCGGTATGCTGGTTCTCTTCAAAACGGATGTTCCATCCCTGTAACTGCTCTTTATAGTGCGGCGCAATAGCACCAAAATCTGATACAAAAACATCATACCCCTGCTGTTGGGCAAGGTATGCCGCACCCACACCGCTTTCGCCGGCACCGAGGATTACAAGCCTCACCCCGCCCCTCTCCAAAGGAGAGGGAGAGTTATAGGATATGTTAATATTTTCGTTCATTACCTTTTAGCTTTCACCTTTCTGCTTTTACCTTAATTTCAATGTTATAAATGTCAATATCGCCAGCATAATACCCAGGATCCAGAAGCGGGTAACAATTTTTGCTTCGTGGAAACCCTTTTTCTGATAGTGGTGATGCAATGGCGACATTAAAAATATCCGCCTGCCTTCGCCATATCTTTTGCGGGTGTATTTAAACCAGCCTACCTGCATCATCACCGACACGTTCTCTACCAGGAATATCCCGCAAAGCAATGGCAACAGCAGTTCCTTGCGAATCAGTATGGCGAATACAGCTATGATGCCGCCAATGGTCAGGCTGCCTGTATCGCCCATAAAAACCTGGGCCGGGTAAGCGTTGTACCATAAAAAGCCAACGCAGGCACCCACAAAGGCACCCGCAAAAATCACCAGTTCGCCCGAGTTGGGGATGTACATGATATTCAGATAATCGGATATGATATAGTTACCAGATACATAGGCCAGTATAGCAAGCGTTATCCCGATAATTGCCGATGTCCCCGTGGCTAATCCGTCAATGCCGTCTGTAATATTCGCCCCGTTTGATATCGCAGTGATGATCAGGATCACAAAAAACAAGAACACTACCAGTGTATACCTTTCATATCCTGTACCTAAAAACTTTAATACCTTGCCATAGTCAAACTCGTTGTTTTTATAAAACGGCAATGTTGTTTTGGTAGACTTTACATCCTGGGTTAAAATGGGTTTGTTACCCTTCATGTGGAAATCGATCTTGGCATCATACTGCACCGGCAATTTCACTTCCTGCCTGATGGTGATGTTTTTATTATTGTACATAATAAAGCCGATTATCAGCGCCAAACCCACTTGCCCGGTAATTTTAAACCTGCCCGCTAAGCCTTCTTTATTCTTTTTAAATACTTTAATGTAATCATCTAAAAAGCCAATAATGCCTAACCATACGGTTGTTATCAGCATCATGATGATGTATATATTATCTATTTTGGCAAATAACAGCGTTGGTATTAAAATACCCATGATGATAATGATACCACCCATAGTTGGCGTACCCGCTTTTTGCATCTGCCCCTCTAAGCCCAGGTTCCTCACGGTTTCGCCCACCTGCTTGTAGCGCAGGTAATCAATTAAGCGACGGCCATAAACGGTAGTCACAATTAATGACGCGATCACTGCCATAGCCATCCTGAACGTGATGTACTGAAACACCCCCGTCCCCGGAATGCTATAATTTTTGTACAGGTATGTAAATAAGTAATATAACATACTATCTATTTAATGTGCAGATATGCAAATGTGCAGATGTGCAGTTTTTTTTAATTTTTTAAGTGGTGATACTATCACCTGTATTGGTTTATCTTATTTCCATTTCCTCTTTTGCACATCTGCATATCCGCACATCTTCACATCAACTTAAACTGGTTCAGTAATTCTTCTTTATCGTCAAAGTGATTTTTCACACCCTTTATTTCCTGGTATTTTTCATGCCCTTTGCCTGCCAGCAGGATTATATCTCCCGGCTGTGCCAGCATGCATGCTGTTTTTATAGCCTCGTGCCTGTCGACAATACTTAAGGTAAACCGTTGCGCGGTTGGTGTAACGCCTGCCTCCATATCTTTTATGATCTGCGCGGGGTCCTCAGAACGCGGATTGTCCGACGTAAGGATCACTTTATCGCTCCATTCGCAAGCCACCTTTGCCATTACCGGGCGCTTGGTTTTATCCCTGTCGCCGCCGCAACCTATCACGGTTATCACTTTCTCATTTCCCTTGCGGATGTTATGTATGGTGCTTAACACGTTCTGCACAGCGTCAGGCGTGTGGGCGTAGTCAACAATACCGATGATTTTGTTTGGTGCAACTATATAATCAAACCGGCCCTCGGCACCTGAGAGCTTGCTCAGGCTGGTTAAAACCTTAGCCCTGTCCTGGTCAAGCAACATCGCGGCAGCATAAACAGCCAAGAGGTTGTATCCGTTAAACGATCCTACCATTTTAAACCAAACTTCCTCATTATCGATCAGCAGCAATAAGCCGCCAAACTGGTTTTCAAGGATCTTTCCTTTATAATCGGCCATGCTTTTAAGGGCATAGGTCTTTTTGTGGGCCTTGGTATTTTGCAGCATTACGCTGCCGTTTTTGTCGTCGTTATTGGTTAAGGCAAACGCGTTTTTTGATAAGCCATCAAAAAATGCCTTCTTGGCCTTCAGGTAATTTTCAAACGTTTTATGGTAATCTAAATGATCATGTGTAAGGTTTGAAAAAATGCCGCCGGCAAACCGCAAACCTTCAATACGGTGCTGGGCCACAGCATGTGAGCTTACTTCCATAAAGCAATAGTCGCAGCCCTGGTTCACCATTTCGTCCAATAGCTTATTCAGTTCTACCTGGTCGGGCGTAGTATGGGTTGACGGGATAATTTTGCCATTTATTTGGTTTTCGACCGTAGACAGCAAGCCACATTTATAACCCAGGTCGCGGAACAACTGGTACAACAAAGTAGCAATGGTAGTTTTGCCATTGGTGCCTGTCACGCCCACCAATTTTAATTTAGCTGATGGGTTATCATAAAAATTAGCGGCAACAATACCCAAAGCAACTGCCGAGTTTGCAACCATCAAAAAGTCAACTTCGGTAGCGGTATGGCCGGGCAGTTCTTCGCATATTACTGCAACCGCACCATCCTGTATGGCCTTTTCAATATAATCATGGCCATCAACCTGCGTACCTTTTACAGCGACAAACAATGAACCGGGCACAACCTTGCGCGAATCAAACACCACAGCGCTGATCTCCACATCCGCCGCGCCTTGCAGCCCGGTGAATGGTAGTCCGGTTAATATGTCGCTTAGATACTTCATTGCAGCTCTATCGTAATTTTTGCCCCTTTAGGTATAACACTTCCACCGGTAACAGACTGTGCTGTTACAACGCCACTACCCTTTACACTTACCTTATAGCCTGCATTACCTAACAGGTATAATGCATCGCTTAAACCCATGCCGGTTACGGTAGGCACGGTGCCGGTTTTATATTTATTTTCTTCATATGGGATACCACTGCTGGTATCTAAACCAGTAGTGGCCGATGCATACAGCGGTTTAATACCTAATTTGCTGTACACCTGTTTTAAGGCAGCCACATTACCCTGTTTGACCCTTGGCATGGTGGTATTACCTACCAAATGCGCCGGCTGGGTATGATTGATCTCCAGGTCGCTGGCGAAAACTCTGTCGGCTATTTTGCGGAACACCGGGCCGGCTACCCATGCTGCCAAATGCAAACCAATACGCGGGTTGCTGATCACCACGATCATGGAATATTTTGGATGATCGGCAGGGAAATATCCGCAGAATGACGCCTGGTGCGAGTTTTTCTCGCCATAACCTTTGCTGCCGTTGGCTATCTGCGCGGTGCCTGTTTTACCCGCTACGCTATACAGTTTATTTTTGATATGCGTTTTACCGGTACCTTCTTGAACAACGCCTTCAAGCAAACCTTTTACCTTAGCCAAAGCTTCGGGCGAGCATACCTGCGGGTTAAGCACTTTTGTATTGAAATGCTCGACCGTATTGCCCATGCTCCTGATCTCCTTTACGAAGATCGGCGAGATCATTTTGCCGTTATTGGCTATCGAGTTGTAAAAGGTCAGCATTTGCAATGGCGATAATTTAGACTCGTAGCCATAAGCTATCTGCGATAAGCTTTGCAAATTGTTCCATGATTTTGACTTCGGCGTTTTAATTAACGGAAAACCTTCGCCCGCAATTTGCAGCCCATTCCGTTCATTTAAATGCCAGCTGTATAATTTATCGGTAAACGCTGATGGGTTACTGCCATAAGCCCTGTAAACTAATTTAGCCGCGCCAATATTTGACGATTTTTCAAAAGCACGACGCGCGCTCACCACGCCGCCTTCGTCTTCAGCATCCTTTATTTTTAACACCACACGGCCGTTACGTGGATTATAGATCTGATAAGGGCCGCCATGCATAATATCAACCATGGTGCTGGTATCGATCTTATGATCATCCAACATAGCCATGTATGATGCCAGCTTGAAAGTCGAACCGGGTTCGGCCTCATAACCTATCGCGTAGTTAAATTTCTCCTGGTAACTACCATCTTTAGTGCGGGTAAAATTGGCAATGGCCCTCACCTCGCCGGTGGCAACTTCCATCAGCACTACCGTACCAAAATCAGCCTGTATGCTATCCAGCTGCTTAAGCAAAGCCTTTTGCGCGACATCCTGGTAGTTAACATTGATGGTAGAGATAATATCCGCGCCATCCTTAGCTTCCACCTCATCCTCATCGTCATTAACAGGTACGTATACGCCGCCTGCAATACGCTGCATCAGGCGCTTGCCGTTTTCGCCGTTGATATAACTGGCGTAAGCGCCCTCTAAACCCACCGCGTTTTTAACGTTGTCGTTTTTATAACCAATGGTACGCTGCGCCAGCGACTGAAAAGGCAGGATACGTTTGTTTTGCTGTAACACAATTAAACCGCCTTTATATTTACCCATATTGAAGATCGGGAACTTGCGGATCTTTTTCAGATCCTGGAAACTCACCTTACGCCTGATCAACTGGTAGCGCGAACTATCTTTACGTGCATCGCGCAGCATACGTGAAAATTCCCTTTCTGATTTATCCGGGAAGATCTGCGCCAGTTTAAACGCCAGCGAATCTACCTTGCCATAAAAAGCTTTATCATCGGCAATGCCGCCGGCAAACATGTCCATGTGTAATTCATACTCGGGCACAGACGTTGCCAATAAGCTGCCATCAACCGAAAGGATGTTACCGCGTGTAGCCTCAATATTTTCATACCGGGTTGATAGTTTAGAGGCCATTGCCTTCCATTTACTGCCCTGTACAAACTGCAGGCGGTACATCTGTATCATTACCGCTAAAGCAAAAAGCAATATCAGGCCAAAGGCCAGGTACACGCGAAGCAATATGTTGGTTCTGATACTCATGGTGCATCATCCTCCTTTATTGTTATTTTTTGCGCCGGCAGTATAGATTCTTTTATCCCTAAAGTATCCACACGTTTTGCCACTTCTGATAATGTGCTTTTATAAGCCAGGTCGGCTTTGGTTACTTTGTATTCCCAGGTCAGCTCATGCACCTCTTTGGTCAGCTTATCAATATCACGGATATTATGCTCAGCCAAATGACGGTTGCCTATATAGATCATCCCCAGCATTGACAGGAACAACACAAACGGCAAAGCGCGGGTAGCATCATCCGTGGTGATAAACCCATTGGTTAAAAATTTAGTCAAAAAGTTTTCAGGAATTTCCTTTACAGGTTTTTCCTCCACGATCAATTCGCGCTCCATCTCTTCTTCCCGGATCTCTGTGCGTAAACGATTGGTCATTTCTTTATTGCTATTCTTAATTTTGCACTGCGTGCCCTGTTATTAACTGCTATTTCTTCGTCCGATGCGGTTATAGCCCCACGGCTTACCGCGTCGAACGGTTTTTGGTCGTTACCAAAAAAATCTTTCTCTACCTCGCCGCTAAATTTGCCTTTGGCGATGAAGTTTTTTACCAGCCTGTCTTCTAACGAATGGTAAGACATCACTACTAACCTGCCACCGGTCTCTAACACTTCTGCCGATTGAATTAAAAAATCTTTCAGCGCTTCCAGCTCCTGGTTAACCTCTATCCGCAGCGCCTGGAAAACCTGCGCCAGGTATTTATTTTCTTTCCCCCGGGGGATCCTGTCCGCAATCGCGTTCTTCAGATCCGCAACGGTTATTATCGGCGCATTTAAACGGGCAGTTACCACGGTATTGGCCAGTGATTTCGCATTCTGGATCTCGCCGTAGATACCGAAGATGCGGTGCAGCTCGGCCTCGCTGTAAGTATTTACAACCTGCTTAGCGGTCAACTCAGACGATTGGTTCATCCGCATATCTAACTCCGCATCAAAGCGGATAGAAAAACCACGCTCGGCCTGGTCAAACTGGTATGACGATACACCAAGGTCAGCCAATATCCCGCTAACCGGGATAGCGCCATGCAGGCGGCAAAAGTTTTTCAGGTACCTGAAATTTTGATCTACGAACACAAAGCGCTCATCGTCAATTAAATTCTGCTGCGCATCGGCATCCTGGTCAAAAGCCAGCAACATGCCGTCTTTACCCAGGTGTTTTAAGATCTCTTTCGAATGGCCGCCACCACCAAAGGTCACGTCAACATACGTACCATCCTTACGGATAGCTAAACCATCAATGCATTCCTGCAGCATTACCGGGTTATGATAATTACTCATCATTCCTCCTTCCTGCATTACCCATTACCTCTTCGGCAAGGTTTGCAAAGTTTTCAGGCTCATCATCCAGCTGCGCATCGTAAGCATCCTTGGCCCAAACTTCTATTTTATTAAACTGGCATGATAACACCACATCGGCGTTAATGCCCGCATACTCTAATAACGACTTAGGCAAAAGCACCCTTCCGGCACTATCCAGCAGCAATTCTGACGCGCCGCGGGTAAAATACCTGATAAATTCGCGTGTTTTTTTCTCGTACGAGTTTAGTTTACCCAGGTCCTCAACTATCTTATCCCACTCTTTACGGGTGTAAATAACCAGGTGCTTCTCAAAACCGCGATTGATGACAAGCCCCTCACTTACAGCTTCCGGGAGCTGTTTTTTGAGGCCAACGGGTATCATCATACGCCCTTTAGCATCCAGTTTGCAATCAAATTCGCCTAAAAAATTTGACATAGTTACACTTCGACAATTTTGGTAACGTAAAAGTAAAGTAGTTTTACCACTTTGTGACACATTTTACCACTAAAAAGTTTTCAACATTATTTCGGGGTGTTTTTCTCCCACTTGGGTAATATTTCTTTGGAGAGCGATTTTAATTGCCTGATTAATAGTTTGTAAACAAGAGGCAGTTTTTTAATGATGATAAATTGCTTTGACGATTTATAATTCTGAGATTAGGCGGTATCTGCAACCGAAAACGATCATGAGAAATCTGTTATCAACCTCAATTGTACTCTTAACTTCATTATTAGTTATAGTATCTTGCAAGTCTCAGGGAACTAAAAACATATTCTTAATTCCAAAAGAATTTACCGGAATAGTAATAGTTGTTTTTGATCAAAAAGACGGAAAGAAACCGGGAATAGAAAATGGCAAGACGGTTTTCAGGATCCCGGCAAGCGGAATTTTAAAAACACAGGTAAAGCCTTACTACGAAAATATAAGTAATGAATATTACTTTATTGATAGTTTGCAAATCAAAACTCCTATAAAATACTTATTCTCATTCAAAGCAAAACCTTCTGCTATTGAAAAAGAAGTTTATTGTTTTGATGAACAAATGGCTTCTACTCCCATCAACAAACCGAACATCAAAACAATCCGAACATTTCTTGTCGGTAATTCAAATCAGGCCGACAGCTTGTACAACATATTAAATAATAAGATTTTTGAAGAAGGATTTGGATTGAAGTAAGAAACATCATCTGGCGCAAGTCTTAGTGCGATTGCAAATAGTATGGCCTGACTTGTGACCTGCCAAAGCATTTCTATCCGAGATTAAACCCGCTGTCTGTGTCCTCACAGACAGCTTGCAGAAATTGTCTGTGAGACACAGACAATGGGAGTTACTTATAGATATTATTGTTGGTCGGAATCTGTGATCCCGGACTTTAGCGCCGCTCCATCAATCCCCATTTGCCAGTTCTTCATACGACTTGCCGTCCAATATCTCCTCAATAGCATCTTTAATCTTATAAACGTTATCATGGCGTTGGTTGGTCAACACAATAATAATTCGCCCTTTTGTCGCGTCAGTTGCTTCTAATGCCTGGTAACGCATGGCAATACCATCATGTACATGCGTAAGCAAGCGGCCGTTTTTCATAGTGCCCGACCCTAAGCCGCTTTGCTCATCAGGCCCTGCAGGAGTTATAACTTTTAAAGTAGAAGCCGGGCTTATCAACTTGAATTTTTCAAGGCTTGCCGCCCAAGTATTAAAATCATCAAGGTTTAGGCATGTCCAGCCGGTAATTGGGTAAATAAATTTATCCTGCTTAAAATCATTATTAAATGATTGGGCCATCAAGGCTTCATTACCAACCGGGTCGACAATACCGTTATTAATGCCGCAAGGCTTTAACATCCGTTGTTCAATAAAATCTTTAATGGTCATGCCGCTAACTTTTTCAATGATCTTGCGGCGCAGAAAAGTATTGTTGTTATTATAGGCGTAGCTGCTTCCCGGAGCGAAATCAAGTTGTTTAACAGTCTTCAGGTCGCGCCAGTTATCATCATCTCCGTTAACGGTTCTATATTTTATTTCGGGCAAACCGCTGGTATATTGTAACAGGTTTTTAATAGTGATGGAATCTGCCCATGTCGGCAGTTCCGGATAAAACTTGCTAACTTTATCATCCAGGCTCAGCTTGCCCTGTTCTTTAAGCATCATGATCCCGACGGCATCAAGCTCTTTGGCTATCGAGCCTATGTGAAAACGATATTGCGTGGTAAGCGGGATTTTTTTGGAAGAGTCTGCATAACCAATGGCTGTTTTGCAAACTACCTTGCCACCATCAACAACTAAAAGAGCTCCGTTAAAAAGCCCTGTTTTATTTGCTTTTTCGATGTAATTTTTAATTTTCTCTGTTTTTTTCTGCAAAATACCGACTGTTTGCGCGTACACAAAAACAGGCGTTAAAAGTAGTATGGTTAAGTAAATTCTTTTCATTGTTAATCCCGTAGGTAACAGGCAATGCCAAATTCATTCCTTAATTTCAAGACACTTAAAATCAGCAGGTTGATTGAAATTTATTTACAGAGATGTATCATATCCGAACGGATGCCGAACGTTATCGATACAACAACCCGGTTAAATAAAGCAATAGTATTAATACTGTGGTGGCGCAATTTTGTCAGTTAAAAAAACTAAAAACACAATATACTTATAAACAGCTATTTATAACTTTTTTAGCTATAAACTTACTGACTTATGCTTTGTTACATTTTGTTTCACCGGTTTTTCACACCTGATTAAAAACCAGACCTTTAACTCAAAATCTTGTTTCACTTGTTTCATCTGTTTCACACTTTCGTGAAACAAGCATAGCTTAAAACAATATGAAATCTCTGCTAAATAATCCCATGCAATGCCCCGCCAACTTCTCCCATCTTATCCACCATCTTCTCCACCTCCGGGTCCTTCTCCAGCACCGGCGCATGGTGCGGTTTTATCCGCGCGTCAATGATCAGCGGGCCGTAGCAGCCCCAGTGTTTATGCTCGGTAAATTCGTTGATCCCATAAATATCATGCGACGGGTTGCTGCGGGTAAAGGTTACCCAAACAAAGTTGTTGATATTTTCGGCGGTAAAAGTGGCATCATCGCAAAGCACCATCAGCGGGATGCCCGACAGATCAGCCTCGGCAAAGTGTTCCTGCAAAAACTCCAGCATCATGGGCATATCGCTGGTGCGGATATTTTTTGGCACCTCGACAGCCAGCACGCCCGGCATCACCATCTGATATTTGCTAAATGGCTTTGGCAAGGTAAACCCGGCGGGCACATCGGCCCACAAGTCGCGTTTAATATCACCGGCAACGGTAACAGCAACCTTACTGCCCGAGTTTAAACCGCTGCCGCTATAGTCGAGCGTGTCGATAGTGGTACGGGTATGAAAGTGCAGGTCGCGGGTAAGGTCTATGCGTTGTAATATATGGGTCAAAAATCCGCTGATATCGTTAACATCAAGCTTCGGATCGTCTTCCTGCGCGGCAATGAACAGGTATTTGGCCATGCTTAACTGGTTCTTGCCCAATATGTGGTTTGCTATGGTCAGGATCTCCTGCGGTTTGCGTTCTTTAATATAAGGTGTATACCGTTCGCTGCCAATGGCGAATAACAGCGGGTGCACCCCTGCGGCATCAACAGCGTTTACGACGTGCAATCCCGGGATCTCCTGCGGCAGCGCCGAGCCTGTTATTTCATGGATGAGCGCACCAAAGCTGGTATCCTCCTGGGGCGGCCTGCCCACCACGGTAAAGGACCAAACCGCATCTTTACGGTGATATACATTATGCACTTTTAACAGCGGGAACGGGTGCGCCAGGCTATAATAACCCAAATGATCGCCAAACGGGCCTTCTGGTTTATTTTCGTGCGGCGCTACCGTGCCGGTGATGATAAAATCTGCATCGGCCGAGATACAAAAACCCTCATGATCATAAAAATAACGGAACCTGCGGTTACCCAGCGCGCCGGCAAAGGTCATTTCAGACAAGCCTTCGGGCAGGGGCATTACCGCGGCAACCGGGTGCGACGGCGGGCCGCCCACAAATATGCTCACCTTTAAAGGCTGGCCCTTGGCATTGGCCTTGGTTTGATGCACACCTATGCCACGGTGCAGTTGATAATGCAGGCCTATTTCTTTATTTAATATATAATCATTACCCGCCAGCTGAATGCGGTACATTCCCAGGTTGGCATTCATGATGCCCGGCTTGTCGCTATCCTCGGTGTACACCTGTGGCATGGTTACAAACGGGCCGCCATCTTTGGGCCAGTTAACAATCTGCGGCAGATCGGCTATCGTACATTTTTCAAAGTTCTTTTTGCCAACCTTCATCGGCAAGGCCGACAAAGCGGTAAGCGCCACATTGACATATTTAAACGGATGTTTAATAGCCTGCATCGGGTCGGTCTTTACATCAACAAGGATTTTAACCTTATCCAACGAATCGCGAAAAATAAACTCAGACCGCTCCAGCGTACCAAACAGGTTAGATACCGCCGGGAATTTGCTGCCTTTTACCTTTTCGAACAAAATAGCCGGTCCGTCCTTTTCAAACACGCGCAAATGGATAGCCGCCATTTGCAGGTAAGGGTCAACCTCTTCTTTTATACGTATTAAATGACCATGTTTTTCAAGGTCGGTAATGCAGGCTTGTAAACTTGGGTAACCCATATCAATTATCTAACAGCGGCAAATGTACAAAAGGCATTTTAATGTAGCGGCGCAATACAAACAAGATACAAAGCATTGTGTCTCTACATACGCGATCTCCTCCCTACTAAATCTATAGATAAACATTAAACTATGCGCTTAAAAAAAGATATTCTTACTTTTAGCGCTTAATGTTTGTTGGTCTGCATGTCGGTTATTGAGCTTACGCTAATCATACTTATAGGTTCGTATTTCGCAGGTTTATTGGGTTCGTTAACCGGTTTGGGCGGCGGCTTTATTATCATCCCCCTGCTTACGTTAATACTTCATGTCGATATTCATTACGCCATTGGCGCATCGCTGATCTCCGTTATCGCCACATCATCCGGGTCGGCAGCGGCTTATGTAAAAGAGGGCATTACCAATATGCGGCTGGGTATGTTTTTAGAGATAGCTACCACCGCGGGTGCCATGGCGGGGGCCATTTTAGCCATATATACACCTACCCATTATATTGCCATACTGTTTGGGTTGATCCTGATCTCATCAGCGTTAATGTCTTTGCAGAAAAAGACGGTTCAGATAACCAGGCACAAAAGTTACCTGGCGCAAAAACTAAAGTTAAACAGCAGCTACCCTACTGCCGATGGCGCGGTTGAGTATGGCGTAACCAATGTGATAGGCGGCTTTTTTACCATGCTTTTTGCCGGGGTGATATCGGGCTTGCTTGGTATCGGCTCGGGCGCGTTAAAAGTTGTGGCGATGGACGGCATTATGAAGATCCCCTTTAAAGTGTCGACCACCACCAGTAATTTTATGATAGGAGTTACCGCAGCGGCAAGCGCGGTGGTTTATTTGCAGCGCGGCTATATCGATCCGGGGCTTTCTATGCCGGTGGTGATAGGCGTACTGCTGGGCGCCATGACAGGTTCAAAGATCCTGGTTAACAGCAGTTCATCCAAATGGATCAGGGTAATATTTGCGGTAGTAGTGAGCGCGGTAGCGGTGCAGATGATCTATAACGGCATAACAGGGAAAATATAATGAGCAAGCTAAAAGATACAGATATACAATCTATTATTGGCTGGGTACTGCGTACCGGCGTATTCTTATCTATCGGCATAGTGATCTTTGGCGCTGCTATATACATTTACCGCCACGGTTACGACGCGACTGATTACAGCACATTTAAAGGAGTACCTGATTTTGTAAAACTATCCGGCGTAATAAACGGCATGTTGGCTTTCAAGGGCAGGGCCATCATCCAGGTTGGGATAATTTTGCTGATAGCGACCCCGGTTATCCGGGTAGGGTTTTCGGCTATCGGGTTTGTTTTGGAGAAAGATTACCTGTACACCTGCATTACATTGCTGGTACTGGTAATAATTTTTGCCAGCATGCTTGGCGGGCATACGGGCTAATTAATTTGCAGTAGTATTTCCGGCCACGCCACCTGCCCTTTTTTGCTCATCTTCATTCCCGGCATTGTGCCTGCGGTTTACCTTTAATGAAACATTGCCAAACCGGTAAGTAAAGTTTAGCCTCACAACACGGGTCTCAACTTTATCATAAACCGTCATATTAAGGTTTTGGTAGTTAATACTGCTCCAATCGCGATGGGTATTAAAAATGTCGGTTATGCCAAGGCTTATCCTTCCTTTTTCATGTAAGATCTGCTGGCTTATACCGGCGTCTACATAATAATCAGCCTTAAATTTGCCAATACCGTAAAACTCCGGCGACTCATAATCGCCCGATAGCTCGAAAGATAATGTGCTTGCCAGCTTGAAGTTTTGGGTACTTGCCAAACTGACCGACTGCGTGCCTTTATTTAAATTACCATTTCTGGGATAGGCCTTTATACGCTGATAAGAAGCGTCGGCGGTAAAATTTCCACTCCACCAGTTAGTAAAGGTCAGCGGCGTATAAAACCGGATACCGTAAATAGAGTAAGTGCCAAAGTTTTGAGTGGTAGACCGGCTTACCTTGGTCGAATCATTTTGCATATAGTCAACAAATCCGTAAAAATTAGAAACTATCATAGCGTACAAGCTGGTTACCAGTTTTTTATTATAGGTATGAGTGATCTGTATTTTGTTGGAGTATTGCGGGCGTAAATTGGGGTTACCCTGTCTATAATCATACAGGTCGGTAAAATATAAAAACGGGTTAACGGCGTCATAAGCTGCCCGGTTTATCCCCCGGTTAAAGCTGATATCAAAATCATTTTTGTCATCGGCCTTGTAATTTAACTGCAATTGCGGGAACCAATCCAAATAGCTTTTATTAACCGAACTTTCTGTTACTGCAGATGTACCGTTACCGCTGGTATTAGTTTGTTCGACACGCAGGCCTGCTATTAAATTTACCTTGCCCAGCTTATTGATATAATTTAAATAGCCCGAGTTGATGTTCTCCTTAAAAAAGAACCTGCTGCTAAAATTGGGCGAGCTTTGGTAAACACCGTCTACTTTAGGGCCGAAGATCAGGTCGTTACTGCTTTGTACCCAGCTATATTTTACGCCGGCTTCTATACGTGATTTTTTCGACAACGGATTAACGTAATCGATCTTTGCCGCCCAGATATGAATATCCGCCGGCGACAGGTTTTGCAGTTGAAGCAGTGGCCTGTAATCTACATGGGCCGAGTTATAAAAGTAATTGTCAATATACTCGGACGAGTGCCTGTCCACATCATTATATACCAGGTCAGCAGATAAAGCCTTGCCCATAGTATCTAACTTACCCGAATAGTTAATGTCATAACTAATGTTATTTTGGCCCCGGTTTAATTTTGATTTTGTTGAGATGGTTGAATCAAGCGCACCATTATTAGTGATATTTAAGACATTGTTCTTTATAAAATTATCATTGTTTATGGTGCCGCTTATCAATACGCCTATGGTATGCTTTGCCGAAATAGCATAATCTGTCCCTACCCTGAAATTATGGCTATAGCCCTGCTGTGTAGCATAGTAATTAACATTGTATTCGCTCAGGTCATTTTTATAATCGATCATCCGGTCGGTTATAAAGGTATGCTCTGTTTTGCGGTAGATAAAATTGTAATTGCCAAAGATATTGATCTTACCCATGCGGTTGTTAAAAATGAGACCGGCATTTGTCTTGCCAAATTTACCATATGCCCCACCGCCCGAAACCGTAAAATTTGTACCCGCGTTTGTCCCCTTTTTGCTGATGATGTTGATCACCCCGGCCCCGGCTGCATCATACTTCGCAGAAGGGTTTGTGATCAGTTCTATTTGCTGCACGGTATTGCCCGGCAAACTTTGTAAATAATCTGCCAGGTCCTGCCCGGTTAAATGGATAGGCCGGCCATCAAGCATAACCAGGGCGTTTGCCCGGCCGATGATACTGATACCTCCCTTATTTTCTGCGTGTACGCCCGGTGCCTGGCGCAATATCTCAAAAACAGAATTACCTTCTGCTATGATACTGCTTTGCACATTCAGGGTAACCCTGTCGGGCTTAACCTCGACGTATGAGCGTTGGGCAGTTATGGAAACTTCTTTTAGCTGGGGCAAATGCGGCGACAGGCTAATTTCGTTGGCAGCAAGATTTTGATTAAGCTCAATAACATACGGACCGGTTAACGATTGGTCGAAACCAATTTTACTTACCAGCAGCAGATATTTGCCGGGTTTAGCATTAATTTTGAATATGCCTTTGTCATCGCAGGGGGTAGATTTGATAATAGATGAGTCGGCAGCAGCCAATAGTATAACGGTAGCAGCCTCTGCAGCAACGTGTTTTTCGTCAGAAACTTTACCATGGATACCAGATATGCCGGTTTGTGAGTAAGCGAAACTATACAAACCTGTTAGGAGCGCAATTAGTAAGCCCCTTGCTAAAGACCTCATTAGTTTATTATCAGTTAAGAATTAGGCTATAAATATGCTTATAATTAGCGCAATTATAGCTTTTTTACGCTTTATTTACGTTAAAAGTTATTTATACACTTTATGCCGGCAGGTATGATATAAGTATTGCGGTAATTTTATTAATTTTCGCAATTAATATATACCACCATATTGATGCCCGATAAAATGAAGAAGACCTGCTTTTTTATACTGACTATTTTTTTTGCGATAAAGAGCTTAGCGCAAGCAGAGCCGCCTGCTTACCTGGCTACAGCAAATAAATTTAAAAAGTATTATAACGCTAACTTGCCCGATAGTATCTTCAGTAATTTCAGCCCTGAGTTTAAAGAAGCCCTGCCCCGCGATAAATTCACCCCCACAACTACGCAGTTAAAAACACAGTTGGGGCCATTGGTTAATACCGAATTTGTAAAGTATGATGCGCCGTTGGGTGTGTATAAAGCAACCTTTAAAAACGGTGTGTTTTTATTGAATATCTCCTTAAACAACAAAGGCCAGATAATAGGGTTGGTATTAAGCCCTTACCAGGAAGCGGCTAAAACGGTACAAGCCAGTTTAGATCCGTCGTTAACAGAATCACCCATATTATTAAAAACACTTTCGGGGACTATATCGGGCACATTAACCACACCGACAACTATTAATGGTAAGATCCCCGTGGTGCTGATCATTGCAGGTTCGGGGCCGGTTGACCGCGATGGCAACAGCACTAAATTGAGCCTGAATACCAATGATTATAAATTAATAACAGGGGCATTGGGTAAAGATGGGATTGCTTCTTTACGTTACGATAAACGGATGATAGGCCAAAGCGCGACCGGCGAAAAAGAAGACAACCTGCGTTTTGAGGATTATGTAGATGATGCCATCGGTATGATCAATTTGTTAAAAGAGGATAAAAGATTTTCAAAAATCATAGTGCTTGGCCATAGTGAAGGTTCATTGGTAGGAATGCTGGCGGCAAACGCTTCTGATGGCAAGGCAAATGCTTTTATTTCTGTTGAAGGTGCCGGCCGCCGTGCAGACGAGCTTTTAAAAGAACAAATGAAATCACAGCCGTCGTACGTATCAGAAAGTTTTAAAAAAGTATTAGACTCATTAATTATTGGCAAGATCCAGCCAAAGGTTGACGCTTCTTTATATGCTATCGCCAGACCAAGTATCCAGAATTACTTAATGAGCTGGTTCAGGTTTGACCCGTCGCAGGAGATCAAAAAATTAAAAATGCCCGTCCTGATCGTACAAGGTACTACAGATTTACAGGTAACTGTGGCGGATGGCGAGAAATTAAAAAAGGCAAAATCTTCAAGCGCCTATCTGCTTGTACGTGGTATGAATCACGTACTTAAAGAAGCCCCTGCCGACAGGGATAAAAATATGGCAACCTATAATCAGCCTGACCTCCCCTTAAAGCCCGAGCTGGTGTCAGGCATCCTTGATTTTATACACGGGCTGAAATAGGCCCTCCCCGGAAGAGCTCCTGTGTAAACACATTGGAAGATAGTATGCCCCATCCTTTGGATAAATTAGTAGTTATCTTAAGATTATTGCTAATTTTATCCAAAGGTTAGGGGCTACCTATTTGTAGCACAAATAAAAATTTAAAATTGCTCCGTAGGTGCAAAACGTCGGTAGGAAAAATAAATATAGAAATTATAGCGTGCCGTCAGGTACGCAACTTCGCAAGTTTCGTACCTGATGGCACGAATTTTTCGTTTGCTTTTCCTGCTACCGACCTTTAACACCTACGGTGTTGCTTAGCTTAATGACATCGCTGATGGGCATCGTTGTATATAACCCTATATTCACCCAGTAGTCCAGAAAGATAGCCTTAATTTAAAAGTCTGTTTTCCTTTCCGGGTGATCTATAAAGGCCAACTCCCCTGCAATCGCCTGATCACAATAATTTCGCTGATGTGGTAAGCATTATGGTCTGCTATCTGCAAAGCCTCGCGTAGTACGTTTTGCCCGTTGCCATGTCCCAGCGGTTTATAGATATCTTCTTTTTTAAACAGCTCAATAAACTCCTCAAGGTCGCTGTCTATCTGTTTTAATGATTCATGCCAGGCAGCGTCATTCTTAGCGGCAGTTTCTTTGGGCCAGTAATCATCCGGCCAATTTGGCGATTCATGTTTTTGATCCATGCAAAACTGCACCATGTCCCATTGCGCAATGCGGATATGCTCGACCAACTGCCAGATACTGTAAGGAAGTTCGCGGGTTTATCGCCGCGTGCATCGGCAGGCAGCCCCTCAAGCGCGTCTTTTAAACCAATATGCGCGTTGCCGCCACGTAGCAGTTTTACTATTTCGTCAATAATAATTTTATGTTCCTTATCCATATAGTTACATACTTTGTTTTATAGTTAATCGCTTTTTTGGGTTAAATGTTCTAAGTTTATCCAACAAAAATATTTCCGGCAATGACGCGTAGTTTATCTTTTTTAATAATTTTCTCTTTGTTTATTCTCGGTTGCAAAAAAGACGGCCAGGCACCGGCGCTTACAGCACAAGGCAACGACTCGTTTACTACCTACGAAGATCATTTTTTAGATGCTTTATGGAAACTAAACCCTGAGCGGGGCACGGACGAGGGCTATCATAAATATGACAGCTTGCTGGTGATCCCTAACGATAAAAACCGTGAGGCGATGTCGCTTTTTATCAAAAAGCAGCAGGACTCGTTAGCTAAATTTGAAGTAAACGATCTGACACCGTCAAATAAAATGGATTACCATATCCTGCAAAACCAGTTAGAATACAGCAACTGGAAGATCAGCGTATTAAAAGATTACCAGTGGAACCCTGCATACTATAATGTGATACCGGCGTTTGCGCATATTATTAATGAGCATTACGCGCCTTTAGCAAAACGCCTGCGTAATCTTCATCAAAAAATGGCCGACCTGCCGCTGTATTATAAAGAAGCCGAGAAACAGATAAAAAATCCCGCTCCCGAACTAACCGCGCTGGCCATTGAGCAGCAAACCGGCGGCATTAACATCCTCGAAAAAGATTTTGCCGATTCGTTAAAGAAATCTAATATCCCTGCGGCAGAGCAAAAGCAAATGACAGATCGTGCCAAACTTTCTGTCGATGCTATTAAAGGATACATTAGCTGGCTTCAAGGCTTAAAGAGTGATAAACCGCGCAGCTTTAGGTTAGGCAAGGATCTGTATGAGGATAAATTTAAGTACGAAACACAATCGGCCTTTAGCGCGCAGCAGTTATTTAACATGGCAACCGAGCGTAAGAAACAGATCCATAGCGATATGGTTAAGCTGAGTAAACAGCTATGGCCAAAATATTTTGGCAAACAAGCCATGCCTGCCGATTCGTTAGACATGATTAGCCAGGTGCTGGATACACTTTCGGGCAAGCATACCACTGCCGCAGATCTGCCGTCAGAAATTGAAAAGCAATTACCTAAGTTATCGGCCTTTGTAAAAGACAAAGACCTGTTAACGCTTGATGCTAACAAACCTTTAAAAGTGCGTAAACAGCCTGCTTATTTTGGCAACGCGGCGGTGGCGTCCATGAGCTCGCCCGGGCCTTACGATAAAAACGGCACCGCTTATTATAACATTATCAGCCTGGCCGGGATGCCTGCTAATAAAGCCGAAAGCTACCTGCGCGAGTACAATCAATATACTTTACAGATCCTGAGCATGCATGAGGCCATTCCCGGCCATTATGCGCAGCTGGTTTATGCTAATAACGCGCCAAGTTTGGTCAAATCTATATTTAGCAGCAATACCATGGTTGAAGGCTGGGCCGTGTACGGCGAGCAAATGATGCTGGATAATGGCTATGACACATCGCCCGAAATGAAGCTGATGTGGTATAAATGGCACCTGCGCTCGGTTTGTAACGCTATCCTTGATTTTGACGTGCACAGCAACAACATGACCAAAGAGCAGGCGCTGAAATTTTTAACCCACGAAGCCTTTCAGCAACAGGCCGAGGCCGAAGGAAAATGGAAACGTGTGGGTGTAACCAGCGTGCAGCTTGACGGGTACTACGACGGCTATAAAGAAATAATGGACCTGCGCGAAGCCTACAAAGCCAAAGTTGGCGATAAATACAAGCTGAAAGAGTTTAACGAAAAATTTCTGAGCTATGGCAGCGCCCCTGTTAAACTGATCAGGTCGGCGATGCTGGATGGTAAGGATAATTGATGGTGTTTTTTTAGTAATCAAACAACATGAACAACAACTGGCCCGAGCTAAACTTCTATAAATTAAAGGATACGGTTGCTACCGTGCAGTTATGGACGCAAATTGTCGGTAAGATCAGGTTAAAGAGTATGCCGTGGCTTAATCACTCGTGGCATGTTACGTTGTATGTATCGCCGCGCGGGTTGTCTACACATAGCATCCCTTACGGCGAGGGTAGTTTCCAAATAGACTTTGATTTTATAGCCCACCAGGTTATCATTACCTGCAGCAGCGGCGAGCACCAAAAACTTGATCTTTACCCGCGTACAGTGGCAAGTTTTTATAAAGAGCTTTTTGAAAAAATGGCACTGCTGAACATCGAAGTGGCTATTTACGCCAAACCCAATGAGCTTGACCCGGCTATCCCCTTTGCCGAAGACGAGATCCACAAAGCTTACGATAAAGAGCAAATGGAACTGTTTTTCAAAGCGCTGTTAACCATCGATACCATTTTTACGCAATTCAGATCTAAGTTTAGCGGTAAGTGCAGCCCGGTACATTTCTTTTGGGGCGCGTTTGACCTGGCTGTTACCCGTTTTTCGGGACGCAGGGCGCCGTTGCATCCCGGCGGAGCGCCAAACATGCCCGACAGGGTAATGCAGGAAGCTTACTCGCACGAGGTAAGCAGCTGCGGGTTTTGGCCAGGCAGCGAACAGTTTCCGCATCCGGCATTTTATGCGTATTGCTACCCTACCCCAGCTGCGTTTGGCCAACAACCGGTTAAACCTGCCGAAGCCTTTTACAGCACAGATATGGGCGAGTTCTTTTTAAAGTATGAGGATGTGCGTAACGCCGCCGATCCTGAAGGTACTTTACTGGATTTTTTAGAGACCACCTACGCAGCAGCGGCCAACACCGGTAACTGGGACAGGCAGGCTTTAGAATGTGATCTTTCGTGGCTTGAAAGATAAAAAAATGAATATCTTGTCACAGCTAAGAAAATAACAAAGGATACCTAAAATCACCATATCATGATCATTGTAATACAATGCACCGACCGGGTTGGCTTAGTGGGGGCCATTGCTTTGACATTGGCCAAACAACAGCTCAATATTATCTCTATGCGCGAGTATGTAGATAAAACAGAGAACATGTTTTTTATGCGCCTTGAGGTTGAAGAAATTGGCGACCCGCCTGCCCTTGAAGTAAGTATAAAAGAAATACTGCCCGCGGGTGCCGTGATCATTATCAATCCTATTCCGCAGAAAAAAATAGTGGTAATGGTTACCAAAGAGTATCATTGCCTGGCAGATATACTGGTGCGCAATTATTTTAATACGTTGAGTGCTGCCGTACAATGCGTAATAGGTAATCACGCTGTACTGCACGATATTTGCAGACGTTTTGATATGCCGTTTTTCCTGGTGCCGCATGAAGGCAAAAGCAAAGAGGAATTTGAGCGTGAAATAGCTGATATCGTTTTGCCTTATGAGCCTGACTATATTGTGCTGGCTAAGTTTATGCGCATCCTGTCGCCCGGTTTGATGACTAAGTTCCCTATGCGGGTTATCAATATCCACCACTCGTTTTTACCGGCGTTTATTGGCGCCAACCCCTACCGCCAGGCATTTGAGCGCGGTGTAAAGCTGATTGGCGCTACCGCCCATTTTGTATCCAACGAACTGGACGAAGGGCCGATCATCGCGCAGCAAATTATCCCTGCAAACCATTCATTTACCGTAACCGATATGGTAAAAGCCGGCAAAGAAATTGAAACCTCCGTACTGGCCTATGCCCTTAAAATGGTATTTGAGGACAGGGTGTTTGTATATAAAAATAAAACAGTGGTGTTTGATTAAAGAAATATAATTAATGATGTAGTCAAAAGGATTGAAACGATGTTCTTATTGGGTTTATAATTGTGCGATAGCGATATAACCGGTTTAAATTCATTAACTTTCGATAATTATGAATACAAAAACCTACTATGAATTTATCAACTCGCAAACCGGCAATGTTATTGCCCACCTCACTTTAGCCTCAACTTCAGATAAAACGGACCACGCCAAAAAGCTGGAAGCTAAAAAAGCACATTTAGCCACAACACATAAACTTAACCTTAACCTGATCTACTGGCAGGATAAGGACCATCCTATCGGTTAGTCGGGATACTATCATATTATTGCTCCACCCCTGTTGGTGTTGCCGCCGCGCCAGCCCCAACTATTTTGCATACTTATTGATAATTGATGTTATAAATTGCTTTTTACTGTAATTTATTGACGGAAAGTGACGCAAATTGACGTGTTTCGCTTTACTCGGCGCCTGGTAGTTTGGTCATGTTTGATCAGCGATCGCAAAAGTTAAATTCATCCGCATATCTGCGCATCCGCACATCACCACCCCGTCATAACAAAATCAATTTGCCATCTGCATATCCGCACATTTGCACATTAATTGTAACTTCGTTAAAAATTAACTGACCATTATGCTAAAAGGATTTTTTAATGTCCCCACACCGCAAAACGAGCCTGTATTAAATTATGGCCCGCGCAGTCTGGAACGTGCCGCGCTTAAAGCAGCTTTGGACGAAGCCCGCGCCTACAAGATAGATATACCCATGTACATTGGCGACAAGCAGGTACATACGGGCAAAAGGATGGAGATCCGTCCGCCGCATGATCATAAACATTTATTAGCCAACTTCTGCGAGGGCGATAAAACCACTGTAGAACAGGCAATTGACGCTGCCTTAACTGCCAAACCGGCCTGGGAAAACCTGCCATGGGAACAACGTGCCGCTATATTTTTAAAAGCTGCCGACCTGCTGTCGGGCCCCTACCGCGCTAAAATTAACGCGGCTACCATGCTTGGGCAGTCAAAGAACGCTTACCAGGCCGAGATAGATGCAGCTTGCGAGCTGATTGACTTTTTGCGCTTTAACGTGCATTATATGACCGAGATCTATGCGCAGCAGCCACCTATCTCGCATCCAAAAGGTATCTGGAACCGTGTGGAGCAACGCCCGCTTGAAGGGTTTGTATTCGCTTTAACACCGTTTAACTTTACCGCTATTGCGGGCAACCTGCCAACATCAGCCGCTATGATGGGTAACGTGGTTGTATGGAAACCGGCTTATCCGCAAATTTATGCCGCTAACGTATTGATGCAGGTATTTTTGGAAGCTGGCGTGCCCCCGGGTGTGATCAACCTGATCTATGTTGACGGCCCTGTTGCCGGCGATGTGATCTTTAATCACCCTGATTTCGCCGGGATCCACTTTACCGGCTCTACGCCTGTGTTTCAAACTATCTGGCAAACCATAGGTACCAATATCCATAAATACAAAACTTACCCCCGCATAGTAGGCGAAACGGGGGGTAAAGACTTTGTGCTGGCACATAGCAGCGCTGATGCCGATGTGATAAGTACCGCATTAGTTAGGGGCGCGTTTGAGTACCAGGGACAAAAATGTTCGGCTGCCTCAAGGGCTTATATCCCGGCATCCTTATGGCCAACGGTTAAAGCAAATATGCAGCGCGACCTGGCTACCATTAAAATGGGCCCGACCGAAGATTTCGAAAACTTTGTAAACGCCGTTATCACCGAAGCATCGTTTGATAAATTGGCTAAATATATTGATGCCGCTAAAGCGGATAAGGACGTCGAGCTTATTGCCGGCGGTAATTACGACAAGAGCCAGGGCTGGTTCATAGAGCCGACCGTAATTAAGGTAACCGACCCATATTACGTAACTATGTGTACAGAGCTGTTTGGCCCGGTATTAACGGTTTATATTTATGAGGATGATCAATTTGATGAGATAATAAAGATTGTAGATAACACGTCTATCTACGCGTTAACTGGCAGCATCATAGCGCAGGACCGCTACGCTATTGCCAAAGCGACGCAGGAACTGCGTAACGCCGCAGGTAACTTTTACATCAACGATAAACCAACCGGCGCCGTAGTTGGCCAGCAGCCATTTGGCGGCGCCAGGGGATCAGGCACCAATGATAAAGCCGGATCCATGATCAACCTGCTGCGCTGGGTGTCACCAAGAACTATCAAAGAAACTTTTGATCCGCCGAAGGATTACAGGTATCCGTTTTTACAAAAGGATTAAGCCCCCTCCGCCCCCTGAAGGGGGAACTTTTGAAGAGCATGAAGGCCAAAGTGACGAACTTTGGCTTTTCTGTTTTAATATCGAATAACGAATGCTGAATATCCAATATCGAATGATATTTCCTTCATTATTCGATATTCGGCATTGAGTGTTCGATATTATTTAATCGCCGTTATTCCTCCCCATTTAGGGGGTCGGGGGGGCTATTTAAACCTAAACACGCTATCCATCTTAGCATTATCCTGTGTGCTTACCTTCATGTCGGTTATTATACCGGTTTCCAGGCTGTAAACCCAGCCGTGTACGGCAAGCGGCTGGCCCTTGGCCCAGGCGTTTTGTACTATGGATGTTTTGCAGAGATTGTAGGCGTTCTCTATTACGTTTAATTCAACCAGGCGGTCAACGCGTTTATCTTCATCTTCAATGCTATTCAGCTCATCGGCATATAAACGATAGACGTCTTTGATGTGGCGCAACCAGTTATCTATCAAGCCAAATTCCTGGTTGCTCATGGCGGCAATTACCCCACCGCAACCATAATGGCCGGTCACAATAACATGTCTTACCTTAAGCACATTCACCGCGTAATCCAGCACACTTAACATATTCATATCCGTATGAATAACCATGTTGGCAATGTTACGGTGTACAAAGATCTCGCCGGGCCTGGTGTTGGTTATCTGGTTTGCGGGTACGCGGCTATCGGCGCAGCCTATCCATAAAACCGGGGGGTTTTGTCCGTTGGCCAGCTTGGTAAAGTATTCGGGATCCAGGTTTAAAGTATCGGCAACAAACTTCTTATTTCCTGCCAACAGGCTTTCGTAAGTAATGTGGTTGGTATCGTGTATGTTTTTTGCGCACATGGCAATTTATGTTTGTTTGAAAGTTAGTTTTTATTACGGGGATACAGTAAAGAACGGCAAAGTCGCACAAATTAAAGAAGTATCTGCCAATTATCCCACCTAAAAGATAAAAACCAAGTCTTGGAATATTTGAACTACCCTGCCGATGGTATTAACCCATGCCTGCTCATAATCTCGCCGATCACTGCCGGATCAGGCGGAACACCGGGTTTAATAGCCGCCGCTATCTCACGAAAATATGCCGGGCCGATAGACGCAGGTGTCAATACACACAAAGCTTTGGCGTCTGCAGTACTTTTATTATCGTGGTGATGCACAATCCCTCTTGGGATAAAGCAATGATCGCCGGGGCCAATGGTAACATTTTTACCACCTACAATAGACGACATTTCGCCTTCTAAACCGTATAAAGCTTCATCAACGTCTACATGGTAATGTGGCACAGGCACTTTGGCCCCTGCGGGGATAGTTAGTTCGAACATCACCATTTGGTTATTGGTATCGTCACCATCTAACAAAAAATTCAGCGTCAACTGACCTACTCGTATCAATTCTTTTGCGGGCATAGATAATAAACATTAAGGTTGATCAATGAGATAAATATCATCATTATCGCGCAATTTATCTTTTTAATATTAAGTATGCGTTTTCCATAAAAAATCCCGGCCACTTTCGTGAAACCGGGACCGACCCGACTTAAACAATACTGTTAATGAGCGCCGTTGGCTGCCAGATCCAACTCATACACATAACCCAGGTTTTGCGAATCGTTGTTAGTTACCTTCAGATCTTTTACCAAGCCTGTATTGATGTCCACTATCCAGCCGTGTACCTCCAGGTCGGTACGCTCTTTCCACGCGTTTTGGATGATGGTGGTTTTACATAAGTTATAAGCCTGTTCAACCACGTTTAACTCAACCAGGCGGTTAACTTTTGTTTCGTGATCGGTTATGCGGTCAAGTTCATGACTATGCAGGCGATACACGTCCTTAATATGCCGCAACCAGTTATCTATCAAACCAAATTGTTTATTACTTAGCGCGGCAGCTACCCCGCCGCAACCATAATGGCCGGCAACAATAACGTGCTTTACTTTTAATACATTAACCGCGTAATCAAGTACGCTAAGCATGTTCATATCTGAGTGCGCACATACGTTGGCTATGTTGCGGTGCACAAACACTTCGCCGGGTTGGGTGTTGGTAACCTCGTTAGCCGGAACGCGGCTATCCGAACATCCTATCCAAAGCACTTCGGGGCTTTGCCCTTTTGATAATTTTTTAAAGTAGTCTGGGTCGTCCTTCAGGCGTTTATTTACCCATTCGCGGTTACCTGACAGCAAAGCGTTGTAGCTTTCTTTCTGGGTCAACTTAATTTTATCGATGTTGATTACAGGTGTTATATCTTGTTTTTGATTTTCAGTTTTCATCTTATTAGTTTGTTTTTTAATAGTGATGAAGCTATCATGGGCTATAGTAATTATTGTTTTAGCAGCCCATAATGGTTCATGATCTTAATTATTTAATACCGTAAATTAATTCTTTCAGTTTAGGCACATCGTAGCGGTCTTTTATGGCCACCAGTTGTACGATGATGCCTTTAGTGTAAGCATTGTGTTTATAGTTATGGATGATCTCCAGCACATCCGGATCAATATACCTGGAGTTTGTGCCATCAATGATCACCTCGGTTTCTTTGGGTAAGCTGGTAAGCGTTATTTGTATGGCAGCCTTGTTTAAAAAAGTAACTTCCTCGGCCAGGCGGATACGGATAACCTTTTTATCTGCGCTATCATCAATATGATAAAAATAAGGGTTACGCATATTGGTGCGCAGGATATAAAAGATACCTACCAGCATACCAATGCCAACACCGATAAGCAGGTCCGTTAATACCACCGCCGTAATAGTTACCACAAATGGTATAAACTGCGGAAGGCCCTGGTGCCACATATGCTTAAACAGGCTTATCCGGGCCAGTTTATAACCGGTAACCAATAATATCGCCGCAAGGCATGATAGCGGGATGTAATTGATAAGCGCCGGGATAAACAGCAGCGACAATAACAGCAATCCTCCATGTATAATAGTGCTCATTTTGGTACGGGCCCCTGCGTTAACATTGGCCGAAGAGCGCACAATTACCGCCGTCATAGGTAAACCACCCAGTAAGCCGCTTATAATATTGCCTGCACCCTGCGCGACCAGTTCGCGGTTAGTGGGCGAGATCCGTTTTATCGGGTCTATCTTATCAGCCGCTTCAAGGCTTAAAAGGGTTTCTAAACTTGCCACAACGGCAATAGTTACTGCGGTTATCCATACTTCCTTGTTTCCGATGGCAGAGAAATCAGGCGATTTGAATAAGCCAAAAAATTCGGCAGAGCTACTAACGATCGGGATACTCACCAATTGCTTTCCTTTTAAAGCGAAGTCAGTACCGGCAAACAGGGCGCTTAAAATCACACCTGATAATACCACCAGCAAAGGCGCCGGTATCATAGCCAGTTTTTTAAACCGCGGCCAATAGATCATGAGCAACAGGGATACTGCACTGATAACCACTGCGCCGTAGTTGATCTTGCTTACCGCCCTTAATATGCCTGAAAAGGTATTATGCTCGTCAAACTGTTTGAAACTTTCGTCCCCTTCAAAATCGGCATCATAGCCAACCGCGTGGGGGAATTGTTTCATGATCAGAATGATACCAATAGCCGCCAGCATCCCCTCAATAACAGCGGACGGAAAGTAATTGCCGATTGTACCGGCCTTAATAACGCCCAGTATAATTTGCATCACACCTGCCAGTAAAACAGCCAGCAAAAAACTCTCGAACGACCCCAGGCCGGTTATGGCATTCAATACAATTACGGTAAGGCCCGCGGCCGGGCCTGCAACGCTTAGTTGCGAACCGCTTAACGCACCCACCACAATACCGCCAATAATACCGGTTAATAAACCTGAGAATAACGGCGCGCCCGACGCCAGCGCTATACCTAAACAAAGCGGCAGTGCGACTAAAAAAACTACAATACTTGCAGGAAGATCTTTTTTGAGATTTTTTGGCAAAAAATATTTTTTGAGATTAAGACTGCCCATAGCTGTCCCATCTTGCTTTAAATGCATATAAAATGTATTTGAATTAAAAATTTAAATGAATAGCGATCTTATCCCGGTACAAAAAGCCCGGGTTATTCATTTAAACGTTTGGAGGGGGCGTGGGGACCACAGGATGGTAAAGTTGCACCAGTAGCGAGTGCTCCCGGTTATGCAGGTAATTAGTTTCAAATAAAAAAGCGTCGTAATGAAAAAAAGATAACAGGTGTTCGTCAAAACTCTTTTTTTCTTTAAAAACATCTTTGTCCGGGGTTTCCTTCCCGGTTTTACTTTCCTGCTCCAGCTGCATAATAACCGCACGGGCAGTATTGCTATCTAAAAAAGAAAATAAAGGCACAAGCGATATGGACATCTTTACGATAAAGACGAACATAAAAAGCATGGTGATTATTTTCTTGTTCTTAGCGTTCACTGCGACAAATATAAAAAACTCAACATTAAAGCTGCTGTTTTGTTTAACGGAGGTTATACAATTTAATTGTTATTTTTATAATCTTACACTATAATTACTTTTGTGGATAATAAAATAAAGTTACTCAAACATAAACGCAAGCAGGCGTTGGCAGGTGGCGGCGAGGCCCGTATTGAAAGTCAGCATAAAAAAGGAAAGCTTACCGCACGCGAGCGGCTGCACTTTTTGATGGACGAAGGTTCTTTCCAGGAGATAGGCATGTTGGTTACCCATCGGTCTACCGATTTTGGGATGGAAAAAGAAAAATATCCGGGTGATGGCGTAGTTACCGGCTATGGCACCGTTAACGGCAGACTGATTTATGTTTTCTCGCAGGACTTTACAGTATTCGGCGGATCGCTATCAGAAACCCATGCCGAAAAGATCTGCAAGATCATGGATCTGGCTATAAAAAACGGCGCGCCAGTTGTTGGGTTAAATGACTCGGGCGGGGCACGGATCCAGGAGGGTGTAGTGTCTTTAGGTGGCTACGCCGACATATTTTACCGCAATACAATGGCATCGGGCGTGGTGCCGCAGATCTCGGCCATTATGGGGCCGTGCGCAGGTGGTGCGGTATACTCGCCGGCCATTACAGATTTTATATTGATGGTCGAGCATACCTCGTACATGTTTGTAACCGGCCCTAACGTGGTAAAAACAGTTACACACGAGATAGTAACTTCCGAAGAACTGGGCGGTGCAAATACCCATGCCAGTAAATCGGGTGTTACGCATTTTGCCTGCGCTAACGAGATAGAAGCTATTCAGCATGTTAAAAAACTGCTGAGCTATATGCCGCAGAATTGCGAGGATAAAGCACCGGCATTACCGTACCAACCGACTAACGAGTTACGACCCGAACTTAGTAATATATTACCCGAGGCAGCTTTGCAACCTTATGATGTGCGCGAAGTGATCACTCATTTAATTGATACCGATACTTTTTTAGAAGTACATAAAGATTTTGCTGAAAACATAGTTGTTGGTTTTGCGCGTTTGGCCGGCCGCAGTATTGGAATAGTTGCTAACCAGCCAGGGTTTTTAGCGGGCGTCTTGGATAGGCACGCCTCGACCAAAGGGGCACGCTTTGTACGCTTTTGCGATAGCTTTAATATCCCGTTGTTGGTATTAGAGGATGTGCCGGGCTTTTTACCGGGCACCGACCAGGAGTGGAACGCCATTATTACCAACGGCGCCAAACTATTGTATGCTTTCTGCGAGGCGACAGTTCCGCGTATTACGGTTATAACCCGCAAAGCTTACGGCGGTGCTTATGACGTAATGAACTCCAAACATATCGGTGCCGATATGAACTTTGCCTGGCCATCTGCAGAGATCGCCGTTATGGGTGCCAAAGGCGCTGCCGAAATTATCTTTAAGCGCGAGATCAGCTCGGCCGAAGACCCGGAAGCCAAATGGAAGGAAAAAGAGCAACTTTACAGTGACACCTTTGCCAACCCTTACCGCGCCGCCGAACGTGGTTTTATAGATGAAGTGATCGAACCATCAGAAACCAGGTTAAAACTGATCCACGCATTTAAAATGCTGGAGAATAAAGTGGTTAATAACCCGAGGAAAAAGCATGGGAACATACCTCTTTGAGGTGACGAGGTTAAAGGTAAAAGGCTAAAGGTGACTATAAGACCGCAGCTATAATAGCTATACTTACAGATTGTCAGGAAAAACGAAAGATTTGAAAGAAACCTTTTACCTCTGACCTTTCATCTCAAGACTGATTGTAGCTATTACAGGTTATTGTTCAATAATTATTTGTGATTGCTGTATACCTAAGTCTTTCAGGTTTTTAACCATTGCTTCGGTAAATAAATCAGGGCCGCAGATATAGTAATTGGATTGGCCATGTAAATATTTCTTGATCAGGTCGCGGTCAATAGTCTGCGCCCGGGTTTCCGGTAGCTCTGGGTGACTTATAACATTGACTAAATTTGAACCAAGCATATCGCTTAACTCATCTTTTAAAATAATATCCTTTTCGGTATGGTTGGCAAAAAGCATGGTGTTACCTTGCAGTTTATTATCAGCTTTTAACTGTCTCAAGATAGAAATAAACGGGGTAACACCAGCCCCACCCGCAATAAACAGACCCGGTTGTTTATAATTTATAGCGCCAAATACATCATGTACAATCAACTCGTCGCCGGTTTCAATTTTCCCTAACTTTTCTGTAACCCCGTTATGGCCCGTATATATTTTAATAATAAACTCTAAATTTTTGCTGCTATTAAGGCTGGTAAAGGTAAAAGGCCTCAGCTCATTTTCAAGGCCGGGTTTGTTTATGGATACATCTGTAGCCTGGCCCGATATAAAATTGTAATCAGCCGGCCTTTCTACAACAAAATGCCTTACGTTATGGGTAATAAATTCTGTTTTTAAAACTTTAACCTTATGCATATTCTATTTATTAGTTAGAGCTGGGTAACAATCAAAGGGTTACATAACTTATTACATAATTTATTAACAAAGGTTCTATCTTTATTTCAAAAATGATCCAAATAGAACAAATCCGCCCTGAGCTTACCTGGCGATTACGCAGGCAGGTACTTTATCCCGGATCCAAACTTTATGAAATGGAGATGGATGAAGATAACAACGGCTATCATTTCGGGGCGTTTATGGACAATAAGTTGGTGGGGGTGGTTTCTCTGTTTCAATATGGTACAGATTTTCAGTTTCGAAAGTTCGCTGTTAGTGCAGATGTACAGAACAAAGGGATTGGCCAAGCTTTGCTAAACTATATCGTAGATTTTGCCATCGCCGAAGGCGCAACACGCATCTGGTGTAACGCAAGGGTTACCGCAATCGGGTTTTATTTAAAATACGGTTTTGCACAAACCGGCACCTTGTTTTCAAAAAATGGTTTCGATTACGAGATCATGGAGAAAACTTTTGAGGTGAAAGGCTAAAGGTAGAAAGGTGAAAGGTAATAATACTTAAAGAAACCTTTAACCTTTTACCTCAATTACAAAAACCTTTTACCTTTATCCTTTAACCTTTTACCTCAATTACTATATTTGCAACGGCCGGTTAAAAAGGCCCAAAAACAACGCTATGTCTAAAAAAAAATCTGATAAAAAAGAGCACGTTGCTGTAGTAACCGATACTTCCCTGTCTTTTCTTGAAAAATATATCAATAATGCCTCGCCTACCGGCTTTGAATGGAAGGGCCAGGAGCTATGGCTTGATTATATTAAACCTTATGTTGACGATCACTACGTTGACAACTACGGTACCGCTGTAGCGGTTATTAACCCAAAAGCCGAGTATAAAGTAGTTATCGAGGCCCATGCCGACGAGATCTCATTGTTTGTAAATTATATTACCAGCGATGGGTTGATCTATGTTATCCGCAACGGCGGTTCAGATCACCAGATAGCGCCATCAAAACGTGTTAACATCCATACGGATAAAGGCGTGGTAAAAGCTGTATTTGGCTGGCCGGCTATTCATACTCGTTTGGGCGGCGAAAAAGAAGAAGCGCCATCGCTTAAAAATATCTTTTTAGATTGCGGCGCTACAACAAAAGATGAAGTTGAAAAACTGGGTGTCCATGTAGGCTGCGTGATCACTTACGAGGATGAATTTACCACACTGAACGACCGTTACTATGTTGGCCGCGCGTTAGACAATCGCGTAGGTGGTTTTATGATTGCCGAAGTTGCACGCCTGCTTAAAGAAAATAAAAAGAAACTGCCGTTTGGCTTATACATTGTAAACGCGGTGCAAGAAGAAATTGGGCTGCGTGGCGCCGAAATGATAGCGCACCGCATTAAACCAAATGTGGCCATTATTACCGACGTTACACACGATACACAGACACCAATGATCAGTAAGATCACCCAGGGCGACCTGGCCTGTGGCCGTGGACCGGTGGTGTCATACGCACCTGCAGTGCAAAACAACCTGAACAAATTGCTAATGGATACAGCCGAAAAAGAAAGCATCCCTTTTCAACGCCAGGCATCGTCCCGGTCGACCGGTACAGACACCGACGCATTTGCTTACTCTAACGATGGCGTACCATCGGCGTTGATCTCTTTATGCCTGCGCTATATGCACACTACCGTCGAAATGGTGCACAAGGAAGATGTTGACAATGTTATCCGGCTGATTTATGAAGTATTGTTGAATATTAAATCAGGACAGGATTTCAGGTATATTAAATAAACCTTTTTACCTTTATAACGTTTAACGGGTACAAACACTTAACCATAAAAAACAACACTCACTCAAAACAAAAATGAAACCTACCCTACTAATTTTGGCAGCCGGCATGGCGAGCCGTTATGGCAGCATGAAGCAGATAGATGGCTTTGGCCCCAATGGCGAAACTATTATTGACTACTCGATCCATGATGCTATAAAAGCAGGATTTGGCAAAATAAGCTTTATTATCCGCGAAGAGTTTTTAGACTCTTTTAAAGGGATCTTTGAACCTAAGTTAAAAGGCAGGGTTGAAACAGATTATGTTTTTCAAAGCTATGACCTTAAGCCTTTTGGTATTGATAAAGTTATTGAAAGATCAAAACCATGGGGTACTGCACATGCGGTATTAGCTGCACGCAATCAAATACATGAACCTTTCTGCGTTATTAATGCTGACGACTATTATGGTTATGAGGCATTCGAAAAAATGGTTGAGTTTTTAACTACCGAGGCTTCTGACAGTCAATACTCATTGGTGGGTTACCAGATAGACAAAACTTTGTCTGATTACGGCTCGGTATCACGCGGTGTTTGCGAGGTGGATGACAAAGGCAATATGACCGAAGTAAATGAGCGTACCGAAGTTTATTTTAAAGAGGATGGCAGCGTAGCTTATAAAGATGCAACAGGCGAACACCCGCTACCAAATGATAAACGTGTTTCGATGAATTTCTGGGGCTTTACACCTGCTGTATTTAAACAAAGCGAAGAAATGTTTAAACGTTTTGTTGAAGCAAACGAAAACAATCCTAAAGCAGAATTCTTTATTCCGCTTGTGGCTGACGAATTGATAAAAAGCGGCCAGGCTGCGTTTAAAGTGATCCCAACTGCTTCTAAATGGTTTGGTGTAACTTATAAAGAGGATAAACCTATTGTACAGGAAAGCATATCTGCATTGGTTGCTAACGGAACGTATCCTGCTAACCTTTGGGAATAATTTTAGACTTTACCAGACTTACGAAGTTTTAAAAACTTCGTAAGTCTTTCTCAAAATCCTGCTTTACCGGCGGGATTTGTTGTTTACAGCTAATACCCTTTTCAAGTAAACAAATCCTGCAACCCCCGCAATAACTGATGCTATCAATATGGCGAACTTTGCCTCCGTATCATGCGCGGAATTTCCGAACGACAGAAAAGATATAAATATGGACATGGTAAAACCAATGCCCGACAGTAACCCCATCCCGGTGATGTGCGCCCAGCTTATCTGTTCGGGTAATGACCCTATTTTTAGTTTTACGGTGAGCCAGGCAAAAAGCATTACGCCTATCGGCTTGCCAAATACTAATCCTAAAATAATGCCTAAACTTAATATGCCCATCACATTTTGCGCCATACCGGCCTCGAGGTGGATATTGGTATTAGCCAAAGCAAATAATGGCATAATGATATAATTGACCGGGGTATTTAACCCATGAGCCAGTTTTTCAAGCACCGGGCCTTTTTTTGAGCTAACCGGGATAGTAAAAGCAGTTAATACGCCGGCAATAGTTGCGTGAATACCCGAGTGGTGGATAAAATACCATAACACCATCCCCGGCAAAATATAAAAGACCGGGTGTTTTACACCAAGCTTATTGATCAGCAATAAAAACAAAAATATGCCCAGGCCAATTGCCAGGTACAGCCAATGTAATGTGGTGGAGTAAAATATGGCGATGATCACTATCGCCAGCAGATCGTCAACTACGGCCAGGGTTGATAGCAGTACCTTTAACGAGGGCGGCGCTAATTTACCTAATAAAGCCAGTACGCCTAAAGCAAAAGCGATATCGGTAGCCATGGGTATTGCCCAGCCCCGTGCGGTTGCTGTACCGTAGTTAAACGCGAAAAATATAATAGCCGGCACTACCGCCCCGCCAATTGCCGCAAACATGGGCACCGCCGCGATTTTAAAATTGGATAAGTGCCCGCCAATGATCTCGTTTTTTATCTCTAACCCGATCAGGAAAAAGAAAATAGCCATCAGGCCATCATTGATCCAGTTGAGTAAGGAATATTTTAGATGTACGGCCGCCGATTCAAAACCAAATGAAGAAGATAGCAAATTCTGAAACCCTGTGTAAACTGACGAGTTGGCAATAACCAACGAGATAACCACGCAGCCAATCAATATCACGCCGCTACCCTGCTCAGATTTAATAAACTCTAAAAAACTTTTGTTGTTCTGTTTTGTCATGTGGTGTGGTAGTATTTCAAATATACAAAATCAAAATGGCCGTTCAATCTTGAATGTTTGAATTGGCGGGTTTTATTGTCTGATTATTAATCTCGCCCTTTCCCAAACTAAAAAATCAATATGCATGTTCTATTATTATGCAGATAGAAATATTAGGCAATGCCGATACAGTAGCCGAACAAAATGGCGCTTTAGTTATTAAAACCCAACAGGCCGAAGCACGGGTAATGGTTTACAGCCCTACCATTATCCGGGTTTGTATCAGCAAAAATTTTAATGAGGATGATGAATCATTTGCCGTAATTGAGAAACCGCAGGACGAATTTACCTGGCAAAAGCTGCATGATACCATAGAACTTACCACATCGGCGTTAAAACTGGTGATCAATAAAAATCCGCTGCGCTTTAATTTTTATACCGCGGATGGTAAATCGCTCAGCGAGGATGACCCGCGTTTTGGCACCAACTGGCAGGCAGAACGGGTAATAAACTATCGCAAGCTATATCCTGATGAAAAGTTTATAGGCCTTGGCGAAAAGGCCGGCGATCTGAACCGGCGCGGTTGCAGCTACGTCAACTGGAACACAGATGCCGCCATGCATGGCATAACTACCGACCCTTTATATAAGACCTTCCCGTTTTTTATAGGCCTGCATAGCGGGCTTACCTACGGTCTGTTTTTTGACAATACGCATAAAAGCTATTTTGATTTTGGCGCCACTACCGACGAACAAATGAGTTGGTTCGGTGCGGATGGCGGCGATATGAATTATTACTTTTTCGGTGCGCAGGGTATCCGCAATATCCTGCAGGATTACACCTGGTTAACCGGCCGCATGGAAATGCCACCGTTGTGGAGCCTGGGCTACCAGCAATGCCGGTGGAGCTATATGAGCGCTGACGAGGTGCTGGACGTAGCCAAAAAATTCAGGGAACGAAAGATCCCCGCCGATGTGATGTATTGCGATATCGATTACATGGATGGCTACAAGATCTTTACCTGGAACAAGAAAACTTTCCCCAACCCCAAAGGCATGATCGACCAGTTAAAGTCGATGAACTTCAGGCTGGTTACCATTGTAGATCCCGGCATTAAAATAGACAAAACCTATGCCGAATATAAAGAGGGGGTAGAAAAGCATTACTTTGCCACTTATCCTAACGGCGAATTATATACCGCTAACGTTTGGCCCGGCCGCTGCCATTTCCCTGATTTTTTAAATGAAGAGGTGCGCGAATGGTGGGGCGCGTCTTTTAAAGCATTAACCACACCGGGAGTCGAGGGCTTTTGGAACGATATGAACGAGCCTGCTGCCTGGGGGCAAAACATGCCCTGGCTGGTTAAGTTCGGCGACCGATTTATGCCCGAGATCCGGAATGTTTACGGTATGCAAATGGCGCGGGCAACTTATAATGGCACTAAACGCATCCTGAACAACAAACGGCCATTTATACTTACCCGCGCCGCTTATGCGGGTACGCAGCGTTATTCGGCGGTCTGGACGGGTGATAACGCCGCTACTGATGAGCACATGCTGTTTGGGCAGCGCCTGGTTAACAGTTTAGGCTTAACCGGTATGTCATTGATCGGGGTGGATATTGGCGGTTTTATGGGCAACCCTACTCCCGAATTGATGGTACGTTGGAATTCGTTAGGCGTTTACACGCCAATGTTCCGTAATCATGCGGCATTAGGCATGTCTATGCGCGAGCCATGGCAATGGGGCAAAGCTTATGAGCAGACCATTAAAAAAGATATTGAGCAGCGTTATAAACTGCTGCCATATATTTATTCAGGCTTTTACCAGTCGACCCAAACCGGCTTACCATTAAGCCGTACGCTGGCTATTGACTACACCGACGACGAAAATATATTTGACACCCAATATCAGAACCAGTTTTTATTTGGTGATAGTATATTGGTTGCCCCAGTAGTAAGTACAGCCGAAACTACCGATGTTTATTTGCCGGCCGGCGATTGGTACCGGCTAAATTCGGATGAAAAATTTAACGGCGGCCAGGTAGTAAATACCCTTGCGCCGTTAACTGATCTGCCGGTATTTGCAAAAGCCGGGGCCATTATCCCCATGCAAAACATTATCCAAAGCACCAATGAACAAGGCGACGGTATATTGTTGATACATGTATGGAACAGCAACAAACCCAACACATTCGTTTATTACGAAGACGATGGCACCTCATACGACTATCAAAATCAAGCCTATTATAAAAGAAATATAACTTTTGATCCGCAGAAAAAGCAAATTGTTTTTGGAGACGTTGAGGGGGATTATCAGTCTAAGTATTTGAAGATACAGATTTTGGGACATGGGTTTGGAGCTGACTTATTGAATAGCGCTGTTGAAAACGGTAATGAACAGATAAAAATTGGTTATTAAAATAATTCCAGTTATCTTTAATTATGTCATTATCATTAACCTATAAAGTGCTATTAAAACCCGAGCCGGAAGGAGGATTTACGGTTAACGTTCCGGCATTGCCCGGCTGTATAACCTATGGCGAAACGTTAGACGAGGCTAAAGCCAATGCACAGGAAGCTATAGAGCTTTATATTGAAAGTTTAAAAGAACATGGCGAAGATATCCCAACCGACATTGATGTTTTGGAATACAGCTTGCAACTTTCTGCATGAACAAGAAAAGTTACAGTTCTACCGATATAATTAAATTACTTGAAAACGCCGGTTTTATATTAGATCGTGTTAAAGGCAGTCATCATATTTATTTCAATCCCTTGAATAAAAAACGTGCAGTTGTGCCTCATCCAAAAAAAGACTTACCAACTGGCACTGCCAGAAGTATATTAAAACAAGCAGGCATAGAATAAAAAAGCCCTGCTCTGATAATCGGAGCAGGGCTTTTACTATATATTGAGAAATTATTTGCTGTCGTCTTTTACTTCTTCAAAGTCAACGTCAGTCACAGTGTCAGAGTGATCTTGCGGACCTGCACCGGCACCCTGCTCTTGTCCACCAAATGGATTTTCAGCACCCGGTTGTTGTCCGGCTTCGGCAGATGCTTTATACATCTCTTCAGAAGCTGCTGTCCATGCAGTGTTCAACTCAGTTTGAGCAGCGTCTATATCAGCAATGTTTTTAGAAGCATAAGCTGCTTTTAATTTGGCTAAACCTTCTTCTATAGGTGCTTTTTTATCAGCTGATATTTTGTCACCATACTCTTTCAACTGTTTTTCTGTCGAGAAGATCAGGGCATCGGCGCTGTTCAGTTTTTCAACTTCTTCTTTTGCCGCTTTGTCAGCATCAGCATTAGCTTCAGCTTCGTCCTTCATCTTTTTGATCTCGGCATCAGTTAAACCTGATGATGCTTCAATACGGATCTTTTGCTCTTTACCCGTAGCTTTATCTTTAGCAGATACATGTAATATACCGTTAGCGTCAATATCAAAAGTTACCTCAACTTGTGGTACACCACGTGGTGCAGGTGGTATTCCGTCTAAGTGGAAACGGCCAATAGTGCGGTTAGCTGATGCCATAGGGCGCTCACCCTGCAAAATGTGGATCTCAACAGACGGCTGGTTATCAGACGCGGTAGAGAAAGTTTCTGATTTCTTAGTAGGGATAGTTGTGTTTGACTCGATCAATCTTGTCATTACGCCACCCATAGTTTCAATACCTAATGAAAGCGGGGTAACATCTAACAACAACACATCTTTTACTTCGCCGGTTAATACACCACCCTGGATAGCTGCACCGATGGCAACAACCTCATCAGGGTTTACACCTTTTGATGGCGCTTTACCAAAGAATTTTTGTACAGCTTCCTGTATTGCAGGGATCCGGGTTGAACCACCTACCAAAATAACCTCGTCAATGTCTGAAGTGCTGTAACCTGCATTTTTCAAAGCAGTTTTACAAGGCTCGATAGTACGTTTGATCAATCCATCAGCCAGTTGCTCAAATTTAGCACGGGTTAAGGTTTTCACCAGGTGCTTAGGCATACCGTCAGCAGCAGTGATATATGGCAAGTTAATTTCTGTTTGTGCCGAGCTTGATAACTCAATTTTTGCTTTTTCTGCAGATTCTTTTAAACGTTGCAAAGCCATTGGGTCTTTACGCAGATCAATACCTTCGTCGCTTTTAAATTCGTCTGCCATCCAGTCGATAATAACCTGGTCAAAGTCATCACCACCTAAGTGCGTATCACCGTCGGTTGATTTTACTTCGAACACGCCATCACCTAACTCAAGGATCGACACGTCATGCGTACCGCCACCGCAGTCAAACACGGCAATTTTCATATCCTTGTGTGCTTTGTCCAAACCATAGGCAAGGGCAGCAGCAGTAGGCTCGTTAATGATACGGCGTACTTTTAAACCGGCAATTTCACCGGCCTCTTTAGTAGCCTGGCGTTGTGCATCATTAAAATAAGCCGGTACGGTAATAACCGCTTCAGTAACTTCAGTACCCAAAAAGTCTTCGGCAGTTTTCTTCATTTTTTGAAGGATCATCGCAGAGATCTCTTGCGGGGTGTATTTACGATCGCCGATTTCAACACGTGGTGTGTTGTTATCGCCTTTTACAACTTTGTAAGGCACACGATCTGCTTCTTTAGTAACCTCGTTAAACTGGTTACCCATGAAGCGTTTAATAGATGAAATAGTTTTTGTAGGATTGGTAATAGCCTGACGTTTTGCAGGATCCCCTACCTTACGCTCGCCGTTGTCGATAAAAGCTACTACTGACGGCGTAGTACGTTTTCCCTCGCTGTTTGCTATAACTACAGGTTCATTACCTTCCATTACAGCTACACAGGAGTTGGTTGTTCCTAAGTCGATTCCGATTATTTTAGACATATGATTATTTATTTCTTTTTGATTGTTTACTACTACCTCTTTAACAATGCTTGTGCCAATTTGTATTTGGCAGAAAAAATGCGGATTTGAATATAACAGGCACTATATTCCGTCAGAAACTGGAAATATGACGGTGACAGGTTGGCAGGATTTCTATACAGCACGGCCAACAAAAAACGCCTCACTCATTCGAGTAAGGCGTTTTTAATATTATAAAAAGAGAAACTAATTATTCTCCTTTTTCTGCGTTTTCTTCGTCAGCAGCTGGTGCTTCAGGAGTTTCTTCAGCAGCAGGAGTTTCAGTTGCAGCTTCGGCAACCGGTGCTTCTGCTACTTCTGTTTCAGCAACCGGAGCTTCTGCAACAGCTACTTCGTCAGCAGGGGTTACTGCAGCGCTTGCAGCAGGTGCAGCAACTTCAGTTTTACCTTTACCTGAACCACCACGACGACGTGTTGATTTCTTAGCGGTTTGTGCAGCATCTGCGCCGTAAACTGTGTTATAATCAACTAACTCGATGATTGCCATTTCAGCGTTATCGCCTAAACGATTTTCTAATTTAACAATACGGGTATAACCACCCGGACGGTTAGCAATTTTCTCAGCAATTTCGCGGAAAAGGATAGTTGTAGCGTCTTTGTCTTGCAGGTAGCTAAATACAGTACGACGTGAGTGTGTAGTATCGTCTTTGCCTTTAGTTAATATGGGTTCTACATAAACGCGTAAGGCTTTTGCTTTAGCTAAAGTAGTAGTAATGCGCTTGTGTAAAATAAGCGATGTAGCCATGTTACTCAGCATCGCCTTGCGGTGACTGGTGGTGCGGCCTAAGTGGTTGTGTTTTTTACCGTGTCTCATTGTTTTGTTGTTTGTGGCACGTGCATACCGTTGGGCGGCTTTTCAGTCAAGCCCGCGGAATTATGCAAATACTCCGTTAAAAAATTGTGTTTGGAGTCAGCAAGATCGCCTTGCTATAACTACTCTTTGTTATAAAATGAAAAGAGGTTAAAGACTATTCAACTAATCTCTAACCTCTAATCACTAATTTATTCTTCGTCTAATTTAAATTTTGACAAGTTCATGCCAAAAGATAAACCTTTTGATTTAACCAGGTCCTGAATTTCAGTCAATGATTTTTTACCAAAGTTTCTGAATTTCAGCATGTCTGCTACATCATATGATACCAGGTCAGCCAGGCTGCGGATATCAGCTGCTTTTAAGCAGTTTAATGCACGCACTGAAAGGTCAAGATCAACTAATTCAGTTTTAAGGATCTTACGCATGTGTAAAATTTCCTCGTCAACTTCTTTAGTTTCTTCTTTAGCCTGAGCCTCTAACATCATGTTCTCGTCGCTAAATAACATAAAGTGCTGGATCAGGATCTTAGCAGCTTCTTTCAGCGCGTCTTCAGGATGGATAGAACCATCGGTAGCAATATCCAATACCAATTTCTCGTAATCGGTTTTTTGCTCTACACGATAGTTTTCAATAGTGTATTTTACGTTTTTGATTGGTGTGTAAATAGAATCGATAGCTATTACACCAACATTCGCGTCCGGATTTTTATTTTCTTCGCTTGCAACGTAACCACGGCCTTTGTTGATCGTGAATTCAATTTCAAGCGTTACTGATGAATCCATGTTGCAGATAACCAAATCAGGATTTAAAACTGTAAAGTTATTTGAGAACTTAGTTATATCACCAGCATTAAAAGTATCCTGACCATTAATGATCACGAAAACTTTTTCACTGTCGCCAGACTCACCTGTCTTTTTAAACCTAACTTGTTTTAAGTTTAATATGATCTCGGTTACGTCTTCAACAACTCCTTTTATAGTTGAAAACTCATGCATTACGCCTGAAAAACGTACAGAAGTAATTGCATAACCTTCAAGCGATGAAAGTAATATACGACGTAGCGCATTACCAATGGTTACGCCAAAGCCTGGTTCTAACGGACGAAATTCAAACGTTCCCTCAAAATCAGTCGACTTTTGCATGATAACCTTGTCTGGTTTCTGAAATGCTAATATTGCCATTTATATCCTTTATTTATTGTTTACTTAATTGGATTGATTTAAACCACAAAATGATTGACATAATATGCCAACCATTTTGTGTCTTATTATCGTTATTATTTTGAGTATAACTCGACGATCAGATTTTCCTTGATGTTCTCAGGAATCTCGTCACGGTTTGGATAGTTAAGGAATTTACCTGTTAAGGTATTTGCGTCCCACTCTAACCAGCTATATTTATTTACTTTGCGGCCTGCTACAGAGTTTGCAATAGCCTCTAAAGTTTTTGATTTCTCACGTACTGCAATAACGTCACCGGCTTTAACCTGGTAAGAAGCAATGTTTACTACTTCGCCGTTTACAGTGATATGTTTGTGGCCAACTAATTGACGGGCGCCTGAACGTGTAGGAGCGATACCTAAACGGTATACAGCGTTATCTAAACGGGCCTCTAAAAATTTCAATAAGTTCTCGCCGGTAATGCCTTCTTTAGCAGAAGCACGGTGAAACAAGTTCTCGAACTGACGCTCTAACACACCATAAGTGTATTTAACTTTTTGTTTCTCCATTAACTGTACCGCGTACTCAGATTGCTTTCCTCTTCTTTTAGAAGCGCCATGCATTCCTGGTGGGTAGTTTTTTCTTTCTAACGCTTTATCCGGACCGAAGATCGGCTCGCGGAACCTACGCGCAATTTTTGATTTGGGGCCTGTATATCTTGCCATTGTTTGTGTGTTTTAAAGTATCATGCAGCCTGTAGCTGCTGAATCTTAGCTTTAAAAATCTGTTAATTAAACTCTTCTTCTTTTTGAAGGACGACATCCGTTGTGCGGAAGCGGTGTGATATCTTTTATGGTAGTTACCTCAATACCGGTAGTTTGCAAAGTACGGATAGCCGACTCACGACCAGAACCCGGGCCTTTTACAAAAACCTCTACTTTACGTAAGCCTAAATCATAAGCAGCTTTACCGCAATCGGCAGCAGCCTGACCGGCAGCATAAGGAGTGTTCTTTTTAGAACCTTTAAAACCCATTTTACCTGCAGACGACCATGATACAGCTTGTCCGCTTTTGTTGGTAAGGGTGATAATGATATTGTTAAAAGTTGCGTTGATGTGTGCTTCGCCTACAGCGTCAACAACTACAACACGCTTTTTGGTAACTTTTTTGCTCTTAGCCATTTTTATTTTTTAATTATTGATTTACCGGATTACTGAATTACTGCATAATTCGGACCCGCTAATCGTTTTAATTTTTTTATTCCTAATGATCTTTAATTGAAGGTTAACTAGCCTCTAATCTCCAATCACTAATCTCTATTTAGTAGCTTTCTTTTTGTTAGCAACTGTCTTACGTTTTCCTTTACGGGTACGAGAGTTGTTTTTAGTACGCTGACCACGTAACGGCAAACCTTTACGGTGACGTGTACCACGGTAGCAACCAATATCCATTAAACGTTTTATGTTTAACTGCACTTCAGAACGTAGCGCACCTTCAACTTTAACTTCGTCATTAATGATACCACGGATAGAAGCTAATTGATCATCATTCCAGTCTTGTACTTTAGTGTTAAAGTCAATACCGGCTTTAGTCAAGATCTCTTGCGCTTTTGAGCGGCCAATTCCGTAGATATAGGTTAACCCTATTTCTCCTCTTTTATTTTTCGGTAAATCAATACCTGATATCCTTGCCATATTTGTTTTTGTTTTTTAAGTAAGACCGAACGGCGGGCCACCGTTGTACGGATCTTTACAATTTTCTTTTAATTATCCCTGACGCTGTTTAAACTTAGGATTCTTTTTGTTTATCACATAAAGTTTCCCGTTGCGGCGGATGATCTTGCAATCAACACTGCGTTTTTTAATGGATGCTCTAACTTTCATCTCGTTTGTTATTTATATCTGTATGTTATCCTACCCTTTGTTAAATCATAAGGGCTCATTTCCAGTTTCACTCTGTCACCAGGTAATATCTTGATATAATGCATCCGCATTTTACCTGATATGTGCGCTATAATCTCGTGACCATTTTCCAACTCAACCCTGAACATCGCGTTTGATAACGCTTCCCGAATTGTGCCGTCTTGTTCAATCGAAGATTGTTTTGCCATATTTTACTGATTATTACTTGATTATCCGCCCCTAATTGGGGACGCAAAATTAATAAAATATTTTTAATTAATTATTTTTTTCTTTCAAAACATTATCAACATACGAAAATGTAGAAAGAATATCTGCTTTACCCCTTTTTACAGCTACAGTATGCTCATAATGAGCAGATGGTTTATGATCTATTGTCGATACTGTCCAGCCATCATCCCAAAACTTAACTCCGGCACGGCCTGCATTGATCATCGGCTCGATGGCAATCACCATCCCTTCCTCTAATTTTATGCCTGCTCCACGCTTTCCGTAATTTGGTACTTCGGGCTTTTCATGCAGCTTTAGTCCAACACCATGGCCTACCAGCTCTTTCACTACACCAAAACCATGCTTCTCTGCATGTTCTTGTACCGCGTAGCCTATATCGCCAATACGGTTACCGACAACTGCTTTCTCAATACCCAGGTCCAGGCATTCGCGCGTTACACGCATTAGTGTTTTAACCTGGTCGCTTACCTCGCCAATGGCAAAAGTAAAAGCCGAGTCGCCGTAGTATTTATTTAGTATTGCTCCGCAGTCAACAGATACCAGGTCACCTTCTTTCAAAACATAAGTGCCCGGAAAACCGTGAACTACCTGGTCATTTAAGGAAATACAAAGCGAGTAAGGGAAACCTCCGTAGTTTAAAAAGGCGGGGATCCCGCCATTATCACGTATAAAAGTTTCTGCAAGTTTGTCTAATTCTATAGTCTTTATTCCCGGTGCGATAACTTTGGCTATCTCTCCATGTGTTTTTGCTACAAGTAAAGAACTTTCTCTGATCAGCTCTATTTCTTCGGCAGACTTATAATGAATTTTTGACATTCTTTATTAAATTGCTGTCGGCGTTGTTCCGGCGGCAGCAGGTATTGATGTACGACCGGTTATCCTGCCTGTTTTCATCAGGCCATCATAATGGCGCATTAACAAGTGGCTTTCTATCTGCTGTAATGTATCCAAAACAACACCTACAAGGATGATCAGTGATGTACCACCAAAGAACCTTGCAAATAATGTATTAACACCTACCAAACTTACCAGTGCCGGTATAATAGCAATTATGGCTAAGAATATCGAACCCGGCAAAGTTATCTTTGATATCACATCATCAATATAGCTGGTGGTTGCATCGCCTGGTTTAACACCCGGGATGAAGCCGCTGTTACGTTTCATATCCTCTGCCATTTGCTTAGGATTAACCGTAATAGCCGTATAGAAATAAGTGAATACAATGATCAATATCGCGAACAACAGGTTATGCAACCACGAGTTATAGTTAGCCAGCATCATCAATATACCATTTGACCCTGCATTAGGGAAAAACGATTGCAAGGTTGCAGGTATAAACATTAAAGCCTGGGCAAATATAATTGGCATAACGCCTGCAGCATTTACCTTTAAAGGGATATACTGGCGCACGCCACCATATTGTTTGTTACCTACAATACGTTTGGCATATTGTACCGCTATCTTGCGGGTACCCTGTACAATAAGTATGGTAAACATAACCACACCTATTAAAGCAACAAGCTCAACAATAAACGTAATTAAGCCACCACTGCCGGTTGTACGGTTTTGAAACTCGGCCACAAACGCACCGGGTAACTGGGCAATAATACCCACCATGATGATCAATGATATACCGTTACCGATACCTTTGTCTGTAATTTTCTCGCCCAACCACATTACAAATAATGTACCAGCTGTTAACACAAAGGTATTCACTACCGTAAATAGCGGGTTAGCCAGCAACATCTCATCAGGCGTTATTTGCGAACGCAGGTAAGCTACAGCCTGTACAGCTGTGATTAGGATGGTTAGGTAACGTGTCCACTGGTTAATTTTATTACGTCCGCTTTCACCCTCTTTCTGCATTTTAGCAAAATAAGGCACCGCGATACCCAATAGCTGCATCACGATAGAAGCAGAGATATAAGGCATAACACCTAATGCAAAAATAGAGACGTGTGAGAACGCGCCTCCTGCAAACATATTCAGTAATCCTACCAATCCTTCTGCCTTTCCTTTTGATGCAACTGCATCGCTAACTCCCGGCAAACGAACGAAAGTACCTACACGATATATTAAAAGAAATAAGAGTGTGTTGGTTATACGCACTCTTAAATCCTCGATTTTCCAGATATTGGATAATGTGGTGAAAAACTTCTTCATTTAATATTATAGCTTAACTATAGTACCACCGGCTGCTTCAATAGCTTTTTGCGCGGTAGCTGTAAATGCATGTGCTGTAACTTCCAATTTGGCTTTCAATTCGCCACGTCCTAATATTTTAACAAGGCCGTTTTTTGACACTAAACCATGCTCTTTTAAAGTAGCAAAGTCAATTGTCGAAAGCGTATATTTTTCTGTTAGTTCCTGCAACACATCAAGGTTAACACCAACGTATTCTACACGGTTAGGATTTTTAAATCCAACCTTAGGAACACGGCGTTGCAAAGGCATTTGACCACCTTCAAAACCTATTTTACGGCTTGTACCAGAACGTGAACCGGCACCTTTATGACCACGGGTTGATGTACCACCACGGCCAGAACCTGTACCACGACCAATTCTTTTTCTATTTTTTGTTGAACCTTCTGCAGGTTTTAAATTACTTAAATTCATGATATTAGATATTTTCTACTGCTACCAGGTGGTTAACTTTTCTAACCATACCTATAATAGCCGCAGTGGCTTCAACTTCCACACTGTGGTTAATTTTCTTCAAGCCCAGTGCCTGCACTGTTCTTTTTTGGCGCTCGGTCCTATCGATCACGCTCTTAATCTGGGTAATTTTGATCTTCGCCATGATAATTATCCGTTAAAAACTTTACCTAAACTAATTCCGCGTTGTTGAGCTACTGTATGCGCATCACGTAATTGTGATAGTGCTGATACGGTTGCTTTAACCACGTTGTGAGGGTTTGATGATCCTTTTGATTTTGCAAGTACGTTATGTACACCTGCAGACTCTAATACCGCACGCATCGCACCACCGGCAATTACACCGGTACCGTTTGCAGCTGGTTTTAAGAATACAAAACCGCCCGAAAATTTACCTATTTGCTCATGAGGTATAGTGTTGTTGATAATCGGAACTTTTACTAAGTTCTTTTTAGCATCATCAATACCTTTTGCAATAGCTTCTGTAACCTCTTTTGCTTTACCTAAGCCGTAACCTACAACACCGTTCTCATCGCCTACTACCACAATGGCAGAAAAACTGAATGTACGGCCACCTTTGGTTACTTTGGCTACACGCTGTATGCTTACCAAACGATCTTTTAATTCGATCTCGCTGGTTTTTACTCTTTTTATGTTGATTGTTGACATTTCTCTTTTCGATTAAAAGTTTAACCCACCTTCACGTGCACCTTCGGCCAGTGATTTAACACGACCGTGATACAAGTATCCGTTCCTGTCAAAAACTACATCCTTGATACCGGCTGCAATAGCTTTCTCGGCAACCAGTTTGCCTACGGCTACTGATTGATCTGACTTGGTACCATCAGCAGTAAACTCTTTTGATAAAGATGATGCTGATACAATAGTTTTTCCTGTTACATCGTCAATGATCTGCGCATAAATACCTTTATTGCTTCTGTACACTGACAAACGAGGACGGGTTGAAGAACCTGAAAGGCGCTTCCTGATTCCCATCTTTATTCTTTCTCTTCTTGATAATTTCGCTCTAGCTGCCATGACGATTATTTTTTAGATGCTGATTTACCTGCTTTTCTTCTTAATACTTCGCCAACAAACTTGATACCTTTACCTTTGTAAGGCTCTGGCGCACGTAACGAGCGTATTTTTGCCGCTACCTGGCCAATCAATTGTTTATCATTTGACTCCAGAATAATGGTTGGGTTTTTACCCTTTTCAGCAGTAGTTGAAACTTTAATTTCTTTTGGCAATTCAAATACATAGTGGTGAGAGAAACCCAACACTAAGTCTAATGTATTACCTGTATTAGTTGCGCGGTAACCCACACCTACTAATTCTTGTTCTATTTTGTAACCTGTTGTTACGCCAACAACCATGTTGTTTATCAATGCGCGGTATAAACCGTGTAATGCTTTATGGCGTTTTTGATCAGACGGGCGTTGAACTAATAGTTCAGCACCTTCCTGTACAATTTTTATATCTGTATCCACCGCTTGTTGCAGCTCGCCTTTAGGGCCTTTTACAGTAACTAAATTATCTTCAGATACGGTAATTGTAACGCCTGCCGGTACTGGTATTGGTGATTTTCCTACTCTTGACATTGCTTGATTCCTCCTCTGATTAATAAACGTAGCATAAAACTTCGCCACCTACATTTTGCTGACGCGCTTCTTTATCGGTCATTACACCGTGAGAAGTTGACAGGATAGCGATACCTAAACCATTTAATACACGTGGCAAATTAGCTGTGCCAGCATATTTTCTGAAACCTGGTCTGCTGATACGATCTATCGAACGGATGGCAGGAATTTTTGTAATTGGATGGTATTTTAAAGCAACTTTAATTGTGCCTTGCGGACCATTATCCTCAAACTTGTAGTTTGCAATGTAACCTTTGTCAAAAAGAACTTTAGTGATCTCTTTTTTAAGGTTAGATGCAGGAATCTCAACAACCCTATGGTTGGCTTTAATAGCATTTCTTACACGGGTAAGATAATCTGCGATTGGATCTGTATTCATTATTTATTTGTTGTGATGGTGGTTTCCTTCTCCTAACATCAGAGACGACCTTTCATCTGTTAATTCGTTTATTTATTTCGAATATCGAATTTTCGATTTCGAATTTAGTAGCGGCGAATATAAAAATTTCGAAATTGAAATTCCGAAATCCGATATTACCAAGACGCTTTCTTTACTCCCGGGATCTTACCTGCCAATGCCATTTCACGGAAAGTAACACGTGAAATACCAAACTGACGCATATAACCACGAGGACGGCCTGTTAATTTGCAACGGTTATGCAATTTTACCGGAGATGAAGCTTTTGGCAAAGCATCTAAACCTGCAAAATCACCAGCTGCTTTTAAAGCCTCTCTTTTTTCAGCATATTTTGCTACTAACTTAGCACGTTTTACTTCGCGTGCTTTTACACCTTCTTTAGCCATTGTTAACTGGAGTTTGATTTTTAAATGGTAAACCAAATTGCTTAAGTAACTCTAATGCTTCAACATCGTTGGTAGCAGAGGTTACAAAGGTAATATCCATACCCTGAATTTTGTTAATTTTATCAATATTGATCTCAGGGAAAATGATCTGCTCAGTTATACCTAAAGTATAGTTTCCTCTTCCGTCAAAACCTTTATCGTTAATACCTTTAAAATCGCGGATACGTGGCAGAGCTACAGAGATCAAACGATCTAAAAACTCATACATTGTATTGTCACGTAAAGTAACACGTACGCCAATAGGCATATTTTTACGCAATTTAAAGTTTGAAATATCTTTTTTAGACTTTGAAGCAACAGCTTGCTGGCCGGTAATGGTAGTTAACTCGGTGATAGTGTTCTCGATCAATTTCTTGTCCGTAGTAGCACCACCAACACCCTGGTTAATTGCAATTTTTTCCAGTTTTGGAACCTGCATTACGCTTTTGTACTGAAATTTATCTTTCAGGTTAGTGCGTATCTCTTCTTTGTATTTCGATTTTAATCGTGGTGTGTATTCCATTACTTAATTTCCTCCCCTGATTTTTTTGCTACCCTTACTAATTTACCGGCATCATTCAATTTACGGCCAACACGTGTTGCCACGCCTGATTTTGGATCAACCAATGCCAGGTTTGAAATGTGTATAGCTGCTTCTTGTTTAACAATACCGCCATTAGGATTAGCCGCGTTAGGTTTGGTATGTTTTGATACCATATTGGCACCTTCAACAATAGCCCTGTTTTTAGCTAATATAACTTCAACTATTTTGCCTTGTGATCCTTTTGAATCGCCGGCTATAACTTTTACTAAATCGCCTTTGCGGATCTTTAGTTTTCCTTGTGCTGCTTTCTTATCCATGTTACAATACCTCCGGTGCTAATGATACAATTTTCATAAATTGTTTCTCACGCAATTCTCTTGCAACAGGGCCAAAGATACGTGTGCCTCTCGGCTCATCCTGGTTGTTTAACAAAACGGCCGCGTTATCATCGAAACGGATGTATGAACCATCTTTTCTGCGGATCTCTTTTTTGGTCCTAACCACAACGGCTTTTGATACAGTTCCTTTTTTGATGTTACCAGATGGCAGCGCGCTTTTTACAGTTACTACTATCTTATCACCAATTGAGGCGTATCTTTTACCGGTACCGCCTAACACACGGATCACTAAAACTTCTTTAGCGCCGCTGTTATCAGCTACATTTAATCTTGATTCCTGTTGTACCATCTTATTTAGCTCTTTCTAAAATTTGAACTAATCTCCAATTCTTGCTCTTGCTCAGCGGACGAGTTTCCATAATCAATACGGTATCACCAATACCACAAGTATTAGTTTCGTCATGTGCCATAAACTTGGTAGTTTTCTTAATAAACTTACCATAGATCGGGTGCTTCACCTTCCGCTCCACAGCAACCACAATAGATTTTTCCATCTTATTGCTAACTACCAGGCCGGTACGTGTTTTTCTTAAATTTCTTTCCATTTTCCTCGACGCGTAAAAAATTAATTCTGTTCAGAAGCTTGCGCTGCCTTACGCTTTGTTAATTCAGTATTTAAACGAGCAATATCCTTGCGCACTTTTGTGATACGGGTTGGATTCTCAATCGCTGAAACCGCGTGTGCAAATTTTAGCTTGGTAAGATTTGCTCTTTCCTCGCCTATTTTTGCAACCAACTCTTCAGTTGCGAGGCCTGTAATTTCTGAGTTCTTCATTTCTATTATTCTATTAGTGTTTGAGTTTTTAGTTCCAAGCCCACTTATCTGTTACTGATAACCGCAAACTCAAAACCGCTAACTTTATTTATGCTTCTACGTAATCTTTACGTACAACAAATCTTGTTTGTACAGGTAGCTTTTGGGCTGCAAGGCGCAATGCCTCTTTTGCAACGTCCAAAGGCACGCCTTCTGCTTCAAAAATGATCCTTCCGGGGCGAACTACCGCTACCCAATATTCCGGAGCACCTTTACCTTTACCCATCCGTACTTCTGCAGGCTTCTTTGTTACCGGTTTATCAGGGAAAATCCTGATCCACACTTGCCCTTCACGTTTCATGAAACGTGTAACAGCAATACGTGCAGCTTCGATCTGGCGACTGGTGATCCAGGCCGCTTCGAGTGATTTTACACCGAAAGATCCAAATGACAGTTCAGCACCACGGGTGGCTAAACCTTTCATTCTGCCTTTTTGCATCTTTCTGAACTTCGTTCTTTTTGGCTGTAGCATTTTCTTAAGCTTTTATATCTTATCGATATCTTAATCTAACTTCTGTTATTATCTTTTTGATGGTCCACCGGGGCGGTTTCCACCACCTCTGTTAGGGCCGCCACCTTGTCCGCCCGGGCGATTACCGCCACCACGGTTGTTAGGGTTACCACCTGGTTTACGGTCGCCTCTGCGCTCGCCACCACGTTCTCCACCTCTTTCATTACCACCTCTGCGGTCACCAAATCCTCCGGCTGCGCCTTCTGGACGGCCACCTTTACCGCTGGCGCTGCTTGTACCGCCAATGTTTGGTGATAGATCGCGTTTGCCATAAACTTCGCCTTTGCAGATCCAAACTTTAACACCTATTTTACCATAAGTAGTTAAGGCTTCGGCCAATGCATAGTCAATGTCTGCACGGAAAGTGTGCAATGGTATTCTTCCTTCTTTATATTGTTCGCTACGTGCCATCTCAGCGCCACCTAAACGGCCTGATGTCATTACCTTAATTCCTTCTGCACCCATTCTCATGGTTGAAGCAATTGTAGTTTTCATGGCACGGCGGAAAGAGATACGTGCTTCAAGTTGTTTTGCTATACCTTCTGCAACTAATTGTGCATCAAGCTCAGGGCGTTTGATCTCGAAGATGTTGATCTGAACTTCTTTCTTGGTAAGTTTTTTCAACTCTTCTTTGATCTTATCAACTTCAGTACCACCTTTACCTATAACAATACCCGGACGGGCAGTGTGTATAGTTACAGTGATGCGTTTTAAAGTACGCTCGATAACTATTTTAGACACGCCACCTTTGTTGATACGTGCTGATAAGTATTTGCGGATCTTTTCGTCTTCAACTAATTTATCGGAGTAGTTGTTGCCACCGAACCAATTAGAATCCCAACCTCTGATGATTCCTAATCTGTTACCTATTGGATGTGCTTTCTGTCCCATTGTAATTAATTGATATCGTTTTTACTGCCCACAATTAGCGTTACGTGGTTTGAACGTTTACGGATACGGTATCCTCTTCCTTGCGGAGCCGGACGCATCCTTTTGTTTTGACGACCACCGCCTACTGATACTTCTTTTACAAATAAAGCGCTGTCTTCAACACGTTGTCCTTCATTCTTAGCTTCCCAGTTTTTGATAGCTGATACCAAAAGCTTCTCTACACGAATTGCAGCTTCTTTATTTAAAAATTTCAAAGTGTTTAACGCTTTTTCAACCTCTACACCGCGGATAAGGTCAACCACCAAACGCATTTTGCGTGGTGAAGTTGGACAGTTCTGCAGTTTCGCAACAGAAGCGCCACCTTGCTGAGCCTTCTCTTGCTCTTTGCGTTGTCTGATCAATACAGACTTTTTGATTTTAGTTGTTGCTTCCATTGCTTATTTTTTCTTTTCTGCGTGACCGCGGAATGTACGGGTTGGAGCAAATTCTCCCAACTTGTGACCAACCATGTTTTCTGTTACATACACAGGTATAAATTTGTTACCGTTGTGTACCGCGAATGTATGACCAACGAAATCAGGAGAAATCATGGAACGACGTGACCATGTTTTTACAACCGATTTTTTATTTGATTCATTTAAAACCAAGACTTTTCTGTCAAGGTTATGATCAATATAAGGTCCTTTTTTAATTGAACGTGCCATTATTATTTCTTCCTTCTTTCAATGATATAACGATCAGACCCTTTTTTCTTATCACGGGTTTTGTAGCCTTTAGCTAATAAACCTTTACGTGAACGTGGATGACCACCTGAGGCTCTACCCTCACCACCACCCATAGGGTGATCTACCGGGTTCATGGCTACACCACGAACTCTTGGCCTGCGGCCCAACCAGCGTTTGCGGCCGGCTTTACCTAATACTTCGTTTGCTTTCTCGCCATTTGAAACTGTACCGATAGTTGCTAAACAAGTAGCAAGGATCATACGGGTTTCGCCCGAAGGCAATTTAATGATGGCATATTTGCCGTCACGTGCCGAAAGCTGCGCGTAAGTACCTGCAGAACGTGCAATGATACCGCCTTGACCAGGGTTTAATTCGATGTTATGAATGATAGAACCCAATGGTATTGATTTCAATTGCATGGTATTACCCACTTCAGGAGCCACTGCTTCGCCTGACAATACTGTCATGCCTACAGTTAAGCCTTCCGGAGCGATCATATATCTTTTTTCACCATCAACAAAGTGTAACAATGCTATACGTGCAGAACGGTTAGGATCATACTCAATAGTTGCAACTTTTGCAGGGATGTCAAACTTATTACGTTTAAAGTCGATCAATCTATATAACTGTTTATGACCACCACCCAGGTAGCGCATAGTCATTTTACCGCTATTGTTACGACCGCCTGATCTCGTGTTAACAGATACTACCAACGACTTTTCTGGTACGTTTGTAGTAATGTCCGAGTTATCAGCACCTACCCTGAAACGGGTACCGGGCGTAACCGGTTTAAATCTTTTTACTGCCATCTCTCTATTTATATATTGCTATAAAAATCTATTGTTTCACCGTCCTTCAACGTGATGATCGCTTTCTTTACTGTAGCTGCACGGCCTGAAACCGGGCCAGCTTTAGTGTTACGACTTTTCAGTTTACCTACGTATCTCATTGTATTAACAGCAGTGATGTTAACGCCATACATGGCTTCGATTGCTGTTTTGATCTGAATTTTGTTAGCTCTCGGGTCAACAATAAAAGCATAACGATTTAGCTTTTCTGTTAACTGAGTTACTTTTTCAGTAAGTAAGGGTTTTCTTAAAATTTCCATATTACTTAGCTAATGCTTCCTCCAAAATTTTAACAGCACCGGTTGTTAACACCAGCTTACCAGCGTTTAACACATCATAAGTGTTAATTTGGTCAACTGTAATAACCTTTGTTTTTTTAAGGTTTCTGCTTGATAAATACACATTGTTATTTGCTGCAGGTAATACTAATAATGTCCTAACATCAGTAGCTTTTAAATCTGCAACCAGTTGTATATAGCTTTTGGTTTTGATACTATCGAAACTAAAATCTTCCAAAACTATTACGTTACTGTCTTGAGCTTTATAAGTAAGGGCCGAGTAACGTGCTAACGTTTTAAGTTTCTTGTTTAATTTGAAACTGTAATCGCGTGGCTGCGGACCGAATACACGGCCACCACCATTAAACAATGGTGATTTTACACTACCTGCACGGGCACCGCCTGTACCTTTTTGCTTATATAATTTGCGGGTTGAACCTGCAATTTCATTACGCTGTTTTGATTTATGCGTACCCTGACGTTGGTTAGCTAAAAATTGCTTAACATCAAGATAGATAGCGTGGTCATTGGGCTCGATACCGAATATGGCTTCAGGAAGCTGCACCTTGGCACCTGTTTCTTTACCTGATACGTTTAATACTTTAACTTCCATCTTATTTATCCACTATAACGAATGAACCCTTAGCCCCTGGGATGGAACCTTTAACTACTAACAGGTTTTGCTCTGCATAAACTTTCAAAACTTCTAAGTTTTGAATCTTTACACGCTCATTACCCATTTGACCTGCCATACGCATGCCTTTAAATACACGTGAAGGCCAAGATGAAGCACCTAATGAACCCGGAGCACGTAAACGGTTATGCTGACCGTGAGTTTGCATACCCACACCACCAAAACCATGACGTTTAACCACACCCTGGAAGCCTTTACCTTTTGACGTACCAACTACATCGACAAAATCACCTTCGGCGAAAATCTCAACAGTAACAGTGTCACCAAGAGCTTTTTCGTCTTCGAATGTTTTAAATTCAACAAGTTTACGTTTTGCGGTTGTTCCGGCTTTTTGGAAATGGCCTTTTAACGGGGCAGAAGTGTTTTTCTCCTTTTTCTCGCCATATGCTAACTGTACAGCTGCATATCCGTCTGTATCAACAGACCTTACTTGTGTTACTACGCAAGGGCCAGCTTCGATAACTGTACACGGGATGTTCTTCCCTGAGTCGTCGAATATGCTGGTCATTCCTACTTTTTTACCAATTATTCCTGACATTTCTTTATGTTGTTTGTGCCCATCGAAGCAGTAGGGCTTCGTTCAAGGCATATTATTCCCCCCGAAAGGGACGGCAAAGATAGCAACTTTACTTTAATTGTCAAATACTTAACAAGTTATTTTTTTATAAATATTTAACACGACGATTATTACAGCCTTTTACAGCTGATTCAGGAGGGAATAGCTTGATTTATAAGAATATTGACAATGCAAAATGAGCAAAAAATCCGCAGTTTATTGATGGACCACATTTGATAAGAATATTTACAGTGCAATACGGATTCTGTTAAGGTTTTGATTCACTTCTTTTATTTATGCCGGCCTAACCAAATTATCCATAAATATCCTAACTTTATAGTAACCTAAATAAAACCAATGAAACGTTTTCTTGTCCTTATCGCGTTAGCTTGCCTAAGCATAGTAAGCTTTGCTCAAAAACCTTTAGTCATTAATGTTGAAAAGCTTAAAAAGCCTGATAGCCTTTTACCTGTATCTAATTATGATGGTATATTAAAAGACCTTATCAGGCGTGATCATCATGTATGGGGTTATCCACCGGCAAGGCAAGCCGCTCTTGATCCTAAATTTAATATTGTAGCTAAAAGTGCCGTCGAGGGCGATTTGGTTTACTATGACTTTCATCCTTTCTTTTGGGGTATGTATCATGCCTACGCCGATCACAGGCCATTTACACTATCGCCAGACATGATATGGCTGCTAATTTGCCAGGGGTTTGCCAACCATGTAAATAATAATGCCGAAAGTCTGCGCAGTATGTTTGTTAATTTTAGCGGTAAAACTACACTGGTTGTGCAAACCAACAGTATTACGCTTGACAATCCGGACAGCCCCTGGCAGGAGATCTTCCCCGAGTTTAGCAGGCAGATCAGCAACTACACAGGTAAGGAACTTACCGATGCGCTGACCGCAGATTTTAGCACTACTACACCCACTACTAAAATAGCATCGCAAATTACAGCGCTGTATGCTATGAAGTCGTATTTTGATTTTATAACAGTATGGACAGGCTGCGGTATACCACAGGTTACACTTGAAGGTACTCCGGCTGACTGGCAAAAGGTATTGGACAAGACCGAAGCTTTACGCAAATATCAACTGGATTGGTGGGTTGATAAATTAGAGCCTATTTTAAAAAACATTGTTAAAGCATCAGAAGGAAAAAAAGACAAAAAGTTCTGGCAAACCATGTTTAAATACCATTCTGCAAAAAGATATGGTGCACCAACTATTATAGACGGATGGATAGTAAAATTTTTTCCATATAATAACTCCGGGCAAAGGCTAAATCTTGAAGCATTAACGTCAGGCACAGACTTGCCGGAAGAAATAATTAAGGTAGATCTGAAATTTCTTTCGGCCGATGGACAAGGAAATTTTGTTACAACACCATTGGAGTTATGGGCAGGTTTTATAGGTTTAAAACAAAACGAAGACGATTTTACTTTGAGGCCGGAGATTGGCTGGATGATTCGGAAAACGGATACAGATGTTGAAGATAAAAAAACAGCAGAATTGCGCAGGAAAGCAGCCGATATTAATAGCGGTGTGCATATCCGTGCTAATGTCGTACCGGAAGAATTGATGAACATTGGCCCGATACACTCATTGACAATTGAATTTACTGATAAGATAAACGTACCGGATGATTTAGCAAAAGTGCAGATAGACAACCTTAAATTAAACGGTACAATTAATGTTGATGGCATCAACAGGATCAGGAAACTATTCCCTAAAACCAAATTGATCATTAATAATCAGGAGGTGCCTGATTGATGGCTGTAGATTTCTTAATTATTTCATGGCTTGCTACTTACATTTAAGCTAAATTTCCGCTGTACATTTACGGTGTAAATACGACAACATGAATTTCTACACACGCAAATGGGTAAAGCCCGAGGATTTGAACGCGCATGGCACCCTGTTTGGTGGCCGCCTGTTGGCCTGGATCGATGAAGAAGCGGCTATTTACGCCATCATTCAGTTAGGTACACTTAGTTGCGTAACCAAATACATGTCCGAAATTAATTTTATCAATTCGGCCCGACAAGGTGATATTGTAGAGTTGGGCATAAAAGCAATGAGCTTTGGGCATACATCTATCACCCTTACCTGCGAGGTGCGTAACAAGATCACCCAAAAAACTATTCTGACCATTGACAAAATAGTATTTGTAAGTGTGGATGAAAACGGCAAACCGGTTAAGCATGGCCGCACGGAGATCACCTATACGGATGAGCGGTTAAGGGAATGATTACCCGATAATTTATTTAATATTTTGTATGCGGATCAGTATCTGTTCTTCGGCTATAGTGCTTATGTCAGATTTATCATAAATAGATACCAGGAAAACCTCTTCATTTACAAATTTAACATGGGTAATTATTCGTGCGCCTCCTGACTTACCTTTGCCTTTCGAAGAAATGCTCATGCGTATTTTATAGCAATTATTGCCAATAGATTCGCCAGCTTGGGGATTCTCTGCTAATTGATTGATGACCTTACTTAAGTCATCTTTTAAAGATCGGTGTTTTTTGTAAAGCTTTTTAAATTCCTTTTCAAAAAACGGTGTATAACTTATGCTAAAGCTCATTTAACAATTGTTCAATTGATTTAGCTTTAACTTTACCTTGCTGATGTAATTTCACAAATTCAATCGACTCATCTAACCCCTTCAAAAACTCCTCCTCTTTTCGGGATAACTTTACGTTGGCTTTAGACCCCTTTTTTTTATTTTTAGAATCTGTAGTGATAACCTTACCCCCTAACTGTTCAATTAAATCAGCCAGTGTTTTTTCGACTTTATCCGGAATCTCTATCGTAAGCGTTGTCATATAACAAATTTAAACATTTAATTTTATTTAACTAATATTTGCGCGATCACTTAAATCCAAACTTAAAATTATCCTGTTATTAATTTTCATATCGACCTGCGTCCTGTTTCGTTGTCCTTACAACGGCTGTTAAAGAATTTGCTTAAGCCAAATAAAAAAAATTTACAATCAATTGAAAATCAAACAAATAAACCAATTTTACAGCTAATCTTACTGACTTATCCTTTGTTTCATTTTGTTTCATCTAAAAACAACAAAGCGCTCATAGTCAAGTTATTGATCAAAAATCTTGTTTCACTTGTTTCATCTGTTTCACACTTTCGTAAAACAAACAACCTGTTTTGTGACGGTTACTCAGACATCAATCTTCTGATCAGCTCGGCGCTTTGCTTGTTGCCTTCCTGCAAACGGTCTTTAAAAAAGGCCTGGACATCATTAAAGTGCTTTTTGTAGCCTTCCATATCGCCATAGCCAATAATTGACGACCACTCGCGCACAGCCGAATGGAACTCCAGGTCGTCGCCACGGATAGTTTTGTCGTACAGCGCGGCTTGAATGGATTCTTCCAGCAACTCGTCGTCTTTAAACAAATATTCGGCAATGCCCAACCGCAGGCGGAATGGCGGCGTCTGGCAGATCAGGTTATCATACGGATTAACGCCCAAGTGGTACCAGGCATCCACCATACTTAAAATACTTAAGTGTGAGTTCGGCTTTTGCTTATCATGATTTTGCGATAGCGAGAACTCTTTCATCACTTTATCGCTCAGCATAATAGGTTTACGGCTTTCATGAAAAACAAAATCGCGGGCGCGGTAAAGCCGTTCGCGAAAGGCGGCTTCCTCTTCCTGGATCATCAGTTTAAACAGTTCGGACTCTGACACCGCGTATTGCCTTACCTGCTGCCTGGCATACGGGTTTAATATCGCCAAACCGGCATATACGTGTGCCTTATAGCTAAATATGCGCAGTGTGGTCAGGATCTTCACATTATCTATCCCACCGATATAAGACGCGTTTTCCCATGGGAAAAAACCGGCGGCTTTCCAGGCGGTGCCCATGCTTTCAAAACCTACGTGGGTTACGGCCTGGGTATCGGCAACAATTTTATCATGCTCATGATAATCGGCCAGCTCAACTATTTCCGAACCTATAGCTGTAAACAGATCGACCATTTTTTGCCGTGCGGCATCGTCCGCCCGGTGAGGTATCAATATCAGCGTTTGCCCCTTTGGCTCAAAACCCGGGCCATGCATCCCATGAAAAGTAATGATCTGCGCGCTTTCGGGCAGGTACTTTTCGAACGCCAGGATCTCCGGGGTCTTAACAGAAGTTTGTCCGGCAACTATAGCGCCCGGCCTGGTATATTGAGCATTCTCTGCAACCACCTTAGCTATTTTCTCAGCCTCGACAGAATAAACGATCAGGTCGCTGGTTTCTGATACTTCCTTACCGCTATCCAGTACTTTAATATGGTAAGGCGCAAGGTCCTGCTGTAGTTGTTGTCGGTTTGATGGCAGATCGCATCCGGTGACAGTATACCCCGCTTTTGCAAAAGCTTTGGCGTATAAGCGCCCCATATCGCCCAGGCCTATAATTCCAATATTCATTCTGCTAATATAACTATGTGCGGCAAAAATGCGTATTAAGGTTTACATTAGCTGCGCTATACTGCTTAAATGGCCAACAAAACCTACTTTTTACTGTTTTTTTAACAGATGATTGTCTAATTTTACAATTATGAAAAACCATTTCATGCTGAAACTACCACTTTTAATACTGATGCTGACCGTTGGCTCACTATTAGTCCACGCGCAGGACAGTGTTAAACATACCGTAGTAAAACCTGCGGCTGGCGGGCATATCCCCATCAACCCTAAAACCGGCCGGCCTTACAGCAGGTATGGCTATGGTGCTTATGCCAAAACCTACAAGACCCAAATAGCCTCCGACAGTGCAAAGAAAGCTAATGCTGCTTCTCCTATTAAAGTACCATCAACTACTATAGCTACTACCCCGCCGGATGTAAAACCCGATACACCTGTGACACCAGTGCACGTAGATAAAAGCCTGCACGGCCAATACCAATACCTGCTGACTAAGGTATATAACTACCAGAAACCTTTTGTTGACGCGCTTTATAAAAACTTTATTGATACGCTGAAAAACAGCCGCAACCAGCTAAAGGAAACTCATGATAAAATAACCGAACAGGCTAAAACTATTACCGGCTTACAAGCTGACATTACGGCTAAAGATCAATTATTGGCGAAGACTGATTCTATAAGCTTGTTGGGCTTCTCATTATCAAAGTCAACTTATAGTATGATAATGTGGAGTTTGGTGCTGATCATCGGTATTATAGCTGCTGTGGTAATCGTGCGTACAGGCGGTTATCGAAAAGAAGCTGTTTATCGCACTTCATTATATAATGAGCTGGAAGAGGATTATAAAACCTTTAAAGCCAAAGCCAACGAGAAAGAGAAAAAATTGGCCCGCGAGCTACAAACCGAACGTAATAAACTGGATGAGTTGACAGGAAGAGGTTAGCCCCCCAGCCCCCTGAAGGGGGAGTATAAATGATAGCAAAATCAGTAAACACCGATAGTCATTCCCCCTCCGGGGAGTTAGGGGGCAAAGCCTACCTGTTTGGATGGAACCCCATTAAATTTGAGTGGGCCGATATTGATGATGACATCAAAAAATTAGCCGACACAGGTAAACTGGAAGATAACTGGAGCGTGATCAGCCATAAATCCATTCGGCCGGGCGACCGGGCCTTTATCGTTCGCGTGGGTGTTGAGCCTAAGGGGATCTTCGCTTCGGGAATTGTAGCATCAGATGCTTACCCGGCTTTTCGCAATGGCAGGCATTATTACCGCATTACCGTAGCGCTGGATGTGTTGCTGAACCCTGATAAAGAACCCATACTCACGTTAGACATTTTAAAAACCGGTAACCTGTCCGCGCAAAACTGGACACCGCAGGCATCGGGTATCTCCATCAAACCCGAACTGGTTGACGAGCTTGAAGGTGTATGGCAGGATTTTTTAAATCCGGAAGATTGAATATGTCAACAGGCCAGGTTATTACGCTTTTAATTTTATTGCTGGGTTCGGTATTAAGCTATACCACCAAAAAACTCACGCTGGCCGGCGCGGCAACAGGCGCATTGGTTGGGTTGTTAATGTACAAAGGTGCTGGGTTGACCGGGTTAATCATGCTGGCGGCCTTTTTTATCAGTGCCATATGGGCAACAAAATGGCAGGTGGCTAAAAAATCAGCAATCGGCGCAGCCGAAAAAAACAAGGGCCGCCGTACCGCAGGCCAGGTTCTGGCAAATGGCGGTGTCGCGGCATTTCTTGGAGCCGCTACCTGGCTCTTCCCTGAAAATATAGCGGTGATTAAATTAATGATAGCAGGAAGCTTTGCCGCCGCGACTGCTGATACCTTGTCATCTGAACTGGGGATGGTTTATGGTCGTCGCTTTTTCAATATCCTCACTTTCAAAAAAGACCGGCGCGGGCTAGATGGCGTAGTGAGTTTAGAAGGGACTCTGGTAGGTTTAGGGGGCGCCGCTTTTATAGCTTTATGCTATAGCCTGTCTTGCGGATGGAGCTTTTCTTTTCTCTGGATCATTATTGCCGGATTTACCGGTAACCTTGTTGATTCGGTTTTGGGCGCATCGCTTGAGCGAAAGGGGTGGGTAGGGAATAATGTGGTTAATTTTTTGAATACGGCTGTTGGGGCTGGGGTCTGTTGGGTGCTATTGTTTTATTAAAAAAACAATGTCATTCTGATCATAGCGATGAATGACAAATCACCTAACCAAAAAAGCCATTCGAAACTAATCGAATGGCTTTTTATATTTTCGGATCTTCCGGTACAGTTATACTTTGATCTCAACTTCAACACCGCTTGGCAATTCAAGCTTCATCAGCGCATCTACAGTTTTTGAGTTTGAGCTGTAGATATCCAATAGCCTTTTGTAAGAGCATAACTGGAATTGCTCACGTGCTTTTTTGTTTACGTGTGGTGAACGCAAAACAGTAAAAATTTTCTTTTCGGTTGGTAACGGAAGCGGTCCGCTAACTACAGCGCCCGTAGGCTTTACTGTTTTTACGATCTTTTCTGCTGATTTATCAACCAGGTTGTAATCGTAAGATTTTAATTTGATTCTGATTCTTTGGCTCATCTTGTTTGTTTTAATGATCAACCCTAAGAGCTATTTGTTAGGGCGACCGGTTGTTTATTTATTTTTAAAAGTTGATTGGCAACTAATCACTAATTCTTAATTATTTCCTGCAGCTTTTCTGCCTTTTGCCTTAGCAACAATTTCGTCCTGTACGTTACGTGGTGCTTCAGCATAGTGATCAAACTCCATGGTTGAAGTAGCACGGCCGGATGTAATGGTACGTAACTGGGTTACATAACCAAACATTTCTGAAAGTGGTACAGTAGCTTTAATTACCTGTGCACCTGCACGTGAGTCCATACCTAAAAGCTGGCCACGACGACGGTTCATGTCACCGATAACGTCACCCATGTTTTCTTCAGGGGTTAAGATCTCGATCTTCATGATCGGCTCAAGCAATACCGGTTTACATTTTGGCAACGCCTCGCGGTAAGCCATCTTAGCAGCTAACTCGAAAGATAGCGCGTCCGAATCGACTGCGTGGAATGAACCATCAATTAAACGTACTTTTAAGCTGGTTAATGGGTAGCCGGCTAATACACCATTATCCATAGAAGCTTTAAAGCCTTTCTCGACAGATGGAATAAACTCACGAGGGATAGAACCACCGCTAATTTCGTTCACAAACTGTAAGCCTTCCTGGCCTTCGTCATTTGGTGATAATATAACTTGTATATCAGCAAATTTACCACGGCCACCGGTTTGTTTCTTGTATGTTTCACGGTGTTGTACAGTACCTGTGATAGACTCTTTGTAAGCTACCTGTGGCGCACCCTGGTTAACCTCAACTTTAAACTCACGTTTTAAGCGGTCCATGATGATATCCAGGTGAAGCTCGCCCATACCTGAAATTACAGTTTGGCCGGTCTCTTCGTCAGATTTTACGTGGAAGGTAGGATCCTCTTCTGATAATTTACCTAAAGCGATACCTAATTTATCAACGTCAGCCTGGGTTTTAGGCTCGATAGCTAAACCGATAACCGGCTCAGGGAAGTTCATCGACTCCAATATGATCGGGAATTTCTCGTCACAAAGGGTATCACCTGTTTTAATATCTTTAAAGCCTACTACCGCAGCAATATCACCTGCACCTACGTTAGGGATAGGGTTTTGCTTGTTAGCATGCATCTGGAAGATACGTGAGATACGCTCTTTATTGTCAGAACGCATATTGTGTACATATGAACCAGCTTCCAGGTTACCTGAGTAAACGCGGATAAAGCATAAACGGCCTACAAAAGGGTCGGTCGCAATTTTAAACGCTAAAGCTGCAAATGGTTCTTTTTCTGATGGTTTACGCAAGATTTCTTCGCCGGTGTCAGGGTTAGTACCAATGATACCTTCAACATCCATAGGCGAAGGAAGCAATTCCATCACATAATCAAGCATAGTTTGTACACCTTTGTTTTTGAAAGACGAACCACAAACCATAGGTACGATCTTAGCATCTAAAACAGCTTTACGCAAAGCGTCTAATACTTCACGCTCAGTAATTGTTTCAGGTGCGTCAAAGAATTTCTCCATCAGGCTCTCATCGTAATCAGCAACTGATTCCAACAATTTCTCTCTCCACTCGGTAGCTTCTTCGATCATATCCTCAGGGATAGGCACTTCTGTAAAGGTCATACCTTTATCATGCTCATTCCAAACAATACCTTTCCAGTTAATTAAATCAACAACGCCTTTAAAGTTCTCTTCGGCGCCAATTGGCAATTGCAATGGTACTGCGTTGCTGCCTAACATGCTCTTTACCTGTTTTACAACATTTAAAAAGTCGGCACCGCTACGGTCCATTTTATTAACGAAACCTATACGGGCAACGTTATAATTATTTGCAAGTCTCCAGTTAGTTTCTGATTGCGGCTCAACACCATCAACAGCACTAAATAAGAAAACCAAACCATCTAATACACGTAACGAGCGGTTTACCTCAACGGTAAAATCCACGTGTCCCGGTGTATCAATAATATTGATATGGTAGTTGTGTCCTCTGTATTTCCAACCAACTGTAGTAGCTGCCGAAGTAATGGTGATACCACGCTCCTGCTCTTGCGCCATCCAGTCCATAGTAGCTGCACCTTCGTGTACCTCGCCTATTTTGTGGCTAACGCCGCTATAGTAAAGGATACGCTCGGTAGTGGTGGTTTTACCGGCATCAATGTGAGCGGCAATACCTATATTTCTTGTATATCTTAGATCTCTTGACATGTTTATTTTTAATGATTGAATGAGCGATTGAGTGAATTAGCGAATAACCGATTTATTGTTTAGCATAATGTTACCATTTCAACAAATCACTCATTCACTAATTCAATAATTCATTCATTAGAACCTAAAGTGAGAGAACGCTTTGTTAGCCTCGGCCATTTTATGCGTATCTTCTTTCTTTTTCACTGCTGCACCTTCACCTTTAGCTGCTGATATGATCTCGCCTGCTAATTTCTCCATCATGGTTTTTTCGCCGCGACGACGTGCGTAGCTAATTAACCATTTCATACCCAAAGCAATTTTACGCTCAGGACGAACCTCTGTAGGTACCTGGAAGTTTGCACCACCCACACGGCGGCTTTTAACTTCAACTGCAGGCATAACATTGTTTAAAGCCTTTTTCCAGGTTTCTAAACCACTTTCGTTGGTTTTCTTTTCAACAATATCAACTGCGTTGTAAAATATAGTATAAGCGGTAGATTTTTTACCGTCAAACATCATGTTATTAACAAACCTGGTTACCAAAATATCATTGAATTTTGGATCAGGAAGAAGGATTCTTTTTTTTGGTTTTGATTTTCTCATTATTACTATCCTCCTTTAATTATTTCTTTTTACCTTTTGTTGGCGCCGCAGCTACTTGTCCCGGTTTAGGGCGTTTAGTTCCGTATTTTGAACGACGTTGGTTACGACCGGCAACACCAGAAGTATCTAACGCGCCACGGATGATGTGGTAACGTACACCAGGTAAGTCTTTAACACGACCACCACGGATCAATACGATTGAGTGTTCTTGCAAGTTGTGGCCTTCACCAGGGATGTAAGCATTTACTTCTTTACCGTTGGTTAAGCGCACACGGGCAACTTTACGCATTGCTGAGTTTGGTTTTTTAGGGGTAGTGGTATACACACGGGTGCACACTCCTCTTCGCTGTGGACAGCTGTCCAACGCTGGCGACTTACTCTTGTCAACCAGAGCTACTCTACCTTTTCTAACTAATTGATTGATAGTAGGCATTCTTGCTTTCTTGTTTTGTTTTTTTAATTCCCATCTGCCACCTACATTGGCGGGCAGTTTTCGGGACTGCAAAAGTACGGAGTTATTTTATGATATTCAAGTGGTTAAGTGAAAAAAGTTTTTGTTTGAGGAATGGGTGATTGAATTGAGGAGTTAAATGGCTGGATTAAGTTGATTAGGCGAGTGTTAGATTTGCCAAAACCGGGATATAATTACTCACTGATCTCTGACCACCAATTGCTAAATCAGGGCGTTCCCTATGGGTCAGGCTTTCCGCTCATACAGCACAGGCATTAGGCGCAGGGCCGGTATCCGCTACAATCCTTAACGCAAAATGTCCGCCCTGTTTTAAACAAAGCGGACATATATTGCTTAATGTGCCGGTGCTCCCGGAGGCGCAGGTGGCAACGCGTGATGCGGTGCAGCACAGCCTGAACCTAAAATACCTAATACCGCTGCCAGCAGTACGAGATGAAAGATTTTCTTTTTCATAGCTTTAACGTTTTATAGCTGTAATATTGCGTTAAGCGTTTTTGTTTGTAAAAGTTTGTTTGTAAAAGAATACCGTCCAAAGTAATAATTGCCTAAATTTAATATTTAATTAATCGTTGCTATGGAAAATAATTCTACCGTTCATTACCGCTATTCAATTTTGATACTGACTTTGATTGTCGTAAGTCTTTTAACATTCAGATATGCAGCCGATACTCAATTATATAATTATGTTTCATTCGCCGCAACTCTGATTTCTTTAATTTTAGCCGTACTGGCAATCATATACTCGATTTATTCTAACAACAGCTTTAGTAATACAATCTTCACTCTGGATAATTCCAATAAAGAAATCAAAATCACTAGTTCGGAAATTAAAAAAAACAGTGATCAATTAAATGCGCTCATTAAACAATTGAAAGACCAATATGAAACAATTCCCATAATGCTTACCGACATAGGATCTAAAATTGATGCTCAAAAGGCAAATATTTCCACAGATACTCTAAAAGTTGAAGAAAATGAAGAAGAAATCCATCTGACTCCGAAAATAGTTTCTTATTTCATTGACCATTCATCGCATACAGGGACTATTGGGCTATACGCTATCACTAAAGCTTTCGCAAAAAAAAGGCCCTTTAAATTGGTGGATATTGCGCCAAGTTCTAGTGCTACTGTTCGAACCGACTACCTTTTGGGCTTTTTTGTAGCCACCAGAGCATCAGGAATTATTGATTTTTCAATAAGCGGCGATGTATGGACTATAACTAAATCTGAACTTAAATCTGGGGTTTTGAAGAAGGACATCACGCAATCATTAGATAAATATAAAGATTCTGAATGGTTTAATGACTTAAATGATTTCAAAAATAAAATAGACACCTTCTTTGTTTAACAATATTTTATTAGATTTCGATTCTAAAACTCCAGGTACTTACCCACTTTAATATGCACCTTATCGCACACATTAATTCAGGCGAAAAACTTGCCTGGGGTGAAGGGGTGATGTATGGGATTATTTTCCTTCTGTTTATTGCTACCGTATTTGCTACGGCAATCTTAATTGCTTCTTTTCTTTATAAGGATCAGAAAAGATTTTATTTATGGCTTTTACTGGCTATCGCAATCCCTGTAGCTCTTTGGTTTTCAATCTAAATTGAATCAGCTAAAATATCCAGTGAAATTATTGGTGACACTATATCGTCAGAAATCAGGCGTTAAAAAAATGACTTAAAGTCAGGAAAAGTGTACCAAACTGTTCCATGAAGTCAAAAATAAAAATTTAATTAGCTTACTAACATTAACTTACAAAAACAGCGGTATCAAACTGTATCACAGGCACACATTCAATTTGGTACACGCGCTTAGCCAAAGGCAAGCCCTAATACTCCAAATACCTGTTGATTTTAATATGCACCTTATCACCAATTTGGTACTTGCCCGGCTCGTCGTTTAACAGCCGCAGGGTGATATCATCTTTACCTACTAACAGATCCTCATAGCTGCCTTTAAACAGCACTTGTTTTACCATCCAGTTCTTACGGGTCCAGCTGCTGGTGGGCGCGGCCCATTCGGGGTAGATCACCACATGCTCTGCCCTGGTAGTAATGCCGCAATGCCTGGCCGCTTCTTTGGTTAACACGTTACAATTGGTAAGCAGCTTAGCCGTGTATAGGTTCTGCGGGTTTTGATACAGCTTTTTGGGATGTCCCATCTCAATGATCTCACCTTCTTTTAAAACGATCAGTTCATCAGCCATCGAGAGCACCTCGGCCGGGTCATGCGACACCATGATCACCGTAAGGCCTGTATCATGCACCACCTGTCTGATATCCTGCTGCAACCCTTCACGAAACGAGGTGTCCACCTGGTTAAAGGGCTCGTCCAGCAATAAAACCTCGGGGTGGGTAATCAGTGCGCGGGCAATAGCGACGCGTTGTTTCTCGCCGCCGCTTAAAAAGAAGGCCTGCTTATCTGCAAGGTGTAATATGTTGAGTTGTTTGAGTACTTGAGTTGTTCGCTCTTCTTTGGCGCCGACGTCTGTATTGGGCATCAGTACGGCAATGTTATCCCATACTTTGGCGTAAACATTAAGGCCATCGGTATCCTGGGTAACCATTTTCATGGCATCATGGCCGGGTATCAGCTTTTCTTCGGGCCCCCAAATGCGTTCTCCTTTAAATTGCACGCTACCTTCATCCGGCGATAGCAAACCATACAGCAAGCGTAGTAAGGTACTTTTCCCGCTGCCGCTCTCGCCTATTATGGCCGTTATTTTTTGGGGCTGGATAGTCAGATCGGTCCTTTTTACACCCGCGACACGCTCGCCGGGATAAGTTTTGGATATAGCTGTAGCCTGTAAAAAGGGGATAATGTCCATCGGCAACAAAGATACAACTGTGTATGTACGGGATTAAGATAATTTTCTTTATTTTTGATTATGCAAGTAATCACTTTAAACATCCCTGACTCTGCCCACCTTGATGCTAAAGAAGCAGCAATAATAATGGCTGCCAGCTTGTATGAAAAAGGGAAACTTTCTTTGGGACAAGCAGCTGAAGTTGCCGGACTTACCAAACGCACCTTTGCCGAGTTATTGGGCACTTACGGCGTTTCTATCTTCAATTACCCGGCTAATGATATTAGCAATGATGTTAAAAATGCCTAATGTTGTTATTGCAGATACAAGTTGTTTGATCATCTTATGTAACATCAACGAGTTAGATATTTTACAAAAGCTCTATCATCAAATCACAACAACACCGGATGTGGCTAACGAATACGGCGACCCTTTGCCGGAATGGATAATTGTTACTTCACCATCTGACATTCAAAAACAACATATACTGGAATTGCAGGTTGACAAGGGCGAAGCAAGCGCAATTGCTTTGGCTTTAGAAATACATGATAGTTTAATTATTTTAGATGATCTGGAAGGCAGAATATTAGCCAAACAATTAAATTTACAGATAACCGGTACCATTGGCGTACTGGTTAAAGCAAAATTAAAAGGCATTATTCCCTCGATTAAGCCGTTGCTGAACAAAATAAAGCAAACTAATTTCAGAATATCCCCATTAATAGAAACCGCGGCGTTAAAAGAATCCGGTGAGTTATAAACGACAAAAGGCTGTCTATTAAAACAGCCTTGTCTATTAGCATATATGGAGTTGGTAATTTTAGAAACCGAATGTTAAACCGACCGCAAAGTTTTTCAAACCCGCCTGCTCAGGGCTGTTTTCAAACATATCATTAAAGTAGTACTTGGCAAACAACCCCGCCGAGCCATAACCAATACGGGTAAAGGCGCCATATTGTAATTTGGTAAAATGGTAATCGTCATCAAATTTTTGCTTGCCGTTTTCATCGCTGATCTGTTTAACGCGGCCACCTAATAATAGTCCCGCTTCCGGGCCTATGATAAAGCGGAACCGTTTACCATTGCTGTACTCTCTTGTCCTGAACTCGAACGACAGCGGCACCCTTAAATAAGTTGACGAGAACCGGTTTTTACTAAAGTGGATACTATCGGTAACATAAGTTAAAACCGGTGCGTCCCTTTGTATGGTGATGTCTTTACGCAAGCGCAGCAACGTCCAGTCAAAACCGCCTGATAAATAGATCTTAAAATGCGGCGTAAAGCGATAACCAAACTGCAGCAGATCAAAGCCTACATTGCTTGATTTCCATGAGCGATAGCTTAAAAAATCATTCTTTGGCGATAAGGTAAAGCTGCCATTGTCTATCAGCGTAGTTAAACCCAGGTCGAACCGTGAAAAGGTGATCCCGAAGTTAAAACCTGACGGTTTAGCGTCATGGCGCATTACGCTATCCCGGTGCGCCCTGAAGTCGCCAAATTTAACCTTAGTTGTTTTTTTTGTGGTAGATGTTGTCGTATCGTTCCCGTTAACCGTTGTTGTAGTTGTGGTAACCGTAGTTGTAGTTTGCGCAAAGCCCGGGCTTGCAGCGCCGCATAGTAATGCGGCAATTATTAAACGTTTCATTGTGTATGTATTTAGATTGTATGCAGATTATTGTTTTTTAATTTTAATTACTCCAAGGTTTACCCCTGTTAAGTTAGATTCGGTATCGTCATCATCGCTATCGCTAAATTCGATCAGTTTATCCTGGCGTTTATCCACCTTGGCTATCAACACATTGATCAAACCACCCAAACTGCGGATCCCATGTCTTTTTACAGGCTCTGACTCCTCATTGCCTGTTGAGGCTATTACCATCGGCCTTTCAGCAACAACCGGAGCAGGCATGTCAATAGTTTTAGGCGTAAGCTTAACATCATGCAGTTCAGATTTTGTATTGGCAGGTATAGGATCCGGTATAGCGGCAACCAATCGTCGGTCGTCTGTTTTTACCGATTGTGAATTATTGATCCCGCTTTCTGCTTTGGCAACTGCCGGCGCTGTTACTTTATTTACAGGCAAACTATTTTTATGTTGATGATTTGGAGCAACGGCAATTTTTTCAATTGATTTAATGTTGCTAACCGAATCAACGCTTTGTTTACTTTCTGGGGTTACAGTGGATTTAATATGCCTTGCTACTAATTTGATTGGCTTATTATCTCCGGTAGCAGGTTTATCTTTCTTCAAAAACAAGATCCCTGCAGTAAGCACCATGATAACTGTAGCAGCAATACTCAACCACGGTAAAACAGCTCTTTTAGTTTTCTTACCGTCTAATTCGTCTGCAATATTGTCCCATAGCATAGGTGATGGTTCTACTTCAAAATCTTCAAATTTTGAGTTAAAGATCTCGTCAAACTCCTTATCCCGCATATCCATATTTCTTATCCTCCATTTTTAAAACCATATCCTTTAATATTGCCCTGGCTCTTGACAATTGTGATTTCGAGGCGCCTTCTGTTATACCAACTATTTCGGCGATCTCTTTATGCGAATAGCCCTCGATAGCATAAAGGTTAAACACCATTTTATAACCGGGCGACAGTTGCTGAATGATAGCCAGCAGGTCCTTTGCGCCCATATTTGACAAAGCCGCCGGGTTAACAGATGGCTCATTGCCGGTTTCGGTCACGTCCATTACCTGCACCAATTTATGGTGCTTGCGATAATACTCGATAGCGCTGTGCACCATTATTCGCCTTACCCAACCTTCAAAAGAACCTTCGCCCCTATAATCATCCAGCTTCTTAAACATTTTAACAAACCCGTTTTGCAGCATATCCTCGGCCTCCATCTTATCGGTTGCATACCGCATGCAAACACCCAACATTTTTGATGCAAACTGTTTGTACAGCATTTCCTGCGCTTTACGTTCGCCCACCTTGCAGCGGGTGATCAGTTCATCAATGGTATAGGTGGGTTTTAGCAGCATCATTTGTAAGTAAGATGATAGTTAGCGACAAATGGTTGCATGGGGTTGTAAATATTTTTTAATAATTATTTAATATAGGTAAAATGGGAAGTAAAACAGGTTAATTAGTTACCTGTCATTTTGGGCAAAGCGAGAACTTGGCCTCATTATGTTAGTTGGAAAAGTATTATTTCTTCTCCCTAAAATACTTATACACCTTTACGGCTGACATCAGCGCCAGCGAAAAAGCAATTATACCCACCACACCAAAGATCCAGTTGAGTGAGTTTTTAAGTACCACCAGGAAAACTATAGCGAACAGAATAAGGGTAGCCAGCTCGTTCCAAAGCCGTAATTGGGTCGAGGTCCATTTATAGATGCCCTTGCGCATTTGATTCATTTTATGCTGGCAGATAAAATGATAGACTATTAAACCTGCAACAAAAGTTAGTTTGATATGCATCCAGGGCATTTGCAACCAGGCTGGCGCCAGGCAAAGCATGGTAACACCGGCAGCCAAAACCAGGTACATGGACGGTGTGGTGATGATCCACCAAAGCTTATGCTCCATGATCTCAAACTGTTCTGAAAGGATAGTGCGGGCAGGTTCGGGCTTTTCCTGCGCTTCAGTATGGTAAATAAACAGGCGCACCATATAAAACAGCCCCGCCATCCAGCAGACTACAAATATGATATGTATGGCAAGTATGTATTGGTAATACTGCTGCATAACCCGTTTTTACAGGGTGTCGTGCTGAGGCTCTCGAAGCATGCGGGCAAAGGCCTTTACGCTCACCCTTCGACGGGCTCAGGGTGACACCCTTTACCTTTAGTACTTAAACTCTTTTATCACCTCAACCGCATATTTAACATTATCAAAAGGGATATCGGGCATAATGCCGTGACCCAGGTTAAATATGAAACCGTTCTCACCTTTCATGCGGTCAAACAGGCGGTAAATTCTTTCTTTTATCACTTTCTTATCGGCATACAAAATATGCGGATCAAGGTTACCTTGCACGGCTATGCCTTGCGGCAAACGCTTTTTAATATCGAGCAGATCAACGTTCCAGTCGATAGAGATCACATCCGGTTTGGCTTCGGCCATTAGCGGCGCAAAAACCGAACTACCTTTACAAAACGAAATAACCGGGATATCTTTCCTGTTTAGTTTGCTGATGATCTCCACGATATAACGGTGCGAGAACTCTTTGTAATCATCCCAGGCTAAAGCCTGCGCCCAGCTATCAAAGATCTGCACGGCATTTACTCCTGCCGCAATTTGCAGGTTAAGGTAATCTGCCGTAACTGTCGCAATTTTTGATAGTAGCTGATGTGCCATCTCGGGCTCATTGTGCAGCATCAGTTTGGTCAACTTAAAATCTTTTGAGGATCCACCTTCAACCAAATAACTCATCACCGTAAAAGGCGCGCCTGCAAAACCAATTAACGGAATGCTTCCGTTTAAGCGTTGCTGAATTACTTTGATCGCATCGGCAACATATTGCAGTTCGCTTAGGCAAGCGGTATTTAAGTTATCAATATCTTTTTGGGTACGTACCGGGTTAGCGAATTTAGGGCCTATGTTTTGCGTAAAGCTCAACTCGCCGCCCATAGCTTCGCCGGTAACCAGTATATCCGAAAATAAGATCGCTGCATCAATACCCAGCAGATCAACGGGCAACATAGTTACATCGGCCGCTATTTCCGGCGTTTTGCACATTTCCAGGAAAGAGTATTTATTTTTTATTTCCCAATATTGCGGCATAAACCTGCCTGCCTGGCGCATCATCCATACAGGCGGGCGTTCGGTTTTTTCAGAAAATGCAGCTTTTATTATTAATGAATCTCTCATGTTATATTATAAAGAGACACAAAGTATTGTGCCTCTACATTTTTGCCCGTTGAGACGCCCCGACATATCGGGGCACCTCAAAACGAGGTGTTTATTTTTTATCCAGTTCCTCATGAAGGCGTTTTATCACATCCTTCATTTTGGCGGTTATTTTTTCTTCATGCTTATCGGCCAGTGCCAGATAAGCTTTTGCCTTTTCAAAATTATTATGCCTAATGCTGATATTGGCCACGTGTACCAATGCTGCCACATGGTCGTTTGCTGATCTTAACGGATATTGCGCCGCTATTTCATAATGCTTTTCGGCTTCATCATAATCCTGCTTTTGCAGGCAAATGCCGCCGAGTATAAATTCATAAAAACCGCGCCGTTTTTTGCCTAACCATGCCGGGTTACTTACCTGCAATAGCAACGACTCGGCTTTATCATAATCCTTATTGTGAAATGCCTTTGCAGCAAGTACAATGGTACCTTCTTTAAAATAGCCCCATATCAACAGGAAAATAAACATTACTATTACAGCAGCTACCTCAAAAACCCGCAGGTGAACAGATACTGCCAGCATAATAACAAAAGCGCCTATAACTAATATGCGTGCCCTGTTGGTAAACATTAATTAATGCTGATCCGTAAATTTATAGCCAACACCCCGTATCGAATGGAAATAAACAGGGTTCTTTGGATCTGGTTCAAAATATTTACGGAAGGTCAGGATAAAGTTATCAATGGTACGGGTTGACGGGTATACATCATAGTTCCATACTGTTTCCAATATTTGCTCGCGCGATACGGCGTCATTACGGCGCTCTATCAACAGCTTTAATAACATGGTTTCCTTTTTTGTTAGCGGGGTGATGCTTTCATCGCCGTTAACCAGCTCGAACGAATTGAAGTGGATAGTTTTATCGCCTATTTTATAGCTGTTAAACTCTTTCAGGTCGTCGCCTTTTAAGCTGCGTTTTACCAGGTTGTTTACACGTAGTATCAGCTCTTCCAGGTTAAAGGGCTTGGTCAGGTAATCGTCGGCGCCTTTTTTTAAGCCGGCTATTTTGTCTTCATTAGTATTCTTGGCGGTAAGGAACATGATAGGCACCTCAGAGTTTTCCAGCCTGATAGTTTCAGCAACTACAAAGCCGTCAATTTCCGGCATCATTACGTCAAGTATTACCAAATTAAAGCGCTCTTCTTTAAAAATCTGCAACGCTTTTTTTCCGTTATTAGCGGTTGATACTTTATAACCTTCTAATTCAAGGTTAAGTTTAATTGCCTCTAAAAGATGTTCTTCATCTTCGGCCAGTAAAATTCTTTTTCTGCTTGGCATGATATATAGTTTAATACACTAATGTCTCTAATTATAACGAATTACACGAATTCGAAAGGCTCAATTCGCCTTAATTAGTGCAATTCGTGTTTTTCAGTCTGATTTATGTAAGTCCAAAAACAACCTCAAATATGCTTCCCACAGGGCGATTGTCTTTGACCCTGATGCTTGCCTCGTGCTTATCCAACACCTGTTTTACAATATAAAGACCGAGGCCTGTACCTTTAGTATCGCGGGTTTCTTCGCTGCCAACCCGGTAAAATCTGTCGAAAATACGGCTTTTTTCTTCATCGGCTATGCCGATACCATGATCGGCGACCTGCAGGTGGATCCTGCCATCCTTCGAGAACAGTTTAACATCTACCGTTTCGCAAGGCTTGGAATATTTAATGGCATTTTCAACCAGGTTAGTTACCACCGATGTAAGCGCGAACTTATCGCCGGTTATTTGTATTTTAGGTTCGATCTCTGCATTGATGATCTGTTGGTTACCATCGCACTTAGTGATCTGCAGGCGGTTTACAATACTGTCAACCAATACTGACATACTGAAATCCGCTTTTGGAAACGTGTACGACCGGTTATCAATTTTTGATGCCAGCAGCATGTTCTCTACCATATCATCCAGACGTTCGATATCCAGTAATGACTTACCAATAAAGTCAAGGATCTGCGCTTTGGTAAGGTCTCTTTTTTGAATGGTTTGCAACAGCAGCTTAATTGATGCCAGCGGCGATTTAAGCTCGTGCGTTACCGATAGCAGGAAGTTCTTTTTTTGCTCCTGCAGTTTTTGTTCGCGATTTATAGAGCGATGCAGATAATAAGCCCCAAATGAAAGTACAATTACAAACATCGAGCCCTCGCTTACTATCATACCCAGCTTATTATATTGCAGGCTGACCAATTGGTACCCCCACCATATTAATTGTGCAACTGCATAAATAATTAGCGAATAAAATATGACAAGCGACCTTTTCATGACCATTATTTTTTAAATACTAAATCCAGACTATCAAATATAGCTCTTTTAGCTTTCTCTAAATCAATCTTGGTATGTGCCGATGATATAAAACCAACCTCATAGCCTGATGGGCCTAAATATATGCCCCGGTTAATCAGTTCGCGATGTAATACTTTGAATTTTTCCATGCTGGCAGGGTCTATTTCTTCGGCGGTACTGATAGTTTCTTTAGCTGTAAACGCGAACCAGAATATCGACCCGATACTAAACACCTTAAATTTATAATTACGCGCGGTGGCAAATCGTTGAATGGCTTCGGTAAACTCTTCAGTCTTTTTATGCAGGTCCTTGTAAAAGCCCATACGTAATAGCTCGGTTAACTGTGCAATGCCCGCAGCCATTGCAACCGGGTTGCCTGATAAAGTACCTGCCTGGTAAACGCTGCCCTCCGGGGAGATATGCCCCATGATCTCTGCCGAAGCGCCGTACATACCCACGGGCAAACCGCCGCCTATGATCTTGCCATAGGTAATAATATCCGGCTTGATATCATAATATCCGGCCGCACCTTCAAAACCTACACGGAAACCGGAGATCACTTCGTCAAATATTAACAACGTTCCGTTGGCTGTGCAGATCTCGCGCAGCGATTGTAAATATTCTTTGGTTTGCAATAACAAACCGTTATTTGCCGGGATAGGTTCAATAATTACGGCGGCTATCTGGTCTTTAAATTCGGTAAATGCTTTTTGTAGTGCTTCGACATCATTAAGGCCGACAACAATGGTCTCGTCAGCAAAGGATTTGGGTACACCTGCCGACGATGTTTCTCCGAAAGTAACAAGCCCCGAGCCGGCTTTAACCAATAACGAATCTGAGTGGCCGTGATAGCAGCCTTCAAATTTTAAGATCTTGTCGCGTTTGGTATAACCACGGGCCAGCCTGATAGCCGACATCACAGCTTCTGTGCCCGAGCTTACAAAACGCAGCTTTTTTATAAATTTATTGTTTTTGAGGATCAGCTCGGCAAGCTCGTTCTCCAGCGCTGTTGGCGCACCGAATGACATACCGTTTTGCATCACCTCAATTACCTTCTCTTTAACTTTTGGGTGATTATGCCCCAGGATAAGCGGGCCCCACGAACAGCAAAAATCAATAAACTCGTTATCGTCCGCGTCCCAGATATGGCTGCCGTCGCCTTTTTTTATAAACAGCGGTGTGCCATAAACCGACTTAAACGCCCTAACCGGCGAGTTAACCCCGCCCGGAAAAAACGTCTTAGCCTTGGCATACAATTCGGCAGATTTTTCCCTGCTGATATCAGGCTTACCCGTAGTATTCACCGGCACATCATCCTCACCTGAAAACATCTTTTTAATACTGTCTAACATTGTTCTTAGCGTAAAGCTGAAAGCAAAAAGCTTAAAGCTTATTTTATTTATTCAAAATGATTCTGCTGCTGTGCTTTCTGCTTTAGCCTTTCAGCTTTTTGCTCTCTACAGCCACCCATTCTCCAGCACCTCTTTAGCGTGATACGTTAATATCGCGGTAGCGCCTGCACGGCGGATGCCGGTTAACACTTCAGTAACCGCGCGCTGCTCGTTCAGCCATCCTTTTTGTACGGCTGCTTTCAGCATGGCATATTCGCCGCTTACGTTATAGGCTGCTACAGGCAGCTCGGTATTGTCTTTTATTAATTTTATTACGTCAAGGTAGGCTAATGCCGGTTTCACCATTAAAAAATCGGCACCCTCTGCCTCGTCTAATCTTGCTTCAATTAACGCCTCGCGCTGGTTGGCGGGGTTCATTTGGTAAGTCTTTTTGTCGCCAAACTTTGGGGCCGAGTTTAACGCGTCCCTAAAAGGGCCGTAAAACGCGCTGGCATATTTAGCCGAGTATGACATGATAGACACCCCCGTAAACCCATTATCATCCAAAGTTTTGCGGATATAACCCACGCGGCCATCCATCATATCGCTTGGCGCAATAATATCCGCGCCTGAGCGGGCATGCGCCAAAGCCATTTTGCCTAATATTTCAAGCGTTTCATCGTTTAGTATCTCACCATTCTCTACAATGCCGTCATGGCCATCGCTGCTGTATGGATCCATAGCCACATCAGTAATAACACAAGCCTCGGGGAAGTTCTTCTTTACCTCGCGGATGGCACGTAGATACAAACTCTCGTCGCGGTGACTTTCTGTAGCGTATTTATCTTTTAGCTCTTCGCTGATATTCGGGAACAGGTCGAAAGACTTTAAACCCAGTTTCAGGCAGCTCTCCACCTCGCGCAGCAAATTATCTATCGAATACCTGAAGATACCCGGCATAGACGCCACCTCGGTTTTCTGGTTATTACCCTCAACAATAAACAGCGGGAAGATCAGGTTAGCAGCGCTAACATGCGTTTCCTGCACCATCTGGCGGATAACTTCACTCTTACGGTTTCTTCTTGGTCGTTGCAACATACTTCGTGTCCATAGACCATAGTCAATGGTCCATAGTTTTAATTCGTTAATATTTTAATGTCTATGGACTATCGACCATGGACTATGGACTGGGCTTACAGCCCAAACACCGCCTCTGCCAGCCCGACTTCATCGGGCGAGTAAGGCAACGTATATTTTACGCCCATTTCATCAAATTTTTTGCCGGTTGATTTACCTATGGCAATCACTTTTTGATCAGGGTCTAATAAATTACCGGCAAAGTAGGCGTCAACGTTTGATGGGCTGGTAAATACCAGCACCTCTGCGCCTGTGCCTTCTACATCATCTTCAAGCACCGTTTCATAAACTGCCAGGTCTATCACTTTGGTATCGGCAGATAAACCTTTCTGGATACTTTTCAATGAATCCTCGGCACCCGGGAACAGTACCTGTGTACCGTTGGCTACTTTGGCAAACTCTTCGGCCACATCGGCCGAGTCATTGCCCAAGCCGGTAAAGTCAGCAAAGTGCCCTTTGCGGCGCAGCATTTCTTCGCTGCCTGCCCCCATCACCCCAAACTTAACGTCTTTAGGCAATAGCGGGCTTAACTGGAAAAAATATTCGACCGCGTTTTTGCTGGAGAAAAATATCCAGTCGATATGCTTTAATATATACGAATCTAACTTGGTAATAACCGGCACGGTGCGGATCAGCGACCGCCCGTCTATCTGCACATTATGTTTTTCTAATGCCCTTTTAAAGTAGCTTTGGTCTGATATCTCGCGCGATATAAATACGCTCTTAATGATCTTACGCGCCGGGTCAAACGCCGCAATCACTTTTGCTGACAGTCCGTCCGTTACCGGTGCTTCTAAAAACAGACGGTCGGGAAACTCGTCACCGGCCTCTGCCTTTGATGTAAACACCTGGTACAAGCCATCCTCTTTGCGGCAATAACACCCTAAAGGTAAATGGCAGCCACCGCCAAACAGTTTTAACACCGTACGCTCGACAGCCAGTTCTTCGGCAACATCCGTGTGGTTCAATATCTGTAAAGCTTCAAATAATTCAGTATCGCTTTCGCGGATCTGTATAGCTAAAACACCCTGCGCCGGCGCGGGCACTATTTCGTTAGGGGTAAGCACTTCAACATGAAACTCGCTCAGGTCAATACCTAAACGGCTAACGCCTGCTTTTGCCAGCATAATAGCGTCGTAGTTTTCTTCGCGCAGTTTGTTGATACGGGTGGGTACGTTACCGCGCAAATCTTCTATCTCCAAATCGGGGCGGTAAGCCAGCAATTGCGCCTTACGGCGATTGGACGACGTGCCTACAATGGCACCATATTTAACCGATAGCTTTTGGTGTACATCCACACAGTCCTTCAAGATCAGCAGCAGCTCAGAAGGGTCCTCCCGCTCTGATACTGCCGCGATGATGAGTCCCGGAGGGTTTTCTGTAGGCAGGTCTTTGTGGCTGTGTACCGCAATGTCGATTGTGCCTGCCAGTAATTCTTCTTCAAGCTCTTTGGTGAAAAAGCCTTTGCCTTCTAATTTATCAAAACTTAAATTAAGTATGCGGTCGCCCTGAGTTTTAATGACCTTAAGCTCAGCATTGATATCTGCTTTTGCCAGGCTATCCTTAACAAAATTAGCCTGCCATAGCGCCAATTCGCTACCACGTGTTCCTATAATTAGTGTTCTTTCCAAAGGGTTACTCTATTTGCAACCGCAAATTTAATTTTTTAAACCGATGGTTATAGTTTTTATTCATGTTATGAAAATTGAGTGACATGGGGAGGGGTGAATAGTGAGTGGTTAGTGAGTGAATGGGGTAAATGGTCATTTGAGAATGGTGAGTAGTTTGCCGTTTGTTCATCGTGCTTGTTTCACGAAAGTGTGAAACAAATGAAACAAGTGAAACAAGATTTCGACTTAACTATTTGTAAACAAGCTACTTGTTAAAAACAGGTGAAACAAAATGAAACAAAGGATAAGTCAGTAAGATTATAGGTAAAAAAGTTATAAATAGTTGTTTATAAGATGATTGTGATTTATGATTTTTTTTGGCCGTTATTGGTGGCACCAATAACTTAGCGGAGGGCTGTTAACAATCTGTTTATACATCCTATTACATGGATATAGCCGACTGGTTAGTAAGCGTCCGCATGTCTGAAAATGTTTGAGGGGGTAGTGGACGGACGGAGGGGGTAGTTTAACCGCTATCCTCTCCGTGTGTTATTGCGGGGAACGAAGTAATCTCTGCGGAGGATAATCAAATGTGTATTATTCATAAACCAAGCCGGTATGCCGGCGGGAGATTTATGATAATTGTAAAACTCTCTGATTAATTGAATACTTTTAATAAAAAATTTAGAAAATGAAAGACACAATAATTGTAGATGATACCGAAGGTGAAGAATTAGACTTCAGATACGAAATAACAAGCTACGGCGCAGACTATCCGGTTGATTCGATAATTAAAAGAATTAAAGATGATATAATTTATGTACCGAAATTTCAAAGAAAATACGTTTGGAATATAGCGCAAGCTTCAAAATTCATAGAGTCGCTTGTTTTAGGTTTACCAGTCCCTGGAGTATTTCTTTCCAGAGAAAATAAGACTGGCAGATTATTGATTGTTGATGGGCAACAGCGGCTAATGTCTCTTAGTCATTTTTATGACGGTGTTTTTAAAAAGAAAGAATTTATTTTAAACGGCCTACAGTCAGATTTGAATGGAAAAACATATAAAACTCTTTCTACTAACGACCGAAACCGATTAGATGATTCAATTATCCATGCCACTATAGTTCGGCAAGATGAGCCAGACGACGAAGAAAGCAGTATATATCTAATTTTTGAACGACTTAATACTGGCGGTAAACCTTTAGTTCCTCAAGAAATCCGTGCTTGTATTTATTATGGTGATTTTAATGACTTATTAGATGAATTGAAAGACAATGAGAGTTGGAGAAATGTTTTTGGAAACGAGAATGAGCGCTTAAAAGAGCAAGAATTGATATTACGTTTCTTCGCCTTATTTTTTGCACGAGATCGGTATACAAAACCATTAAAAGGATTTTTAAATAAGTTTATGGCTTCAAATAGAAACTTGGAAAAATACTCTAATAAAACCTTGACGAAATTATTTGTTAACACTATTGAACCATTTGCAGAAATGTTCTCAAATAAATCCTTTAGGATTGGTAAATCATTTAACGCTGCTATTTTTGATTCTGCCATGGTAGGTTTGGCAGAAAGATTAAAAAGAGGAAAGATAGATTACGACAAGTTCAAGGATTCGTATTATGTTTTATTAGATGATACTACTTATATAAATAATATTAAAGGCGGCACATCCGATGAAAAAAATATCGAAGATAGGCTGGAGATCGCTATAAAAGCTTTCGCAAATATTTAATATGAGATTAAAGATTGTTGAAAGTCAGGAAAAAAAACTTGATCTGCTTTTAGAAACAATTAAAAACCTGAAAGATGACGAGGTTAAAGCAAATTTATCCAGATTCTTCTGTATTAGGATTTCAGGCCATCTGGAAAATGTTTTGAAGTTATTAATAAACAACTATTGCGAAGGCAATAGTCCCGCACCAATTTCAAACTATCTTGACAAGGATTTAAAGAACTTAACCAATCTTTCATCTGAAAAACTTTTAAAGTTTTTAAAGAAATTTAGTGATGATTGGGAATATCGCGTTTCAGAAAAATTAACTGAGGAATACTGTTCATCTTTAAACTCAATAATTTCTAATAGAAACAATATAGCTCATGGTCAATCTGACAATATCAGTCCTAAAGTTATTGAGGAGTATTATAGTCATTTAAAAGAGATCATCTCAATACTGAAATCTGTTATAAAAAAATAACCATCCCCCAAACTGGCGCGAGTATGCAGCGGTGGTCAAAGCGTAGGCGTACTCGTGACCTTACCAATTAATTAGCTTCCGTATAGATTGCTTCGTTCCCCACAATGACGTTGTGGATAGGTTGGGTGGCAAACCGTCCGCCTGTTTTTACTGCCCCGCTCCCTTTGCGGACGGACGCTGTAGCGCAATGCACAAATTACCCGTAAAGGGGTATATCTAAAAATATTTTTCCCCCCTTGTCCAATTCCATTACCACCGGTCGTCATTGGGGTATAATTCATCAAACAAACAAAATGGAACAAAGAGTTAATTTTTTCGAAAAGGGACAAGGCGCTATAAAAGCCTTATTTGGTTTGGGTGGCCACCTTGCAAAATCACCGGTCGAGCGGGAGCTTTTAAACCTGGTTTACTTCAGGGTATCACAAATAAACGGCTGTGCTTATTGCCTCGACATGCACTCGAAAGACCTGCGCGCCCAGGGCGAAACAGAACAGCGCCTGTACATGATAGCCGCCTGGCGCGAGTCGCCTGTTTACACCGATCGCGAACGTGCCGCCCTTGCCTGGGCCGAAGCCGTAACCAAACTTACCGATAACAACGTGTCTGACGAGGTTTATGATGAGGCAAGCCAACAATTCTCAGAAACCGAGCTGATAGACCTGACATTGGCCATAACTACTATTAATACGTACAACCGTATCAATGTCGCCTTCCGTACCCCGGCGGGTGGTTACCAGGTTGAGCAGTTTGCGCATGCGTAAAAAAGCCAATAAGGGCTGATACTTCCAGGTGTCGGCCCTTATTTGTTTGTGTTAACCTATAGAGACACCTCGCGTTTTGGCCGGTATTTTAACAGTTCCGGGTTAATTTTATGATTGGTTACCGGCACAAAAACATAGGTATCTTTCACAGTGAAAGAGCCCCTGGGTGCGCCTCTTAACGAGTCGCGTTTGTTGATGTCGGCTATCATTTTATTAGCTTTGATAACTTCTTTGTAGCGCACACTATCTTTTTTCTCCATATGCTGAGCTATTTTTAGGCTGTTGGCTTCAACCTTTGCAGGGTCAATTACCTTTTCTGTTTCAATTTTCATGATCAAAAAATCTTTCTTACCAACCCAGATGGCAGTAATTCCAAAGGCACCGTCGCCTTTAATTTTGAAGCAAGCCTTTCCGTTCACCGGCTCAATACCAGCTAATGTATACGTTTTTAAAAGCTGGAAACAATTACGCATTTTAAAATCATTGGGCATCAATAATTCAGGTATGATGGTGGATGTGCTTGAAGATACACCGGCAGCGGCGGCTATTGCATTTGAAATACTTTTCGGGGTTGATTCCTGGTTAGTAATACCCCACCACGTTTTTACCACATTGTCAGTACGGTTAATGGTATAAAGCGAATTGGATTTACCCACTGTATAGTATTCGAAATTAAACCCGCCGGTGTTATTGTAAGCGGTTTTAAATATCAGCGCTGTTTTTGACGCCATGCCGTTAATAACCATGGTTTGGATAAGCTTGCCCGAATCGGCATAAGTTTTTAAATGCGCGTAGGCATTTTCTGATTTACTGATAATATCGGCAGCTTTTAGCGTATCAGCCCGGGTTTGCGCAAAACAAGTTGAAATATTTAGGGCAGCAATTAAAAAGATAGTTAGCAATTTCATGGCAGGTTGTTATTTAGGTGGGTTAAATATACGTGGTTTAACCGGATTGCCAGTCTTGTCACATTATTTAATTTACACGAACAGTACCGGACGGACGCTTTTGGCCGTTGCTGGTGTTATCATCATAAGTGTTCGGAAGATTATTCAGGACAATCGAATGTGTATGATCTCATTACCACAAGCCGGGAGGCTTGCGGGAGCGGTGAAGATCTGTTATTAATAGAGGTGTGAACAAAATGTATCCTGTTATAGCATACAGTCGATGCATCCCGGTACTTGTTGGTGATAACACCAACAAGGGCAGAAAACCCGCCTCGTTGTAAACATAACGACTTTGCGCCCATCGTATTGCGCTCAAAAAAATATAGTTAAAAAACCTTATTTTGACGAAGTATGCCTTGTATTTTTGATTTATAACAAATAGAATCACCTTATGCAAAGCGTTTTTTCACAGACATATTTTCACGGTACCAAAGCTGATCTGAAGATTGGCGACCTGATTGCCATTGGTATGAACTCTAACTATGGACAAAGAAACCAGGCTAAATATATCTACCTTACTGCCACGCTGGACGCCGCGATCTGGGGTGCTGAACTGGCTTATGGCGAAGATCGCCAACGCATATATTTAGTAGAGCCGATGGGCCCGGTAGAAGACGACCCCAACTTAACCGACAAAAAATTTCCCGGTAACCCGACTTTATCTTACCGTTCTAAGGATCCGTTTAAAGTTGTTGGCGAGATTACCATCTGGCAGGAACACCCTGCGGAACAGGTCAAAGCTATGAAAGACAGAATGGCGAAACTTAAGGAACAAGGTATAGAAGCTATTGAGGACTAAGATTTTAGATAATCGGCTCTTAGCCGTTGTTGGTGTTGTTACCAACAAGGGCAGAGAATAGGCAGCAATCCGTCCGCCTGTTTATGATGTCCCACTCCTTTTGCGGACGGACGCCGATGCGTTAGGATATTGAATACCCAAAAGTTATGGCCTAACTAAGCGTGTGGGATACTGAAACAAGTTCAGCATGATATTCAGGAAGATTTGTGGGGGATTGTATTAATTATTATTGATCAAAATATCTTTAGCCATTACCATAGGTACGCTAATGTATTTTTTCTCCATGTAGTTGATCACTTTTTCCAACACCTCGCGCGATTGGGCGTCCATGCCCTGCAGTTCGTCGGCGAAAACACTGTTGATAGCGGTGTTACGGATCTCTTTGATCTTTTCGGGTACCTGGCGCATGGCCAGCTCAACCTTGCGTTGTTTAAGCTGTAAGCAAAACTCGGTTATGTTTTCTTCAATGATCTGCTCGGCGTGGGTAAGCTCCTGGTAGCGTTCCTGCAAGTTGCGTTTGGCAACCTCGTTTAATGAGCATACCTCGATAAAGTTAACCGGGAACTGCTCTAAAACCTCGGGCGCGGTATCATTAGGGATCGCCAGGTCGACGATGGTTTTTTTGCTGGTTTCGCCGTTTAACAATGACGCGTAGATTGCGGGGGTAATGATCGGCTCGGTTGCCGAGGTACAGGTAATGATCACATCAAAACCTTTTTTGTAATCTTTTAAAGCATCAATCGTAAAGGCTTCGCCGTTAAGGTCGGTAGCCAGCTTTTGCGCTTTTGACAGCGTACGGTTAAACACCGCGAAATTGCTGAACTTATGTTTTTGAAGATATTTTGAAATTGTTTGGTTGGTTTCGCCTGCGCCGATGATGAGGATGCGGGCGTTTGAACATAGCCTAAGGTCGTTAAGCTTGCGGTAGGCCAGTGATACTACCGAGATGGGGTTTCTTGAGATGTTGGTATGTGTGTAAACCTCTTTAGCTGTTTTGACGACACAATTCATAAACATTCGTAAACCATCGCCGGTAAGGCCTGCCTCGCGGCTGCTGTCGTACGCCTTTCGCAGTTGGGCAAGGATCTCTTTCTCGCCTACTATCAGGCTCTCTAACGAGCACGACATTCGCAGCAGATGGTTCAATGCTTCGCGGCCTTCGTAAATAGATGCCGCCTCAACAAAAATACCCATGTGGCTTGAACAAAGGCCAATGTTTAATTTTTCGACAAACTTTTTGGCAAATGCTTTATCAACAACCTGCGAAGTAAGCATTACAAACTCTACACGGTTGCAGGTGGCCACATAAAATAGTTCAGATATATCAAATTGGGCCTTCACCTCGTGGAGCTTATCCGTTAAGTTCTCCTCACAGATCACCAACTTCCCCAGTTCCTTCAACTCAATCTGTTTGTGCGTAAAAGCTATTACCTTTAAATACTTCAAAGCATTTTTAAATTTGACCCAACAAAAATAGCATCTTGAACTACAACCAATGTCAAACCTTTGTCATACAGTGGTATTTAGAATGCTTATAAATAACTGCGCTGTTTGTATTTAAACAACTGTTTAACAGCAAAAAACGTAACTAAACCTTATAAAATGGCATCAAATTTACAAAAATGATAAAAAAGGCAAGTCTGCTAATTCTCATAACCGGCTACCTGTATGCGGGAGTTAATCATTTTCGTAACCCGGCGTCATACATCCGCATAATTCCGCAATATATTCCTTTTCCCGTATTTGTCAATTATTTGTCGGGCATACTCGAAATTTGCTTTGGATCATTGCTTGTCTTTAAAAGAACCCGCCCCTTTGCCGCCGCGGGTATTTGTTTAATGCTGATAGCTTTTTTGCCTGTACATATCCAAATGATCATCGATGCCCCGTTTAAGTTAGGTACGTTTACCGTTACCCCTTTGGTTGCCTGGCTGCGTTTGTTATTACAACCGGTGTTGATATGGTGGGCGTGGTGGTATAGCCCCACCCAACCCTCCCCGGTAGGGAGGGCTTTTAAAAAGTCTCCCCTACCGGGGGAGATTTAGAGGGGGCTGTTTAAGCGCTTGTAACAACTCAACATAAAAATGATCTATAATTTGGTTGACGTTACTGAATATGGTAATATTGACTATCTCACACGATGATCAAAAAAGAATATTTCACACTATCGGGCGCCAAGGGCAGGGGCATGTTGATGGACCTAACCTACGACGATAAATTTAAAGACGCCCCGCTGGTGATCTTCGCCCACGGGTTTAAGGGTTTTAAAGACTGGGGTACGCATAATTTAGTCGCAAATTACTTTGCCCAAAACGGCTATCGCTATTTAAAGTTTAATTTTAGCCATAACGGTACAACGCCCGATAATCCCGTAGATTTTACCGACCTGATAGCTTTTAGCGATAATACATTTTCTATCGAGCTGGATGACCTGACCGCCGTAATCGACTTTGCCTGCAATGGCTCGGCCATACCGCGTGCCGATGGGGTTTACCTGATCGGTCATAGCATGGGCGGCGGTATCAGCATCATTAAAACCGCCGAAGACAAGCGCATCAGGAAACTGGTGAGCATGGCATCGTTAGCCACGTTTTATAACCTATGGCCCAAAGCTGCCGAGGAGCAGTGGCGCCTGCAAGGGATCATGTATATGCTGAACAGCCGCACCAATCAGCAAATGCCGCTAAAAGCAACGCTGCTTGACGACCTGGAAAAACACCCTGCGCGATTTGATATTTTAGCCAAAGCGGCAACCATAACCCAACCCTGGCTTATCATACAGGGCGATGAGGATAAGACTGTACCGCTTAGCCATGCCGAGCAGCTAAAGAAAGCACAACCCAATGCCGAACTTTCCATCATTAAAAATGGCGACCATACCTTCGGCGGCTCGCACCCTTACGCTAAAGATACATTACCGGATCACCTGCAGGATTTTTGTGACCGGGCCATTAATTTTTTTAATAAATAAGATGCAACAATTATAAAATCGTTGGCATTCATCTGATAAGACATTTTATCCATGGGCATATTTGCATCAAGAAAACAAGGCCGAAAATTTTTAAACCCGATACCCACCGGCGAAGTTAAACCCGGCGATATTATCCCGATGATCAGGGCGTACGCCACTAATAAAGCCGAAGTTGTCCCCAAAAAAACATTAGGGCCATTTAAAACAGATACCTCCATATACCAAACACCGCCAAAAAGCGGGTTAAGGATCACCTGGGTTGGGCACTCCAGTTTATTGATCGAGATTGATGGGCACACCATATTAACCGACCCGGTTTGGAGCCAGCGCGTATCATTTACCCAATTTATGGGGCCCAAACGTTTTTTCGATCCGCCCATAAAACTAAGTGAGTTGCCGCCATTGGATGCTATTATCCTGTCGCATGATCATTACGACCATTTGGATAAAGCTACCATCAAGTTTTTTGCAGGGACCACAATTCCGTTTTATTGCTCATTAGGCGTCGGCAAGCATTTAGAAAGCTTTGGCATTATTAGAAATTATATTACTGAATTGGACTGGGGCGACAGCGCCATGATAGATCATGATTGTGTGATAACCGCCACACCGTCAAGACATTTTTCGGGCAGGGGGATCTTTGGCCGAAATGAAACGTTATGGTCATCTTTTGTGATAAAAGGCCGCAAGCATAATATTTTCTTTGGAGCCGATTCGGGGTATTTCCCGGGATTTAAGGATATCGGCGAAGCCTTTGGCCCATTTGACCTGGCGATACTTGAAATAGGCGCCTACAGCCAATATTGGCCCGATATCCACATGGGGCCTGACAATGCATCGAACGCATTCCTGCAACTCAATGCCAAACTGATGATGCCGATACACTGGGGCACTTTTAACCTGGCCCTGCATGATTGGTTTGAGCCGATAGAACGGTTGCAACAATATGCTATCGACAAAAAAATAGAACTGTTTGTACCCGAGCCGGGGAAGCCCACGGAGGTTAATGGTCCGTATAATTCAGGATGGTGGAATAAGTTTAAGTCTTAAGTTCTAAGTCTGGAGTCTTAAGTCTAATTTGACTTTCGACTTAAGATTCCAGACTCAAGACTACAAAACCTCCTTCAAATGCTTGTAGTTCGATTTAACGGTATCAAGCACCTCTTCCATTCTGCCGTTTAGTACCAGTTTGGTCATGGATAAGGCCATGCCTTTTACCTGTTCAAATTCAATTTTCGGCGGCATGGCTAAAGCGTTCGGGTCGGTCATGATATTTACCAGTACCGGGCCGTTAAAGCTTAAGGCTTCCTGTAAGGTGCTTTTCACATTTGTGGGCTCTGTTACCGTCATACCTTTTATGCCCATGGCTTGCGCCACCAGCGCGAAGTCGGGGTTTATCATATCGGTTTGCCAATCAGGGAGGCCGGCAACTTCCATTTCCAGTTTCACCATGCCTAACGACCGGTTATTGAATACGATGATCTTAACCGGTAATTTATATTGAGCTATAGTTGCCAGGTCGCCCAGCAACATGGAGATCCCGCCATCGCCGCACATGGCAATTACCTGCCTGTCGGGGCAGGCAAGTGCCGCGCCAATAGCCATCGGCATAGCATTAGCCATAGATCCGTGGTTAAATGATCCCAGCATTTCACGCTTGCCGGTGGCATTGATATAACGCGCTCCCCATACGCACGACATGCCGGTATCTACCGTAAATATGGCATCATCCGTCGCCAACTCATCTAATATACCGGCCACCATTTCGGGGTGGATCTTATTTGCCTCGCCGCCATCGTCTACATAGCTTTGCATTTGTTTTTTTACTTCACCATAAAGCTCAAGTTGCGCTTTTAAAAAGCTATCGTCGCTTTTTTGGGCAACCAACGGCAACAGGGCGGTTAAAGTATCTTTTACCGATCCGCATAAACCGACATCAACTTTAGCGCGGCGTCCCAGGCGTTCGGGCTTAATATCTACCTGCACAATTTTGCACTTTGGCGGCATAAATTGCGCATACGGGAAATCCGTTCCCAGCAAGATCAGCAGGTCGCACTCGTGCATGCTGTGATAAGCTGATGGCAACCCTAATAAGCCGGTCATGCCGACCTCGTTAGGGTTATCATACTGGATACTCATTTTACCTTTAAACGAATAGCCAACCGTTGCGTTTAATTTGCCGGCTAAAGCCATTACTTCATCATGTGCATCGGCTGCGCCGATACCGCAAAAGATAGTTATTTTTTTATGCTGATCTATCAGTGCCGCCAGTTGTTCCAGGTCTTTTGCGGACGGACGTACTTCCGCGACAGGGTTATAATTTTGTGTGGATGAAATGCCCTCGTCAGCATCCATTTTGGTCAGGTCGCCGGGCAGGCCAATTACGGCTACCCCTTTTTTATGTAAGGCATGCTGGATCCCTGCCTGCAACATGCGCGGGAACTGCGCCGGTGTTGTCGCCATTTGGTTGTAATAGCTGCAATCGTCAAATAATTTTATGGTATTGGTTTCCTGGAAATAGTCGGTACCAAACTCGGTACTCATTACTGTCGACGCGATAGCAATTACCGGCGCGCCTGATTTATGCGCGTCATATAACCCGTTAATTAAGTGTACATGGCCCGGGCCGCTGCTGCCTGCGCAGCAGGCAAATCCGTTCAATTGTGCTTCGGCGCTTGCGGCAAATGCTCCTACCTCTTCATGCCGAACGTGTACCCATTGGATGCTACCTTCACGCCTAACAGCGTCATTTACTTCGTTTAAACTATCGCCGGTTACGGCGTAGATCCTTTTAATACCTGCATTTACCAGCATTTCTACCAATTGATCTGCAACACTTTTTGCCATAATGGTTATTTGTTTAATCTCTAACCAACAAGCGCTCACAGAGTTTTAAAATTTGTAAAATCAAGCTTACGCTACCGATATGGGAAGTGTAGCGCCGGATAAGCTATAAATTTAGAGGTTAGTTGTCATTTTTAAAAATCATTGAAAAGTCTTTATTAAGCAATAAACGCAACAAAATGTTACATTTATTGATAAGTTAACACCAAATTAGCTTTAAAATTCGTAATTTTGCAAAAAAATGCAACAAAAAAGAGATATGGGACGAGTAGCAATAGTTGCCTATAAGCCAATGCCGGGTAAAGAAGCGGCCTTACGAACGCTTATCAAAAAGTATGTGCCTTCTTTAAAAGAGGCAGGGCTGGTAACAGATAAAGAATCATTTATATTAGAAACCAAAGACGGAACGATAATAGAAGTTTTTGAATGGAAATCAGAACAGGCCATGAAAAAGGCCCACACTAACGAGCAGGTACAAAAAATGTGGCGCGAGTATGCAGAGGTTTGTACATACACCCCGTTAAACCGCTTGCCGGAAACTGCCAGTTTATTTGCCGAGTTTACTCCGCTAAATTAGGTTCTATCCAGTTTCCATCCTCACGGATGATGCCGATCAATTCGTCAAGGGCGTTTGTGGCGCTGATATTTTTCTTCACTGCTTCCTTACCGCGATAAAGGGTCACTTTATCAGTACCCGAACCAACGTAGCCGTAATCGGCATCAGCCATTTCGCCGGGCCCGTTTACAATACAGCCCATAATACCGATCTTCAATCCTTTTAAATGGCTGGTACGACTGCGGATCATCTGCGTAGTGATCATCAGGTCGAACAAAGTACGGCCACAGCTTGGGCATGAAATATATTCCGTTTTTGAAATGCGTGAGCGCGTGGCCTGTAAAATACCAAAAGCTGTCGAGGTAATAGTTTTAGTATCTACTGCCGGTGCATCTATCCAAATGCCGTCACCAAAACCGTCTATCAGCAAAGCGCCTAAGTCGGTAGCAGCAAAGAGTTGTAAGTCCTGAGTCTTGAGTTCTAAGTCTTGAGTGTCGAAGCTGTAGGAGCGTTTTATAATTACCGGAATTTCAAGGCCCAGTTCTTCCATTTTAAAGAAAAATGTGCGCTGGTCGGCCATGCCGTGTGTCGCGTCGGTTTCTAAAATAAACACCAGCGAATTACTGAAAGGCAATAAACCAAACGTTTCCGAATCGATATCCGCAGGTTTTATCCTCACCAGGTTTAAGGCCGATGATCTGTCATCAGCATTAATAAACTCGGTTAAAGTAAATACCGGGTGGCATAAGGTTTTGTCGGCCAGTTTTTGCCACGCGTTGTAATTATATAGCTGCTTTAAGTTTGATGGCAGGTTAAATGAAGGCAGTTCGTCACCAAAATAAACAAAATCAACCGACTGGTCGGCCATGTTATATTTATCCAAAAGCGGCGAATAGAGATACCCGGCAGCATTTAATACCGAGGCATCTTTTAAATTTTCTTTTGACAGATCAACCACCACACGCGGTACCATGTGCCCACCAATAAAGGCATTGGCTTCGTATGTGCCACGTTTTTTATATTCGTACGGGTTGTGAGCCGTTGGCTGTCCATGGTCCATGGTCCATGGTCTATGGTCTTTTTCTGCTTTTTGCTTTTCGCTTTCTGCTTTACGGCTAACGTATCGTTCAACCAATGCAATAGCCACCGGTGCTTCTGCTTCGGGTTCTTCAGTAAGGGATACGCGTACGGTATCGCCCAGGCCATCTTCCAATAATGTACCAATACCAACGGCCGATTTGATGCGGCCATCCTCGCCGTCGCCGGCTTCGGTAACACCCAGGTGCAGGGGGTAATTCATGCCTTCGGCTACCATGGTTTCAACCAATAAGCGATAAGCCTGCACCATTACTTGCGGGTTGCTTGATTTCATGGAGATCACCAAATTATAGTAATTCAGCGTCTCGCACATCCGCATAAACTCCATTGCCGACTCGACCATGCCCTGCGGTGTATCACCGTAACGGCTCATGATCCTGTCGCTTAACGACCCGTGGTTGGTGCCGATCCGCATCGCGGTGCCGTACTCTTTACAGATCTTTACAAGTGGTGCAAATTTCTGGTAGATGCGGTCCAGTTCGCCCTGATATTGTAGGTCGGTATAATCTATCTGGTCAAATTTCTTTTTATCGGCGTAGTTACCGGGATTTACACGTACTTTTTCAACAATGCGCGCGGCAACTTCGGCGGCGTTGGGGGTAAAATGGATATCGGCCACCAATGGCGCAGTATAGCCACGCTGGCGCAGTTGTTTTTTTATTTCGGCAAGATTCTGTGCTTCTTTTATGCTTGGCGCGGTTATGCGCACGTACTCGCAGCCCGCTTCGATCATCCGGATTGACTGCTCGACCGTACCAATGGTATCCATCGTATCGGTAGTGGTCATGCTTTGAATGCGAATGGGATTATTACCACCCATGGGGACATCGCCAATATTAACCTCGCGGGTAACAAAGCGCGAATACCCGGTTAGCGAGTTGCAATAACGGCCGGGAAGTAATATAGCGGGGGTGTTCATGTTGTAATTATATCTTTAAGGCAAAAATAAGTAATATTTAATCGGATACTTATTAAATTTGAAGTATGACACAGAATCAAGTTTTTGAATTATCGGAAGACTATAAGATAATGATAGATAAAATGCTTGAGCAGGAAGATAATGGTGAGGTGATTTATATATCATCCGAAGAAATAAAAAATCGCTTCTTGCCCGGTCCACAAATCCTCTAAAAGATACTTCAAATAATTCTCTGTAATTATTTACCTTTCCCCGTAACTTTACACCCAACATGAACGACGAATATTACCTGGTTGAAGGCGAAGAAAAAAAAGGGCCATATACTTTTAATGAACTGACCCAAATGGATCTTGATGTCCATACAGAGGTTATTACCCCTTTAAGTGATAAGCCGCAATACGCGTCAGAACTGCCGGAGTTTAATGATTATTTTGAAGCACAGGGCGTTTACTTCCCTACTATGGATAACCTGGCTTCGTTAGGCAAACGGTTAAGCGCCTTTATAATTGATTACTTCGGCATCTATATCATTGTGTCGAACGTTGCCGTCCGTACAGGTTGGGTGGTGTTGCCTTTAGATTACACATTTGGTAAGCCTGTACCTGCATCAATGCTTATCATGTCTGCAAGCGTGATTGCTACATTTTTACTGTACAAAACCATTTGCGAGGCTACCAATTTAAAAGGCAGCATTGGCAAAAAAATATTTAAATTAATTGTGGTTGATATAGACGGGCAGCGTTTGTCAATACCCAAGTCGTTATTACGCAATCTTGGGGTGATATTATCCATCACCATCTGGATCCCTTTTTTAAGCGTGTTTTTTAGCGAGCACCGCCAGGAATGGTATGACAGCATTGCCAAAACTTACGTTTTAACAACAGTTTAAGGTTAAGGGATTAGTATCTCTTAACCTTAAAGTCGGCCATACCGCCGCTCATTTTTATATAGATCTTATTTTTTGCGTTGCTGAATCCGGCAGTTTCATAAGTACCGTCATCTTGTTTGATAAAGCCATCAAAGTTAGTTGACGACAAACCGGTGCTGCTTTTTATATGGCAAGCTGCTGTGGCCGGGATCCTGATCAACACTGCCGACATACCTGTTTCAACATCAACATTGGTTGTTGCCAGTGGCTGGCCAAGTTTTACATCAAAATCTGCAGCACCGCCGCTTAATGTAAGTGTGCGTATCTTAAATTTGGTAAGGTCGAAGTCAAGTTTTGTAGCGCCGGTTTTTATATTGATATCCCACTCGGGTGTTGTATTCAGTTTAAATACCGCGGCGTTGGTTTTGCTGCTGTCTTTATCATCGTCGTCAAAATCAAAATTGATACCGTGACGGCCCTTCATGCTAAAGTTAAGGTCGGCGACAGAATCTTTTTGATTATGAGTAAACTCGTATTTTCCCTTAAACTCGTGGGTATTGGCGCTGAATAGTTGATTGGTAGTATCGCTTAGCGTATAAGTTGTACCACCGCCGCTTATGCTTAAATGCGCAACTTTAGTACCTGTGGTAAAAGGCGTATTAAACTGGCTGTTGCCTTCAACTTTGGTTATGCTAACGCTGTCTTTATCGTCGTCGTCGTTATCATTATCGTCGTTGTTATCGTTAAAGTTGTAGTTATAGTTATTCCAAAATTTATGGTGCCTATCAAAGTTGCCGAAGATGATCAGGCAAAATCCGCCTACAATTACTCCCAGCTTTAAAACGGTGGCCCAGTTTGATTTGTTATGGGCGAATATCAGGTTAATACCGCCAATAACTATAAATACAGGCCACAGGTAAAAAAAGTTACCCCAATGGAAGGCTATTAAGCCGTAGTTATGAAGCAGGATTACTGCTCCTATCATTATCAGGACCAGGCCCGGAATTATTTTATCGTTTTTCATGATCTTATTTTTATAGCTGATTATACGGTTGGAGGAATATCCCCGGTTTTATCTTCTTCTTCTTTTGTTTCTGTTGATGGATTTTCATCTGTAGTATGCCAGTTTTCCTGCTCCCACGGATGCAGGGTTCTGCGTGAAAACACCAGTACCACACCCGCGGCAACAAATATTAACGGCCATAAGCGGTCAAACTGCCAGTCGGGTAATAAGTCGAAATTATCCAGTAAAAAGAATGAGCCAAAAGCTACCAGTGCCACGCCGACAATGATACCCGCGTTTGATCTCTTTTTAGGCGGCATTACAAATGGTGCGCCCTGTTGCGGTGGGGTAAAACTCCCGTAGGGGTTAGGCACGGTATAATCAACCGGGCCATCGGTTTTTGGTGGTACGGTATAATCAACCGGGCCGGGATTGTTAAAGCCGGTGGTGTTAAAGCCGTAAACTTTTTTAGGCATTACTATCCATAATACCAGGTAAGGCAGTAAGCCGCAGCCATGTAGTATCAATGTTAACAAAAACACTACTCTTATCAGGGTTACGTCAAGGCTTAAGTATTCTGCGAGGCCGGCGCATACGCCTGCTATCATTTTATTATGTTCGTCGCGTTGGAGTTTCTTTTCCATGATCTTAATTTTTAAAGTTCGTTTATAATTGCCCGCCAGCGGGTTTTATGATGATTTGATCAACATTGGCACCTTTGCTCATTTTATAAATATTTACAATGGCCGATGCAATGTCCTGTGGTAAAACCATTGTGTCTTTATCGACTGCCTGGCCATCCCATGAGGCTGTTAATGTTGAGCCGGGGATAACTGCAGTTACCTTAACACCATGCTCCTGCATTTCTAACCGCATCACATTATTGAGACTTAGCAGCGCAGCCTTTGTTACACTGTAAGTACCCGCGTCGACCACCGGGTTTAGCGCCGCCACAGAGCAAATATTGAAGATATGTCCCTCGCCGGCGGTTATCATGCTTTTACCAAAAAGGCGGTAAAGCTCGTAAGCCGGCATCAGGTTGGTATTTATTATTTTTTGGAATAAGCCATCTCCATCATTCAAGATTCGGGAATACTCATACATCCCCAGGTTGTTAACAATGATGTTTATGGTTCCTAATTCCTGCGCTGCGCTTTTTGCAAATTGCAGTAGTTGTTCTTTGTTACTGCCATCGGCAACCGCGGTAAAAACTTTTATGGCCGGGTTAATTTTCAATAATTCGGCTTTAAAGGCGTCAAGCTCGTCAGCTTTCCGTGAGTTTATGGCCAGGCTGATACCCTCTGTCGCAAATGCGATGGCTATTGCCCTGCCCATTCCTTTAGTTGCCCCGGTTATTAATGCATTTTTCATAGGTTAAAAGTAGATATATTTGATAAAAGCCGCATATACAAATCGGGGAACAGGGCAGAATAATCGGTAGAAATGTCTTTAACTTCGGGGTAAATATTTTTTTTAATTAAAATTCCTGTTTATATTCAGGGCATATTACCTTATCCATGATTAAATATTTACTCCTGTTTCTTTTTGGGGTTTCATTTTTTGACATCGCAAACGCGCAAAAACAGTCGAACAAAGACACTTTAACTTATTACTTTAAGGATAACGACCAGATGACCGTTAAAGATAGCGCCGATTATTCTTTACTGATATTACCAAAAACCAACAAAGGCTTATACCCTATCCGTGAATTTTATAAAGACGGCAAGCTCAAACTGTCCGCTGCATCCCGTACCCATTCGCTACAATTTAAATTAGAGGGGCCTGGTATTGCTTACTATCCTAATGGAAATCCATTAAGGACTATGACCTACGAAGATGGAAGAACGGTAGGTGACGTAACCGAATATTATTCAAATGGAAATCCCTTAAGAATCAGCCGGTATAAAGACGGCATTCAAAATGGCGCAATAAAAGAATTTTATCCTAACGGAAAAATTTACTCATTAAAGTTACATTCTCTTTTTAGTGATTATAAATATATTGAATGCTGGGACTCTACAGGTGTAGCTTTTGCTCAAAAAGGCAACGGCAAGTGGGTAGAATATAATGATGACTTTAATTTCTCAATTAGACAAATTCCTATTAAAAATGGGGTATTGACTGGAATTTGGCAACCGGTTATAGATACAAGTAAATATGCAATTTATGATAAAACCGGACCCGTAATGACTAATGTAAATATTATGCCCTATTATAAGGGTGCTTTTATTAGTCTAAATCAATTTTTAAAAAAAAGTCTGATTTATCCTTTAAACGAAGAAAAAAACAAAATATCTGGTAACGTATCAATATCCATGATTGTTGAAAAAAATGGGGCATTAACACATTTAAGATTAGTTAGCTCGTCCTCAAAAGCTTTGGGAGATGAGGCCATGAGATTAATTGGATTGTCATCGCCGTGGGTTCCGGGATCATTATCTGCGAATGGACCACTTGTTAGAGCACAAATTACTTTGGCGTTAATTTTTAAAACGGTACCCGGACCCAACGGACAAGTATATAATGATGTATCCGCACTTTATTTGAATAACCAACCAGGTCCTATTATCTCTTATGAAGAGGTAAAAGATAAAGAATACGACAAGACCGGTAACGTACTTTCCGCTTCTGATGTCGATACAAAACCCGAATTTCCGGGTGGTTTAGAAGCATTCGGACATTTTTTAGGTGGAAATATTCGTTACCCTGCTTATGAAAGGGCAAACATGATTTCAGGCAAAGTGCTCACTCAGTTTATCGTAGAGAAAGACGGCCACTTATCTAATATTCATGCCATAAGAGGGCCTGACCAGGGATTGATGGACGAAGCTGTAATGGTATTAAAATTGTCCCCAATATGGTCGCCCGGGTTAAAAGACAATAAACCTGTACGGGTAACCTATGTAGTGCCCATAAGTTTTACGATTGATGATGCACCCGTTAAAAAAGACACTTTAAGTACAGATCCAATAATAGAAGTAGAACCAGCGTTTCCGGGTGGATTACAAGCATTCGGAAATTTCATAGCGAAACATCTTCATTATCCTGAAGTTGACCGTAAAAACGGGATATCAGGTAAGGTGATAGTTTCATTTGTTATAGAGAAGGATGGCTCCGTTGTAGAAATAAATGCAGTTAATGGTCCAAGTAAAACATTAATGGATGAGGGCATAAGAGTTATAAAATTATCGCCTAAATGGAAACCTGCAATACAAAATGGCAAAGCAGTAAGAGTAAAATATACCGTGCCTATAACTTTTAATTGATTATAATTTGTCTTGCAGCCAAATTATAATCAATTAACCCATGACCTACTAAACAATTTATCACCTATTCCGTTAAATTACTACGTTACACCTCATCAGGTTACAAAAAGTAAATGTATTTTTAACCCGGTTTTATATGATAGCATGTTTTACAGTTTAGGCAAATACATCCTTCTATTACGTTTAAGTTTTCGCAGGCCCGAAAAATTTAGTGTTTACTGGGCAGAGGTAATGCGTGAGATGGTGTCCATCGGCATTGGCTCGCTGGGCATTATTGCTATCATATCGGTATTTATCGGGGCGGCCACAACCATACAGGTAGCTTTCCAGTTAAGCAGCCCACTGGTATCTATGAGCATTGCTGGTAAAATAGCGCGCGACTCGACCATTTTAGAATTTAGCCCTACCATATCAGCGCTGGTACTGGCCGGCCGGGTAGGTTCAAGCATCGCGTCGCAAATTGGCACCATGCGGGTTACCGAGCAGATCGATGCCTTAGAGATCATGGGAGTAAATGCGCCCGGGTATCTCATATCGCCTAAAATTATTGCCAGCATGACCATGATACCTTTGTTGGTTATTATCTCTATAACACTTGGTATAACAGGCGGCTATATTGCCTGCGTGGCTTCGGGTGATATTACGCCTGACGATTACCTGATAGGTGTTCGTGATGGTTTTGACGGGTTAACCATACAGGTTGCGTTGGTTAAAGCCATTGTTTTTGGTTTTATTATAGCTTCTATTTGTGCATACCAGGGCTTCTACACATCGGGCGGAGCGCTTGAGGTTGGGCAGTCATCAACCCGCGGCGTGGTTTACAGCTGCGTTATGATCTTATTTGCCGACCTGGTTATAACCCGTATTATGCTATGATCGAGATCAAAGACATCCATAAAACCTTTGGCGAGAATAAAGTATTAAAAGGGATCTCCGCAAAATTTTTACCCGGTAAAAACAACCTGATCATCGGGGGTTCCGGCTCGGGTAAAACAACTCTTTTAAAATGCATAGTAGGCTTACATGAGCCTACCAAGGGGTCTGTTTTTTTTGCCGGCGAAAACTTTACTGAAATGAATTTTGAGCAGCGGGTGCCTATCCGTACGCATATCGGGATGTTGTTTCAAAACTCGGCGTTGTTTGACTCGATGACGGTTGAAGAGAATATAATGTTCCCCCTAAACCTGTTTACTAAACAAACCGCTGCAGAAAAATTGGAACGCGCCAATTTCTGTTTAGAACGTGTTAACCTTGCGGGAAAAAATAAGCTTTACCCGGCCGAACTTTCGGGCGGGATGAAAAAACGGGTTGGCATAGCGCGCGCCATATCCATGCAACCCAAATATTTATTTGTTGACGAACCCAACTCGGGCCTCGACCCAAAAACATCTATCCTGATCGACGACCTGATAAACGAGCTAACCCAGGAATATAACATGACCACCGTTATTGTTACCCATGATATGAACTCTGTAATGGGGATTGGTGAGCATATTATCTTTTTACACAACGGCGAAAAATGGTGGGAAGGCAGCAATAAAGACATCGCCCACACTGACAATCAAGAACTTAATGACTTTGTATTCGCCAGCAAGTTTATGCAAGCGGCTAAAGCGAAGTTGTAGTTGATTAGTGATTAGTTAATTAGAGATTAGGCTGATCGCTTTTTTTATTTTGAAGATTGGTTATTGAAGATTAAAGATTGGGTCTATCTGTTTGTATAAAAGGCAAAACACAACCTCTACTTAACATAATGTCACTCACGACTCACGACTCACGACTCACGACTCACGACTCACGACTCACGACTCACGACTCACGACTCACGACTCACGACTCACGACTCACGACTCACGACTCACGACTCACGACTCACGACTCACGACTTCTACTTCGCCAATGTATATTCTCCTGAAAAATTTGTCGGGTTTGCAAAGGCTAAATTATTAGGACCGGGATATCCTATATTAACTTCGGTTCCATCGCCGGCCGTGTAAACCATCCGGCGGCCATTGTCCACTACCCTAACCTCGCCCGGGGGGCCGTTTACCTGTAGGGTATATTTAAACGTACCCGGTTTATCCGCTGCAAACTTTAAATAGCTAAGCGGGATAGCCAGTTCATATGTGTAAGCTAATTTATGATCGAACCGCGCCACTGCTTTAAAACCTTCGGTATTAAATACAGAAAGTGTACTGTCAGGTATGGTCGGCTCGCCTATGACACCAATGGTTTTAAACCTGGCATCTAATGCGGCGTTATAAGCGTTCATTACCGAATCGGCCATCGCATTATTTATATTAGTATCCTTTACAGCCAGGTAAGGGTCCTTTAAATTAAAATATGCGGGGCGTTCTGTTTTAGCGTATGTCGGAAAAGTAACCGCTAACCCGTCTTTATTTTGTTTTGGGTCGGCCACTATGGTTAAAGTGATCCCATTTGATACTATTTTCCTGATGATCCGTTCTTCGTTTGACTGTATGGTTAAATACAATTTGGTAGCACTGTTTGACAGTGTATAGTAAACTTCGGTATTACGGTTAAATGCCTGGAATTTATTGTTCCACTCGGTAGTTTTACCATCAACCTTAATATTGGCCGGCGCGGCCACACTTGCGATTTGAACTTTAGGAAGCTTTTGAGCGTTGGCGACCATTGAAAACAAGAGGGCCGGCAATAGCAATGTATAAAACTTTTTCACGCTGATAAATTATTAGTGAGCTAAAATTACAGATTAAACGCAAGGCGATGAAAATTTTTAGTTTATCTAACAAATATGTTACCCGCTGAAAGCCCCCTCTAAATCTCCCCCGGTTGGGGAGACTTAAAAATGTCAAACCTATGGGGTACAGCTTGGTAAGACTAAAATTATAAAAGTCTCCCCTACAGGGGGAGATTTAGAGGGGGCTAATTATTACAGTTATCCTTATATTTGCCGCCGATAACTAATCCTTGATATTTAATGATCCAATTGCTTACGCCCACACACTGGAAAGATTATGAGCTGATTGATTGCGGCGATTTTGAGAAGCTGGAACGATTTGGTAATGTGATACTTATCCGCCCTGAACCACAAGCGGTTTGGAGCAAAGTATTGCCTCAAACCGAGTGGCAGCGCCTGCACCATATCAGGTTTAAGGGGCGCTCTGCCACATCGGGTGAATGGATCAAGAAAAACCCTGCTACGCCTGATCGCTGGCATATCGAATATAAAAATCCCGAAGCAGCCATTAAATTCAGGTTAGCGTTAACGTCATTTAAGCACCTGGGTATTTTCCCCGAGCAAGCCGTTAACTGGGATTATATATCGCAAAACATCAGGAAATTTAAAACACCTGAGCCTAAAGTATTAAACCTGTTTGCCTATACCGGCGGCGCGTCATTAATTGCCCGTGCGGCAGGTGCGGATACTACACACGTCGACTCGATAAAACAGGTGGTAACCTGGGGCAACGAGAACCAGGAGCTTTCGGGTTTAAAGGATATCCGCTGGGTGGTTGAAGACGCGCTGAAATTTGTAAAGCGCGAATTGAAACGCGGGAAAAAATATAATGGTATTATTCTTGACCCACCCGCCTACGGCCACGGCCCTAATGGTGAAAAGTGGAAACTGGAGGACCATATCAATGAAATGATGCAGGACGTGGTACAGTTACTTGACCCTGATGAACATTTTTTAATACTAAATACCTATTCGCTGGGCTTCTCGGCAGTGATTGTAGAGAACCTGATAAAAAGCGCGTTCCCCAAGGTACAGAACCTTGAGATCGGCGAACTTTACCTCCAGGCGACATCTGGTATTAAATTACCGCTGGGTGTATTCGGTAAGTTTTATAAACACAAATAGCCGTTTTGTGGATAATTTAAAACTGACAGGCACATTAAAAATCCTATTTTGCAGCCTGTATGATACCGTCAAGTTTAAACTTTAAGTGACTGTAATACAAAACAAAGAGTAAAATTCTAATTTTTTTAAATGAAAAATATATTTCTGTCAACAGTATTCATGCTGTCTTCGTTAGGTTTATTCTCTAACTGCACCCAAACCAAATCAGGCATTAAGGATGCAAAACCAAAACCCGCCGCAAATGTTGAGGCCGCAGAAGATACTTCAACAGCTAAAGTGGTATATCCGCCATTGAATAAGAAATTATATGATTCATTAATGAAACGCATGGCCCATGGCGATACTACCGGCAAATGGCCCGTTAAAAATACACCATACCCGTTACCGGGCGCTATTTTACCCTTTAAAAGGGTTGTTGCCTATTACGGTAACCTATATGCCAAAAAGATGGGAATCCTGGGCGAATTGCCGCCTAATGAAATGCTGGCCAAGCTAAAAGGCGAAGTAAAACACTGGGAAAAAGCTGATCCGCAGGTTCCGGTACAACCGGCTTTGCATTACATTGCTGTTGTTGCCAGTGGCAGTGCCGGTAAAGACGGCAAATACCGTAACCGTATGCCGTTTAAACAAATAGACAGTGTGTTGGTACTGGCTAAAAAGGCTCATGCGATAGTATTTTTGGATGTACAGGTTGCTTTAAGCAATATCCATACAGAATTGCCATTGTTAGAAAAATACCTGAGCATGCCGCAAGTGCATTTTGGCATGGACCCGGAATTTTCTATGAAGGATGGCAGCTTGCCCGGCAAAAAAATAGGTACTTATGATGCCGCTGATGTCAACTATGTATCTGGCTATTTGGCTGGTTTGGTAAAAAAATACAACCTGCCTCCAAAGATCCTGATCGTTCACCGTTTCACCAAAAAAATGCTGACCAACTATCAAAACATCAAATTGCATCCTGAAATTCAACTGGTAATAGATATGGATGGATGGGGAGAGCCTGACCTGAAAGAAGGTACCTGGCGTTACTTTGTGCATAACGAGCCGGTACAGTTTACAGGGTTTAAGTTGTTCTATAAAAACGATATCAAAAAAGCACCACACCACATGTTAACCCCCGAAGAGGTTTTGAAGAAAAAACCTTATCCAATGTATATACAGTATCAATAGGCAGCCCCACCCAACCCTCCCCGGTAGGGAGGGCTATATAATATTTTGAATAAAAAAAAAACACCTTGAAAATTTCAAGGTGTTTTTTTATTCTTTCTTTTAAAAGTCTCCCTATAGGTGATATTTAGAGGGGCTTATACCGTAGGCTTCGCCGTAAACACACTCTTATAATATTTGATATAAGCGATACATAAAAATATGTTTAATACCAATACAGCAACCCCTACCGGTATGCCTGCCGGCGCTAACATGGTATGAAACAAGAATACGTTTACGCTGATAGGTAGTAATACCAATAAAAAGAAAGCGGTATAACGGTTAAGCAGCAAAAACAATCCGCTTACAATTTCAATAACTTTCATGTACTGGAAAAAATAGCCTGAGCCCCAAAGGCCTCCTGCAAATGCCGTAGCTTCTTTACTCATAACCGGTTGCGGCATGTGTAGAACCTGCGGAAAGAAAAAATTCAATCCAAATATCAAAAAGATAAGGCCCAGTAATACCCGGGCAATTAATACTGCAATTTTCATAACCTGTTTGTTTAATAAATGATTAACTAATAAGTGGATAATTAAGTTTTATTAAAATTACATGTTTAAACTTGTAATTTTAAATTAAAGTGTCATACCTTCGTTATAATTATAATATGAATATACAGAAAACAACATTTGGCAGCGGCTGCTTTTGGTGTACCGAAGCCATATTTCAAACAGTTAAGGGCGTTAGGGCCGTTGTTTCGGGCTATATGGGCGGACACGTAAAAAAGCCGACGTATGAGCAAATTTGTACCGGCGCAACGGGCCATGCCGAGGTAGTTGAGGTTGAATATGATGCAGACCAGGTTAGCCTTGATGAGATCTTATTGATCTTTTTTAAAACGCACGATGCTACCAGCTTAAACCGCCAGGGTAATGATGTGGGTACGCAATACCGGTCGGCTATATTTTACCATACGGATGAGCAAAAGCAAAAAGCCGAAGCCATGATAAAAAACCTGACTGCTGAAAAGGTGTTTGATAAACCTATTGTAACAGAGCTTAGCCCGGTAAGCGAGTTTTATAAGGCAGAGGACTATCACCAAAACTACTTTACCGATAACACAATGAAACCTTATTGTGCTTTCGTGATACAACCCAAGCTCAATAAGTTTGCCAAAGAGTTTACGGATAAAATCAAACCGGAGCTATTATAATTATCTGTTTATGAAGAAACCGGTAAGTTTAATAGCGCTGCTTTTATTCGCTTTTAGCGTTGTTAACGCGCAAGATGAAGCGAAAAATCTATCCATCACCAATGGCGGTAAAACTTGGGCATTAGCATACCAGCAACGCGCTGCCGAGTATAAAGCTTTATGTTTCCAGGCTTATAACATAGCCCGCTTGCGTTTAGATGAAGCCATTAAACACAAGGGCAAAAAGCCGCTGGCTGTTGTTACCGATATTGACGAAACGTTATTGGACAATAGTCCTTACGATGCTGAACGAGCTATAAACAATCAGTCATTTGATCTGAAAGCCTGGAAGCAGTGGACCGCCAAAGGCATCGCGGATACGGTAACGGGCGCGCCGTCTTTTTTTAAATACGCTGCATCAAAAGGAGTGGCCGTTTTTTATATCACCAATCGTGATGAGGATGAGCGGGACGGTACCGCAAAAAATCTGAAGCTTTATAATCTGCCGTATGTAGATGCCACGCATCTTATTTTTAAACAGTCGGCATCAAGCAAGGAAGACCGACGTAAAAAGGTATTGGCTAAGTATAATATCGCGCTGCTTTGCGGCGATAACCTGCCTGACTTTGACGCTTTATACGATGATCAGCCATCGGAAGAAAGCCGTAATGCAACTACAGAAAAACTAAAAAAACAATTTGGCAACAAGTATATTATCATTCCCAACCCATCTTATGGTGATTTTGAGAATGCTTTATTTAAATTTAACTATAAGCTTACCGAAGCCCAAAAAGACTCGGTTATCCGGTCAGTAATAAAACTGGATAAGTAATTCGTAAAACATTGATTAAACTTGTAGTGTTATAAAGAAACAATTAGCTGAAACCTCATACAATGACTATCATAGAGAACGACCTTTTTAAAGTGGCCATCCGTTCGCAGGGCGGTGAGTTAACTTCATTTTACAATAAAACTACCGGCATAGAACACCTATGGCAAGCCGACGCCAACGTATGGCCATGGCATGCGCCAAACCTGTTCCCGATAGTGGGAGGATTGATCAATAATGAATTATTGGTTGATGGCAAAACATACGAGTTGCCGCGTCACGGCTTTAACCGCACGTCAGAATTGTTGTTGATCCAGTCTGACGAGCAATCTGCATGGTTCTCTTTGCCTTATTGCGAAAAGACACTGGCTAAATACCCTTATAAATTTGATTTCCAGATCCATTATGACCTGATAGATGATGCATTGCGTATCACCTATAAAGTGATCAATCTGGATAGAAAGACCATCTATTTTTCAGTCGGCGGCCACCCTGCTTTTAACGTACCGTTTACCAAAGGCGAGAAATATGAGGACTATTACCTGGAGTTTGAAGTAGATGAAAAACTGGAAACCCACCAGCTATCTGCCGATGGATTTTTTAATGGGCAAACATTACCCGTACCAACACAAAAAGGCAAGCTGTTTTTAACCCGTGACCTGTTTAATCAAGATGCCCTGGTATTTAAAAATCTGAAATCGCGCGTGGTAACTATTAAAAGTACGCAGCACGATAAAACGCTGACGGTTGAGTTCCCTCATTTTAATTACCTGGGGATCTGGGCCAAACCCGGTGCCGATTTTGTTTGTATTGAGCCATGGCTGGGCTGCGCCGATACCGAAGGCAAGCACGTTGACATCACCCAAAAAGAAGCGATACAAAAATTACATATGGGCCATGTTTTCGAGGCCGCGTTTTTTATCAGCATGTAATTTATGGCTGTCCCTACCCAACGTTTTAGCAACCGCGTAGATAATTATGTAAAGTATCGCCCAAGCTATCCGGTAGAAAGTATTGATTTCTTAGAACAGGAAGCACACCTTACAAAACAATCTGTAATTGCAGATATCGGTTCGGGAACCGGGATCTTCACCCGGCTTTTGTTGGACAAAGGTTATACCGTTTATGCGGTAGAACCTAACGAAGCAATGCGTAATAGTGCAGAGGAACAGTTAAACGGTTATTCCAATTTCCATTCGGTTATTGGCACTGCTGAAGACAGTACCCTTGATAAAAAGAGTGCCGACCTGATTGTATGCGCGCAGGCTTTTCATTGGTTCGACCAGGAAAAAACAAAGGTTGAGTTTAAAAGAATCTTAAAATCCGGAGGACAGGTAGCTTTGATCTGGAACAACCGGCAAATTGAAATAGACGCATTTGCCGTGGCTTATGAACTGTTATTACAACAGCAAGGATCTGATTATAAAGAAGTAAACCACCGCAACATAACCGATGTTAATTTTAGCAATTTCTTTAAAGGCGGCAAATATAAGGTAGCCAAATATAACAATGTACAGGTTTTTGATGAAGATGGCTTAATTGGCCGTGCCTTCTCATCATCTTATATCCCACCAAAAGAAACAGAGGCCGGGCAAGCGTTCCTTGTTGAGCTTAAAGCGCTATTTGAACAATATCAAACAGCTGGTTCGGTAAATTTTGTGTATCAGACAGAAGTTTATTTAGGAAAGGTTTAAAGATTTACGAAGTTTTGAAAACTTCGTAAATCTTTATGTTATTAAAACAATCCCAACTGTCCCTTATCGTCCATATCAATATCATCAGGATTAGTGATCTCAAAATCTATTTTCTTATGGGGCAATTCCACTGATTGTACAGGCGATTCCTCCGATTTTGGAGATGATTCCGCTGATTGCTCTGCTTCAATTTCCGGTTGAGCCGGTTGCGGAGTTTCATCAGCCACAACTTTATCCTCTGGCGTTATCAAAATTTCTGTATCTGCAACTGAGTCCGGTTCCGGATCTGGTACATCCTCTTCATCATCATGTTCGGCTTCTAATACCACGCTCTGCACCATATGAACAGATAAACGGTTACCCATCGCTTTCATGCCTTTTATATCTATCAGGTCGGCCAGGTTAAGTTCGACTGTTTCGGGTATTTTTGTTGCACCCTTAAGTTGGTCAACTTTCACAACCGCCTGCGAAGCGCCTGATATTAGGGTCATTTTCGACCCGTTCTCGTCGCTGATAATACTGGTTTGTTTACCTATGGCCGTGTTTTCAAATACAAAACGCTTTACCAGGTAATTTTTTGATTTGCCATCATAGTGTACAACCGAGTAAACTTTCTCAGGGTTATATTTTTCTATGATCACCATCTTATCATCAAAATGATTATTAAGGTCAAAACTGGTTAGCTCGTAAATGCCATTTGCAAAAACGGTCAGTATGCGGTCGTCTCCATCAAACTCACCCAAAAATTTACCCCTTGCATCAACATTCAGGCGTTTCAAAATATCGTCATACCAGATCTTACGTCCGGCAAGTGTCGAGATCCCCTTAGCTTTTAAAACGATCTTTTTAACCGGGTACTTGGTAATAATATTACCCATTGAGGCACGGCCCTTAATGGCCAACTGGGCAAAGTCCTCGTCGAACTGTAGTTTTTTTAGCTTGGCATGAGGTTTTAACGCTACGTTAACTACTTCGGCTTCACCATTTGGGTTGGCAGAGAAATATAATACCCTTGATCCTTTGCTGCCTTTGGTCAGGTCGTATTCCTTATCGCGGGTTACACCGGTAACGGCAAAACGCTTAATATAACTTACGCCGGTTTGACCGTCTTTATAGATCATGTTATAGATCGTCCGCTCGTCATTCTTTTTAAATACGGCTACGTGGATGATCTCTTTACCCACAAATACCTTATCCTGTATCTTGGTGACGATGCAACGCCCATCCTCACGGAATACAATGATCTCATCAATATCAGAGCAATCGCCAACAAACTCGTCTTTCTTTAAACCGGTACCGATAAAGCCATCCTCACGATTTACATATAGCTTAACGTTTGCCAATGCTACTTGCGATGCCTCTACCTTATCAAACGTGCGCAGTTCCGTTTTACGCTCGCGACCTTTGCCATATTTCTCTTTCAGCCTTTCAAACCAATCGATAGTGTATTCGACCAGGTGTTTCAAGTGATTTTTTACCGTCTTGATCTCGTTCTCCAGGTTTTTGATCTGCTCGTCCGTTTTCTTAAAATCAAAACGGGTTATGCTGCTCATCGGCTTGTCTATCAGCTTGCGGTAATCCTCGGCTAATATCGGGCGGTAAAATAATTGCAGGAACGGCTCGAATAAACGGCCCAATACCACAAGTACTTCCTCAAACGTACCTGATGTTTCGTAATCCGGATGTTTGTACATGCCCTCCTGGATAAAGATCTTAAGCAATGAGCTGAAGAATATTTTCTCCATTAATTCTTTCAGCTTGATTTGCAGTTCCAGCTTAAGCAACTCTTTAGTAAACCCGGTGCTTTCGGTAAGCATGTCATTCACGCTCATAAAGCGTGGCTTATCATCCTGGATTACGCAGGTATTTGGCGATATGGAAACTTCGCAATCGGTAAAGGCATACAGCGCGTCAATGGTCACATCAGGCGATATACCCGGTGCCAGGTGGATCATTATCTCCACATTTTGCGCGGTGTTGTCTTCTATCTTTTTTATCTTGATCTTGCCCTTATCATTGGCGGCAATAATGCTGTCAATTAAACTTCCGGTAGTGGTAGTAAAAGGTATCTCGGTAATAGCTAATGTCTTTTTATCGCGCTCAATAATTTTTGCGCGTACGCGGATTCGCCCGCCACGTTGCCCGTCATTATAGGCAGATGCATCAGCCATACCTCCCGTAGGGAAATCAGGCAGCAGGTTTGGCGTTTGCCCTTTCAGCACAGCGATAGATGCATCAAGCAACTCAATAAAATTATGCGGCAAGATCTTGGTAGCCAAACCTACTGCGATACCTTCGGCGCCCTGGGCCAATAGCAAAGGGAATTTTACCGGCAGCGTAATGGGCTCTTTGTTACGTCCATCATAACTGGCTTGCCATACGGTGGTATCCGGGTTAAAAACAACTTCTAAAGCAAATTTAGATAAGCGCGCCTCGATATAACGCGGGGCAGCGGCCGAGTCGCCGGTTACCGGGTCGCCCCAGTTACCCTGGCAGTCTATCAATAGGTTTTTCTGGCCTATTTGCACCATAGCATCACCAATAGATGCATCGCCATGCGGGTGGTATTTCATGGTATTACCAATAACGTTGGCGGCTTTGTTAAAGCGGCCATCGTCCATCTCTTTAAGCGAATGCAGGATCCGGCGCTGCACCGGTTTTAACCCGTCATTTATATGCGGAACGGCACGATCAAGTATTACATACGATGCGTAATCAAGGAACCAGTTTTCGTACAACCCGTCGAGTGAGGTAACATTGTGTATTTTATCGTCGTTATTATCTATATCTGACATTTTACCACAGAGATGCAAAGAAGGCACAGAGTGCGCTAAGTTTTAATTATTCGACGAATACCGTCTTTTACTTTTAATACATTGAAATTCATTAATAAACCCAGCCTACAACCCGAAATTTTTAAATAAGTTAATACCTGTGCCAAATGAATATCGTTTAATCCTTCAACCGCTTTTATTTCAAGAATCAATTTGTTTTCAACCAATAGATCCAATCTGTAACCACAGTCTAATTTAATTTCTTCATAAATAAGCGGTAAAGGTTTTTCTTTTTCTACATATAAGCCTTTTTTTAACAATTCATAATAGAGACATTCTTTATATGCCGACTCCAATAATCCCGGACCAAGAACCTTATGTACAACTATTGCAGCCCCAATAACTTCAGTAGCTAAATCATTTTCAATTTGCATTTCTCTGTGTTCTTTGTGCCTGCTTAGCGTTCTTTGTGTTAAAAAACAACTTGACCGGTAAAGATAATAGTTACTATGATAATGTGATTTGAAAATTATAAACATTCTAACTTCAATCCTTCCTCATCTCCCTTATCATCACATTATAACTCCACTTACGCAACATGGCATTTACGGTATTGATGATGCGTTTCGCTCGCGTTTCATCAGTCTTAGCGCTTTCTATCCATTTAATAAAATAGTTGCGGTGCGACATAGCCAGGCTATTAAATTGCGTAAGCGCTTCGGGGTCAAAATCAAAACAATCCTGCAGATCGGCAGGGATCTCAACTTTATAATCCTTATGTACTTCCAGCTTTACGGTTAGCATTGCCCCTGCTTCTTTGTGGATGCTTTTACGGATCTCTGCCTTTATGGGCATGATAAATTTACCATCACCCATAGGCATCAGCGCGAAGCCTTCGATAGCATAATTATCCAAAGCGCCTCTTACCCTGAAGGCCTTTTTATTGTTTGGCTTTAACTTTTGAGCAAGATCTGCAGGCACCTCAATATATCTCCAGCCGGTTTTTTCGCCTTGCTCGCCAAACTGTAAAATGATGGTTTTAAACTCGATCATGCTATAAATATCAACCAATTAAGATTATTGTAAAAATAGGGCAAATGTTAAATTTCAGTTAAATCGCCAATAAATTATTTTTTCTGTGTAACGTTTGAGATAGTACGGGTGTCTTATGGATATAAATTAAATTAATAACCTTAAATACCATATTATGAAAACTCTTAAATCAATCATGCTTGGGTTAGCATTATTAATAGTTAGTACCGTTACTAACGCTTCAGTTAAACCGGCAGCAGCTACCTTATCTAAAAACGATGTATTAAATATTTATGTAAACGCATTGGTTCATGGCAAAATAGACGGCCTTGAAAACATCCTTGACAAAAATGTTAAGCTAACCATGCATCGCGGCGAAAAAGAATTTAACCTTGACAAAAACCAAATTCTTGAATCATTTAAATCATCAGAAAACATTGAGCAGGGCTGCACTATTACTACTGCTACCCAGGACGAAAGCGACAGTGGTATGGTAGTGAAAATAACCATGCATTATGATGGCTATGACCGTACTAACCTGGTCACTATTGCATTAAATCATGCCGATTTCAAGATCACTAAGATCGACGCACAATCTTAATTTTAGTTTAGTTTGTTTATTGGTTAAGGGCTCTCGTTAAGCGGGGAGCCCTTTATTTTTTAAGATAACCTGTCTTCAAAAAACAAAAACGGCAAAAAGCTTTCAATACCGTTGGTTACCCAAACCGGGCCTTCGCCAACAAATAAGATAACCTTTACGGGTTGGTTTTGCTTTTTCTCGTACTCGGCCAATACTTGCAAACAAGAGCCGCATGAGGTTACCGGTTTTTTCAGTTCAAACTCATCGGTATGCGCGGTAACAGCCATGCTGACAATAGGATCATCGGGGTGGTTGGCACCCCAATAAAACAGCGCTACCCGTTCGGCACATAAGCCTGACGGATAAGCCACATTTTCCTGGTTGCTGCCTTGTATGATCCTGCCGCTTTTTAACAGCAGCGCAGCCCCAACTCTAAATTTTGAATAGGGCGAATGCGAATTTTCCATCGCCTTTACTGCTTCGGCACACAGATCCTGTGCGGTTATATCCAGTTCTTTTACAGAAGTATATTCCTGGAAAGCTATTTTTATTTCGTGGTTAGTCATTTAGCCTCACCCTGCCCTCTCCAAAGGAGAGGGTTCTTTTTAAAGTTATAAAAAAACAAATCCCCGCTCCTTTTTGAAGAGCGGGGAAACAAGATAAGGAATTTTTAAATAGTTTACAATCTTTCTTTGCTTATAATGGTCAGGGCAATCCTTTAATCCTACAATCTTAGTCTAACTCGCTATCGGCAACTCCTCAGCATCTTCAACAATAGTCGGGTTCACAGTTTCATCGTCTTTTTCGACCCTTAAATTGCCGATGATGTGCTGTTGTCTTGCCGGGGTATTTTTACCCATAAAGTATTCTAACAAGCCTTTAATATTGGCATCTTTAAGTATAACCGGGTCAAGGCGAATGTCTTTACCGATAAATAAACCAAACTCGTCCGGCGAGATCTCACCCAAACCTTTAAAACGAGTGATCTCTGGTTTTACGCCTAATTTGGCAATGGCGTTTTTGCGCTCTTCGTCGCTGTAGCAATAAATGGTTTCTTTTTTATTACGTACGCGGAACAGCGGGGTTTGCAATATAAATACGTGCCCGGCTTTTACCAGGTCCGGGAAAAACTGCAAAAAGAACGTCATTAGCAGTAAACGGATGTGCATACCATCCACATCGGCATCGGTAGCTATTACAATGTTGTTATAGCGCAGCGCGTCAAGCCCATCCTCAATATTCAGCGCGTGCTGCAGCAGATTAAACTCCTCATTTTCATAAACCACTTTTTTGGTAAGGCCAAAGCAGTTTAACGGTTTACCTTTTAAGCTGAATACCGCCTGCGTCATCACATCGCGCGATTTGGTGATCGATCCGCTGGCCGAGTCACCTTCCGTAATAAATAGTGTGGTGTCTTGCTTACGCTCATGGGTATCATCAAAATGCAGTTTGCAATCGCGCAGTTTACGGTTATGCAATGATGCTTTTTTTGCGCGCTCGTTAGCCAGTTTTTTAATGCCGGCAATATCTTTACGCTCGCGTTCCGACTGCATGATGCGTTTCAACAATGCATCGGCCGTAGCCGGATTTTTATGCAGGTAGTTATCCAGTTCTTTCTTTACAAAGTCGTTGATAAACCCACGGACCGACGGCCCTTCGGGGCCGATATTTTGCGAACCCAATTTGGTTTTTGTCTGCGACTCGAACACAGGTTCCTGAACTTTTATCGCGATAGCTGATACGATAGATGCACGAACATCCGACGCGTCAAATTCCTTTTTATAAAATTCGCGAATAGTTTTTACCACCGCTTCGCGGAAGGCCGCCTGGTGTGTCCCCCCTTGTGTCGTATTTTGTCCGTTTACAAACGAATAATACTCTTCGCCGTATTGCTGGCCGTGGGTCATCGCTATTTCTATATCTTCGCCTTTCAGGTGGATTATCGGGTAACGCAACGTTTCAACATCAGTACGCTTGGTCAATAGATCATAAAGGCCACGTTCCGAAAAATATTTTTGATTATTAAAGTTGATGGTAAGGCCTGAGTTAAGATAAACATAATTCCAGATCATGCTATCAACAAACTCAGGGATATAGCGGTAATGCCTGAAAATGCTGTCATCAGGAAAAAAGTTGATGGCGGTACCGTTACGTTGTGATGTTTCTTTTTCAGGTTCGTCCCTTATCAGTTCGCCTTTTTCAAACTCGGCTATTTTAGTACGGCCATCGCGATATGATTGCACGGTGAACGAGGTTGAAAGCGCGTTAACCGCCTTGGTACCCACCCCATTTAACCCTACCGATTTCTGGAACGCCTTACTGTCATATTTACCGCCGGTATTTATTTTTGATACACAATCTATCACCTTACCCAACGGGATACCCCGGCCATAATCGCGCACGGTTACTTTATGGTCGCTGATATTGATTTCGATGGTTTTGCCCGAGCCCATTACAAACTCGTCAATCGAGTTATCTACAATTTCTTTCAGTAATACATATATCCCATCATCATAAGCCGACCCATCGCCCAGTTTACCAATGTACATGCCGGGACGCAGGCGGATATGCTCTTTCCAGTCAAGCGACCGGATACTATCTTCACTATAATTTACTGGTTCTGCCATTTTTATACGTGTATTTTTTATTCGGGAGACAGGAAGCCTCTCTACGGCAAAAATAAAGTTTAACAGCTCAACTCCTAATTGAAATCTGCTAACTTATTAACATTGGGTTTGAAGATTGGCTATTGAAGATTGAAGATTAGGGCCTAAAATGGTCAAATATTGGCTATATATTTCGCCTGAATAATTAATTGTAACACTAATCTCCAATGACCAGTCTTTAATCTTTAACAACCAATCTTCAACACTAATCCCTAAACTTCAAACAACTACTGGCAGCGTTCATGTACTTAAAAAAATCAGGGCCTTTTTCGTTCGAGAAACAAATAGCAAGCACGATACCCACATTTGTCTTTTCAAGAACAGTTAACAGTGCATACTTATAATGTTTGGTTATTGGCGAATCGTCCAGATTCATTAAAAAGGTACTGCCATCATCGGCATTGTAGCGATTCAAAATATAATCGGGCAGTTTTCTTTTAAGGTAAGTATTGTCTGATGTAAATGCGGCTATCTGATCTTCTGCCAATCTTACGTATAATGAATCAGGGTTGGCTACATGTATATTCTTTTCTATAATAAGCTTTTCACTTTCTTTTTGTGTGCTGATCCGAAACCACACCTCGAAATCCGCGTCAGGAAGTTCCATGGCGTAATCAAATGGGAAACTTTCTGTAGCAGGTGCCTTAATTTCTTTAAATCCTTCAGGGAAAGTAAATGCCAGGTTTACCTGGGCTAACGCGTTAGTGAAACTTTTAAACTGGCTTGGGGCACCGGATGATGCATGATTATTTTGCGCCAACGCCGGGGTTACCAGCGCAAGCAATAAAATACAAAACAATAAGCAGTTAACCTTTTTTGTGATAGTGTTCATTTGCAGTTAAAACTCAAAAACGTTGTTTTTTAACTTTATATATATGCCGAACTAAAAATAAGGATAATTGTAATATTAATTAAAAAAAATAAACAGCAACGTTAAAATAAAAGCTAAACAGAAAAACCAATTTAACTCAACTGATATTCTATGATCCGTTTTTGAGGGTCAAAAGGTGCAAGTTCGCTTAAGCCCATTGCCTGTATGGCCGCGTCAATTAATTTCTGCTCGTTTATTACATAGGTAATTCCCTGCTGATGCAAAAAATACCGGCCCGCCTCTACCATCGCTTTTAAGGGGATCATTCCTATCAGCTCGCTGCCCGTAACAGTAACACCATGGTCTGCAGCTTTTGCAGTTACCTCGTCAAACACCTTATGTATGGGTGTTTCGCCAATGTTAGTTAAATTCATAGAGACCTGCGCTTTGCCATATTCTTCAATATACCAGCCAATAGCTTTTACATGTTTCAGTGATCCCGGGATGCGTTCCTTCCCGTTTTCGTTTATAACGATCTTGCCGGTCTCCCTCACTTCCTGCGCAATTTCATTGGCAATATGGGTTGATGAAGTATTTAGGTTGATATTATACGCCACCAAAAAATCGCGCGCGCCAATTACCGTAGCGCCACGTTTGGCATCCAGCTCGGCCGGGCCAAAATCAGGCTGCCACATGGGTAACTTTATCTTTTTGAAAAAGCCTTCATACTCGCCTGCCCGTATGGCTGCCAGGTTGCTGCGTTTTTTGTTGGGTTGTGCATGTTCATATAAATAAACGGGGATCTGTAATTCATTGCCTACACGTTTGGCCAGCTGTATGGCATATTGCGCGGTCTCATCCAGGCTGATGTTGCTGACGGGGATAAGCGGGCAAACATCGGTAGCGCCCATGCGCGGGTGCTCGCCTTTTTGGGTTTGCATATCTATCAGTTCGCCGGCCATTTTTATACCCAGGAAAGCTGCCTCAACAACGGCTTCAGGCTCGCCGGCAAAGGTTACAACCGTACGATTGGCACCCCGGCCAGGGTCGACATTAAGCAGCTTAACCCCTTCAACCGAGCCTATCGCGCCGGTAATACTATGGATGATGTCCTGATCAACGCCCTCGCTAAAATTTGGTACACACTCTATAATTGGTTTCATTGGGTGTGCAATTTAATTATTATTTACAAACTAATAAGGTGTAGCATGAAACAGGTGGCATAGGTACACCTATCTGTTTAACCCGTTAAGTAGTGTAATCATAACTTATAATGATTTATAAGTCAATAAATTAAAATTCGATTTTATTTTGAAATTTAAAACCTTTGTTTACATTTGCAGTGTACTATTAAACTAATACACTAATATGATCGAGATATCACGTTTAACTTTTGGGTATGGTAAGCATAAATTATTTGACAATTTAAACTTATCCTTGCAACCGGGCCATATCTATGGGTTACTGGGCATGAACGGTGCAGGTAAATCAACCTTGCTTAAAAATATAGCCGGGCTGGTTTTCCCGTGGTCAGGCACATGTACAGTAAACGGGGTAAACGCGGATAAACGCCTACCCTCTTTTTTGCAGGAACTATTTTTTGTTCCTGAAGAAGTGTACCTGCCATCAGTTAACGCTAAACAATTTGCAGAAAGCACCGGTCATTTTTATCCTAATTTTAATTTTGGGCAATTTATTAACATACTTACCGAGTTTGATGTACCTATTGATAGGCTGTTAACCAAACTATCATTCGGTCAGCAAAAAAAGGTGATCATCGCCTTTGGCCTGTCAACCAATACCTCTTTATTAATAATGGACGAGCCTACCAACGGGCTGGATATCCCATCAAAAGCGCAGTTCCGTAAAATCATTGCTTCGGCATTGACTGAGGATCGATGCATTGTCATTTCAACTCACCAGGTGCGTGATCTGGATAACTTGATAGATACAGTATTAGTACTGCACAACCGCCAAATAGTACTGGCCAGCAGCCTGGACGAAATTGCAGATAAAGTAAACTTTAGCTCGATATCAATAGATAGTACAGATCATATTTATGCCGAGGAGAACATGAACGGCCTATACGCCATTACAGAAAACACTAATGGCAGCTATACAAAAGTGGATATGGAGCTTTTGTTCAATGCCATCATCAGCAATAACACACAACTTATTGAAATTTTAAATAAACCCGGTCATGAATAATACATTTAGCTTAACCCGCTTTATCATGCTTTTTAAAAAGCACACTTTGGAGCATGCAAAAACTTACCTGCTATCAACCGGCGTATTGGCAGGTGTAACAGCTGCAGCCCTGGGGCTGTTTGCTTTCACTAATAGGGGCCGATTACCTACGGAGGCACAAGCCATTGGCTTTATTTACGTATTGACGCTTGGGGGCAGCATATTTACCAGCCTGGTTTTTGCTGATCTGGGCGATAAACGTAAAGCCAACCAAATGTTAACGCTACCGGCTTCACATCTGGAGAAATTCCTGGTGACATGGATCTACTCGTTCGTTATCTACCAGTTGCTGTGTATAGGGGTGTTTTACCTGGTAGATTGGATCATTATTGGCATTAGCCATCCACCTGCCAACGAACCTAATAAAATGATCAATATTTTTGATCTGGAGCAAAGAGCATATATAGCTTTTATAGTATATGCAATTTTTCATGGTTTTACATTATGGGGTGCTATATTTTTTGAGAAGCTTCATTTTATAAAAACAGCTTTTATTTTCTTTATATGTGTATTGGTATTTGCAGTAATTAATACCCCTATGTTACAGTTTATCATTAGGAAAAATGAATTAAGATCGGCTATATTCCAACAATTCAGCTTTACAGACAGTAAGCGCGACTGGGACGTCTGGGCCACTGACAATATGAACCATACAACATTATTAATTTTTGCAATAGTGGTAATTGTATTATGGTTAAGCGCATTTTTTAGATTAAAAGAGAAAGAGATATAGACCATGAATTTTAAAGATAAGGAAGCCATTTATCTTCAGATTGCTGATTATGTGAGCGAACACATAACCTTAAACAAGTGGCTGCCGGACGAAAAGGTACCATCGGTACGTGAGCTGGCAATCGAGTTGCAGGTAAACCCCAATACGGTAATGCGCACCTACGAATATTTACAGCAGCATGAAATTATATTTAATAAGCGTGGCCTGGGCCTGTTTGTAACGGCCAACGCTGTTGAAAATATAAAGACCATCCGCCGCGAACGTTTTATGCAGCAGGAACTGCCGGATTTTTTCAGGAGCCTTTATCTGCTTGACATTAGTTTTGAAGAGCTGCAAAAACGCTATGAAGATTTTAAGCTGAAAAATTACAAGAATTAAAGATATAACCATGAAAACAAGTAACAAATTATTACTATCAGCCACCGTTATCCTATTTGGTTACCTGGCAATATTTAATTTTCAATTACGTGCAGAATACATAAAAGGCGATTTTAGAAAACCATACTACGGCATGAAGTTTACTCCGTTAAATAGTTTTACAACTATTCAACACAATGCCGGTAACGTATTAGCCTTGCGCGTAGAAAAAGGTCCAAAATTTGGTGTATGGATGAGGGATAATTTAAAGGAAAAAGTGGCTCTGACTGAACGTAATAATACCTTGTTTGTAGATTATGTTGACAAACAACATTTTAACTATTACCAATCTGGCATAGTAGTGGTTTGCCCCGAGGTAAACACGGTTATTACTACGCCCCTTACAACGCACCAGGTAATGCCCTGGGAAAGGGCGGTAACCGGGATATCAGGTTTTAAACAAGACGCAATGAATATTGTAGCCGGTAAATCTACCCAGGTTGAATTAGATGACAACACCATAGGCAAACTAAACGCGGCTACAACTGCCAGTGAGGCTACTATAACCGTTGATACACACAACCTAATTCAAGCTGCCGATTTTAAAATAGCCGGTAAAAGTGATCTGAGGTTATTAAGTCAGATCACAACCGGCACCTATAACTATACAGATAGCGCTACTATTACATTAAACGGCAAATCATTTGCCAAAGTAAATCAGCATTGACCTATTACTTTTGCAGTTAATATTGGTTTCATACCCTTTTATCATCTTTACCCTATCACCATAATATGCCTCCATACCCGGGGGCATATTTATTTAAATATATCATTGTATCGCCTGTAACTAACAGATAAAGCCGGTGTCTTATAGGCGCGCTAATTGTTAATTAACGTTAAGAAATGTTAAAATATTTCTATTACTAAATTTTTAGTTATATTTTAGCCTAAACCAAAATCTACCTAATGAAAATCACATTTTTGTCAATTGCGCTGCTCGTGCTGTTCTCGTTAACCGGTTATGCGCAAAGCAATTATGCCGTTAAAGGGCTTGCTGTTGATACCGCCGAAAAGAAAACTTTATCCAACACATCTATCGTTATATTAAATGCTAAAGATTCGGTATTGCGCAAATTTACCCGCGCTGCCGGCGATGGATCATTTAGTATAACCGGATTGGAAACCGGTAAGTTTATCCTGCTGATGACTTATCCCGGCTATGCTGATTATACAGAAGATTTTACGTTAGATGAAAAGGCACAATTGCATGATCTTGGAAAGATCAGCCTCATTCTTAAATCGCGCCTGCTGCATGATGTAATTATTAAGGGCCATGCAACCGCTATTAAAATAAAAGGCGATACCACCGAGTTTAACGCCAAGGCTTACGTCATTCAGCCTAACGACAAAGTAGAAGACCTGATAAAACAGTTCCCCGGGATACAGGTAGATAAAGACGGAAAGATTACCGCACAGGGCCAAAAAGTTACTAAAGTTTTGCTGGACGGCGAAGAGTTTTTTGGCGACGACCCTACCCTGGTTACTAAAAATATTCGTGCCGATATGGTGGATAAAGTACAACTGTATGACAAGAAAAGCGACCAGGCTACATTTACCGGCATTGACGATGATAAAACTACCAAAACCTTAAACATTAAACTAAAAGACGGCAAAAAATCCGGATCATTTGGTAAAGCGGTAGCTGCAGCGGGTACCGATAAATATTACCAGGGGCAGCTGATGTACAATAAATTTCAAAATAAAGAGAAGATCTCTGTTTATGGCATAGGCTCAAACAATGGTACCACCGGCCTTAACTGGGACGACGCGCAAAAATATGGAGATGGCAATAATATGCAGATGACGGATGATGGCGGCATGTATTTTTCGTATGGCAACGATGATTTGGACTATAACGGCCGCGGATTGCCTAAAGCCATTACGGGCGGAGTACATTACGACAACAAATTGGACAGTGATAAGTACGCAGTTAACGGAAACTACAAGATCGGCCAATTAAGTATCGACGGAAATCAAAGCACCATTAGCCAGAATAACCTGCCCGACCGCGTAATTAACAGTAAAAGCAGCCAGGTAGACCATAGATCCACCCTTCGCCAAAAGTTGGATGCTAAAATTGACGTTAAACTGGATACCACCGCTAACCTGAAAATTACCGCTTCTGGCAGTTATAAAAACAACAAAAACAACAGCCTTAGTACAGATACCAGCCGGCGTGGGGATAATAGTTTGCTTAACCTGAACAGTACCAGCAATGTCAGCAATAATGACGACCATAGATTTGATGCGAGTGTTTTCTACACCAAAAAGCTGAAGAAAAAAGGACGTACTTTATCTGTGCTGGTAAGTGGTAATACTGATAATAACGAAGGCACAAGTTTTCTTAAATCAAACCTGCAATCTTTCCAGGATGACGGAACGCCAAACGCCGCGCAGCCAACAGATCAACATAAAACATCTGACAGCAAAAGCCAGGTTTTAAATACCAACATCACCTACACCGAACCTATTGTTAAGGGGCTTAGCCTGGTGTTTAACTATGGCTTTAATATCGATCAAGCCAGCTCAGACCAACGCGCCTACAGCCGTAGCGCCGGTGGCGGCGACTACAACGTACTGGTTGACTCTTTGAGTAATTTTTTTAAGCTCAATCAACACTCGCACCAGGTGGGTGCTATTTTGAACTATAACAAGGGCAAGACCATTATTAACATCGGCACCAAAGCCGCCGACGTATCGTTCGATCAAATCAACCTTTATACCGGTAATGAACTAAAGCGTCAATTCATCAACTGGTTTCCACAGGCCAGTTATGTATATAAGTTTTCGCAACAAAGTTCTTTTAGGGCAAACTACAATGGCAATACCCAACAGCCAAGCATTAGCCAGATACAACCGGTTAAAGACAATACCAATCCATTGTATGTTACACTGGGAAATCCAAACCTGACACCGTCATTTTATAATAACTTCAGGATGTCATACAATTCTTACAAAGTTATAGGCGGCGAAGATCTTTATATAAGCGGCAATTACGGTTTTACAACTAATCCTATTGTAAGCAATACCACTACCGATGCGATTGGTAAAACTACCAGTCAATATTTTAACTTAAGCAGTAAAATACAGCATAGTTATTACGGGTACTTTAATTATGGCCGAAAAATAGCTGGCTTAAATATCGGAATTAATGGCAACGTAAGCAGCAGGACCGCTTATAATATGGTAACAAACGCTGTTAATTCAATCAGCCAGCTAAACACCACAAAAAACAACGACTACCAGGGCGGGCTCAGCGTTAGCAAATACGTTGAAAACAAATATGATTTTTATATAACCGCGGGCCCCACCTACACCATTAATCAAAGCTCGTTGCAAACCATTTACAATAGCAACAGTGCGGGCTTTAATTCAAGGGGTTGGGCAGGCTTATACTTGCCTCATAACTGGCAGATAGGCTCGGACATTGATTATACGTATACCGCTAAAACAGCCGTGTTGCCACAGTTTAAACGTACTTTATGGAACGCATCTGTCAGCAAGGCTTTCTTTAAAGAGAAAAGTTTAAAAGTAATGGGCACAGTAAATGATATCCTTAACCAGAACCAGGGCTTTAACCGTTATGCCAATGGCGGTATTATTACCGAGCAACGATACACAACTATTAAAAGATATTTCCTGCTAACCTTATCGTACGATTTCTCAAAAATGAGCGCCGGAACATCAAAATAATTTACCTATGAAAAACTTTATAATAACCATTTATTGCTTTTTTTTGCTGACAGCTACTTGCCTGGCTCAGCAGACGCATTTCACCTCATCGGGTGTTGTTGAGTTTGAGAAAAAAGCGAATATGTATGCTTTGATCCGTAAAGAGATCAACAAAGACAACGAGGACTGGCTGGCCAAGCCTTTTGAGGAATATCAAAAATCAAACCCCCAGTTTAAAGTTTTAAAGAGCATGCTTAAATTCGGCGATAATAAAACCTTATTTGCGCCTGTGATAGATGAAGACGAAAAACGCAATGGATGGTTTGATTTGCAGATGGCTTCGCAATTTAACACCATCTACTCCGACTTTAATACCAGCATGAGTACGGCCCAAAAATTAGTCTTTGAGCAAACCTTTTTGTTGAAAGACACCATCAGAAAGATCAACTGGAAAATAACCGACGAGACCCGCGATATTGCCGGCTATCCATGCCGTCGCGCCAATGCCATTGTGATGGATTCTATTTATGTGGTAGCTTTTTATACAGACAAGATCCTTGTACCCGGTGGCCCCGAATCATTTACCGGCCTGCCGGGCATGATACTTGAAGTGGCCCTGCCACATGAAAACGTAGCCTGGGTTGCTACTAAGGTAACCGATACCACCGTCCCCGAAAATGAAATAGTGCCTCCCAAAAAAGGTAAGCCCGTAAACAAGCAATCATTTAAGGAAACACTAAATAAGGCTATAGGCGACTGGGGTACCTGGGGGCACTCATACCTTAAGGCATTTACTTTATGACGCCTTAGTTAAGCAGGTACTTGCAAAAGAATTGGCAGGTCATTTCCATATCCTTTGCATTAAATACATGCCCCAAATTGGGTTGTACCTCTATGTCTAACTTATCTAAAGCATTTTTAGCCTTGTAAGCCCCGGTTGCTGTCGCGAAACCTATCTGCGCACCGGGATATGGATTATTTTGGTCTTTGTCTTTGCTTAATATCAGCAGCGGACGTGGTGCAAACAAGCGGATCATTGACGGGCAATCAAATTCGCCGGTAATGCCGGGCAATATTTTATCCCAAACGGCTTTTACATTGCTCTGATTAATGGTCGAGTCGCCCAGATCATGCGCGGCTTTTTTATGCGCGTCGCCAATGGTTCCAACCCTGCCCTGCCATTTGTTATTATCTAAACTCCACTTAAAACTTTGTACCGCTATCCCCAGCACCGCCGCATGGATCCGTGTATCAACAGATGCGGCCATCCAGGTTTCTATCCCGCCCATGGATATGCCGCCCATCCCTATCCTATCCGCCTTAACATCCGGGCGGGTAATCAGGTAGTCAACCAGGCGCCACAGGTCATACGATGTATCATATAAAAACGGGTAAGTATGATGGGTTTTATCATTTGTTTTAAAGGCCCGGTAAGCAGCATCTGTGTATTCTTTGCTGCCATGCGCGCCGCTGGCAATACGCTGCCCGTGGTAACGCGCGTCAATAGCTACGCCCATAATGCCCTGTTTGGCCAGTTTAGTAAATAAAGCTTTAATATCGCCCTCGTCCTTACTGCCACCAGTGCCGTGCAGAAATATCACCACCGGGAATTTACTTTGCCCCTTTACAATAGGTTTGTAAATAAGGATGGGCATTTTTTCGGTTTCTTCGGTGTAGATAGACCCTTTATCTACTTCTATAGAATCCATGCGCACATTGGCAAACTCTGGCTTGAAATCAACCACCGGCCGGTTTAACAAAGTTTTAAAATCGCGCGCCACCTGCTCAACAGGTGGATATTGGGGCAATTGCGCAAATATTACGGATGCCTTTATGAAAAATATAAGACATAGCAGTCCTGTTTTATTTTTAAAGCTGATTCTGGGCATGGCTATTAATTGGCTGACAAACACTTGCGGCTTTACAGCAGCAAGTAAATATATCAGTTTATAAATAGCAGTGGCGTAACATTTTTATTATGAAACTATCAGTCCAAAATAGTTAAACTCATAGACCTCAATTGATCCGTTTACCCTTTATCAGCATTTTTATACCCCGGCGTTTTAGAGAGATCTTGACATGGGCCGATTCGTTTCTCTGAATATTTTGCGTGTACGCATTTATAATATCCTTATAAGATAATACCCCTATAACTTTATTTTCTTTGGATAATACCGGCAAAATCTCAGCTTCGGCTTTCGCCATCTTTTCTATCGCCTGGCGCAGGGTATCACTGCTTTTAACGGCAGTAATAGCATGGGCGCTTACAAGTTCTTTTAATGGTTTGTTGCCATCTGTAGCTGTGTTATAAATAGCTGACAGTTTTATACTACCCTTGTATTCGCTTTGGTCATTTACTACAATAAAATAGTTCTCGTTGCTTTTATTTGCATTTAGCCATTCACGAACTTCCTGTGTCGTAATATTCTCGTTAATAACGGTTTCATCCTCATTAATAACTTCCGATACCAGCATTTTCTGCAGCACATCCGGTTCAAACGAATCCGGCGTGGCAATTCCGCGGCGCGCGATTTTTTCTGTCATGATGGTATTTTCCATCAGGAAGAAAGAAACTATATAAGCGCCGGTGCACGCACCCAACAAAGGCAATAAAGCGTGTGACTGCATAGTAGCCTCTAACGCGAAAACAATACTGGTTAAATAGGCCCTTGATGCCCCGGCAAACATGGCCGACATACCTATCAGCGCAGCTAAAGGGATGTTGATACCCGACTCAGGAAAGAATTTTAAAACGATCATCCCGATAACAGAACCTGCCGCGCCACCCATGGTTAACAACGGAGCAAGCGTGCCGCCGGATGTGCCGCTGCCCAATGCAATGGCCCATGACAGGAATTTAAAGATACACAAGCTAAGCACCAGCGTTAACGGCCATGTACCCGATAAAATACCGGTTATATTATCATATCCAACCCCTAATGTATGCGGTGCAAAAAAACCAATGACACCTACAGCCAACCCGCCAATTGCCGGCCACCACATCCAATGGATGGGTAGTTCTTCAAACAGGTCTTCTACCCAGTAAACTATTTTGGTGATCCCTAATGATAAAAAACCGATCAAAATACCCATAAGGCTATAAATACCTAATGCCAGGTTTGAGGGTACGGCTATGTCAGGCATCTCGAATACAGGCCCCGATTCGAACAATAAATGATGCCCCGCAGCTCCCGTAATACAAGCAAGGGCGACAGGTAAAATGGAGCGGGGCGAAAACTCAAATAATAACAGTTCGATGGCCAAAAATATACCTGCTATGGGCGTACCAAATATGGCCGACATACCGGCTGTTGCGCCGGCCGCTAAAATGATCTTACGCTCGTTAGCCGTCACTTTAAATAATTGCCCTAATGTTGATCCTAACGCGCCGCCGGTTGCTATAATGGGCCCCTCGGCGCCAAACGGGCCGCCGGTACCAATAGCAATGGCAGATGATATGGGTTTTAATAAAGTGATGGATGGCTTGATATTACTTTCATTCACCAGGATCTGCTCCATAGCCTCGGGTATACCATGGCCGCGGATAGCTTTTGACCCGTACAATGCCATTAAACCTACTATGATACCGCCGATAGCCGGAACAGCAATAACCCATACACCCAAATGGTTATTTGCAGGGCTGTGAAAAGCAAGGCTAAATGAGCCAAAAAATGAAATGTTGGTAACCAGGTTGATCAGCGAAACCAAAACCTTAGCTATAAAACTTATGGCAACAGCTACCAACACCGCATAAGTAGATATGGTAAATAAGCGGCCTTTTAGAATAAAGGGCTTTTTGATATTGCCTTCGGCTGTTTCTAAATTGTTTAATAATGGCGAAATAGGGATGCCATTTGGAGAATCGGCGTTTTTCATAATAAAAAGAAATAGATCAGAGCAGGGGCGATTGCGGATGCGCTGGAATGTTTTTCAAATTTTCTGCAAAAGTATTGCTTGTATAATATAAATAACAATATTTTATTAAATATATTTCAATTTATATAATTTAAGTAATGTTTATTTATAAAGGGTTTTTTATTGCCGATATTTATGTGGCAATGCTGATCGGGGCAGCCCCTCAGCAGTATAAGAGTATTTGCAGTTTATTTAAAAACATGTACTTTTAACTACCCTATCACATGCCCGAATGAAACATCTTGCCTGCCGGTTATTTTTTATTTTACTGTTTTTTGCGAGCGCCGGTGCGTTGGCGCAAGAGGGGTATACAATTTCGGGTACAATTACAGACGAGAACAACCAGCTTGTAAAAGGGGCTACCGTATTTATCAGTGGTACCGAAAAAATGACCCAGGCTGATGATAAAGGGAAATTTAAATTTAACGCTATAAGCCCGGGTACCTACCAGGTATCAACAACCATAATGGGATATTACCCGGATACCCGGAACGTGATCGTTAAAACCGCGCCGGTTGTTCTTGATATCGTACTGAAAGTAAAATCGATATTATTAGAAAATGTAGTGATAGGAGCCGGTGGTAATTGGGCAGGATTATATAAAATTTTTAAAAGCCAGTTTTTAGGCACCTCAAAAAATGCCGAGGGTTGCGAGATATTAAATCCGAAGGTATTAAGTTTCAACTTTAACCAAAAAACAGGCCTCTTAACAGCCGAGGCTGATAAATTTATGATCATTGAAAATAAAAGCCTGGGTTATAAAATACATTACCTGCTTAAAGACTTTCAATTTAACATTGCAGGTAACACGGCTATTTATGATGGTGATACCAATTTTGAACAACTGCAGGGCAGCGCGGGAATGAAAAAGGTCTGGGACAGAAACCGGCTGGAAACCTACAAAGGCTCGTTTATGCATTTTTTACGCTCGGTTTATCGCAATACGACGTTAAAAGAAGGGTTTATAACTAACCGCATTTATAAAGCTTATTTAAAGCCGGATAACGACCTGCCTATGATAACGTTGGATGCACGGCCATTGAAGTTTGATTCGGTCATGATTGTCATTGACACCTCGTTTATCAGGCTAAATTGTAACCTCATCTATGTTACTTATGACCCAAAAAAGGCCGCTGCATTAAAGCCCGGCAATACCCTGACACCTGTAAAAAAGGATGTGGAAATGGATGATGTTAAAAGCTCCGTAATAAAATTGACTTCCGCAGAAGCGACCATTGATAACAGGGGTAACTATACGGACTACCGAGCTTTCTTTATTCGTGGCAACCTGGCCGCGAAACGCATAGGCGATCAATTACCTTTTGAATATCAGCCAAACTAAGATTAATAGGATTAAAAGATTATAGGATTTCATGCAATACGAAGACTTGACTCATAAAATTATTGGCTGCGCGATGAAAGTTCACGCTACACTTGGATGTGGTTTCCCGGAAGTGATTTATCAAAGAGCTTTGGCAATTGAAATGGAAAAACAGTATCTGAATTTTGGCAGGGAAACAGAAATGGATATTTATTATGGCAAGTTAAGATTGGAACAAGAAGAGTTGATTTCTTTGTACAAAACCTAATTATGGTAGAGTTAAAAGCTTTATCAAAATTAGATGCCTGCATCTTGCACAAGCCATGAACTATTTAGAAGCCTATAATTTACCTGTTGGATTACTAATAAACTTTGGCAGCAAAAGCCTGGAATTTAAAAGAGTGTTTAACACTAAACACCCTGATAACGCCAATTTAAAAGATCATAATCAAAAAGACAGGCATTCCTAAAATCCTTCTATCCTATAAATCTTAGTCAAGTAAATTTTGGCAACAAAAGTCTCGAATTTAAAAGAGTGTCTAACACTAAACACCCGGATAACGCCAATTAAAAAGAGCATAACCAAAAGACAAGCAATCCTAAAATCTTAAAAATCCTACAGATCTTAGTCAAATTTTACCCTGCCATGTTGCGGCATTTTAAAACTTAAAAGATACTTTTGAGTTAACAATGCAATTGGCGATAAACGAAATTACTATGCTGTCAGAACCAACCTATATACCCGCGCGTATGGTTGCCTGTACCATTGAGGCGCATTTTGCCAAACATTTGGCAGCAGCACGCGCCCAGGGTGCAACCAACCTTGCCGACGAACCGCAGGCGCCTATTATTGAGGCGGTTATTGATGTAGCGTTTTGGGCAAGCTTACGTAAGGAAGAAGGGCATTCGCCAAAGATATCCATCGCGATATTGCCACCCCAACAGGCCAGCCAGCCCCTGGTATTTGGCAACCGTTTACGGTTAACCCCGCATAACCTTACCAAACTGGCCCCCGCTGTTGAGAGCCCCGGCATACACCTGGGTGTTTGGTATGAAAATGACGAGCTTTATGTTTGGGGCACTACACTCACCATCCCGGGCATCTGCTTTGTACTGGAGGTTATTGAACCGGGCCTGCTGGTTATAAAACATAGCCGTACAGACGGCTTCGGCAAATTTGTAAACATAGCCGTACTAAAGGGCGATGAAATAAAAGTTATTGATGAGCAAAATACCGGCGATTTCCCGGCATTGATGGATTCGCGGTTGTACATGCCTGCACCGTTTACAGACAACTCTGTAAATATTATGGTCGAGCTGGCTGCGTCTATGCGCAATCACGGGCGTGGTGGTTTGGTACTGATCGTCCCTGAAAATACTACTGCCTGGCAAGACTCCATCATCCACCCTATTAATTACCCGGTGGTACCCACCTTTAAGGGTATTACCAAATTAATAAAGCAGAAAAAGTGCGACCATACAAAAATTGACTGGCAGGAAGCCTTATTACGCGCGATAGATATTGTGGGCGGGTTTACCGCGGTAGATGGCGCTACTATTATTGACCGCAATTACGAGCTGCTGGCATTTGGCGCCAAGATAGCCCGCTCAGGCATAAGCTCCCCGGTCGACCAGATCCTTACCACCGAACCTGTGATAGACGGCACCCCTACCCTGATGCATCCCGGCCAAAACGGCGGAACAAGGCATTTAGCCGCGGCGCAGTTTGTCTATGATCAGCGCGACGCGATAGCCCTGGTAGCATCACAGGATGGCAGGTTCACCATTTTCGCATGGTCGCCTAAGTTAGAGATGGTGCATGCGCACAGGATAGATATTTTGTTATTATAAAAAATATCGAATAATGAATTTTGAATATCGAACGCTGAAATTTTCTTCGTTATTCGATATTCAAAATTCGATATTTCCTATTTTTCCAAATAATTTCTTAAGCCGGTACCCGTAATATAGGTCCATCCTTTGGCAAAGCTTTCTCTTGCGAAAGAAGGGTTATCTGTAGGGAAGGTTTCAAGCCCGGTATGGGTTAGTTTTAACCTTGTTTTATCGCCCTCCTCAAAAAGCTCGATACTTACCAGCGAATCGCCGGGATACTCAACATACCGCCATGTGTACGACAGCTTTTTAAACGGGATCACTTCCTGCACAATACATTCATGCCAAAAAGTTACGCCTTTATCGCTGCCGCTAAACCTGAAGGTAAAACCAACCTCGGCTTTAAAGTCGTCCAGATCGAAATACCATTCCTTCATTTTATCGTTATCGGTTAACGCTTCCCACACCTTGTTTACAGGCGAGTTATAAGTTTGCTCAATTACAAATGGTTGTGTACTCATGATAGTTACTATTTATTGGTGATCATTTATTGGGTGATTGTTGTTTCTCTTTGTCGAGGAATGCGCCCAGGGCGTCCAGTTTCTCCGTCCAGAATTCCTGGTATTTGGCGGTCCAGTCGGCCACTTGTTTTAGTTTGCCAAAATCAGCATGGCAATACCTTTCGCGGCCCTGTTGGGTTATGGTTACCAGGCCACACTCGGTCAGGATCTTCATGTGTTTTGATATGGCGGGGCGACTGATACTAAACTGATCGGCCACGTTATTTAAATTTAACGACTGTTGGGCCAGCATACCTATGATCGCTCTGCGGGTCGGGTCGGCAATAGCCTGGAATACATCTCTTCTCATAAATTTATAGATCGGCACAAATAAGTAACCGATTGGTTACAAATATATCAGTAACCAATCGGTTACGCAAATTTATTTTGAAAAAGAATATTACCTCTCCTTTTGGAGGCTGCCAACTGGATCAGGGCGTTGCCTGCGGCCCGGGCCATCCGCTTATACGGCTACAGGCCTTAGGCTCGGGGCCGGTACCCGCTGCTGTCCCTAACGCATTGTCTGAACTGGGATTTTTCACGTATTGTTTGTTTTTAAAGGTGTTCAAGAAGGCTTCGCCGTTTATAGGATTAGAGGATTCTCTTGATTTGAATTGAGCGGCGGCCTTTGTTGTGTGTTGTCACCAACAAATGTGCAATGGGTGTGTATAAAGGCACAAACAGTATTTGTGTTCTTTCCTAGCCTGACATATTTGCGCAGCCCATGGTAGAAACATAATCAAATCGACTTTAACCCTAACAGGATTGCTGAGTTATTAAAGATTAATGTAAAAGAATTTTCATAAATTGAGCTACTAACCTAAGTTGCTTTTTCATGGATGAAGATTTACAAATCAAAAAACTTGACGCCCTATTTTTCTTATTTAGAGAGGACGAGGTAGGAATACCCCAAATGTACATCAAAGAAATGATGCGAAATAAAGGGTATGTAGTGTCTGATCTTGATATAAAAAGATATATCCAACAACTTACAGATGACAAATATATCATGTCGACAGATAGCGAAGACGGCATAATGTACATCATCAGAATAGAAGGACTTTTGTTTGATGGATATGAGCAAAAAATAATTAATCGCATTTCTGAAAACGAAAGGATAAATAAATTAGAAACCGACCAAAGAGCAAATCAAAGAAATATGGAGCGGCTAACTTTTTGGATTGCGGTGGGCGCAATCGTCGCTTCGGGGTATTACCTTTATTATTTAATAATACCGATTTATGACCACTTTTTCTTAAAAAAATAGTTGTCAAATATTGCCGCAAGCTTTTAGGCTTGTGGCTTATAAACTAAGTATAACATATCACAAACCGGGTGGCTTGCGATAGCACGTATAATACTAATGTAATCTGAATTTTATTCATATACTATGTCACGTAAATTGATACTAACTCCCTACCATCACGGCTCGGTAGATGCGACGAATGACTTTGTAAATAATATTCTTTTCCCAAATCACAATACTCAAGTTGATGTTATGCATATCGTATTGGCATCAGTTGCTATGGCCGGCGTAGATTCAATACATTCTATGATGGAAATCAAAAATTCCAACACTACACTGATAAGTAATGTTATTTCAAATAAATCAGCTGAAAAATGGAATATGTGTTCTGTTAAAGTACGTAAAGTGTTAGAAAACTACAAAACACCACATTTAAGTAAAAAGCATACGGAACATATTGATCGCTTGTCTTATTTGATTGTGGATTTATTATTTGCTGTAGAGATAAATTCAGGATTGTTGATAAATTCAAATTTAAAAAATTCTTTTAGTAATGACCTATTGCCTTTGGAATTAGAAATGCCCATGAAAGTATTGTATGAATCGATACAAACAAAAAATGTATTATTGCCAATGGTGAAGTTGGATATCAATAAGAAAGACGTTTTAAAACTATTTGATGTATTTAAAAGCAAAGATTTTGGAAATTTCAAAGATGCCCATTTAGAGATAGATCATAACTCCACTTTAACAAATAAAACAATAAAGTCTATAGAAAAAGCTAGCAAGGATTTGTATAAAAAAAATACGACTTTGTTTAGTTTAAAAGAAAATGTTATTAAAGCGCTCCCCATTTCGACTAAAATTATTGATCTATTTTTTGGAAAACTTCCAGGAATTTTAGCAGATTATGCTAGTAATCTTTTAGTCGATAATTTACAAAAAAACAAGACCATTGCTCTATATAACTATGACTCTATCATCGATCAAATAGTAAAAAAAAATTTAGATTTATATTTGGAAAAAAAAATGATCGATTTTAAAAACAATGTAAGAACTTAACATTTAGTACTTCTACTATCCATAGAAAGCCCTCTTGTTGTCGCGAGCATGAGCGCAGGCCACTGCCAAGCGTACTCTTGACTTTTCCAAATTGCTTAGCTTACGTCGAGATTGCCACACTCGTTCCTCATTCGCAATGAACTGTGTTAGGTTGGATTGCTTTCCGCCACCCGTCAGCAGAAAAGCTTCGGGTGAAAGCCGGGAAAATTGATGGCCTTGTGCGGTTGCAGGGGCATAGCGTCTTTTTGCAGAAGGGCAGACCTTGCGGGAGCGAAGCGTAGGGCAAAATTATGCAGCCCGTGGTTTTCCCGGCTTTGCAGGGCAATTGCCCGTGCGCAAAGAAGCCTCTCTGCTGACTTGATGTTTGGTTACTTTGCATCTAAGGTAAAGTAACAGCCTTAGCGGCAACTGAGCGTCACCAAGCGATAGAAACCGTTGCTTAACTTATGTAGAGATTGCTTCGTTCCTCGCAATGACGGGTTGGTGAAAAGTTGCCGAATAAGAGCACAAAGCCGTCAGCAGAAAAGCTTCGGGTGAAAGCAGGTAAAACAAGCGGGGCTATGCGGCGGCAAGGGCATTGGTAATTTTGCCTGAAGCGGCAGCCCCGAGCACAACTGGCGGCAAAAGGACCGGGCCCTTCAGGTTTTACCTGTTTTGCAGGGCAAAGGCCATGTGCGAAAAGAAGCCTCTCTGCTGACTTGCGTTTTTGGTCCTTTTGTGGCGAAGACAAAAGGACTAGGCCATAGCGGCCATGAGCGCTACCAAGCGATAAGCCGTTCGCTTAGCCGTAGAGATTGCTTCGTTTTGGTTGCAATCTAAATTGGATCTGCTAAAATATCCGGTGAAATTATTGGTGGCACTATTTTGTCAGAAATCAGGCGTTAAAAAACAGTTTAAAATCCAGAAAAACTGTACCAAACTGTTCCAAGAAGTCATAAACATAAAGTTAATTAGCTTACTAACATCAACTTGCAAAAACAGCTATACCAAACTGTATCACCGGGACACACTCAATTTGGTACACGCATTAAGCCAAAGGCAAACCCTAAAACTGCGTAAAACGATTGATTTTAACATGCACCTTACCCAAAAATGTGATCCGATCTTAAAGAAATCTTACCCCGACTAATTGACAAAGCTATAGCTTTTACCCGCTTCCGTTTTAAAACTGTATTTGTACCCGTTGCCGGCAGTAGTGGTTGCCTTAACCCCGGCTTGGGTAGGCTTTAAGGCGCTTAAAGTTCTGAGCCTGCACTCACCCCCTGCCCCGGATCTGATGGTCAGCTTGGCAAGCTTGCCGGCTTTCCATTGCATGTCGGTGATCTCAAAATCACCACGCGCCATTAATCCCTGTACACTACCTGATGCCCAGGCCTTTGGCAGGGCAGGCAATAGCTGGATCTCGTCGGTTTGGCTTTGTAAAAGCATTTCGGCAACGCCGGCGGTATAGCCAAAGTTACCGTCTATCTGGAACGGCGGGTGAGCGCATAACAGGTTGGCGTAGATGCCGCCGCCGTTGTTATAATCGATGCCGTTGCCGCCAACCGGTGTTATAAAGTTACTGATAATGGTATGCGCGTGGTCGCCGTCCTGCAGCCGGGCCCAGAAGTTGATCTTCCACGCCATTGACCAGCCGGTCGATACATCGCCGCGTGCCAGCAAGCTTACCTTTGCCGCATTGGCCAGCTCAGGTGTCGTTATGGTACTGATCTGCCTGCCGGGATGTAAGCCAAACAGGTGCGAGGCGTGGCGGTGGTTGTCCTTAGGGTCGTCGCGGTCGGTTTCCCATTCCTGCAGCTGCCCCCATTTGCCGATCTTTGGTTTAAGCAAATGGTCTTTCAGGTCGGCAATATGGTCGCGGTAAGCCTTGTCAATCCCCAATAGATCCGCAGACTCAATGTAATTGGTAAACAGGTCACAAACGATCATCTGGTCGTAGGTCACGCCATCCTCTGTAGGCCCATGCTCCGGCGACCACCCCATTGGTGATACCAACGTGCCGTCGGGCCTATGCTTTAAATGGTCGTCCCAAAACTCTGAGACCTCTTTGATGATGGGGTAAGCAAAGTCTTTCAGGTATTTGGTATCTTTGGTAAAAGCATAATGTTCCCAAAGCGCCTGCGCGTACCACGCACTTCCGGGGGTATTCCATAGGTAGCTTTCGCCGCCCATCGGGTTGCTTTCTGTCCTTAATGTCCAACCGCGCACGCCCGGGTACTCCTTTTGGGTATTGATCTTCCTGATCTCCCTGATCGCGTTAATATGATCTAAGTACGGGTAAGCGCATTCCGAAAGATTGGTAGACTCTACCGGCCAGTAGTTCATCTGGATATTGATGTTGGTATGGTAATCACATCCCCATGGCGGGTTATTGCTTTCGTTCCATAGGCCTTGCAGGTTAGCCGGCAAACCACCCTTTCTTGATGAGCTGATCATCAAATACCTGCCATATTGAAAGATCAAAGCCTCTAACTGCGGATCAAAAACCTTTTTATAGTTAACCAATCTTTGGTTTGTAGGCAAAGCCATTGCTGCCGCTGATGTTGTACCCAAGTTTAAGCTGACACGGCCAAACAGGTTTTGGTAATCAGCAATATGATCTTTTAACAAAGCATCATACGGCTTACTCGAAGCGGCGTTTAAAACCTTGTCTATTTTGGTATCCGGTGCTTCGCCGCGCCAATTTGTAGCACGGTCGTTATTAAAATCTGTAGCTGCTGTAAATAATATGGTAATGACATCCGCATCTGTTATTTTTATTTGTTGTCCGCCTTTAGGGTCGGCCTCGGTACTGCTATTGCCATTTTCAAGCTTTACCAAAGCGGTAGCCTGGTAAGCCATGCCGTTGCCTAATTTCCCTGCAAACTGTACACGGTTACCTATAACCGATGGTTGTGTACCATGCTCGTCGGTTAAATGCAGCACGCCCGATAATGCGCCTTTTTTACTCGCCGTAAACCGGAGCACCATTACTTTATCGGGGAAACTGCAAAAGTATTCGCGTTTATATTTTACACCATCTTTAGTATAGCTGATCTCGCTAACAGATCTTGAAAGATCCAGTTCACGGCGGTAATCTGCGGGAACGTCTTTGGTATCAGCTCCGCTAAAGTCAATGAACAAGTTGCCAAAAGCCTGGTAAGCGCCACGATCGTGTTCGTCGCCTGTCCACAATGTATTGTCATTAAACTGGATATGCTCCTGGCTGATTCCGCCAAAAACCATCCCCCCTATGCGGCCGTTGCCTATGGGATAAGCATCGGTCATCCATTCTTTGGCAGGGCGGTTATCCCACATTTTTTGCGCGGTTGCCTGTTCTGCTTGCATTAAACAAAACAGCAGCAGCGACATACCTATGGCGAAAAATTTATTTTTGAATAGCGTCATGTTTATAAGTTGATATAAAGGTTCTTCAAAGCTAACCGAATGGGGTTTTGGTTTAATCAACTTTTCGGGCATTTCATTACTTTATTTTGCCTTGGGCCGCGTCAGGGTTGGCTTTAAGATAGATCCTGTACAACTCAAAGAAATCGGGCGCGCTTAACAGCTCAATTTTAGGGTCAAGTTTTTTAAGCTCGGCCACTACCTGCACATACCACGAGGGGCTTTTAAGGATATTCCTGAACCAATGGAATGGGATCTTCCTGCTTTGGATCCGGCTGTAAATTATTTTAGCTGCCTCAACCGGGTCCTCGTTCACGTCAGCGTCCGACCGTATTACCGGCATATCGCCATGCAATAAAGTTAGCGGTACTTTCTGCGGTACGATACCATTTGGGCTAAAAGCGGCGTAAGCATCCAGCCCGTGTTGGTTGAGCGGCGGCGCCTGCCCGTCAATAATAAAACCGGTTATGGTAAGGCCCCATTGTTTGTAATAGGGTTTATTATGCGCTACCCAGGCATCCAGCCCATCAGGCAATCCCGATAGCGGCCTTGGCGCCTGTAACATCCCCGGCATTAAATAGCCGGCGCCATTATCCGCGGCGGCAAAATAATCATTTGGGCTGGCCGTTTCACGGCGATAGTCCAGCGCCATGGGCACCCGCTCGGCCAGTACCGGGCTGATGCACCACATCATGGGTACTTTACCACGATCAGGGCTATCCCACAGCGTAGGCGTAGTTTGCGATACCCATGACGACGCGTCGTAATCGCCTACATAAAAGATCAAAAAGTTGCGGCCCTTGTAGTCTATTTTGCCATCGCTGGTTAGGTAACCTTTCTTTTGTAGTTCGGCAGGTGTTACCCAGTTTTGTTTATACGCTGCCTTTAACGGATAATGCTGCCAGAACGATGCGTTTGCCAGAGCGCCATAACCAATAGCGTCTGCATCTTTAAACGCGTTGTAGGCGCTGATAATGCGCGAGTATTCCCACTCTGTCGCTACATCCTCATGCCTGCCTTTGGCGTGCTGGGTATATTTAAACGCCCACGGCGGGAAGCCGCCCAGGTAAGCATAATCTTTTCCCTTGTTTTGGTTGTAAGCCGTAAGCAGGATCTCTTTAAGTGTAGCGACATCGGTGCCCGGTTTTTGCGCTGGGTCGTCGGTAGCTGCTTCATCGGCCCAGGGGCTCAGGTCGAAAAAGAAACCTTTGCGGCTGATGAAAAAATCATGGTTTGACAATGTGTGATGATTGGCATTTGCCAGGAAGGGGTTCTTTAACCATTGCTGATCGATATAATAAGCGCCGTATTTAGTGTTGACCTTACCGCGCTTCATATATTTCTCTAAAAACCATAAGTACGCATCATTTTTGGCCGAGCCGCTTGACGCGCGGCTGGTACCGGGAATAATCCCCTTGCCGGTAAACAGGGACGAACCATCCGCATTTACCAAACTTACGTGAACCGGTATTTTTGGACCACTTGTTATTATTTGCGAGTAAAGGCTATTAGGATCGGTATCATAACGGACCACGATCAGGTCGTCCACACCGGCTACAGACGAAGCTACATTACTGGTGGCGGGCACATTCGGATCATACACCACCGCGCCCTTGATCTTATTTTTGTATGCAGTTATTACGTCGACTACGTTTTTGTAAACTATGGTGTCGCGCTTGCTTAGCCATTTGCCGGGCGCGCGGTATTTGTTCCACCAGTAACGGTCGATATCGGCATTGCCATTTTTTACCAGGAAGATATAAAGCTGCGGCACGGTACGGTTAACAATACCTTGCAACGAAGCCATAGTATGGGTATAATCCCACGCGTTGTTGATAGCTAATTGATCGCCTTGTTTAAATTGCAGGGTAAAGCCAAGATCTATCATGCCAATGGGCGGCAGCTTTTTACCTTGCTGAGAAAAAGCATGATTTATACCTAACAGGCCTATAACAAGGCATATAGTGAGGACGCGTTTTTTCATGGATAGCTTATAATGGAACGCCAAATGTAGCATTTACAGGCTAAAATATTTAATACGGCATTTATTATGAATTGATTAATAAAATTTGTTTTTTTGGCTACGATATAAGCTATCACCTAACCAACGGTAGTTATTACCAATTAAAGCTATTGAACATTATTTTATTCAAGTATCTATTGTCCCATAAGCATTGCAGCTTCTTGCAATAACTTTCCATTAACCAAATAAACAAATGAGCCAAAAAGCAGCTTTTACCGAGAAGAAATTCGTTGTTACCTTTATTTTTGTTACCTCGCTTTTCCTGATGTGGGGCGTACTGCACTCTATGAGTGATGTATTAAACAAGCACTTTCAAAACGTGTTGAACCTTTCAATAGCAGACTCTGGATTGATCCAGTTCTCTGTGTTTGGTGCTTATTTTATCATGAGTATACCGGCAGGCCTGTTTATGAAGAAATATGGTTACAAAGCCGGTGTAATTTTAGGGCTGATATTATTTGCAGGCGGCTTGTTTTTATTTGTACCGGCAGCAAACGCCGCTTCGTTTCCTTTTTTCAGGATAGCGTTGTTTATTGTGGGATGCGGTATGGCCACGCTCGAAACCGTTGCACACCCTTTTGCAGCTGCATTAGGCGACCAACGTAAAAGCGACTTGCGTGTAAACTTTGCGCAAACATTTAACGCGGTTGGTACCATCATTGGCCCAACCATTGGCGCGTTTTTCTTGTTAAGTGGCGATACGGTAAAATCAACCGATCTTACATCTGTAAAAACGTTATATGTAGCTATTGGCATTGTTGTATTGTTACTGGCTGTGGTGTTTGCATTTTTAAAGATCCCGGCATTGGTTGATCCGCATGCGGCTGCCGAGTCAAATGATCCGGAAGCATTAAATGTTGATGTTGCCCCGCAAAAAGGTCTATTTCAACACAGTCATTTTGTTTGGGCTTGCGTTGCGCAGTTTTTTAACGTGGCGGCACAAGCAGGTACCTGGGCTTACTTTATTAACTACGGTGTAAACATTATGCATTTTAGCGATGAAAAAGCCGGATACTTTATGAGCCTGTTTATGGGCATGATGTTACTGGGCCGTATTGTAGGCACCTCATTAATGACGATTATAGCCCCTAACAAGCTGTTAACAATTTTTGCAGGCGGTAATATATTGATGTGCATTATTGTTGCGCAACACCTGGGCTGGCCGTCATACATTGCTTTGCTTATGATCAACTTCTTCTTCAGTATCATGTTCCCTACCATCTTTAGTTTGGGATTAAAAAACCTGGGCAGCCACACGCAACAAGCATCATCGTTCATCGCCATGGGTGTTGTGGGCGGCGCGTTATTCCCTTTCATTATGGGCCAGGTTGCTAACCATAACGTAGCACAGGCTTATTATTTGCCAATCATTTGCTACGCGGTGATCTTTATGTTTGGCTTTAAATTTTATAAAGTTAAAATGGCTAAAGCGTAGCCGTTTTAGATATTTCATAACAAAAAACCCGGACTAATTTGGCCCGGTTTTTTTGTTTTTGCCAGTGTTGATGTTGTCACCAACAACGACCGAAAAGTAAGCTTTTTAGGACTTGTCATATTTTTGGTGGCGCAAAATTGTCACCGATCTTGGCTCATTTTGGCTCACCTATTTTCATCAAACAACTGATCATCATTTATTTAATTAAAAAAACTGGCTCACCTGGCTCATCTGGCACACACTCGCGTGAGCCAACATGGCCCATGCATCCGTGAAAGCTTCTTACTTCACAGGCGTTGGCCCCATGTTCATTTCCAGTTTACCACCTGCAACCAGATCTTTAAAGCTGATAAAATTGCCGCTTAAAGTTTTGCCGTTTAATTTGGCCGATTGGATATAAATATTCTTCGCCGAGTTGTTATACGCGTTGACGGTAAAGGATTTGCCCTTATAATAATTTGAGTTCAGGTTGATCCTGATTTGACTAAACAAGGGGCTGGTCAGATCGATCCGCAGATCGGGCGACGTGCCGCCGTTCATTTCAAAAAGTCCCATCGAGCTTAGCACAAACCACGCTCCCATCTGGCCCTCATCTTCATCACCGTTCCAGCCCACGTAAGGCGAGTCATCATAAAATACATCCAGTATTTTGCGGGTATAATATTGCGTCAGATAAGGTTTATCGGTATAATTAAAAAGATAGGCCGCCTGCATATTTACCTCGTTACCCTGGTTAATATAATACTCGGCAGATTGCCCCATCGTCCTGTCCAGCGCGTGGGCGGCAAACTGGTGCGGTTCTGATTTTTTAAATCCTATCTCCAACCGTTTAAGAAAAACATCCTTATCAATATACTTTACCAGGCCGGGCACATCATGCGGTACATAAAGCGAATATTGCCACGAGTTACCCTCCACAAAATGGTCGACCGAGAAAAGGTCGAAATTGCTGATGAACTGGCCGTTATCTTTTTTAGGCACCACGTATTTGCGTACTGGGTCAAACACATTTTTCCAATTGGCAGATCGCTTTAAAAAGAATTGGTAATCATCCTGTTTTCCTAAGTACTTTGCCATCTGCGCTACGCACCAGTCGTCATAAGCATAATCAAGCGTTTTAGAAGTCGCGCCTTTTTCGGTAGATACATACCCATATTTGGCGTAAGCCGAGATCTGCGGGTTTCCGGGATACCCGCCGCAGGTTGGTTGCGGCTCGACCTCCACATTTTTCTTCATCGCCTTGTAAGCAGTCTCGGCATCTTTCTTTATGATGCCTTTTAGATAGGCACTGGTCATTAAGGCCATTTCATGCGAACCTTCCATGATGCCCGAATATTCAATACCTGTTGGGCCTTTTGACAGCCAATCTGTTTTTTCGTACATTTCAAGCTGGGTACCTATCAGTTTTTCAACAGTTTGCGGGGACGCCAGTGTCCAAAGCAAATTCAGGTTCCAAAACGAGTTCCAGTAAGCATCGCCACCTATCATCGCTTTCCTGTACGATGGCAGTTGTTGCACGTTTTCGCAGGCATCGGTGTATTTGCCGTTCACATCGCTCATGATCATCTTACTGGTAAAACAACGGTACAGGTTGGTATAAAACTTTTTCTTTTCAGTTTCAGAATTACCCTCAACGGTAATGGTATTTAAGATTCTGCTCCAGGTTGCGCGGTTGGCTTTAACCAGCTTATCAAAATCCCAGTTATAGTCCTTTAGTTCGGTATCCAGGTTAATGCGGGCCTGGTCTATGCTAACAAATGAGATGCCCGTCCTGATGACCACTTGTTGGGGTTTTGATGTTGGGTAAGTTACATACGCGCCTACGTCTTTACTTCCTTTTACTTCTTTATCACTATTTGTTTCCTGCTGATTTACATAGCCGTGAAACTGCGCGAAGGGTTTGCTAAACTGCATCACAAAATACAGCGTATAATCATTAAATCCTGCTGTTGATGATTTGGCATAACCCTGGATCTCTGTACTGGTATTTTTCGTGATCACGGCGTCCTTAAGTTCCAGGCCATACTCCGACGGCATGCTTAGCTGTACCATTATCCGGTTTGAGCTATCGGCCGGGAAGCTATAGCGTTGTACGCCGATACGTTCGGTCGCGGTTAATTCAGCTTTAACGTGCGGGTCGAGCAGGTAAACCGAATAATATCCCGGCGAGGCGTGTTCCTGGTCATGCCTGAACCTTGAATGGAAACCGGCATTGGCGCCTTTAAATGGTTCGTCCGGCGATCCGGGTTTCAGGGCAAGGTCGCCGTTGGCAGGCATGGTCAGCAAACCGGCCATTGTCCAGCCATGGATATGTGTAAAGCCATGGATACTACCTACCGAATATTCATAACCACCCTGCCAAACGTTACCCTGGTTGTCAGGGCTTAGTTTTACCATCCCGTTAGGCATGGTAGCGCCGGGGAACAGCATCCAGCGGCTGTTTGATGTTCCGATAAAAGGGTCTACATAATCTATCGGCGCTTTCTTCTGCGCGAAGACAGGTGTGCAGGTATAGATAAACAAGCAAAGTAGCAGGGTACGTTTTAACAAGCTCATAGTATGGTTTGATTCTTTAAAGATAGGTTAATGTGCAGCAACTATCAAAAGCGGGAATGCCATAGTAAGGCAAAGGTTTTAAAATATCAAAAAGTACAAAAAATACGGCGTTTATAATTATACATTCCTGCAGGTAAGAATGTACTTTCGTTATCAAGACCAGTTATAAAACCGCCTTAACTATTTTATATATGAATTACCCGATATGTGAGTCCGGATCTTTGTATGCAACAGCAAGTTTTAAACCTGCTGTCTGTTGGATTCTTTTCATGCTATTTGGTTTAGGTTGGCAACAGAAGGCACACGCACAAATTACCGGTTATCCGCCTATCTCTGCTAAAAAGACCGGGCGATTAAACCCGCACTCGCCTGACCCTATCATGAACTATACCTGGGCAAATCCAAAAGCTACCGATGGATTGGAAAGTTACATTTTAAAGCCGGTTAGCTGGGTAGCGTCCAATCCTCATAGCTTCAATATGGGTGGTTTCAGGACGAACAATACGATTGTGGTGAATGGCAAAGGCGACCTGCGCTTTGATTTCGGGCAAACAAACGCGGCGTGGCTTGAATTTGACAGCGCTGACCTTGCCGATAGTGTACAGATGAGTATCAGCGAATATAACCGGCCACCTAATTATTCGTCAAACTATCCGCCAAAAACATTATCGCCTAAAAAGCATGGCCATACCTACCGGCTCGAATTAAACTCCGATCTGTACGAAGGCGTACGGTTTGGCTGGATCCATGTGCGTGCGTTTTCTAAACCCTGGCATATTACGGCGGTACGTTTGGTTTGCCAGGTAAGGCCCACCAACTATAACGGAAGTTTTTCATGCAGCGATACACTGCTGACACGGATCTGGTATACCGGCGCGTACACCGTAAAGCTAAACCTACTTAAAGATTACTTAGGGGCGATATTAATGAACCGCGGCGACAGGTTTTCATGGACCGGCGATGCCCACCCTGCCCAGGCGGCCTCGATGGTAGCATTTGGGAATTATGATTTCGTAAAGAAAAATATCGATTACACCTCGGGCCAAAGCAATGGTATCAGGAGCTATGCGCTTTACTGGGTTTTAAGCCTGGTAGACTATTATAAATACACCGGCGACACCGCAACGCTTAAAAAGTATGTGGATAATGCTTGCGCAAAGCTGGATGATGCTTATAAAGTTTACGGCACCAATCCTAACCTTGAATATTATGGCTGGGATGAACGCCTCGGCGCCGGATTTGAGCACCCTAATCTGCCCGAGCCGCAGAACGCTTACAAAATGCTTTCTATCCGCGCCTGGAAAGAATTTGCAGCAGCCATGAGCGCCTATGGCCGGGCAGACCTGCGCGACAAATACAATAAGTACGCGACTGAAAAAATGGCCGCCCTAAAGAAGGATACCGCCTGGTATCAGGACTTTGGCCTTCACGCGGGTGCGGATGCCGTTACTACCGGTCTTTTAAGCGCCAATGAGAAAAAAGCGATCTATACAAAGAGTTTTACCGACAAGGTGAACCGCATTTCTTATTCGCCGTTTAACCAGTATTTTGTTATCCAGGCATTTGCCTTGATGAATAAGTACGACGACGCTTTAAGTTCTATACGTGACCTATGGGGCGGACAGGTAAAGTACGGTGGTACCACTTTTTTTGAAGATTACCGCCCGTTATGGAACGCGATGGTGGGCAAGAACGGCCCGGTACCTACTAACCAGTGCGGCTTTACAAGTCTGTGCCACCCCTGGGGTGCAGGCGTGACAAAATGGTTAAGCGAAGAAGTGCTGGGAATAAAACCTACCTCGCCGGGATTTGCTACGTTTGATATACTTCCGCACCCCGGCCGTACACTTACTAACGTTTCCGGAAAAACGCATACTTTACATGGTGATATCAGCGCGGGGTTTAATGTTACTACCGGGATATGTACCGTATCATCGCCGGCCGGGACTATCGGCCGGATCGGCATACCGAAGGTGGAGAAAAGGATCAGTAGTATAAAAGTTAATGGTGTATTGGTATGGGATGGCCGATACCATCGTGCTATAGGTTTGGGTGGTGCAAGTGAGGACGCTGATTTTGTTTATTTCACCGGTGTGCAACCCGGCAGGTATAAGTTTGTGGTCGACTACAACGGCGTTACGCCTAAATACGCAGAGCAGGTTGCGTCTTATACCGCTAAATACATCGGGACAAATTCAACAACCGGCGGTAATTGGGGAGGCGTTTACGGCAAAGATGGATATGTATTATGTAATTATAATGGCGACGGGAAAGACAAAACAACATTACCGCCATATGTAAGTTCTGTTAATTACTATAAAGTAAAAGGCAACGGCCTGCCGCTTAATTTGGTGTACGACCCAAAAACCAATGATCGCAGGGCGTTGGCTCCTGATCCTGCCAATGGCTTCCCCAGAACGGCGGCCGGTTTGTTTGCTATGGATGCCGATCAGATCGGGTATACATTTACTTCTACCATTGCCATAAAGGGTACGCACAACTACCGGGTATCGCTCTATTTCCTTAATTGGGACAAAAAGGGGAAGCCAATTGAGGTTGAAATGTTCGACGCCGAAACGCTAAATCTCATCGCACCGGTAAAGATGGTAAAAAGCTGTGCCGGCGGCGTGTACCTTACCTATGCCTACAATAAATCGGCAAAATTCAGGATCAATATGACACCAAATAATAAGGCGGTATTGAGCGGGATATTTTTTGATAAGGCCCAGTGATTATGTAGGATATTCACAGATGCTTGTTTCACGAAAGTGTGAAACAAATGAAACAAGTGAAACAAGATTTCGCCTTAATATACTGACAATTAACTATTTGAAAAAAACCAGTGAAACAAAATGAAACAACTTTTAAGTCAGTAAAATTCAAGTTAAAATCTTGTTAATTGGTTGATAATCAAGTGGTGCAAAGTTTGTGTTTTTGCATCTTTCAAGACATTAACTTTAACAAATAACTGTCCTAAAAAATAGTATAGCCAGGCTGAAAGTTACCTGGCTATCAAATAGTTCTTATTTACCGTTGATTCTGTGGGATAGCTATCCAATCCACATATTTTGTCGGGCCCAGGTAAACTGCATTCTTGGGTGCTAAAGTATCGGTATCAAGTGGCGCACCGGAGTATAAAGCTTTCGCGTCTTTTTCTATTTCGAGGTTTTTGTGAGTAGCCTGCGCGTATTGACTGACCCATGCCACCATATCAAATTTTTCAGGACCGCCTATTTCAAGAATTTTATTGGCAGGTTGTGCTACCGCTGTTTGCGCCATAAAAGCCGCGACATCTTTGCTGGCAATGGGCTGGATATTGGCATCGGGTAATAACACTTTTTCATCTGCAATACTCATTTGATAGATCCCCCCGGCAAACTCAAAGAATTGTGTGGCATGAACAATAGTATACGGAATGCCCGATGCTTTGATCAGATCTTCCTGCACTTGTTTTGCCCTGAAATAACCGCTTGCCTGCAATTTTTGGGTACCTACTACCGACAAGGCGATATGGTGCTGTACACCAGCCGCTTTTTCGGCAGGCATCAGGTTTTCGTTAGCCGTTTTAAAAAAGTTCATCACCGCAGTATCTTCAAAAGATGGCGAGTTAGACACATCCACTACCACATGCGCGCCTTTTAAAACTTCAGGCAAACCTTCGCCGGTTAGCGTATTTACACCGTTGTTGGGCGAAGCAGCAATAACTTCGTTCCCGGTTTGCTGCAATAAATTAACTACCTGGCTACCAATAAGGCCGGTACCGCCGATAACTACTATTTTCATTTTTGTAAGTTTTTGTATGATTTGATGATACAAAGATGAGCAGCGGTGGTAGCGGAAAAACTTAAGCTGGTTTAAGAAATGTAATTATCCTTTAGTGTTTGTAAAGTTCCGGTCGAAACGCCCATGTAAGAGGCAAAGATCTCATCAGGGATCCTTTGGATCAATATTGGGTAAGTATTACGAAAGTGGTTATAAAAATCTTTTTTGGATACGGTGGCAAATGTTTTTTGTTTGAACAGGGCCGCGCCATAAGCCCGTTCATGAATTTTATTAAAATACAAAGCCATAAAAGGAAACTGCAACTGCATGGCTTCGTAGTTTGCCCTGCTCAGGCAAGTAATTTCCGAATCTTCCATAGCGGCAATGGCGTATACGGCAGGCTTGCTGTCACTAAAAGTTTTATAATCTGTGAGCCACCAGTTTTCAAGCGCGAAATGGACAACCTGCTTCTCGTCATTGTCATGATAAAAAAGATACAGGCACCCCTTATTTACAAAATAAATGGTATCGCAAATTTTCCCTTCATTTAGTAGCAGCGTATCTTTTTGTATGGTTATTGTTTTAAAGTAATGAGCCATTTGTTCCGGGGGTATTTCAGTGCCCGGAAGTAGTTGTTGGATATGGCTGTATAACGGCCCGGTCATGCTTCTTTATTTTCGACCCTCTTTTTGCGCAATTCGCTCAAATACTCCGGGGTAAAACCCAAAAAAGAAGCCAGTATTTTTTGCGGAATTCTCTGAATAAATTCGGGGTATTTGGATTCAAAGAGTTCGTAAAATTCATTTTTAGGCATTCTTGATATCATCCGTACGCGATGCAGCGTTGCGCTGTAAGCGCGCTCATATACCAGGCGAAAATATTTTTCCATTAATGGGATCTCTTCAGGCAGCAAGTTGTAATTCCTGGCAGTAAGCACCAATACTTCCGTATCTTCCAAAGCCTGGATAGCATACATTGTTCTTCGGCCCGACCGGAATGCATCAAGATCGGTCATCCACCAGTTTTCCAACGCAAGATGCAGGGTTTGTTCTATGCCATTCTCATCAATATAAAACAGGCGCAGGCAGCCTTTCACCACAAAAAAATAAGCGTTACAAAGCACACCTTCTTCTTGTAACAAATCCTTTTTCCGGAAGTGCCGGCTATCAAAAAATGACAAGACATTTTCCTCGTCGATCTCCCGGCTGCCTGTTATTTTTTGGATATGTTGTATCAGCGGATGCATGCGGCAAAAATACCAATATGTTCTGAAAATCTCCGGCTGCCATAATCCATCAGGCTTTGGTAGTCGGGCGGAAATTACTTTTGATCCATTTTTTCAAGCAGTGCCAAAATTTTATCCAGCTTATCTATTTCGATCGCGTTTAGGCGCATCTGTAATTCTTCAATTTCTTTTTTGGCCTCAACATTGGTACGAAAATCTTCATCAGCGTGGGCACGGTCGCGATCACTCTGACGGTTCTGCGCCATCATGATAATCGGAGCAGCATAAGCGGCCTGGGTCGAGAAAAGAAGGTTCAATAAAATATAAGGGTAAGGATCCCAATGATGAATAATTGCGACCACATTTAACGCCATCCACACCGCGACTATTACGGTTTGAATAATGATGAAACGCCATGAACCCATACCGGTTGCAACCGAGTCAGCTAAACGTTCGCCGAAGTCACTCATTTCAATATGTCTCCGATACCAGTTTTTAATGTTTATTTTTCTATTATTTTCCATTTTAAGGGGGTGAATGATATATAATTGAGTGGTTAATTGTTAAAGCTTAGCGACATCGTTTATTTCGTGGATCAAGTTATTCAATTTTTCAATTGCCTGCTTCAGAAATTTTCGGAAAATTATTATTTAATGTATTAAATTTTTGTCAGGCGATTCAATCACTAAACACACTTTATTTATACTTAATGATGAAAAGCGTTTACATTTATCTTCATTTTTGCTGTTGTATGCGGTAGCAGACGCACATTAATTTAAAAAAACAGCGTTTATGCCACTTTGTATTGGCTGGCTCACTATAGTCATAAAAACGGCAAAACAAAGGGTTCAGTTAAAGCAATAAAGTCAGTTATGTCAAATATCAATCTTATTATAGAAGAAAGAGCTGCCAGCATTGGCAATTTTATGGTTGGCCGCTTACTGCCGTTCCGGGAAAAAAGGATGGTGGGCCCTTTTATTTTTATTGACCACATGGGGCCGGTAAAATTAAATGAGCGTCAAAGTTTTGATGTGCTGCCGCATCCGCATATTGGCCTTTCAACACTTACCTTTTTATTTGAAGGCAGCATTATGCACCGGGATACTTTGGGCAATGTTGTAGAGATAAAACCGGGCGCAGTAAACTGGATGACCGCCGGGAAAGGGATAGTCCACTCGGAGCGCATACCGGAATATATACATCATGTTGATCAAACCATGCATGGTTTACAGATCTGGGTGGCGTTGCCAAAAGAGCTGGAGCAAATGGAGCCTGAATTTTTTCATATTGACGGGGCGCAATTGCCAACATGGACAGATGGTGATCTGCAATTTAAATTAGTGGCCGGTGAAGCATTTGGCCACAGATCTGCCGTTCCGGTGTACAGCAAGCTGTTTATGGTCGAGATAAAGAGTAACAGCCGGCAAACCGTCAACATTGGTCATGAGCTTTATGGAGAAGCGGGCTTGTATATACTTGAAGGCAATATTGAAAGTGAGGGCAATACTTATCACCCTAAACAATTATTGGTAGCCAAAGAAAGTGCCTTATGTAAATTTACTATAGAAGCAGGCAGTACCATCTACCTGTTTGGCGGAGAGCCCTTTGCCGAAGAACGGTTTATTGACTGGAATTTTGTTGCCACAGACAAGGAACTGATCAATGCAGCTAAACAAAAGTGGATAGCACAAACCTTTGATAAAATAAAGGGAGATGAAACAGAGTTTGTTCCTTACCCGATATTCAACAAAAAATAAGAGCATGGCAGAAATTAAAGCAAGTATTGGCAATGAGCCCTATTAGCGGTCATACCTCATTAGTTAAAAGCTCGCCTGAATTCCAGTGGCGATAGGTTGGTTTTTGTTTTGAATAACTTACTGAACGATTGCGGATGTTCAAAACCTAAGGCGTAGGCCACTTCACTTACCGATAAGCTGGTAGTCGACAATTTTTCTTTCGCTTTTTCTATGAGTTTTTGATGGATGTGCTGCTGTGCATTTTGCCCGGTCAGTGAACGCAGCATGTCGCTTAAATAACTGGGCGATAGATTTAGTGTTTCTGCAAGATATTGAACGGTCGGGATCCCTTTGCTCAAAGATCTTTCATCTGTAAAGTATTTGTTCAATAGCGTTTCCAGCTTTTGCAGCAAGTCACTGTTTACGGCTTTGCGGGTAATGAACTGGCGCTTGTAAAAACGTTCGGCGTAAGTTAACAGTAATTCGATTTGCGAAATGATCACATCGTGACTAAAATCATCTATCCTGCTGTTCAACTCCAGCTCGATCATCTGAAAAACAGAAATGACCGTAACTTTTTCCTGATCGGAAAGATGCAAGCCTTCATTAGCAGAATAAGAAAAAAAACCATACTGCCCTATTTTCTTAGCCAAAGGATAATTCCACAAAAAGTCCGGGTGGATCAGTAAGGTGTATAATGAGCACGCTCTATCTTCGTCTGCTTCGTTGTTACCGCCAACGATCTGGTTGGGGGCGGCAAACAATAAGCCCCCTTCATCAAAATCGTAATAATCTTGTCCATATTTTAACTTGCCGCTGAACTTTGGCCGGTAGGAAATTTTATAAAAGTTAAGCACATGGGGTCCGCTTGGCCTGGTTACTTCCAACTGATCGGTTGTGTCCCTGATCAAACTGATCAGCGGGTGCAGGGGTTTCGGTAAGCCAAAGGCACGGTGTGCATCTGACAAGGATTCAAATTTAAGAGGCCTGTTTTCTTCCTTTTTCATGTTGAAGATTTATACAATGATAACCGATAACGGGGACAATTACCGGTTATCACTAATTATTTACCCTTAGATTATTTTACTTCGCCCTGAGCTGATGCGGAGACGGTCTGCCAGGCTTCCCAGGTTGCCAGTCGCTCGGCATAGGCGGTACGCACCCAAGCTAAATTATGACTGCCCAAATTGAATCGCAGTGGCGGATTTTCCGCGTCGACGATCTGGAAAAGCACCTGCGGCGTTGCGTCCGGGTCGCCTCTTTCCAAACCCCTTAAACGCTCGACAAATTGTGTTTTAAAGTCCGCGTAGATGTCAAGTCCGGGTGCAAATTTCAGTGACTCCTGGCTCCCGAACTCGGTGGCATAGGCACCAGGCTCTATGATGGTTACTTTTATCCCAAAATCTTTAATCTCTGCAGCCAGGCTTTCATGGATCGCCTCGAACGCCCATTTGGAAGAACAGTAATAGCCAATTACCGGCATGGTCACATGCCCAAGGCCGCTTGACACGCCGAGGATATGGCCACCACCCTGCGCCCGCAGCAAAGGCAAAGCCGCCTTGATCACAGCCAATGTGCCGAAAATATTAGTCTCATAAAGCGCCCGGACATCGTCCGCACCGGCTTCCTCTATCGTGCCAACCAATGAATAACCGGCATTATTAAGCACGATATCCAGTCTTCCGAAGTGCGCGTGCGCCTCCGCCACGGCCGTATTCACTTCATCGGGCCTGGTCACGTCTAGTTCCAGGGTCAGTACGTTTGCGCCATACTTTTCTTTGAGATCGGCAATACTTGCCAATGAGCGTGCCGTTGCTGCAACCTTGTCGCCGCGGCCCAGCGCAGCCTCGGCCCAAACGCGCCCAAAACCCCTGGAAGTGCCCGTAATGAACCAGACTTTACTATTTTTTTGATGTTCCATATTTTTTGAATTTAATGATACACCAAAGGTCAATAGATGTCGCTCGCGACTTTTAGCCTAACTGAGGACTTTTGTAGCCAAAATGAGAGTTCCTGAAGGCAGTATGCGGTTTTTAGTTGTTCTTTTAATCGATCTACGAAAACTCTTTCCGGTAGGTATATGGAGTCTTTCCGGTGATCGTTTTAAATTGTCTGTTAAAATAGGACAAGTTATCAAAGCCACTTTCGAAACAAACCTTTGAGATGCTTATATCTTCCTCTGTCAATAAATGGATAGCATGAGTAACGCGGACCTGGTTAACAAACTGCGACAATGTCTTATTGGTCCTGCGTTTAAAATAGCGGCAAAAAGCAGATTCATTCATAAATGCAAGTGACGCCGCCTTTTGACTGGTAACCTGCTCTTTGAAATTTTCCAATACATATCTGTATACTTCGTCTAATTTGTTTCCTTTTTTTGTGATTATAGAATTTTCAAATATGCCGGTGCTGATAGTAGTAATTTCCTCTTTTTTTAATGAAGCAACTGTTTCTAATATCCGTAATAAATTTATCAAACCTTTCAAACCAGTGTTTTTTGGAGCGTCAACCATTAGTTTTTTTAACCGGGCACCCGGGTTTGTTATTTTTACTCCCAAATGTGCAGTTTTGAGTAAGGTTTTTACGGGGGAAAATTCCGGTTTCAGATAAAAATCACCGCCCAAAAAATCGTCTCCAAATTGGATCACGATAGAATGAGCAAGTTCTCCGGATTTTATGAAAGATTTATCATTTATAAAATAATGAGGAAACCCTATCCCAAATAAGTATAGATCGCCCTCTGTAAAATTCAATAAGTTATCACCACCATAAAACTTGCCATGTCCCTTAACAATATAGGTAAATTCATACCCCCGATGGAAGTGAAACGGCGCAGCAAACTGGGTTACAATCTCTTCTTTGACGATATAACTTGAATTTTCGGGTTTAGTAAGTTCCCGTAAGATCTTTTTCATTATTTTTTCAACAACCTGATGTAAATGTAAATAATGTATCAGAAATAGCAAATGCTGTGTTTTTTGCGATTTACCATATATGTTATATTTGAATTACAATTTGTCTTAAAAAAACCTGTTGATGAAGAGTTTATCGTTATTGATTTTATCCTATTTCCTTTTTATTGCCCCCTCGGATCATCCAAACCACAAGAACCCATCGAAAATTAATGCCGGTATTTCTGATACGAAATTTTCACTTTCACCGCAAAAAAAGGATGGCAAAAATGCTACCCGGGACTGGAAATTAGGGGTTGCTTTATACACCTTTCATTCTTTCTCTTTTGACAGGCAATTAGCCCTGGCTGACAGCGCAGGTATTAAATATGTTGAAGGTTTTTCCTTCGCCAATGCAGGTCCGCTGTTTAAAGATTCAATGATTATGCAGCTTTCGCCAGCCGGTATTGAAAAGATTAAAGAACAGCTTAACAATAAAAAGATCAGGATGACTTCCATCTATCTGACTGGAGGGAATAATAAAGCAGAATGGGAAAAACAATTCAGGCTGGCAAAGCAGTTAAATGTGGTATATGTAACCGCGGAACCAGCCGTTAAAATGTGGGACATTGTTGATAGCCTCGCTGGTGTTTATAAATTGAAAGTGGCCATTCATAATCATTGGAAGGGGGTTAGTGATTATTGGAGCCCTGATTCTGTATTAGCCGCCCTAAAAGGTCACAGTAACTTTGGTGCTTGCCCTGACCTGGGGCACTGGCCGAAAAGTGGTATCAACCCGGTTGAAGGACTGAAAAAATTGCAGGGACATATCATTGGAATTCATCTTAAAGACATTGCAGCTTTTAATAATCCGGCACTTAAGGATGTTCCGATTGGTAAAGGTGCCATAGATTTTCCAGGCGTGTTCAGAGAATTAAAACGACAAAATTATAAAGGTTATTTCATGATAGAACGTGATGCAGAGGAAAAATCCAGCAATCTTTCATCAGTCATTTACGAAATAAAATATTTCAATAACCAGGTAAAATCACTAAAATAGAACAGGCCCCGTCTTTTTTAAGATTTAATTTTATTTTACTTAAGAGCCGGCTCGTTTAAATGAGCAGCAAACAAATGCCTGTCTGAAGAAAACGATCGGCATCATTATATAATATACATCCAAATGGTAATTAAAAGAAACAGGTTATTGTTAACCGGAATCGTTTTAACGGCAATTTTAACTTCAGCAACGTACCTTACACATCGAAAGTATGCTGATTGGAGGGTTTATGGCGGCAATGGCAACAATAACAAGTATTCAGATCTTAAACAGGTAGACACAACCAACGTTAATCAGTTAAAGGTGGCCTGGGTGTATCATTCCGAAAATAAGGATCAATCTAAATTTGGTCCGATGGAATGTAACCCGATCATCGTAAATAACACTTTGTTTGGTGTGTCCCCACGTCTTAAGCTTTTTGCCGTCGATGCTGCCACCGGCAAAGAAAAATGGCATTTCGATCCTGCTGACACCAGTGATAATAAAGCATGGGCCAGGAAAAGTGTGAATATGAACAGAGGCGTTGCCTACTGGGCCGATGGAGAAGACAGGCGGATAATTTATACAGTTGGTCCAATTGCGTTCGCCGTTAATGCGCAAACAGGTAAACTTATTCCAAGTTTTGGCGTTAACGGTGGTGTGGATCTGAGAAAGGGCCTTGGCAGGGATGAAAAGGGTGTATCTATTTCGCCTACTTCTCCGGTTATGATCTATAAGAACCTGTTTATTACCAGCGGCCTGGTTAGTGAAACAACTCCCGGGCATATCCGTGCTTTTGATATTAGAACTGGAAAACAAAAATGGATATTTCATACTATCCCCTACCCGGGCGAAGCCGGTTACACAACCTGGGATGATAAAACTGCCTACAAGCGAATGGGATCAACCAATGCCTGGTCAGGGTTTAGCCTGGATAGTAAAAGGGGGCTGCTATTTGCGGGGGTAGGAAGCCCAACAAATGACTTTTACGGTGGAGATCGTTGGGGAAAGGGTTTGTTTGGAAATTGTCTGCTGGCACTGGACGCAGCCACAGGTAAGCTTAAATGGCATTTTCAAACAGTGCATCATGATGTATGGGATATGGACATATCAAGCGCGCCGGTTCTTGTTACTATTCCAAGGAGCGGAAAGAAAATCGATGCAGTGGTACAAACGACAAAGTCCGGTTTCGTTTTTGTTTTTGATCGCGTGACCGGTAAACCTCTTTTTCCAATAAAAGAGCGGCCTGTCCCGACAAATGACGCAGCAGCAGGCGAAAAATTAAATCCGACACAACCCTTTCCTGTTTTACCTAAACCTTTTGTAAGACAGATCATGACCGAAAAGGATCTGAACACAGTAGTTGATGATTCGTCTTACCAGGATATTAAAAGACGTTTTAAAACTTACCGTTCGCAGGGAATTTTTACCCCGCCAACAGAAAACGGAACTATCATTTTACCCGGTTATGACGGCGGGGGTGAATGGGGTGGCCCGGCCGTTGATCCCCAAACAAACATCCTATATGTAAACGCGAATGAAATGGCATGGGTACTAAATTTGGTCAAAGAAAAAACAGACAATAAAAAATCAATGTCTAATCTGCAGGCAGGTGTGGTCCTTTATCAAAAAAACTGTATGGGATGTCATGGACCTGAACGTTTAGGTTCAGGAGATTATCCTTCATTGATCGGTGTAGAGAAAAAATACAACTTTACCCAGTTTAGTGAACTGTTATCAACCGGGCGAAGGATGATGCCCGGGTTTGCACAGCTAACTGCAACTGAAAAGACGGCCATTGGTTCGTTTGTTTTGAATTTGAAATCCGAACAGGAGAAACCGTATACAGGAACTGCGATTAAAAATGATAATAAATCACGGCCTTCATATAGCTTCACAGGCTACAATAAATTCCTGACCAAAGAAGGTTATCCTGCATTAAGCCCACCCTGGGGAACCATTAGTGCAATTGATCTTAACACCGGAAAGTATCATTGGCAGGTACCGTTTGGAGAGTTTGAAGAACTAAAAAAGAAAGGGATACCCACCACCGGACGCGAGAATTATGGTGGCCCGGTGGTAACAGCAGGCGGATTGATCTTCATCGGCGCATCGGCAGACGGAAAGTTCAGAGCTATAAGTAAACGAACCGGGAAAACGATCTGGGAAACAGAGCTTCCTGCCCCCGGTGTTGCCACGCCGGCCGTTTATGAAGTTAACGGTAAACAATACATTGTCATTGCCTGCGGTGGGTCAAAATGGGGAGGTAAATCAAGCGACGCCTACGTTGCCTTTTCCTTGCCTGACAAATAACTAACGGCAGGATACTGAACACAATCTTAACTATAAATATTAAATCAAATTCATGAAAAGAAATATCAAATTAATTCCATTTTTAGTTTTGTTTGCTGTAGCGATAACGGGTTTCAGCTTTCAATCAGCCACTACCGGTAAACCAGGCGATCTACTTGCAGCTACCGGTTTTAAAATGGGCGTTGCATTGTATTCATTTAATCACTATTCCTTTAAAAAGTCGCTGGATATGGCAGACAGTTGTGGTGTAAAATATGTCGAGGGATTTTCTTTTCACAAATTGGGCGAAGGTTTTGGCAATATCACTATGGATGGCCTCGATAAGAAGAGTATTGCGCTAATGAAATCAATGCTCCTTAAAAAGCATCTCGTGATGGCTTCCATGTATGCAGGTGGCGCTGATAACCTGGAAGGATGGAAAAAGTATTTTGAACTTGCCCGCGAACTCCATTTACAATATTTGGTATGTGAACCAGGAAGAAAACAATGGGACATGATAGATAGCCTTGCCGGAATTTATCATATAAAAATTGCTATTCATGATCACGTAAACCCAAGCCCATACTGGCATCCGGACTCTGTTCTGGCCATTGCTAAAGGACATCCGAACATTGGAGCTTGTGCAGATATTGGACACTGGGTAAATAGCGGGCTTGATCCTGTTAAATGTCTTAAAATTTTAGATGGGCATATCATTAGCCTTCATCTAAAAGACGTTGACCGGGCAAATAACGACGTAGTTCCGGGGACAGGGATCATTGATTTTGCTGGCCTGGTGCGGGAGTTAAAACGTCAGCATTTCAATGGTATAATAGAAGTGGAATGCGAACACAATATGGATAACAACACGAAAGACGTAAAAGCTGCGGTTGATTACGTCAAACAAATAGCCGCCAAATAACGACTTCAAATGTTTTTGATAGGTTGTCAAATAATGAAATGGATCAGATTTCAATTATATATGAGATCGATCAATTTAATATTTAGGAATTATTTGAAAAATTTAGCCTCAAACATATATATTTGCACTCCTTATAAAACGGGGGATTAGCTCAGCTGGCTAGAGCGCTTGCATGGCATGCAAGAGGTCATCGGTTCGACTCCGATATTCTCCACTGATTATCAAGGCTTTACGAAACTCCGTAAGGCCTTTTTTGTTTTCTGACAATTATAAAAAATTCAAAAGTTCAAACATTCAATGGCCATCATACTTACACCAAGCAATCTGAAGTTCAAGTTGGTTTAATAAGCTTATATTAAACTACTATCTACCGGTGTGTTTCATATTATCGTCGTTTAGACATTTAAGCCACATACGATATATTAACATTTACTTAACATTAAACCAATCATAACTTTATAATGGCTAATTACATTTGTGGTCTCACTTTAAATAGTAAAGTCATGGAAAATAACGTTAAAAAACAACAACGGGACGTAATGGAAATACGCGATGCTTATAACGATGAGTATTGGTTGAAAAAATATGGCGTATCTTCTGACGAATTGAAATCAACTGAAGAGATTGGCATTTCTGCTAAAATTATTGAGGTAAACGAGAAAAATCACGTTTACAGCAACTAACCAGCGGGCTATTTAGCTATTACAATTTTCTTTTTCTTGTACTCATTAAGCACCTTAATAATTGCTGATGGTTTCTTAGTTTCAAAAATATGGATCAGCCAAAGTGTAAGGTTCATAAAGAAACCTGTGCCATGTACCAGGCTTTTGCCTAATTTGGTGATCGTAGTATCCCTATCAGCGATATATTGATCGTATTCGGCACCTTTTTTAGCAATAAGTCCTTCGGCAAAGCACCAGGCGCCATCGCGGGCATTGCCTATACTGAACTGGATAAGCGCCGAATTATTATCAGAAGCATGCAACCCCAGCAGCGATAATAACGGCGAAACCTGCCCAAGCTCAAATAATACCTCGTTGGTCAGCGCGGATATGATGATATTGATAGAATCAAAATCTTGTTGCAACGTTGTTAGCGGCTCATCACCGCAAACTTCTACGGCCGCTATGCCAAGGTCAAGGTTAATATGAGCATTCATGCCCAGCAGCAAATGCTGCAAAACCAATATTGATGATCGCTCAACCTGCTCAAACGCGATAGCCCATGACTGGGTAAGTGGCTGACGGTTTTGATATTGGTCATAAGCCGTTAAATAGCGGCTGGCAAATACAACATCCAATTTCTCCATTCGTGGGCCATCCTGGAACTGTCCTGCAACTATGCCGTCCTTTACGCTTTGGGTAACTTTTAAATATAACGCTGCAAAGTAGCCCAATCTGCTGTTATTGGCCGTACACTGCTCAATTATTTTTTGGATCGATGTAATAATATCATCAATTGTTGTTGCAGCCATAATGATTTTTTAATAGCTAAAGATATATATTCTGTTTAACTTTGAATTGATACACAATGCTTTATGGATAATTTTAATCGGGTCCATAAGTTATCCGTTCTTTTCGCCGGTGGTGTAATATGAATCGGCTTTAACCAATTTAAACCAATCACCCAATAATAAAGTATGAAAAAAATATTATCTATTGATGGCGGCGGTATCCGCGGCATCATTCCAGGCCAGATACTGGTGGCTTTAGAGGCCAAATTGCAGGAAAAAACAGGCAATCCGGACGCGCGTATAGCAGAATATTTTGATTTTTTTGCAGGCACAAGCACCGGTGGTATTTTAACCTGTATTTTATTATGTCCGTCGGCTGATGATCCTAAAAAGGCAAGATTCTCGGCCAAAGAGGCGGTAGACCTCTATGTAAAAAACGGCGACAAGATCTTTAATTCTACTGTGTGGCATAAGTTGAGGTCGATTGGGGGTGTAATTGAAGAAAAATACGCCGCCGCAGGTATTGAAAGTTGCCTTGAAGAATATTTTGGCGATATTAAACTGAGCCAGCTGCTAAAACCCTGCATCATTACCAGCTATGATATCCAAAACCGCGAAACCAAGTTTTTTGCCCAGCATGACCAAAAATTAAAAGGTGATGTGGCCGATTTTTATGTGCGCCAGGTTTGCCGGTCAACGTCGGCAGCGCCAACTTATTTTGAAACCGAACTGATAACCTCTATCAGCGGCGAAAACTATGCTTGTGTGGATGGTGGCGTTTTTGCCAATAATCCATCGCTTTGCGCTTACTCTGAAGTTAGAAACTCGGTAGGTGGCCCTACTGCAAAAGATATGTATGTGGTCTCTATCGGCACAGGTAGCCAGGATGCGCCATATACCTATGAAAAAGCAAAAAGCTGGGGCGAGATAGGCTGGGTAAAACCGGTTATTGATATCATGATGTCAGGCGCGGCCGAAGTAACCAATTACCACATGATCAAAATGTTTTCGGCTCAAAACCACCAGGCAAATTATGTACGCATCCAACCCTCAAGCCTTGGAACAGCCAATCCGCAGATGGACGACGCGTCTGATAAAAATATCCAGGCCCTGATGCAGGTGGGTGCAGAAACCGCACAAAACAGCCCGGATTTAGATAATATCATAACTGTTTTGCTGCAAGGCGAAGACCCCGTAGTATTTGCATAGCTTATAAAAATTAGGGCTTATTTATAATAGCCGCTTGATCAAAGTCAAGCGACTTATTATTATCTAAATATTGCTATTAGCAAACAATACATTATATTTATCTATCTGAATTATAAAACGTTATCTGATTAAACACTTTTACGGTGATGGGTGAGACGGGCAGGAATTGTAACCGCGGGTGTTATAATATTTAAATGTATGTTTAATAAGATCCAAATCCTATTGCTGTTTTGCCTGCCGATGGTTAGTTATAGCCAGGACAGGCCCGGTCGTGATAGTTTACCTGTTGTTACCCAGGTTACCATTTTTCATACCAGCCGGCAACAGATAGAAAACACCCGTAGCCTTAAATCTGATACCGCCGGTGGCGGGCGTAGCATTGGCCTGGTAGCTTACCCGGGCAATACCATGCGCTTTACCATATCTCATCCCCTATCATTTTTGCGTGCGCGCCCTAATGACCAGGCTAAGATCGTCCTGTACATCAACGGAATTGAAATGAAAGGCATCACGGCTGATTGGTATAGTAAATTTACCGGCCAGCAGATCCGCAGTGGTATCTTCCCGATAATGAAACACAGGGAAGATATTAATATCGTACTGGTACGCAATGCCGCCAGCCAGGCAAGCTGGAATTTTTTATATAACAGTGCCGCTTATTTTATAGACAGCTATACAGATGTTAACAATATTTCCATCGGCTGGGAAAGCATGGCCCCGCTGGATAGCCTGGCCAGTCAGCAAACTATTACCATAGCTTTTTTTTACTGGTGGGAAACGTTGTTTTGGGCCGTTGTACTTATTCTTATTTTGGTAGGCTTTGTTGTATTGGCCATGCGTACAGATGTGATACGCGAAAGCAAGCGGGGCGCATATAGCTTATCTTTTACCCAATTGCTGTTCTGGAACGCTCTGGTTATTGCCGCATTTATTTATACGTTACTGTTAACCGATACTTTATCTGCTTTTAACTCGTCGATTTTATATATGATCGGTATCAGTTTTAGCACTACTGGTTTTGCAGGATTCATAGATAGTAATAAAGCCAAACGGTATACCATCAGCCCTAAAAAGCACACCACATTTTTAGAGGACCTGCTTAGCGATGGCAAAAGCTACAGTGTGCAACGCACCCAGGCTTTTGTATGGAACTTAGTATTGGGTGTATATTTTGTGATCTATACCATATCCAACAAAACAATGCCCGAGTTTTCGAATACGCTATTGTTGCTGGCTGGCTTTAGCTCGACCGCATATCTTGCTGCAAAATTACCCGAGAATACAGCCATGCCAATTAATCCGCCGATAGGCGATGCTAAAACTACTAAACCGTAATTAAAATGTTAAGAAACCAAAGCGAATTAGTGGGCCTTAACCGGTCTTCATTATCCAACCAATTAAGTGCCATTGGTGATAGTGTTGCTAAACCCGCGCCCTTATATAATATGGATGGCCTGGTTGAAGAGAATAAACTAACCTGGTTTTTAAAAAATGTATGTAGTGTTTGCCAAGCAAAATACACGCCCTATCCTGTTTATACCGGCGATAATACAGGAATTTTTAAAATAGAGAAACCATCGACAGAGCCGGTGACCATAGCACTACTTAGCGACTGGGCGTCTTATACAGCCGAGTCGCAATTAGTCGCCAAACAAACTGGCATTAACGATTATAGTATCCACCTGGGCGATACCTACTATGTAGGCAATGATAAAGAGATAGCTGAAAATTTTAATACCGACCAGGGGGGCACCTGGCCCTACGGTACACTTGGCAGCTTTGCCATGATTGGCAACCACGAAATGTACTCGAGTGGCAAAAGCTATTTTACACAGTTGCTCCCCTATATGGGCGCTTATGTATCAGATCAGGACAAACCAGTACAGGTACAGCAAGCCAGCTTTTTTACTTTAGAGAATGAATACTGGCGAATTGTAGGATTAGATACAGGCTATAACTCTTTAACGGGACTATTGGGCCTCACCCCCAATACCGACCTTGACCTTACCGCCGAGCAAAAAACCTGGTTACAAAATACAGTCAGGTTAAGCGACGATAACCGTGGGATCATTATCCTGTCGCATCACCAATGTTTTTCGGCGTTCGAGTCGGAGTTTCCGAAACCTGCGGCATATATTGCTTCACTGTTACCCGCGGGACGCGACATTATCTGGCTTTGGGGCCATGAGCATTATTTTTCTGTTTACGGGCCAAATAAAATGAGCAATGGCGGTAACCTGTTTGCCCGCTGCATTGGCAACAGCGGCATGCCGGTTGAACTATATACCACGGATGGCGGCGTAAAACGACCCCGCAATAACGACCCTGCCAGCAGCGAGAACCGGAACCTGGTATTATACGATTCGCGCAGGAGGCAGGTGCTTAACGGCAATATTCCGTTGGGTTATAACGGCTATTTAATAATGACGCTGCAAGCCAACAACATGACCATAACTTATTTTGACGATAATAACCTGGGAGAAACCGGCCGCAAGATCCTGGAAGAAAAATGGACCGTTGACAATACCACAGGTGCATTGACCGGAACGTCCATCAATGATTTTACCATAAACGGCGACCAACCGGCAGAGTTACAGTTAAGCTTGTTTGGCGGCTATTTAAGCGATGCTATTACTAAAGAACCACATCCTTAATAAGAACAATTTACTATTTGACTGAATTGTACGTGTTATTATATTTGTAACACAAACGGGATGTAGCGTAGCCCGGTATCGCGCCAGCATGGGGTGCTGGAGGTCGTGGGTTCGAATCCCGCCATCCCGACCAATCAAATTGACATTTTAGTTTCCGCAGCTCCTTCGATGAGGAGATCCTGCGGGGACATGAATGAAATTGTATGGAGTAACTACCTTCATGAAACAACCTGCAAACTAAACAATGGTGAATATGCTGTTGCATTAAGGGCAATTTATGACAGAATCTCCCTCAATTACAGACCCGCATAGACTTAAAAAAAACCCGGCGCATCGTTACGATCACGCCGGGAGTATTAACGTATTATTTGATCTTTCTTATATAGGGTCACGTGTAACGTGCGGTACTGTCACTGTGATCAGGTAAGTACCTTCCTGAAATACCCTAACCGTAAAACGTGGGTTAGCACTGTAAATCCTGGCAGGTGTTGGTGTAATACCCGCATCGTATTTAGCAAACTGGCTTGGTATACGATAATAAATGGTATACCCTTGAGCGGCAGGTGCAAATGGGAAAGGGATCACCTCAAAATTACAGGTCAACGATGTATCAGATACAATTACAGGGTGAAACTTGGCAAAAGTTGTAAAGTCACTTCTGTCACCACGGGTAATATACTCATTGTTCTTAGGATTAAACGGGGTTCCGTGTTCGTCAACTATTTTTAAAATAGCCAGCGTGCCTTTATCCGATAATTTCTGAACCGTAACCAGTGGATTACCGGTATCACCGTTCGCGGTAGTTCCATCCTGAAACCATGCGCTCCCCCCGGCATCGATCTCGGCAACGTTAGCCGGGTCATTATATAAATTTATTAATCCTATGTTTTTAAATGTTTTGGTACCATTCTCGTTTGTCGCGCTGATGTCAAACTCATATTTACCCACCGGCGCGGCGGCGGTAGTACCATAAAACGTAAAACCACCGGTATGTTCATTAAAATCAAACGCGGGTGTATTTACAATTTTGCGTGTGCTGTTAAGCAACGCCACAGTAGTATCAACATTTGGGTCGAACTGCTTTATGTATACATAACGTGCACGGGGGGCATACAATGAGTCGGCATGTTTGTGGGTAACAGCATCACGTATATCCAACAATTTATAAGTAACCGGGGCACTTGAGCCATCATTATCAACCGCATTTGTTTGTACCACATTTCCCTGCTGAATTTGCAAAGGACTATCCCGGTAACGAATCTGGCTGCTTAGAAAACCATGGGGTGCCTTTACACAGGCTACTACGCTTGCAGCTGTAAAAACAGCAATCAAAATTTTATAGTTTATTTTCATTTCCTTAGCTTATCTAAAAATTATCAATTGTATTTATCATCAAAATAGGTGAATGTGTGGTTGTTGTTGAGCACATGCAAAATCCCCGTGGTGGTTATTATCCCCGTAGTTTGACAAAGCGTGGTAAGCAACTGGCTCGGATCAACCTGCTGTACACCTGTAATATCAACCGGAACAGGTCCACCAGGTGTTAATGGCACCACTTTGGTAAGATAAATGTACTGCGGGTCGGTGGTGAAAATAGTGTTGGTATAATCAGTTGTAGGCCGCATATTTATCAGCCTTTTTTCACCATCAAGCGCTGTAGCATAAACACCCGTTTGATTTAAATTATCGCGGGTGTATTTATCTTTAAACATATAAGCCCGCAATGAATCTTTAAGCGATGTAAAATCAAGCGAATCAAATTTCAGCTTGAAATTTTCATCATTTAACTGAAACTGCAATTGTGTTTGTTTAGCCAGAATGAAATTATGGATAGAATAATTTGTCATTGCAAAAAAAGTTCCGCTGGTATTTACATCGTTCTTTAACTGCATTTTATCTATCATGATCACCAGTGTATCAAACGCGTGATTGGTTTTCAGATAATCGTACGTGGTCATATTGACATTGGCCTTAAAAAGACTACCGCCAATCACATAACTCTTTTTGCATGACAACAACCCGGTTGCCGCAAATAATATGAATGCAAATATTTTTATATTTTTCATTGTATGATCTTTTAAAGGTTATAGTTTACCTTGCCAGTAAGGGGTTTGTGTTAAAGTAAAATCGTCTTTGAACATGGCAGGGTCAACCGGCCAGTAGTTTCCACCGGCATTGATCCTTGTATCAGTAAAACTTGGATTATAGTCTGAAATAAAGCTTGTTGTCAGACTGCCAACATGCTTGGTGCGCACCATATCATAAAAAGACTGTCCCTCATAAAACAACTCACGCAAGCGTTCTTCAAGAATAGTACGGGCAAGGTCGTCTCCTGATCCGTTGTAGGCAGCTATGTGTGCTCTGCTTCTTACCTGGTTAAGTAGTGGCAACGCTTCGCCATCTCTGCCTAATTGATTTAAGGCTTCTGCACGTAATAATATAATATCTGCCAGGCGGAAGATGATCAGGTTGTTAGACAACCTTGGGTCATTTTTTGCAGACCCGTCCGCATAGGTAATATTACTGTATTTAATGGTCTGACCGTTTGAACTTTGCGCCTGGAAGAAATATTTAGCATATCTTACATCAGATGTATCCGTGTACAACTGGTTTACATAACCGGTATTTACAGGCCACTCAATGTAGTTTTTTGAATAAATAAACGGATACTCTAACGTTGGCAGATAACCGCCCCCGTTAAGAGCAATGCCCTCGCTTTGCCCGTAGTTGATATTGATCTCAAAAATACCCTCAACAGATTTACCAACAAATATGCTGCTAAATTGAGAAGTATCAGTGATAAGATTATATTGTCCGTTGGTGATAACCTGCGCGGCAGCTTTTTCACAAGAACTGTAATCATGTATCCATGCTTCAATATGTGCTTCTAATGCATAAGCACTGCCTTTGTTTGCCCTAACAGCACGCTGGCTTTGGTCTGTATAACCAAATGTAAGGTCGTTCTCTGCTATCTTTACGTCGGCAAGGCATTGCTTCATTACATCTGCAGCGGGCGAGCGTGCTATATTAGCGGCCTGGCTGATATCCAGATCAGGTGTCAGTTTCAGCGGAACATCGCCCCATACCCTGCTCATGTAAAAATAAGTGAAAGCTCTCAGGAAGTATGCTTCGCCTATTATCCTTTGCTTATCATCCTGGTTAGTAAAGTTGCCGATAGGAATATCAGGCACTTTAACTATGATCAGGTTAATTTGCTGCAATAACTGGTAGTAGTTTTGCCAGTTCCAATATCCTGACCCTACATTAAGGCCGGTGTACTCACCATTTGAAATATTGTAGTTAGCATCGTCATAACCAGAGTTAATATTAAACTCTTTTGCTGTAGCGTCACCATACACATGGAAAGACGAGTTGTTAAGCAATACAGAACGCAGCAGCGCATATGCGCCTGATATAGCTGTATTGGCATCATTTCCATTGGTAAAATAAGCACTTGTAAATGTAGAGTTGTGAGGCTCAAGGTCAAGTATCTTTTTACAAGATGTTACACTGATTAACCCGGTTAACAATAAAAATAAACCGGCCGTGTATTTTAATTTCTTCATTTTCATTTCCATTTTTTTTATTGTTACAAGCTTAAATCAAGACCCAGCGTAAACTTTTTAGGAATTGGGTAACCACTGCCGTTGTAGATACCAAAGGCATCAACTTCTTCAGCATCAGGCACATTTGATTTTTGGAAGATGTGCAGGTTATCAACCATACCATAAATCCTTAAGCGGCTTATGTGCAGTTTACTAACAACATTTTTGTTAAATGTATAACCAAGTGTTACAGTCTTGACACGCAGGTAATCGCCATTTTCAACCCATGCAGAACTTACAGCCGCATATTTATAACGTGTACCGCTTACCGAACTTAAAGAAGGATAGGTAGCATTGTCACCAGGGTTTTTCCAATAATTAATGCCTGAAAGATCAGGTAAAGCACTATGTGCGATATCATCATAAGGATCAGCACTACCGTCATCAGTAGGTACTAGGTGAGATAGTTTACCAACTAAATAATCGTTATAGATCTCGCGCCCTAAAGTAAATGTGCAGAATACGGTAAGCGTCCAGTTTTTATAACCAAAAATGTTATTAAAACCACCTGTAAACCTTGGGTTAGGGTTACCAGCAGGTACGTAATCTGTCGCGTCAAGCGTGCCATCACCGTTAGAGTCTTGCCATATCGGGTCACCGCCTTTAAACGGATATCCGTAAAAGTTAAGCACTCCACCGGTAACCGGGTTAACAGGCACAGAAGCATCCGTTTTGTAAATACCTGTTTGTTTAAACAAGTTATACTCGTTGATAGGCTGCCCTTGTCTTAACAAAAATTTATCTAAATAGATATCGCGTCCGCCGTTTGGCAAAGCTGTGATCTCATTCTTGTTGTAAGCGATATTAAAATCTGTTTCCCACTGGAAAGTACTGGTTGGCTTAAAATAATGCGCTGTAAATGAAGCCTCAAGTCCCATATTTTGAGTACCAATCGAGTTGGTATAAATGGTTTGATAACCTGTTGTTACCGGCAGGTTTAATGTGAATAAACCTTTGCTGGTATTTTTAACATAAGCATCAGCAACAAAAGTAAAACGGTTATCAAGGAATGCCAGGTCAACACCAACGTTATATTCTTTTGAATGTTCCCAGGTAAGGTCGCTATTGCTTAACCCTGCACCAAAATTAGGCGATATAGCCGCTACACCATTGTAGGTAGTAGATAGGTTTGCACCTGTTTGCGGGCTGTTACTGCCAGAAAAACCACCGGCGCCAATATTATACGAGTCAAAAGACAAGTAGTTATTACCACCGTCAGGCTGCCTGCCTGTTATACCAAAACTGCCGCGTAACTTAAACATAGAAAGCCAGCTGCTTGCAGGTTTCATGAAAGGCTCATCACTGATTACCCAGCCTGCAGAAACAGATGGGAAATAACCTACCCTATTGCTCGGACCAAATTTTGATGATGCATCAGCATTCATTACAGCCGATATCAGGTAGCGTTGTTTGTAATCATAGTTAACACGTAAAAACTCAGTTGATATGCCGCTTTCAAGCAGGTCGGAAAAAGCGGTCGAACTGTTTTTGTCTAACACTTTCACAACCGAGATCTGATCATTTGGTATGCCGTCGGCTGTCGCGCTGGTTGCACGGTAATTGTGATACTCGGCATTTTGCCCTAATAACACGTTGAAGTGATGATCTTTGTTAAATGTGGTATTATATTGAATATTGCTGCTTACCAGGTAATTTGCAGAATTATCAACAAAACTTGAAGCATAACCATAACCGCTTTGCCTCACTGCACCAGGTGTGTATGTATCAGCACGGCTGCCGGCGCTTTCATAAGATAGAATACTGTTGAATGAAAAATGATCGGATATTTTCCAGTCAATATTTGGGCTAATAGTTACACTATTGTTAGTATTATTATTAGTACCGCTGTATTTGTCGCTATACAAATAATCTTTGTTTGCCTGCGACAAATATAAGGTTGATGGTGGCAACGGGCTATTTGCATAATAACCACCTGTAAACGGATTTATATTACCGCTTGCGTCGCTAATGGTTGTTGGCCTATCAACCCTGTAAAAACGGATCTGGGTGCTGATCTTAAATCGCGGCGAAATGTTTATACCTACTGTACTGTTAATAGAGTAACGTTTTACACCTGATTTTTTTATTATACCAGACTCATCATAATAATTCACACCATAACGATAGTTTACCAGGTCATTACCACCGGTTACTGACAATTCGTAATTGTCAACTATACCAGTCTGGTATATTTGATTTCTGTAATCATTAGCGTTGTTGAACGCCGGGTTTAGGGTGTCAGTTAAAATCTGGGGCAGGTTTTCAAGATTATTGTAGTTACCATAATGTTGTATAAGTGCCAATTTAGCTCTTGTCTCTTCAGCACCCACCAATACCTTATCTAAATTAGGTTTACCTGTAACACCATGGTAGGTAGAGAAATTGATACGGGTTTTACCGGCAACACCTTTTTTGGTGGTGATCAAAATAACACCGTTTGCACCCCTTGAACCATAAACGGCTGCTGCAGAAGCATCTTTTAATACAACGATATCATCAATATCGCCAATTGGGATACCTGCCAACACATCAGTACCGGTACCTGACCCGTAGTTGATCGCGGCAAGATCCTCGGTGCTTTGCGGCACACCGTCAATAACATATAACGGACCAGATAATGCTCTTGCTAAGCTGGCTTTACCTGATGCTGAGCCTGTATTGTTATCGATATTACGGCTCACGGCTGTATTACCTCTTAATACTACGTTACTGCTTACACCCGGCTCGCCCGAAAAGTTTTGAACGTTCAAACCCGCAACACGTCCTTGCAGTAACGCGTCGAAAGTTGGAGCCGGAATATCGGCAATAGTCTTAGGGTCTATAGATGTTATCGCAGCACTGACAGTTCTTTTAGATACGGACTGGTAGCCGATAACCACAACATCATTTAATGTTTTCTGATCTGTTTTTAGAACGATAATTAAGTTTGATTTTGCCTCGGTTATATTAATAGTTTGAGGAACATAACCAAGCATCCTGATGGTAATTGACTTACCGGTTGGCACTTTTAGCGAGAATGCCCCGGCAACATCAGTGGTTACACCTAATGTAGTACCTGTTACTATAACAGATGCACCCGGTAGTGTCTCGGATCCATCTTTTACAACACCCGAAACGGTAACCTGCGGACCAGTGACAGGCGCGTTTTGAGCTTTTACGGCAAAAGTTTCCAAAACCACCAGGATCGGGAGAACGCATGCATAGTAAAAGATTTTCTTTTTGTATAAGAATTTAATCATAATTAGAATTTGAATGAGCAGTTAATGATTGTTGATAATATATATATCAGTACTAGTAATGATTTGCAGCAATGCTGCTAGCGGTGGGGGTTAATTTATTTTGCTTATTTATCCATTCAGTATTATTTTATATTAATAAATGTATTAATTATGATAAAACGTTTTATCAACAGTGACGCAAGAATTCTCGCTAAACAAGCCCTCTGCAAAGCAAAAATTTTATTAAATACCTTAGACAAAGCCATTGTTTAGCCAATAACGAACTTTTTAAAACGATCGGCCATCAGCCAAATTATTTGCTAAAAAATTTTAATTAGGCGTTTTAAAAGAACTTGTATATACAATTTATAAGTAAATTGATAAAACGTTTTATCAAATAGTAAATATCTTGCACTTATTTGGCGGTAGCATGACCCAAATATAGAATAGTAAAATGTTTTATCAAAAACAAAGCTAACTTTTTATTAAAAAAGTGTTAAATTTTAACGTATTTATAATTTACTGCAACTTATTTTACAAAAATTACTAATTTATCTATGAAAAAGTCATAAATAAATTAGCCAAAAGTAAAAATGACCAAAAATTCATAAATAAATTAGCTAAAAAATCAACATAAAATCTACTTTAAGGCGATAGTGGATCCTCTTTTAATGATCTGAGCAGGGATTTTGAGTTGTATTTTTGAAATATCGTATTTTTTTCCTCCCATTTGTGATAATAACATATCAATTGCCGATTTAGCAATATCATAAGCGGGCTGTTTTACTGTAGTTATACCCGGCGGATAAAAATCAAAGATCTCGTTATCATCAAAACTCAGCATGGCAAGGTCGGTTGGGATATTAAGGTTAAGTTCTGCAATGCTTTGCAGCCCCATAATACCCAGGTAGTTGGTGGTAAAAAACAACGCATCCAGGTGCTTTTGCTGTTTGATAAACGCTTTTATTAGTTTTATAGACTTTTCCCTATCGGCATCAAAAGCTATTTTTAAGATCATTTTCTGATCGTCCTTTAGGTTATGGGCCTTCAGGGCGTCGGTATAACCCTGCATCCTGTCCTGTAACTGTATCAGCTCTACATCAGCAGTAATGAGGCCAATATTGCGGTAGCCCGAATTGATCAGAAATTCGATAGCCTTATAAGAGCTGTTGTAATTATCAACCAGTACATGTGGGATATCCAGGCCGGGGAAATAGCCGTCTATTAATACAACAGGCTTGTCGTTAGTAACAAGGCTCTGTACTTCTTTTTCAAGGCCCTTAAGCGGTGTGATAATATAACCGTCAACCTGCTGCCGCGACAACATCCTGATTACATCCTTACCTTTTTGGATATTGTTGTTGGTACTGCAATAAATAACACCATACCCCTGCTTTTCGGCTTCTTCCTCGATCACTTTGGCCATGGCTCCAAAAAACGGGCCGCCAATAGCTTCAACCACAAAGCCGATAACTTTTGAGGTACCGGTACGTAAACCCACCGCCATCCGGTTAGGTTCGTACCCGTTCTCGCTCGCTATCGCTAATATTTTTTCTGAAATTTCTTTACTTATACGCCCTTTGCCGTTAAGCACAAACGACACTGTTGTTATAGATGTATTGGTAAGTTTTGCAATATCTTTTATCGATATCTTTTTTTTAATCATGACAATTGAGCGCTGATAACTCAGGTATAGGTAAACGGCTTCGTTTTACAAATCAATAAGCGAAGCTTAGCGATGCCTGCTTAAATTTTATTAATAACAGTTAAGTTTATGAAATAAAGGCCTGCAAACCCTTTAAGTATAATTGGTCCTTGGGCTAAATATAATAAGGATTAACCGATTTACCACATTTTGTAATAATTTAAAATTGCTATCCCGGGGCTTCTTTCACAATTTATAACCGACTGGTGAACTTATTATCATAGCTATATTTATAAAATATTTTGGCGGGCACCGTTCCGTTTGTACATTTGCTATAAGGCGTGTTATATATTTTATTACCCAATACAGCCCATAACCAATTTTAATACTTCAATTATGGATCTTTCATTTATTTTAAATGAACTGGGCGAAGACAGGGAAAATTATTTCAATGCCGTTGCCCCCCCTATTGTACAAACCACAAACTTCGCTTTCAATACTGTAAGTGAGCTTAGGGATGCCATGGCCGACGAGTTTGGTACCAACATCTATTCGAGAGGCCAAAACCCAACGGTTAATATTTTAAGAAAAAAGCTTGCAGCGCTTGATGGCGCCGAGGATGCGCTGCTATTTAATAGCGGCGTTGGGGCTATTAGTATCGCGGTACTTTCACTGCTAAAGACTGGTGACCATGCCATCAGCGTAAAGTCGACTTATAGCTGGACCAATAAGTTATTCGACAAGATCTTACCTAAATTTGGCATCACTACATCATTTGTTGATGGGACAGACCCTGAAAATTTTGAACGGGCCGTATTAAAAGAGACACGACTGATATTTTTAGAAAGCCCCAATACCTTTAATTACCAGTTGCAGGATCTTAAAAAAATAGCCGCCTTTGCACACTCACGTGGCATTATTACTATTATTGATAATAGTTATTGTACCCCCCTGTTTCAGCAGCCTATAAAAATGGGGATAGACCTGGTAGCGCAATCAGCTACAAAATATATTGGCGGTCACTCTGACGTGGTTGGTGGCGTTTTAACCGGCAGCCGGACAATGATAAAGCGCATCTTCGAGAATGAGTTTATGAACATGGGCACCGCGCTATCGCCAAACTCGGCCTGGCTTTTATTAAGAGGGTTAAGAACATTGCCGTTACGATTAAACCGCAGTTTTGAAAGCGCCAGGCTGCTTACCGCATGGTTGAGCAAACATGAGGCCATTAAAAAAGTGATATGGCCCTTTAGCCCTGATTTTGAACAAGCAGCACTTGCTGCTGAACAAATGCAGGGTTGCGGCGGCTTATTCAGCTTTATACTAAAAGATTCTTCTTATGAAAAAATTGAAAGCTTTTGCAATAACCTGCAACATTTACTGATAGCGGTATCATGGGGAGGCCACGAAAGTTTGGTGATCCCGGCAATAGCATCGATAAAAAAAGAAGATTATCGCACCGATAACAAACAACACCAGTTGATCAGGCTATATGTAGGCCTGGAAGAGCCTGATTATTTAATGGCCGACCTTAATAAGTCTTTAGCTAAGATCTCCTTGGTTACAATGCCTTTAAACGGCGTTAACTGACGAAATCATTTTGACAGTGATCTACTTATTTATGAGAAATAAAAAAATAATACTAATAATCTTATTGGGAGTTTTCTCTATGTGTAAATCAAATCTTGATCCTGTTAAGGTAGATTTGATCGCTAATTTTTTAAAAGATGTCAAAGATCCAAACATTAGTTTTAACACGGTTATAGATAAACATTTGTGCGTTGATCGTAAAGCTAACCGGGAAGCGATGATTATGTTATTAACCCCATTTAGAGCGCGGCTTAAAAACAATTCAGATAATTTTAGAAATGCTATTGACACATATAGTAGTTTGCCTAATAGCGAAAAGAATATAAATATGAATTCAAATGCTGAAAACAATACTTATTGTTTTACAGACGACAAGGGGAATAAGACTTTTATATTAATAGAAAATGGAAAAATTGCGTCTTTTACAGTTTTGAGAAAAGGTATCCGAGGGGTGTTTTTAGTGTTTTGTGGTTAGTAGTTAGTTAATAGGGGGCTTTTGCTTCCGCAGGGTCCTCGATGAAAAACCCTGCGCGGACTAAAAAAATAAACAGCATTCAGTGTAGCACATTGGCACCAGATCACGTATTATCAAAAAAACGGATCATGAAAACAACTACCCTATTTTTAGTCGCGTTCTGCTTGCTGGCAGGCTGCAAAAAAACAGCAACACCGCCGGACGGTATCATTGGCAAATGGGAGCTGCGTAAAAGCTACGGGGGATTTGCCTATCATGATTCGACATTCTTAGCCGGCAATGGAACGATATACCAGTTTAACCCGGATAGCAGTTACCGGTTTTACATTAAAAATAAGCTGACCAAACAGGGCACTTTTCACACGCGCACCGTTCACCAGGATGTATCCGGTATTTCAGGCCATCAGATCCTGTTTAGCGATGGTACCGGGCAGCCTTTCGACCTGCAGGGAAGCCGGCTTACGCTTGGCACCACGATTACCGATGGCATTGCTATGGACTATCAAAAAAATTTATGGCCTTAAAATAAATGTTTTATTTAATTATTGCGGCATAACTATTGGCACACAAGTGGTATTCCATACCATAGTTTCACTTCGCTAGCCGAATCTTGTCATACATGTTTAATTATCAATACCTTATGAAATAAAAAATATAAGGCATTGATAATTAGTCCAAGCACTTATAGTGTATTTGCTAATGTTTACTATATTAATACCTGCGATTTGTTTTTCCATGTTTGTCACTCGCGGTCAAATAATCAAATAATAGGAAACATGGAGTTGCCATTAGCAGATTGCTCAGCGGTTATTTCCTCCTGCATAACGTCCCAGTGTTCAACCAGTTTACCATCGGCTACTTTAAAGATATCTACCGCTATCATGTTCTTTCCGCCCCAGTTTTTGTACTTCCCGTGTATCATTACAAAGCCACCGCTTTCGGTTAGTAAGCCTGGCTCATAATCGAAATCTTCGGGCAGCGTAGGGATAAAGCTTTTTAAAACAGCTGTTCCGTTAGGCAATTGCGGATTATGCTGTACATAATCTTGTGAGAAATATTTGTCAAAAGCTGAAATATCTCGTTTCTTAAAAACAGCCGTAATAGCAGTCTTTACTAAATCTTTGTTATCCATAGTCTTTAAATTGGTAATTTACGGTCTCTTTTTTATTGTAAAGATAAATTAGAGACTATACGATAACAAGAAGGCACTTTAAGGTTACCTGGTTTCATTCATGAAACTATAATTGATAATCAATCTATTACAATGGAAAATAAATTTGAGAAATATGGAGACTGTGATAATTGTCCAATTAGAAGGGTTCTTGACCGCTTCGGCGACAAGTGGTCGTTGCTTATCATTTCCATGTTAGGTGAAACTGATAAAATGAGATTTTCAGAGATCAAAAAAGTATTGCATGACATTTCTCAGAAAATGCTCACACTTACCTTGAGAAAACTGGAAGAAGACGGGTTGGTCAAAAGGAAAATTTACGCGGAAGTGCCGCCCAAGGTGGAATACAAACTTACTGAAAGTGGCATATCCTTACTTCCTCATATTTTGGCATTAACAGCGTGGGGCGATAAACATATGACTGCCAGAAGAAAAATAAAAAAATAGAGATACCCTGATTGCAGAAAAAGTTTATCGTGTTAAGCGATATTATGATTTTATGCGCTCAAAAAAGAATACGCGATTCAAAAACTCATTGTTTATCCAGGTTTTCTAATAAAAAATACCTGTAAAATCAACCTATAATTAATCATGTAAGTTATTGTAAAAGAGAATTTTATTATTAAATTTGATTAACCTGTTATTCCTAATGACATGATTAAACCTTATTTTACACATACGTGGATCGGCTTTTCTTTATTTCTGATAAAGCAACTTATCCTGCAAAGTAAAAGCACCCTTCTTCAAATTGTTGTAACCAATCTCAGGCACTTAAAGCATGTGCCCCCTACCCAAAATATACTTAACCTAAGTTTAATAACAATTAATTCTTACAATTATGGACAATACAGACAAAACGCTCAAGATAGTTTTAATTACCATACTCGTAGTTACGGTCATTAACATCGTTATCACGCTTTTTCAAAAAAGCCAGCTGGGCGAGATCAAGAACAACATTACACTGTCGCAAAACAATATCCAGGATGCACTTAATAATTTAAAAAGCGCCCGCGACTCGATAAACGCCATGCAAAAAGACATTCAGGATTTTAAAGAGAATATCGACAAGATCCAAACCAATGTGGAGGTAATGAACGTGAAAAAAGAAATTGACGAAGCCAAAGCGCAGGGCCAGGTAAACAGCAAGGTAAAAACGCTTACCCAAAAAAGAGATTCGTTGCTTAAAGAAATGGAACAACTAAACGCTAATTAAACTGCTTATGAAAACCTTGAAATTAATTATAAAAGCCGCTTTGCTTTTATTGATAAGCACACACTGCATGGCCCAAAAAACCATCGAGTTTAATGACAGTTCGAACGAAAAGATCAATCGTTTTTTTAATGGCCAGTTACTACTCATTAAAGTTGATACGGCTATCGTATTAAATAAATTGACCTACTCAAAATTTCAGTCGTACCCCAAACAGGTAAAGAGCCTTACGGATCAATACATGTCCATTATTCAAACCAAGGATAGCTTAAACACGGTGAAGGAAGGTTATTACCAGCAATTAAAAACCAAGTACGATTCGTTATACACCGCAAGCAAGTCTATGGCGAACCAATCAAGCAATAAGTTAAATAATATAGATACCAGCTTAGGCAAATCGACCACAGACCTGACCACCGCCCAGGAAGAATTAAAAAAAGCGCAGGACCTGCTGGCCAAAGAGCAAAAGGACCGGAACTCGAAAGCGCTTAAATTTGGTTTGGGCGGCGTGGTGATAGGCGCGGTAATTGCGTTGATCATAGCGCATTAAAAAGTGTTAAGTCTCATTAAAGATTATCGCCTGTATTGCTTCGTAATTTAAGCTGATACTTGCTTATGGCTGTAAATTCGCCCGAATATCATTAAGTCAAACAACACCGTAGGTGTTAAAGGTTGGTAGAAGAAAAAAACAACCAAAAAATCCGTGCCGTCAGGTACGCAACTTCGCAAGTTCTGTACCTGACGGCACGCTATAAATCTAACATTTACTTTTTCTACCGACCTTTTGCGCCGACGGCGCATCCCATACGGTAACTTAATGACATCGAGATTCACACTCAACAATATCGTTAACAAACCCCAATCCCGTCCTTTAAAAAGAATAGAAATTATATGGCCTATAATTGTATTTTTAAAACGTTTATTTATTGCTGCTTATGATGGATTGGTTAAAACGTAACGGGATACATTTTGCTGTCGCGGGGATATTTTTTGTATTGTGCTTTTTCTATTTTTCGCCCGCCTTCCAGGGCAAAACATTGGGGCAGGGAGATACCCTGGGCGCGCAATCTACCACTAAAGAGATCATGGATTACCGTGCCCGTGATACCACCGTTTTATGGACCAACCAGATCTTTGGCGGCATGCCCGCGTACCAGTTATGGGCGCCTTATAAGGCCAATATCGCTACGCATATAGTAACCACAATCAGTTATGGGATACCCAGCCCGGTAGGATTGGTATTGGTGCTGTTACTGGGTGCTTACCTTTTGTTTAATGTATTAAAGCTAAGCCCGTGGCTGGCTGCGGCCGGTGCTGTAGCTTTTACCTTTACATCATACCATATGATCTTGCTTTCGGCAGGGCATAGCGCACAGGCTTTTGCCATCGCTCTTTTCGCACCGATATTAGCCAGTATCCTGTTAACATTAAGGGGCAGGTATTTGCTGGGCGGATCATTAATGGCGCTGTTCTTAGCTATCGAGATCAAGGTCAACCACCTGCAAATGACTTATTATTTAATGCTGGTTATTTTTATTTTAGTTGGCATTGAGCTATATCACGCCATCAAAAATAAAACCATCGCGCATTTTTTTAAATCACTGTGTTATTTGGCTGCGGCATCATTATTGGCTTTCGCGGTAAACGCGTCGAGCTTATGGAGTACCTATGAATACGGTAAAGACAGTTACAGGGGCAAATCAAACCTGACCAATAATGCCAAAGAACCACAAGACGGACTTGACAGGAATTACATTTACCAATACAGCCAGGGCGTGGCCGAGTGCCTTACCTTTTTAGTGCCCAACGCTTCGGGCGGTGCTTCAGGGCCAGAGTTGTTTGATGAAAACTCTGAAATGGTTAAGGTCTTTACAGATAAAGGCCAGCCAGCAGAACAAGCGTTAAATATTGTGCAGCAAATAGCAAGTAAGCCGGGCATGGAAGGGCTGTCGCTTTATTGGGGCGAAAAGCGGCCCTTTACCAGCGGGCCTTATTATTTTGGCGCAGGCATTTGCCTGCTGTTTGTATTTGGCCTGCTTATAGTTAAAGACCTGCTTAAATGGTGGCTGCTGGGCACGGTAGTATTAACCATGTTGTTATCATTTGGGGGTAACTGGCCGTATTTGTCGGATCTGTTTATAAAGCACGTCCCGCTATATAATAAATTCCGCACGGTCGACTCTATCCTGGCTGTCGCCGGGCTATGTGTGCCGGTGTTGGCTTTTTTAGCTATCAGGGAAGTAATCGCTACCGCGGATAAAAAGATCCTGGTAAAAAAACTATTGCTGTCGCTATATATAACAGGCGGGCTTACTTTAATACTGATCGTCTTACCTGAATTGTTGTTAAGTTTCAGGCCAAGCGACCAATTAAGCAGTGTGGCCAATTTAACCCAGGCTCTGCGGGGCGACTCGGCCACCGCGAACGCGCTTGCCAATGCCGTAGTGAAAGACAGGATCAATCTTGAACGCGCCGACGCTATCCGGTCGCTGGTATTTGTATTGCTGACGTTTGGCATTGTATGGCTGTTTATCAAACAGAAGGTAAATGTTACTACGTTATCGCTTATGCTATTCGCGGTGATATTGGTTGATCTGTGGCAGGTGGATAAAAGATATTTGAAGGATACGAATTTCACCGAAAAGCAAGAAGCCTCAGTACCGCAAAGGCCTGTCGATGCGGAGATTGCCAGGGATACTGACCCCGACTTCAGGGTGTTTGATGCCACTGCCGAAATAAAACAAGATGTGCAGAATCCGTTCTTTCACAAAACTTTGGGCGGCTATTCTGCCGCGCGCATGAAACGGTATGATGAGTTGATTGACAATCAATTTAATGGAAGGGCAAACCCGGCCGTATTAAACATGCTAAATACAAAATATATCATCGCGCCCGATTCAAACAGACAGGGGCAAATGCTTTATCCAAACCCTGCCGCGTGCGGCAATGCCTGGTTTATTAAAAATATAAAATATGTGGCTAATGCCGATGAAGAAATGCAGACACTTTACCATTTCGTGCCTAAAGATGAAGCAATAGCGGATAAACAGTACCAAACTATAATAGGTAATGAACCAATCGGCCTTGATAGCAGCGCGACAATAAAACTGGCCGCCTATAACCCCGACCATATGGTTTACAGGTCATCTTCAAAAGTTGCGGGTATTGCTGTTTTCTCAGAGATCTATTACGACAAAGGCTGGAAGTTATTTATTGATGGTATAGAAAAACCTTATTTCAGGGCCGATTACCTGTTAAGGGCAGCACCTATCCAGGCAGGCCAGCATAAAATTGAATTTGTGTTCCACCCAAAATCTTACTACGTGGGCGAGGAAATTTCTACCGCCGGCTCCATCCTGTTGGTGTTACTTTTGGGCGGCGCCTTATTTGGCGATAAGATCCGTAAATATATCCCCAACAAGGGGTTGAAAAGTTAGCAGCTACAAAAAGATATATTATATGAAGCGCTGGATGCGGCATTAAAAACGAACATATTTAGTTATTCATCTTAAAAAAATCAACATATCACATAACGACAGTCAAACATTGAGTAAAATAGCCAACCAATGGCTAATTTTCTAATAACAATACCTGATTTTCTTTTTTATCCAAAAAAATACACATAAATAGATTGTAAAAATTCATATTATCAAATATTGATATTTGATTTTAGCTTACTTTACAATATTTTACCTGTTTAAATTTATTTTTACTATTTTTAAGGAGATTTTTAAAGAATTAACCTAACAATCATACAAATTCTTTAAAATAAGATTAATAAATAGTTGAATAAATTACAATTTTAGCAATATGTCTACCCAAGAATTAGCCATTCCTGATATTATAATAAAAAGTAAAAAGGTTGTCTATCTTGAAGGCATTAGAGGAGTAGCTGCTTTTATGGTGGTTATACATCATTTTTGTTTAGCGTTTTATCCATCATTATTAAATGGCGTTCCGGATAGCTCACATTTAAATAAACTTGAATTGTTGTATTATTCCAGTCCATTTATCTTCCTTACTAATGGTCAGTTATTTGTATATATTTTTTTCATATTAAGCGGATTTGTTTTAAGTAAAAAATTTTTTAAAGAAAAAGACATTAATTATTTAGTCTCAGCATCTGTGAGGCGTTTCCCCAGGCTATTTATTCCGGTAGCATTTTCGTTGATCATAGCTTTCCTGTTTTTAAAATGCTCATTAAATTATAATGAACAGGTTAGTCATATTACTAAATCAATTTGGTTTGCATCACTAAAGGGCGACCCATCATTTATACACTTTTTAAAGGTTTTCTTTTATAAGTCTATTGTTGTTACGGATAACTCATACATAACTGTACTTTGGTCGGTTTCTGTAGAGCTTTATGGTTCTTTCATCGTCTTTTCAACCCTTGCCCTAACCAGAAATGTAAAGAATCTATTTTTTATCCTTACTCTTTTATTTGTATTGTTTGCATTAGAAAGGAATGCCGAATACTGTGCTTTTATTATGGGCATCATGTTAAACTACAGTGATACAATAAAGCTAAAAAACACATTTTTTAAAGCCCTTGTTATTGTAATATTAATAATAACAGGATGTTTTTTGGGTGGATTTCCTCATATCTATTATCTGTCAGTGCCAACAATAAAGGGAAGCTTTTATTCATTTTTAAACTATAGTGCTTTAATTGATAACAGTGCTTTTATAAATGCTTGCGGAGCTTTTTTACTTATACTCGCGGTACAACTATCAGCGAAGCTCCAGGATTTTTTCTCTTCTAAAGCGTTAGCTTTTTTAGGCAATATTTCTTTTTCGATGTACCTGATTCACACAATTATTTTAAGATCAGTTACTTCTTTTACTTTCCTCAAAATCATTGGTTATTGTAGTTATAATATATCGTTCATAATTTCATTTATCTCATCAATTGTAATTATTTTCGTTCTGTCCTATTTTATGACAATTTACGTTGATAAGAATAGTCTTGTTGCTTCAAAATATGTGTATAACAGGTTTTTCCTAAGGAAAACAGGTAAATAGTGGCCTGAATAAAGATTTAGCCAAAGGCTCATTGCTTACAAGAGCCATTACCAGCGTAGTATCATGCGTAATTTAAACGTGCACATCAACCAATGAAAAGTAAACTACGGCAGATCTTTTTATGGACAAATACGCTAATGCTCTGGTTTGCATTGGTGCTGCAGTTTATCATTTCGACCGTGAGTTATCAGGCCGCGGGAAGATCATTTTTTGGCGCGCTGGTACAGATCCTGAGTTTTTATACGATACAAACCAATCTATTGATAGCGGTGGCTTTGACTGCTATTTTGCTGAAACCCCGTTCCCAATGGGGCCGGTTCTTTGGGCGCACTTCGGTATTGACTGCTATCACTGTCTATATCCTGATCGTGGGGCTGGTTTATGCCACGGTGTTAAAAGGGATCTGGCAATTGCATGGGCTATTTAAGCTGGCAGATGTTTTACTGCATGAGATAAGCCCTATTATCTTTTTAGTATTTTGGCTATTTTTCATACCGAAGGAAAAACTAAAGTGGAGCTTATTGTTGCCCTGGGCGATTTTTCCACTGCTTTATTTAGTGTATAGCCTGGTGCGCGGCGCAGTTACCGGCTACTACCCATACCCTTTTGTAAACGCTGCCACATTAGGCTACGCACAGGTTATGATCAATTCAGCCGGGGTATTGGTGGTATTTTTGGTGTTGGGTAGTTTGCTGATCGGGGTTAGCAGGTTGGTAAGCCGTGGGGATAGTGCTGTTTAAGTACAATTCATAAGCACTTTTGGACTTTTCAAGACAATAAATTTGGACTTTTCAGGAAAACTCATCTAAAAATTTACATTGAATTTTGCCTTGTAAATTTTTAGATCATGGAAAATAATAAAGCTTATATAATTACCGGTCCGACTTCGGGCATTGGTTATGCCACAGCGCTTGAACTGGCAAAATACGGTACCGTCATCCTTGTAGGCAGAAACCCGGAAAAACTCGATCAGCTACAAAAGGTAATAAAAGACAGGAGACACAATGCCGTACCGGTGGTTTGTGATATTTCAGATATGAAGAGCGTAAAGCGTGCGTCTGAGCAAATCATTGCACTTCAGCTTCCCATTGCCGGATTGCTGAATAACGCAGGCATTATGCCTGCTAAACCAGCCAAAAGTGCTCAGGGTTGGGATATGACGTTTGCCACAAACCATCTGGGGGCATTTGCACTGACCGAGGCCCTTGCGCCCCATCTTCCTGACGGAGCAAATGTGGTTTTTATAGCTTCTGCCATTGAGGACCCTGAACGCAAACCTGCAAAAATTATTGGGATGAAAGGCGGTCGTTACATATCTGCCGGGGCCAGTGCCCGCGGCGAGTGGGAAACGGGAGGTGCTAAAATGCCCGGCATTGATGCTTACGCCACATCAAAACAATGTATCCTTGCGGCTGCAATGGCCTTTGCACGTGAAAATCCAAGACTGCATTACAATGCTGTAGAGCCGGGAATAACCCGCGGAACCAGTCTCGGCGGCGAAAGTACGAATGCTTTCATTCGTTTCTTGTTCGGTCATTTAATGGCGGTCATCCCCCCTTTCTCTGCTTACAGCAGCACGCCTAAAAAATCAGCGATCGTGATCACGAATATCCTTATTGATGAGGCGGGTAAAACAGGTGTGTATTTTGACGAAAAGGGCCAACCAATGCTTGGATCGGCACAGGCTCGCGATCCGGAGTTTCAAGACCGTGTGGTGACTGAAACCCGTGCCTTGTTATCAACAGTAAAATAAGGTAAATTTGGGATGCCAACATGCTCAGATCAGACTATCATATCGGGGTGATCTCACCCGAACAATTCGTAACCGAGCATACTTTCGCCTATATCATTAATGGCGAAATGCACTTGTATGACGGAAGTAATAACTATGTGCTGAGATCCGGGGAATGCGGACTTGCCCGAAAAAACCGCTTAGTAAGATTTAAGAAAGAAAAAGTAAACGGGGAATTAGAAAAAGTGTTCGTCTTTTTTGACGTGTCGTTTCTCAAAGCATTTCAGGAAAAACATCAACCTGGAGTGCCGAAATTTCAGTCAGGCGAAACGATTTTACGCCTGCCAGAAAATAAGTTATTACCAAATTTCATTCAGTCGTTGCTGCCTTACTACAATCATGGAAAAATAGCTGAAGCTTTTGCAGACGTAAAGCGGGAAGAACTACTCATTATTTTGCTGCAGGCGCAACCGGAACTTGCAAGGGTATTTTTTGACTTTGCCCTACCCGAAAAAATAAACCTGGAAGAATTCATGAACCGGAATTATACGTTTAATGTAAGTATAGATCGTTTTGCTTATTTAACGGGCCGCAGCTTATCAGCTTTTAAGCGCGATTTTAAAACCATCTTTAATGAAACCCCTAATCGTTGGCTGGTAAAAAAACGTTTGCAGGAAGCACATTTCCTGATCGGGAAAAAGAACCAAAAAGCATCCGAAATTTATCTTGAGCTCGGCTTCGAAGCTTTATCACATTTTTCATTCGCTTTTAAAAAACTATTCGGGCTTACGCCTACCCAACTGTCCGAACAACAAAAGAATATCCATTAAAAACTTCACTATGAAATTATCAAACAACAAGATCCTGATCACCGGCGGCGCTACCGGCATCGGCCTGGGGCTTACCGAAAGATTTATCCGCGAAAACAACACCGTTATTATTTGCGGCAGGCGTGAAGCGGTGTTAAACGAGGTGTCTGAAAAATTCCCTGGTGTGATCACCAGGGTGTGCGACATTGCAAACGAGACAGAACGCGTTGAACTTTATAACTGGATCACAGCTAACCATCCCGACTTGAATGTGCTGGTAAATAATGCGGGCATCCAAAACTGGATGAACATTACAGACGGTGATTTTTATGAAAAAGCCAATAACGAGATCACTATCAACGTTACCGCGCCTATCCATTTAACGCAGCTGTTTTTAAAACTAAAGTCGTTAACTACCATTATGAACGTAACATCGGGTTTGGCCTTTGTTCCGTTCTCAAAGGTCCCGGTATATTGCGGCACAAAAGCGTTTTTACGGTCGTTCACTTTGTCGTTAAGGCACCAGTTGAAAGATACCGATACAGAGGTAATTGAAATTATCCCACCGGCATTAAACACAGACCTTGGCACAAAGGGACTTCACGACGCACATCCTCCTGTAAGTGATTTTATAGCATCTATATTTAAACAATTGCAGGAAGGTAAAACCGAACTGACTTTCGGCACCAGCGAATCAAGAGCAGAAGCCAACAACGAAACTATTATGGATTATTTTAACAGGATGAATCCGTAGGTTGCAAAATCTTTTGGAAATATAAACGGGACGATAAAGCCATGTGCTTTATCGTCCCGTTCTTGTTAGCTTTTAATCAATATTAAACTCAGGACTGGATAAAAGCCAACAGGTCTTTGTTAATAGTTTCAGCTTCGGTAGCCGGCATGCCATGAGGGAATCCCGGGTAAGAGATCAGTTTACCGTTTTTCAAAAGCTTGATGGCTTTAGCACCCGAAATTGGGAATGGCACGATCTGGTCGTCTTCGCCATGCAATACCAATACAGGGATATCGACACTTTTAAGGTCCTCCGTAAAGTCTGTTTCAGAGAAAGCCTTAATACCGTCATGATGCGCTTTTACACCGCCCATCATGCCCTGGCGCCACCAATTTTTACGGATACCCACTGATATTTTGGCACCTTCGCGGTTATACCCATAAAAAGGAATGGTAAAATCTTCAAAGTATTGGGCACGGTTAAATGCGGTACCCTGGCGTATCTCGTCAAAGACAGACATTGGTACACCATCAGGATTATTTTCAGTCTTAACCATTAGCGGTGTAACCGCGCTTATCAATACCACTTTGGCTACACGGCTTTTGCCAATGTTAGCCGCATAATGAATAGCTTCTCCACCACCTGTCGAGTGCCCGATATGAATAGCATCTTTCAAGTCAAGCGCTTCGGTCAATGCAGCGACATCGGCCGCATAAGTATCCATATCATGGCCTCCTGAAACCTGGGTCGATCTACCGTGACCCCTACGGTCGTGGGCAATTACCCGGTAGCCTTTTCCAAGGAAGAACATCATTTGCGCGTCCCAATCGTCGCTTGATAATGGCCAGCCGTGATGAAAGAACAGCGGCTTGCCTGTTCCCCAGTCTTTGTAATAAATTTCGGTTCCGTCTTTGGTGGTGATTGTGCTCATGTCTTTTAGTTTTAAGTGAAATGTTTTGTTGCTGAAACAAATTTGAGGCTTTTTGCTGCCCTTAAACTTGATGTAGATTAAGAAATAAAAAGGAATTACACCATAGCTTTGTTTTTATGAAAACGATCAAAATAAAATTACAATTATTAGTGGTACTAATGTTTATGTTGCCTGCTTTATTAGCGGCGCAAACTTTACCGGTAGTTGGCACACATGCCATTTCGAATAAAATAAATGGCATCAATATAGAAGTAATGGTACAAAGCCCGTCGGCAGAAAAAACGCCCTTACAGGTTGCCTGCGTTTTTGAATACACCGACAATGATATTTTTACACCGCCTGCATTACCGGCAGCAGCCAACGGTATGGTTCACCTGGACAAAGGCCTGAACGGCATTATTACCGAACTGCGAAAAAGCGGCAGATTTACCGGCCATGCTTTTGAAACTTTATTAATTGACGTACCCAACGGCACCATCGCCCCGCAAAGACTTTTGCTGATAGGGCTTGGCGACAGAAAAAAGTTTGACCCGGAGATCATGAAAACCGTTGGCGCTATCGGGATGCGCGAGGCCCTTCGTTTAGGCGTCGATCACTACGCGCATGCAAGCGACCTGAAAGACGGTGGTGTTGACTCCCCAACCGCGCTGATTGCATCAAACGTCTTGAAAGGCGCGATCGATGCCTATAAAACCCAGCTTTATTTAAAAACCAAAGGCATGGCCAACATCAAACCCATAAAGAAGATAACTTTACTGGCAGGCCAGCCATTTTACCAGGTCACGGCAGAGGCGGTAACCAAATACCCGAATGATAAATAAGCGGCGGCAGCATCCTATCCCTGGGCTCTTCACTGGTCTAACTTACATTGCATTAAACTTAAACCAATAGCTGAATTATTCACGCATACAATTTACAGCATGATTTGGTAAAACGTTTTATTAGACCGATCCCGTTGCTTATATTTGGATGTTAACTAAGCCTGTCAAATGAAATTCAATAATCAAAACTCAAAAAAAAGCCGGTACAAATATCTTTTCGTACTGGCGATTATATTAGCTTTTTATACACCTGCCAATTTAGCCAACGCCAAACAATCAAAACCAAAAATTGATAAAGAGGCAAATCAAAATGCCATCAAACTTACCGCCGCACAATTAGCCATGTTTGCAGGGAAATACCGAAACATGGATGAGTATGTAACGATAACGGCAGCCAATGGCGGTATTATCTTAAAGCAACTGCAGGGAAAGCGCGAAGCCATAAGCTTTTACCCTACCGATCTGTATGAATTTTCAACCAACCATTTTGGTAAACCATACTGGATCAGGTTTGGCGGAAAGAGCAAGCGTAAAGCCCCCAGCTTCGTCACCATGGACCATGATATTTGGGTTAGGGTTAAATAGCCATTATTGAGTTGTACCACTAATTCGCTATTTTTAAAAGATGAAAAAATCTACCTTATTAAAGTTATCGATAGCCACAATTGCTGTTGTACTTTTATATATAACATTGGCTGTGGCCCAGTCGACAGACACTACACTCGCCGGCAACGGTAGCGTGGCCCGAAGCGAAAACGCGGCACCTTCAGAACATATCTTTTTTAATTTCCCAGTTGATGCCGTTGCGAAGATCCATAAGATAAAAATTACACAATCTGCAGATGCGGAATATTTTTCGGTTCATAACTTTAGGGGCGGCTACAATGGTTTGCAGCAAACACCCGACAGGGATTATGGCACACCCAATATATTAATAGCATCATTGTGGGATCCGAATACCGCCGGCAAAGTGTTTTCAAAAGTGGCTTATCCGGGTACCAATACCGTTACCAGCAGGTTTGGCGGCGAGGGTGACGGGTGGAAAACCATTAACCCTTATAAATGGGCTTTAAATACATGGTATAACATTGCCATCCGCGCCTGGAAAAACGATGGCCAATTATATATCGCTACTTTTATTCAGAATATGAGTACCGGGGTTTGGTTCCATACCTCGACACTTTCACAGCCCGACAGGCCCGGCTACCTGGGATCAGGAAATGATGCTTTTTTAGAGAATTGGGATGGCACCAACCCGCAATGGGATGGACGTTTTATAAGAAAAGCTTTTTTTAAAGATTGCTGGAACCTGGATACCGGCAACGTTTGGCAAAAACACACAAAACGCACATTCATTGCCAATGACGGCGATAAAGCAAGAAATGGCAAGTATGACCGCAGCTTTAATGCAGGATATGACCCTGCCGAGGACGCCTATTTTATGCAGCATGGCGGCGACACCAAACCTGATACAGCTTTTGGGGCAGGCCGCCGCATCAGTTTACCTGACCAAACCCACCAGGGCGACGCACCCAAACTTGCCGTGGGCGCTGTGTCAACCTTAAAAGTTGACTATACTGCTCAATCTATAAAAGTGAGCTGGACAACCGACGATACAAAAAGTCCGCAGCTATCATCCAAAGTAGAGGTATTGAACGCCTCGGGCAAAATGGTACAAACAGTGGATGAGGTTTTACCTGAAAAAAGAACCGCCATCTTAAAAGCTTCATTACCGGCCGGAAAGTATACAACGCGGGTCACTATAACTGATATTTTTAACCAGGCGGGTAAGGCGGTGGAAAAAGGGTTTGTGATGAAAAAGTGAAAGGCCTAAGTTACACTTCATTAAACTTAGACCGGTGATGGGTGAATCCGTAGGTTAATGAGCCATTGCGCTACTTTGATTCTCTATTTCAAATAAAAATATTCGGGGCCATATCCGTCCGAAGCGGTGTTGATTCGCGTTCTGCTTCCGCTTTATTTTTGTCTATCGGGGCAATAGTCTATCCTAAACATTAGTATTTCTCGAATACTTTTTCCGATAATCGTATGGAGATAGTCCTGCTATTCTTTTAAAGATCGTCCTGAATGTCTTCATATCTTTATAACCAGTTGCATCCATGACTTCATTTAAGGTCCAGTCCTTATCTTCTAACACCTTTTTTGCCGCTTCTATTCTTACACGCTGAAGATATTCAATTGGTGTGTTATTAGTCGCCGCTTTAAATCGCCTTATAAAATTACGTTTGCCGGTATTGACAAGGGCTGATACTTCATCTATGGATATATCAGTTGAGTAATTCTGTTCAATATGAGCTTGCGATTTCAAAATTTCTTCATCGCCATGCTGGTGCTGCCCTGTAAATACGGCGAAATGAGCCTGGCTCACCTGGTCCATATCAATAGAATATCGTTTACTTACCCAAAGAGCTGTTTCTCTTCCGCAGAATTTTTCAATAAGATATAGCATAAGCTTTAGTGAAGCAAAAGCGCCGCCGCCGGTATAAACCCCACCCTCATCAGTAATAATCTTGTCTGACTTTACCTTGATCAGCGGGTATCGTAATTGCATATCATTGGCTACTGCCCAATGGGAAGTAGCCGTTTTGCCATTTAACAGACCAGCCTCGGCCAGAAAGAAACTGCCCACACACAGACTGGCTACTTCAGTGCCGCAACGGTTCATTTCTTTTATCCAGTTAATGACCGCACTGTTTTTTTTAAGAATGGCCCGGTCATCACCTATAAACCCCGGAACAATAATCAGATCGGCTTGGGTTACTTCTTCCATGGTGGTATTGCATATAAACTGGGCAGGGGTATTTAATTGTATATTTTTCACCTTTTCGCTCACCAGTTCCAGTTTAAAGGCGGGTGGTTTACCAGATAACTCAAAGCACCAGTTAGCTGCAGTAAACAAATCGATTGCCCCTGCAACAGCCGATAAGTTGGCATCTTCATGAATCAGTAATGATATTTTCCTCATGGTATTTTACGAATTAATCCTACAAAATTAATGTTATTTGATGTCATAAATCCCCCCTGCGAAAGTCAAAAATGCTTGTTTTATTTATTTAATTAACCACACAATTTTGTCTTGTCCTTAAAAGCAGGACAATAAATAACAATAGTAAGGATAAATAAAAATCACGAATCATGACAACTAAAAATGAACAACAGGTGGCTAATAAACCAAGCAAACAAGTGGGGGAAGTAGGTAAATGGTGGCTTACAATGTCGGCAGCAGCAGCTGAACTTACCTCACTGGATGAAGTGCGCGACTTTGGCGAAAACTGGGAAGCACTCACCGCAGAGCCGGGTGGTATAGACTATATTGAAGCCGATGCAGGCGGTGTACCTGCGATGTGGGCGATTCCGAAGGGCTGCGCTGAGGATCGCGTGATATTATGCCTTCACGGTGGCGGGTTTTTTTCCGGCTCCATGTATACACACAGAAAGCTTTATGGTCATTTTGCCAAATCGATTGGCTGCAGGGCGTTAATTCCGCATTATCGCCGATCTCCTGAGCATGTGCATCCTGCACAAATTAATGATGTGATCGCTGCCTACCAATGGCTGCTCGGCCAGGGGATAGCAGCAAACCATATCGCAATTACCGGCGATTCAGCAGGTGGCGGACTTTCAATTACCTCAGCTTTGCTGATACGTGAAAAGGGCTTGCCCATGCCTGCAGCAATTATGCCCTTCTCCGCCTGGTTTGATATGGAGGTTACAGGAGAATCGATGGAGTTGAATAATAATAAAGATCTTCTTCTCAACAAAGAATGGGTAAAATCTATGGCAGGAATGTTTCTTGGTGAAAAGGGCAGTCCGAGAGACCCTTATGCAAACCCGCTCTATGCCGACCTTAAAGATTTCCCTTCAGTTTATATGCATGTGGGCGATGATGAAGTACTTTTGGACGACAGTATTCGCCTGGCAGACCTTGCCAGGAAAGCCGGTGTTGACGTGAGCCTTGATATCTTCCCCAATATGCAGCATAGCTTTCAAATGACTGCCGGCCGGGCGCCCGAAGCCGACGATTCCATCGCCAGATTTACCGCATGGGTAAAACCTAAATTGGGGCTGGCTTAATTCTATAATATCTGTACCTTTTTCTGTCAACACGTTTATTATTTGCCTTATTGTTGACGCAAATTATATATCATGGAATTTCCCTTATGTGCAATTCAAAACCGAACGCCCAATGTTCGGTTTTGTTACAACAAGGACTTTAATTTTATCATAATTAACTATATATCAATATATTAATAATTTGGAACAGCATTTGGGCATCTAACTTAGTTGAATCCCTATATATTCCATATTAGCCTGTATAACCTGGCCTCAGTGGGAACCCTGTTCGCGGGGCTGACGCTTGCGCTGCTCTTAGGGTTCGCAAAAAGGCCCGGCCAAGCAGCTAACCTGTTTTTGAGTTCGGCCTTAGCCATTATCGTATTAAAGACTAGCCTTTCACCTTTTTTCTTGCCAGCGCTGGGCCCGCTCTTGTATTTTTATGTACGGCAGCTCACCTATCCCGGCCTTCGGTTCCGCAGGAAAGATCTACTGCATTTTTGCCCCCTGCTGGTGGCATATTGGATGCCGGCCTATATGGCCTTAATTTTGGTTATCATCTATTTGTACCTGTCGCACCGGCTGATAGCGAATTTTTATGACCGGCTACGTCCTGTACTGATGGACAGGCCGCGTTTCGCTTTCAGGCGGCTGGACAGAGCGTTATCCCTGCTCGGCTTGTTCTGCCTGTTAACGATATTGAATGACGCTTTCTGTTTCGCTATTGCCTTTTTACTGATCGGAATGGCCGCGGAAGCGATACTGAAACCGGATAACGATGTCCGGTTGGCCATGCCAATAACTGACAGATCGGATGCAAAAGAGAAAAGCCGTAGACTAAAGGAAGCCGTGGCAGCAAACCGCCTCTACGAGGATGCCGAACTGACACTGGCCGCACTGGCAGTGAAACTGGCCATCCATCCGCATGACTTATCCCGGATAATTAACGTGGGGCTGGACAAGAACTTCAGTGATTTTATCAATGAATTTCGGGTTCGTGAAGTTGCCCGGAAAATGTTGGACCCGGCTTACGACCGGCTCACGCTGCTGGGTATCGCCTATGAATCGGGGTTCAATTCCCAAAGAACTTTCCACCGCGTTTTCAAAGAGATGACTGGCAAAACCCCTTTGGAATACAAAAATAGCCTGAGAAAAGAACTGCCAATTGATAAGTTGGCAACCGTTTCACGAATAAGGCCGGTAATATTGCGTTCAGAAAGCCCGCCAAATTGGGCTTCTGAAAAATTAAAACGCAATATCATGTTAAGGAACTATTTAAAAACCGCCTGGCGAAATTTGCTTAGGAACAAAATGTACAGCAGTATCAATATCGGTGGTTTAGCTATCGGTATGTCGGTAAGTTTTATGCTGTTTATCTATGTTTATAATGAGTTTAGTTTTGATAAATTTTATCCGCATACCGATCGCCTTTACCAGGTTTTTCGGAATCAGCTAAGTAATCACGAGCTCAACACCAATCCGGCCACGCCTATATTACTGGCGCCTGCAATGCAGCGGGAATACCCGGAAATAGAAAAGATCGCCCGAACCAATGGGCCTGATGATGTACCGGTATTGTATAATAATAAGCGGATAAAAGTTAATACCATGGCCGCCGATCCGGCATTTTTAAGCTTGTTTGATGTGCAGGTGATCAGCGGTAATAAAGCTAACCCTTTTCCTGACGTATCCTCTATCATTATCACAGCATCGGAAGCTAAGACGCTGTTTGGTAATGCTAACCCGATAGGGCAGGTCCTTTTATTCCGGCAGGAAAAATTCCCGCTTAAGGTAACCGCCGTTATTAATGATCCACCGCAGAATTCAAGTTTCTCGTATAAGGCCATTATATCATGGCAAACCGAAATTGCCCAAAAGGGCTGGATGAAAGACCTGACCTGGGATCATTATTCTTTTCAAACCTATACTTTGCTTAAGCCGGGCGTATCTGTTAACGCATTTAATCGTAAATTTAAAAATATCATAGGCAATCATGACCCAAATAGCAAGGAAAACACCTTGTTTTTATACCCATTTGCCCGCACGCATTTATATAGCCAGTTTAAAAATGGTGTAAATGTGGGCGGCAGCATTGAATATGTGCGGTTATTCTTATACCTGGCTATAGGCATTTTGCTGATCGCCTGCATCAACTTCATGAACCTGTCAACGGCCCGTTCCGAAAAACGCGCCCGTGAAGTTGGGGTGCGCAAAGCCATTGGCGCACGCCGTATGGCTATTATCCAGCAATTTTTAGCCGAATCATTATTAATGGCATTTTTATCGTTCATCTTGTCGATAGTATTGATAATCATATTGCTTCCGGCGTTCAGCAATATGATCAGTATCCATCTTGCTGCGCCGTATACTAATATATGGGCATGGCTCAGCGCTATAGGCATAACTTTGCTTACCGGTTTGCTGGCCGGAAGCTATCCGGCATTTTTCCTGTCATCATTCCGGCCGGTTAAGGTACTTAAAGGACAAGCAATATCCTCCGGATCAACCGTACGACCGCGACAGGCTTTGGTAGTTGTTCAGTTTACTTTTGCTATTTGCTTAATATTATCCAGTATTTTTATTTACAAGCAGCTTGATTATATCAAAAACAGGCCCGTTGGTTACAGTCGCGAAGGTTTGGTTGAAATGGATCCTGAGGGTGATGTGCTTGGCAAGTTTGAAGCTTTCAGGCAGGATGCCCTTAATACAGGCGCCATTACCGATGCTGCCATAACCCTGGGCAGTATTGCAAATATCAGCAGCAGTTCCTGGATGATAACCTGGCCGGGGCAGCTACCCGGCGAAGAGAAAATACCCCTTGACGAAATAGCCGTAACCTATCACTTTATTAGTACTTATGGTCTTACCCTAACCGAGGGCCGCGATTTTGACAGCAGCCGGCAGTCTGATTCGGCTGCTATCATCTTAAATGAAGCCGCTGTTAAACTGATGCGGTTTAAGTCGCCTTTAGGCCAGCTCGTAAAATGGCAAGGCCATCAATGCACGGTTGTGGGCGTTGTAAAAAACTTTGTATGGGGTTCGCCGTACGAGCCTGTTAAACCGGCCATTATCGGCTTTAAAAAAGACTGGGCCGCCTATAATATAGGATTACGCTTAAATCCCCGCTGGCCTGTTTCAACAAGTCTTGCTCAGCTCGGGGCGGTTTATAAAAAATACAATCCGCAGTATCCTTTCGAATATAAATTCACCAGCGATCAGTTTGAAAATAAATTCAAAACCGAAAAACTGCTTGGCAGTATGGCATCGATATTTACCTGTTTGGCCATTATCATATCTTGTTTAGGGCTATTTGCCCTGGCGTCATTCTCGGCCGAGCAGCGTAAAAAAGAGATGAGCATTCGCAAAGTACTTGGCGCTACAACCGGTAATATATGGCTCAAATTATCGCAGGAGTATTTAGTACTGGTATTGATATCGTTTATGATCGGTTCATTCATCAGCTTGTATAACGTAAAAAACTGGCTGGATAAATTCACCTATCATACAGCCATAAGCTGGTGGGTGTTTATGGTAACTATGTTTATCACCATTTTGATATGCCTTATTACTGTTAGCTGGCAGGCTGTTAAGGCCGCATGGACTAACCCGGTCAAGAGCCTTCGGTCTGAGTAAGTAAAAAATGCTATTTAATAAAACCCGCATTAGCCGAAGTTACATTTCATTAAACTTAGACTGGTGATGGGGTAGATATAATAGTCAACCTACCGGTCACTCAAGCCATTTATCAAATTATCTTTATAAGTTAACCCTATTGGCAGGTCAATATCATTGATGCGTATAAAATTACCCTCAATAAATTGGATCAGTTTTTTGTTGATGATGGTTGAACGGTGTATGCGAATAAACCTGGAAGTTGGCAATAAAGTCGTCAATTTACCCAACGTCATATAGGTAACATAAGTTTGCCCGGTAGTATGTATTTTCAAGTAGTCTCCAAGGGCCTCAATATAGATAATTGACGCCAGTTCGATCTTTATAAGGCGTCGATCGATCTTTAGAAAAATACTGGAAATCTCCGGAGCAACCTGACTTGCTAAAGCGGAACTGTTTTTGTCGGTGCCTATCTTCTGTATTGTTTTAAGGAATCTTTCAAATGTTACGGGCTTCACCAGGTAATCAGTAGCTTCTACCTCAAAGGCATCAACCGCGTATTCGGCGTAAGCAGTTATAAATACAACTTTGGGGTATATTTTTAGAGACCTGATAAAATTTAACCCGGTTATGCCAGGCATTTGTATGTCAATAAAAATCACATCCACTTTATGCTCATGAAGAGCGACGAATGCGTCGACCGCGCTCTGATAATAGCCCAGGCAGTGTATAGCAGGTACCTGATCGATATATGACTGGATCAATTGTCTTGCCAGTGGTTCATCATCAACTACAATGCAATTAATCATAATTTAAGTTGATAGTTAAATTTACGGTAAAAACACCGTCCTCGTCATGAATGTGCAACTCGTGCCTGCCCGGGTAAAGCAAATCAAGGCGTTTACGCACATTTTGTAAGCCGATGCCACCGCTTGATTTATCAAAATTCTGAGCTTTGGATAACTTAGGATTAGAGGTTTGGAAAATCAATTCGTTATAATCTGTAGCCAAAATTAACTTTACCCATTTTTCAGAAATATCCTGCTGCAATGTATGCTTAAATGTATTTTCGATCAATGGTAAAAATAATAACGGTTCTATCTCAATCCCATTGATATCACCCTGAATTTCAAAATCAATAATATCGGTTTGCGTGTGCCGCAAATTTTCAAGACTAATATAGCTTTTTATAAAATCAACTTCTTGCTGAAGAGGGACTTTTTCATGGCGTGTGTCGTAAAGCATATATCGCATGATACCCGAAAGATCATTGATCATCAGCGGAGTTTTTGGAGAATTTTGCACACTTAATGAATACATATTATTAATTGTATTGAAAAAGAAATGTGGCTGTACCTGTGATTTAAGCTGATGCAATTCCAGCTTTAGTTTTTCCGTTTCCAATGTAGTTAAGCGATGTTGGTTTTTGAATAGCAGTTTAATAACATATAATGACGTACCGGCCAGTAGAATAAGAAAAGTATACCCAATATCTGTATTAAAATAACCTCGGGTGAAATCCCATGGGTGGGCATCGCTGATCATATGCCGGTAACCTTCAAAAATAAAAGGCATTGCGATAACTGCTCCTATCCCTAATCGCTCGTTTAAACCATAAAACAATAGATAAACCGGTAATAGTACTATAAATAAAATATAATGTTTCTTCCCTACTGTATAAGGAAGATATAGTCGGTAAAACAAAATAATAACAGGTAGCTGTAGAATATTTATAACAACATAACCTATTGAATTAGCGACTTTATCCTGGCTCCAGGTTTGTAGTCCAACTGCAAGGGGACTCAATACACCAATTACAAACAAATAAAAGATCTCTGCAATATTGCTTTTCTGTTTATAATTCAGATTGGTAAAGAAAAAAGGCATGGTACAATTTACATTGTTCTGTAATAACTCAGGTATGTTTTTCGATGAACACCCGGTTTTACACGTTGAATTTTTTTATTAATCAGTTCAACGTGCAGATATATGCCTTTACCTAAAAAATTTATTACTTCTGCCAACATTTCCCAAGTTTGTTTATTACGATATGATTTATTTACACTCTGTCAAAAATATGATCTTATGAAATGTTTCATCTACTTTAAAATTTGTTCTTTAAGCCTGTTTTTACTTTTTAGCTTAAATATTTTTGGTCAGACCAACTATCAAAAAATTGAAGTCTTCACCAAAATATGGGGGTTTTTAAAATATCATCATCCCGCTGTAGCGGCTGGTAGCATCAACTGGGATTCCGTGTATGTTAGCTCTGTTCCAAAAATAAAAAGCACCGCGTCTGATGCTGAATTCAATGAGCAGGTATTGGCAATTATAAACAGCCTGGGGCCACTGCAAAAAAATCAAAAAGCTGTACTGGCCAATATGCTATTTGCTAAAAACCATGATTTGGAATGGATAAACGATAGTAAGATCATCCATTTAAAACTTAAAAACAAACTGAACGAAATATACATCTATCGCAACCAGGGAAAAAATAAATATATCAAATTAACCTATTCAACCGCCGATTACAGTGGCGAGAATCAATATGAGAATATGGGTTTCCCCAATCAGTATTACCGTTTACTTTTTTTAGCCCGATTTTGGAACGCTATCAATTATTTTGCTCCTTACAAGTATGAGATAGGTGAAGACTGGGGTAATGTTTTAGCCAGGTTTGTCCCAAAAATGATCAGCGCTAAAGATACCTTGTCTTACTATAAAACCCTGCTTCAACTTTCCGTTTCCCTGCATGACGGTCATTCACAATTTACTATTGCTGATGACAACTCTACTATAAATAATATGGTGTTTGGTGAGTATTCTGCCCCTATTTACGCGGCTATTGTAGATGGGATGATCATCGTCAGAAAAGTGACTAATGATTCATTGCATCACGTCAACATCAGACCTGGAGATATTATTTTGAGCATAGATAACGAACCTGCAGTAAAAAGAATGGCTCGAATTGCCGCATATATATCTGCATCCAACAACATATCGAGAAATAAGTACCTGACATGGGTTTTGTTTAATACGCATAATGATTATCAGAGCCTTAGAATCAAAAGAGAAGATCGAATTTTCACAGTCAGGATAAATTGCACCCTTGCCGCTAAAAGGGATTGGCATGACCTTACCGATTATACTTATAATAAAGCAGGTTACAAAACGATAGGTAATTCCATTGCTTATGTATATGCCTGGCAGATGTGGCATGGTAATATGGATACGATAAAAACATTAATAAAGAGCAAAAAGGCGGTGATATTTGATGTAAGAAATTATCCTAACGGAGACGATTTTTATAACATATTTGATATTTTTTTACGAGAGCCTAAGGTTATAAATCAATCATTATGTATTTCAATAAACAATCCCGGCTATTTTCTTTGGAAACCTTCCCCAACGATAGGCAATATTAACCAATCTCCTTATAGTGGAAAGGTAATTATTCTTGCGGACGAAAGGGCACAGAGCCAGGGAGAGTACTCGGTTATGTGCTTTCAAACTATCCCAAATTCGGTTACTGTAGGAAGTCAGACCGCGGGAGCAGACGGCGTAAAGACACTAATTCCTATGGGGGGCAAATTAGCACTTTCCTATTCGGGCTATGGCATGTTTTACCCCGATAAAAGCCCAACACAAAGGCGTGGTGTAAGGATAGATATAGAGGCGACGAAAACGGTTGAAGATATTAGCCGGGACAAAGATGTGGCACTGGCAAAAGCATTAGAATATTTGAAAGAAAAAGGAATAGATTAAACGACCCAACTTACCGCACTTTAGGTGTAAGTTTAATGAAATGTAACTTAAAGCAGTAACCTATATAGCTTAACCCATCAATTCTTCTGCGCCGGGGTGATCCTGAATTCTTTTTTGTGGCTATCCCTCAAAATCCCGATGTATTGAAACTGGCCTATCTTATCTTCTGAAAGTTGTTTAAATAAATGATCAGAAGTTTCTATAATCTGGCTGTTAAATGAATAGATAATATCACCATCCAGGATCCCGGCCTTTTCGGCAGGGCTTTTTGCAGCTACTTTAGATATAAATAATGCTTTTTTATTATGAATTTCGTGCATCGTCCTAAGCTTTGGCACCAGGTCTATCTGTTGTAAAACTACACCCAGGTACGCCCGCTTTACTTTACCGAAACGGATCAGCTGGCTTGCAATATCCTTCGCCGTATTGATATTGATAGCGAAACAAAGGCCCTGTGCGCCGTTAATGGTAGCGGTATTAACGCCGATCACTTCCCCCTCTGCGTTGATCAGCGGCCCGCCCGAGTTACCCGGGTTTAAAGCCGCGTCTGTCTGGATCATGTTATCCATCATGCGGCCATTTTGCCCCTCAAGCGTGCGGCCCAGCGCGCTTACAACGCCGGCAGTAACCGTATGCTGAAATCCCAATGGGTTACCAATCGCGATAACCAGCTGCCCGATGCGTAGCTGGTCGCCGTCGCCAAATTTTACCGGGATGAAACTCGCGCCTGAAATTTTGAGTATGGCCAGGTCGGTCTCCCGGTCCTCACCGATAAAAGCGGCCCTGTGGGTAACCCCGTCGTGCATCTTTACTTTAATGTCGGCAGCCCCGTGCACCACATGGCTGTTAGTGAACAGGTAGCCATCAGAAGAGAACATAAACCCCGAACCTGTTCCGGCGAGTACTTCTTTATCCGCCTGTTTCTTAAATATTTCAATTTTAACAACCGCGGTCTCGACTTTCTCGACCGCGTTAATAATAGTCTCAGAATAGAGATCCATAAATATCCTTTCAAAAAAGCTTCATCAAAATATGGTCCCTTTTGATAAAAAGGTTGACCCGGGCAATATGCCTGCTATTTTGTCTGCTTTTTTTGCTTTTTATTGACGGAAATTGCAAAAAAGCGTGTTATAAATGTATTTTTTTGACGCTTGTTATTTCGGATGAATAGGAAATAGAATGGAGGCTTCTTTTAAAATGGTGGCGTTATACTGTCAGTGATCTTGTTTCATTCCATTTCACACTTGCATATATTGCCAATAGATCCCGTATTAGTCCTTGCCTTTTTTAAAGAATTTTGCGAATAAGTATTCAACATACCCTACGCTGAAATAGTCGAGGAATTTCCAGTCAGGAAAATAGTCTTTCTTCAATGATTTTAATCCGGCCAGTATCATTACTATGATAAGTAGAAATACAGCAACCCTAAATAAAATTTCTATGATTAAGACAAATGCATTCATTTTTCTTTTTTATTCGTTCTACGCAGAAGCCATTGGTTTTGTTACCAAAATAGTCATTTTTTAACTCAAAGTCAAACAACTTTATTATTTTGGTAATGATAACAATTGAGGATATATTTTGTATGAGGTAAATTTTTCGTATCATTGTTTAGAATTAGACTAAATAACTTTGATTGATGTTTTAATTGCCGACAACCAAATTTTAACCCGAGAGGGTATAAAAGCTACGTTGGCCAATATTTTAGATATCAATATTACAGGCAGCGCGACACATTTTATTGAACTGGAACAGCTAATTATTACACACCAGCCAAAAGTTATTATTCTTGACCCCTACCACAACCAACGGTTTACCGTTGCCAACGTTAAAACCATCCGGTCAAAATATCCTGCTGCTCGCCTATTGGTTTTATCAAACCGCCGTGATCGCGGGGAGGTACAAGAATTGCTGGACCTGGGCATTAAAAATTATGTTTTTAAAGAATGCAGTCGCGAAGAGTTGGTGCACGCCATTTATTCAGCGGCCAAAGGCGAGCAGTTTTTTTGCAAAAACACCTTCGAGACGCTTTTTGGTAATAAGCTGCTTCCCGAAAAAGACGATACCCTGCCTCAGTTATCCTCGCGAGAGACCGAGCTTATCCGCCTGATAGCAGACGGCTTGACCAATAAAGATATTGCCGAAAAATTATTTTTAAGTGTTCATACTATTAAAACTCATCGTAAAAACATCATCAAGAAATTGGGCTTCACTTTTAAAAACACAGCCGAGTTATCAGCCCTTCTTCAGAAAAAGCAGTTTATTTAGACTAATTACAAATTACCCCCTTGGGGGTATTGTCCAATTTATTTGAGGCCGCTACTTTTGCCACAAATAAAACCAAAACATCATGAAAAAATATCTATCAATAGCATGTTTACTTATAATTGCAGCAACTGTTATAACCGGCTGTAGCAAAGACAACAAAACTGCCCCAATAGTTGATCCGCCTACTTATTCGGTGCCAACAACTTACAACTTTGCTAACGCTAATTTTGCTGATGCAACCACCCGCCTTGGCATGTATACAGAAATTTCAACGTTAATGAAAAATGCCCTTACCGGTACATTTGACGCAGCAAAAGCAAAAGCCATGCTTACCAATACAGGCGCGCCTTTTGCAACCGCAGCCTACAATACTTCAGGTTTACAACTTAACGACCAGTTTGCCCCGGCATTTAAAACAGACGCGATAATCTTTATTGACAGCCTGGCAAAAGTAAATGCAGTAGCTTCAACAGTAGCCAGCCGCGGTGTGGCAGGTGTTGGTGCAAGTTCTGCCAATGCTGCGTCTAAATACGCACTAACCAGTTTAGGTGCTAATTACGCACAAGTATTTAATAAAAACTTTATGGGCGGCTTAATTACTTACCAGATTGTTACTACTATGGATAACGTTGCTAATCAAACTATTGACAATACTACAGTAGTTAATGGTTCAACCGCTATGGAGCATGCCTGGGACCTTGCCTTTGGCTACTGGGGTGTTCCTATTGATTTCCCAACCAACAAAACAGGGGCTAAACTTTGGGGCAGCTACAGCACACAGGTTGACTCTGGTTACAAAGCCAACAAAATTTTAATGGATGCTTTCTTAAAAGGCAGGGCAGCTATTAGTGCCAAAGACAAGCCTACTTTTGTTGCACAAGCTAAGATCATCATTACTGCAATGGAAAAATTAACCGGTGCCGCTGTTTTGCAGGAAGTTAAAGAAGTAAAAGAATCTATCAGTGATAACATAGCAAGAAACAGCCGTTTATCTGAGTGCTACAGTTTTGTTAACTCGTTGAAATACAATCCGAAGAAAGTAGTTACAGATACACAAATCGCTGCTTTCCTGGCATTGTTCCCAAAAAGCTTTTATGATCTTACATTAACAGACGTTAACGCAATCAGGGATGCTGTTTCCAAACAATATGATTTTGACAGCGTGAAGGATATATTATAATTAAATAAGAAAACATAATAAGTTAGCCATCCGCACCTTAAAACGTACGGATGGTTTTACTGTAAATAGCAAACCATGAAAAAGATCATCTACCTGGCATTAACAGCCGCATCTACTTTTTTACTGATCCAGTCCTGCTCAAAATCATCAGATGGCGGATCAAAGAACACCAATACCGGCTCGTCGTTTGATCGTAAAGCCATGCTGATAAACCTGAGCAGCAATATTATCATCCCGGCTTATACGTCATATCACGACGCTACCGTTAGCCTGGATGCTGCTGTTACCACGTTTAACACCACCCCCACTGCCGGTAATTTAACGGCTTTACAAAATAGTTTTATAGCAACTTACAAACAGTGGCAATCAACATCAATGTATAATTTTGGCCCGGCATTGGATGCCAACCTGGGCGTAAATACCAATACTTACCCTGTTAGTGTTACACAAATAACGGCCAACGTAACTTCAGGCACTTACAATCCGCTGTTACTGGCTAACCTTGCCGCCAAGGGCTTGCCTGCGCTTGATTATTTGTTGTTTGGCACAGGCGCCGATAATACCGCAATATTAGCCCAGTTTACAACAGATAGCAAAGCTGCAAACCGTAAAACTTACCTTGCTGCGCTATCTGCCGAATTAAAAACAAACGCCACAACCGTATTAGCGGCCTGGAATGGCAGTTATAAAACCACATTTTTAAATGCTACCGGCACTGACGTAAGCAGTTCGACCGGGCAAGTGGTTAATCAACTGATATATGATTATGAGATCCTGAAAAACTTCGAGATAGGCATCCCGGCAGGTACACAATCAATGGGTACTACTTTCCCGGAAAAAGTTCAAGCCTACTATTCAAAAATATCTTTACAACTAACCGTATTACACTTAAACGCTATACAAAATTTATATAACGGCGCTTCAGGTTTAGGGTTTGACGACTACCTTATTTCTGCAAATAACGCCCCCCTTAACACCCGCATACAAACACAGTTTACCGCTGCTGCAACTAAACTGCAAGCATTGACAGACCCGCTGTCTGTCAACATTATCAGCAACCCTACGGCAGTAACAGCGTCTTATACCGAGCTTCAAAAATTAACAGTGATGTTAAAAACAGATATGACGCAGGCATTAGGCATCGCAATTACTTTCGGCGATAACGACGGAGACTAAAAAATGCCCGGTTCTGCTAAGATTCATCTTCAATCGCTTGTAAAAGCGCCTGTATATATTGCTCCCCTTGCTGTCCTCAGGATAGCATTTGGGAGCATTATGCTTGTTAGCACAACCAGGTTTATAGTAAAAGGATGGATCCACGCTTTTTACATAAAACCACAATTTCATTTTACCTTTTATGGGTTTGACTGGGTAAAGCCGCCGGCCGGAGCAGGTATGTATGTATTATTTGCCTTATTGGTAATCGCGGCGGTGATGGTAACCATCGGCCTGTTTTACAGGGTCGCTATAATTGCCTTCTTTTTATGCTTTACTTATGTAGAGCTGCTTGATAAAACCACTTACCTCAATCATTACTACTTTATAAGTGTAATGGCTTTTTTAATGATCTGGGTACCGGCGCACCGTTATTTTTCTGTCGATGTAAGATTAAGGCCTAAAATAGCGGCAACACGCGTACCCGCCTGGACCATTAACATATTTAAGCTGCAACTGGTGCTGGTTTATTTTTTCGCGGGCATCTCAAAATTAAATTACGATTGGCTGGTAGCGGCCATGCCGCTTAAGATCTGGCTGCCGGCCAATAGCCAGTTGCCTTTAATCGGCGGGCTACTTACGCAAACCTGGGTGGCTTATGTATTCAGTTGGTTTGGGGCGATATTTGACCTGTTTATTGGTTTTTTGCTTTTAGATAGCCGATACCGTAAATGGGCCTATGTGCTGGTCATAATTTTCCATCTGGCAACAGGGTTGTTTTTCAAGATTGGTATGTTCCCCTATATCATGATATTTGTTACCATCATTTTCTTTTCAGAAAAAACACATATCCGCATTATTAATTTTTTTAAATATTTTTTGCCTAAAAACAAGCAATACACAGCCAATAAAGGTTATCATCTGCCTGCTATTAAAACACAATTTATTTACGGGATACTGGCGCTTCATTTTATCATACAATTGATAGTGCCTTTCAGGTTCGCGCTATATCCCGGTAAATTGTATTGGACAGAAGAAGGATATCGCTTTTCATGGCGGGTGATGCTGATGGACAAAGTTGGCACCATATTTTTTCATGTAAAAGATCCGGAAACGGGCAGGCGATCAGAGATCATTAACTCACAATATTTAAACAATTTCCAGGAAAGCCAAATGGCTACCCAGCCGGATATGATCTTGCAATTTGCTCATTACCTGGCTCATGAATATCAAAAAAAAGGGATCAAAGACCCCATAGTAACCGCCGACAGCTATGTAACCTTAAACGGCAGTGGCAGCCGGTTATATATTGACAGCACAGTAAATCTTGCTAAAGAACAGGAAACACTGCTGGGTCACAAAAAATGGATCCTTCCATTCAATACCAAATCACAATGAAATATTTATATATCCTCTCTTTCTTATTGATCAGCACTTTTCAGCTCTCCGCGCAAAGCTTAATCATAAATGGCACGGTTAAAACCGCGTCAGGCGCGGGTGTGCCCAATGCAAGTGTGAAGTTAAAAAACACGGCGTACGCCACCAAGTGTGATTCCGCAGGAAATTTCCAATTCAGCGTATCAACAGGTAGATATACATTAACGGCAACAGCGGTTGGCTATAAACCTGCAACCCATAATATCAACGTTGAACATGATCTGACAGTAAATATTATTTTGGCAGATGATATACAGGAACTAAAGAATGTTGATGTTAATGCCGCCAAAGAAAAAACATTTGGCGTTACCCGTATGAAAGCCGTTGAAGGCACCACCATCACTGCCGGCAAAAAAAGCGAAGTGATTATATTAGATGATATCACCGCCAATAAAGCCACTAACAACACCCGGCAGATCTATTCGAAGGTTGCAGGTTTGAACATCTGGGAAAGCGATGGCGCGGGAATCCAGTTAGGAATAGGCGGCCGGGGGTTAAATCCAAACCGGGTAACCAACTTTAATACACGTCAAAACGGATATGATATCAGCGCGGATGCATTAGGTTATCCTGAAAGTTATTATACTCCCCCAGCCGAATTGACCGAACGGATAGAAATATTACGCGGGGCATCGTCATTACAATACGGTACACAGTTTGGCGGTATCATCAATTTTAAATTAAGAGAAGGAGCAACAAATAAACCTTTTGAAATAACCGCGAATGAAACCGCCGGCTCGTGGAACTTTTTTAATACGGCGACAGGCATTGGCGGCACAACCGGAAAATTGCAATACTACGCCTACTATCAGCACAAACAGGGCGATGGCTGGCGGCCAAACGGTCATTTTAATGACAATACCGCTTATACCTCTGTAACTTATAAAGCAAGCGACAAGTTTGCTATTACGCTTCAATACACCTACATGAACTACCTGGAGCAGCAACCGGGAGGATTAACCGATGTTCAGTTTCAACAAGATCCTCATCAATCTACCCGCCAGCGCAACTGGTTTAAAGTAAACTGGAACCTGGGCGCCGCTATATTTGACTATAAGATCAATGATAATTTAAAATTCAACTCGCGCTTTTTTGGCTTATATGCAGGGCGAGATGCAACCGGTAAAATTGATTATAGCAACACTATTGATGTAGGCGGCGATAGGAATCTTTACGTAGACCATTATAAAAACTATGGCAATGAAAGCCGCTTGTTATACAATTATAAATTAGGCGGCAATGCACAAAACCTGTTGGTTGGCTTACGATATTATAATGGCCATACAGACCGGCAGCAAGGGTTTGGCAACAATGCATCAACAGGCAACAGTTCTGATTATACCTATGGTTCATCTGAAGATGATGTGAACGGTTACTCACATTACAAATTTCCTAACTATAACCTTGCCTTTTTTGCCGAGAATATATTCCGCATAACCCCTAAACTGAGTATTATTCCGGGCTTACGTTTTGAAAACATAGTTACCAAAGCTAACGGATCTTTCGTAGATGTAAGAAAAGATCAGGCTCAAAATATTTATTACCGTAAAGACAGTATCGATAATAAAAATAGTTCAAGACACTTTTTAATCGGTGGTTTAGGGTTTAGTTATTATCAAAGCCAGGCAATGCAGTTGTATGCCAATATATCTCAAAACTACAGGGCTATTAACTTTAACGATCTTAACTCGAGCATAAAAGGGTTACAGGTAGATCCTAATTTAAAAGACGAAACCGGCTACTCTGCGGACGCGGGGATCAGGGGTAATATCCCTGGCGTGTTGGATTATGACGTTAGTTTATTCATGATCCATTACGATAACAGGATAGGCAGCAAGCAGGATTCGGACGCTAATTTCAATACATTTCGATACCGTACCAACATTGGCGCTTCAAGAAACATCGGTTTAGAATCATTTGCCGAACTGGAGTTTCTGCATTTCATAACCGGCAATGTATCAGATACAAAACTATCTGTATTTAGTAATTTAGCACTGATAGACGCAAAATACACAAGTTCAAAAGATCATTCTTTTGATGGCAACAAAGTAGAGTTCGCACCTGATATTGTACTGAAAAGTGGTTTAACATACCGTCAAAGTAAATTTACTGCAAGCTACCAGGTGTCATATACCAGCCAGCAGTTTGGCGATGCCACAAACGCTAAAGATCCATCTGCAAATGGCATTATCGGTATCATCCCGGCTTATACGGTTATGGACCTTTCTGCCAGCTATAAATTCAATAAAACGTTCAGCCTGCTGGGCTCATGTAATAACCTGGCAGATAAGCGTTACTTTACCCGTCGCGCAGAAAGCTATCCCGGCCCGGGCATTATTCCTGCTGACGCCAGAGGATATTATATAACTTTGCAGGTAAAACTGTAAATTCGGCTATTATTTACAATAATCAGGTATGGCTTTTACAAAATAAATAAACAATAGTAAACCTTTACTACCGGGTTATTCGTATAACGACTAATTTTTGATACAAGCAAATCCTGATATCATCTACCGTATCAGGGTTTGTGTTTAGTAGCTGATATATAATTTGTAAATTTTTACGCCTTATTAGTTGTTGTTTATATGAAGTACAAACTGCTGGTTTTCCTTCTCCTGGTGTGTTCTGCCCGGGTATTTGGCCAATGTACGTTTACCGTAAATATAACAGCATCAACAACTTCAGTTTGTAACGGTACAGCCGCGGTTTTAACTGCAAACCCATCAGGCGGTCAGTCACCATATACGTACTTATGGACTAAAACCGGAGCAACCAGCCAAACTATAAGTACAGACCAGGCCGGCGTTGCCTACATTGTAAATGTAAAGGATGCCGCTGGTTGTATAGGGACTGCCAGCATTACACTTGCCGCCAACCCCACCCCGGGTGCGCCCATGGCGCCAGATGCGATCACCTGCCCAAATACGCCCGCGTCGTTATTGGCCAGCGGTTCAACCGGCAGTTACCAGTGGTATGACGCGGCTGTAGGGGGAAACTTTTTATCCGGTAATGCATCCTATCAAACCGGACCAATAACCGCAAAAACAACTTATTATGTTGAGACAACGGTTAACGGTTGTACCAGTTCACGTACTACGGTAAATGTATTTCCGATATCCGGGCCAACGGTAATCGCCGGTTCAACCTGCCCGGGCTCGTCTGTGACTTTTACAGCGTCAGGCGCGGGCGATTATAAATGGTATGATAACCCGTCGGCAAGCGGTAATCCGGTAGGTACGGGGGCAACTTTTACAACACCGTCGCTTTTTGCTACTACAAATTACTATGTGGTGGGTACAACCGCGGGTTGCGTTAGCTTGCCCACAACTGCAACAGCTACTGTAATCAACTCGCCTGCACCGCCTACTGCCCAGGGGGTAAGCACATGTTCAGGCTCTGTAGCTACACTACACGCCAGCGGGGCGCCCAATACCGTATTTGATTGGTTTGATGTACCCACAGGCGGTACATCATTAATTTCAAGCCCCGACTATACTACACCCGCATTAACCACTTCCAAAACCTATTATGTACAAGCCACGATAGGCCAATGCGTGGGTTCGCGCACGGCAGTAACGGTTACAATAAACCCTATTCCCGCAGATCCGGTACTTACAGACGTTACAGGTTGCTTTGGCAGCTCGTTAACCATAACCCCGCCCACACCAACCAACGGTACCTATAACTGGTATGCAACAGCTACCAGCTTTAAAAGCTTCGCCACCGGCAATTCTTACACCATCAATAACTTAACAGCACCGGTTACATATTATGTAGAAGCAGTAAGCGCCGCCGGCTGTGTCAGCAGCGGGCGCAAACCCATAAATATACTGGTAAACCCTATCCCCGACGCGCCTGTAGTATCGGGGCCAACTACTATTTGTGCAAATAATGTAACAACACTAACTGCCACCGGCCCTGCAGGTGCCACCTATGATTGGTACAGCACACAAACAGGCGGCACTTCTTTAACAATTCCTTCTTCTGCAACCTTCACTACGCCCGCACTTATCAGTAATACGACTTACTATGTGCAAGCAACAGTTAACGGATGTATCAGCGCCCGCACCCCGGTAAAAGTAACGGTAAACCCGGCACCACCTACCCCAAGCGTAACCGGGCCGACCGGGCCGCTATGCGCCGGATCTCCGGTTACACTTACCGCAACCGGCACAGGCGTAAGTTTTGAATGGTATGACGCGCCTACCGGGGGGTCACAACTTAGCAGCGGTGCTGTTTATAATATAACTGCAATATCGGCTACTACTACTTACTACGTACAAACTACCGACAATATAGGGTGCCCAAGCCTGCGCAAGGCTGTAACGGTAACGGTAAATCAATTGCCGCCCCAACCTACGGTAACAGGGGTTATGACCCTCTGCGCCGGCAGTAAGACAAGTTTAACTGCCACAAGCGCGGGGGCTACTTCAATAACCTGGTATACCAACGCTACCACCACCACAGTCCTATTTACCGGGGGTAACGGCAGCACCTATACAACGCCTACTTTAGGTGCTACAAAAACTTATTATGTTTCGGCCTCTAACGGTACTTGCGAAAGTTCGCGCGAGCCGGTCACAATTACGGTATATTCGGGCAATCAATTTGCTTATTCATCCGGCACTTATTGTAAACTTGGGGGTGTAAACCCGGTGCCTGTAATTAATATACCGGGTGGTACTTTCAGTGCTACGCCTGCGGGGTTGGTAATCAATCCCACTACCGGCATAATTGACCTTGCGGCAAGCCCGATAAATAAATACACCGTTCTTTACACCAATGGCTGCGCGATAACTAACAGGGTTGTCAGGATAGTAAACTCACCCGACGCCGGCTTTTCTTACGGTGGCACCACATTTTGCCAGGGCAGTGCTGATATCGAACCTGTTTACACCGATCCCGTAATAGGCGGCGGCGGCGTTTTCACCGTTGACCACCCGGGTATACTTTTTGGGGATGGAAATACCGGTAGTATTGATATGACAGGAAGTACGCCGGGTAAGTACACGATAACCAATACTATCGACGCGACAACCGCGGGTTGTACAACAGTAACCGCTTCTACAACAATAACCATTGTCGGAAAAGTCGCGGTTAGCGCAGGGCCCGACCAAACCGTAGCAACAGGTACCCCTGTGCAACTGGCGGGCAGCATTACCCCCGCGGGGACGACAGGAAAATGGAGTGGCGGCACGGGTACTTTTTCACCAAGTGCTACTGACTTAAAAGCTATTTACACCCCGGGACCAAACGAAACCAGTGCTACGCTTACCCTGACATCCGACGCGACGGCTTGTTCGGCCCCTATAACAAACCAGGTAGTGCTTACATTTAATCCACAGCCGCCACCGCCAATAGTTAGCAAAGTGTCGCCGGTATGTTCAGGCTCCCAAATCGTCCTGTCAGCTAACGGAACCGGAACCAGTTACCAATGGTATGATGCGGCTACAGGCGGCACCCTTTTGTTTACCGGGAAAGACTATCCTGTTACGCTTGTTGTTGCCACTACAACTACTTATACTTATTACGCGCAAACCACATTGGCCGGGGTAGCCAGTACACGTACACCTATTACATTTACAGTTAACCCCTTGCCTGACGCGCCGACGTTCGACCCTGTTGCGCCTGTATGCCCCGGTACTACAGCTACAATAATTGCAAAAGGCTTAACCGGAACCTACAACTGGTACACCGTACCTACAGGTGGCACCGCATTTTGGCATGATGCAAGTTATACCACGGGAATTTTAACAGCCGGCACATCTTACTATGTAGAGGCGGTCAGCAGTACAGGTTGTGTAAGCCCTACGCGCACAGAGGTGGATGTTGCCATAACCACATTACCCAAAGTAACAAGCCCGCTGATAGATTATGTTTGCAGCGGTACTGCACTAAATTATACCATCCTCGCAGATCTGCCCGGAACTACGTTTACTTATTCGCGCGCCGCTGTACCTAATATCAGTAATCCTGCTGTAACTGATGTAGCATCCGGCACCATAACTGAGCCGCTGATCAATATATCTAATAAACCGGTAGATGTAAAATATATGATCACGCCTACATTTCAGGGTTGCAGCGGTACACCGGTACCCTACGTGGTAACCGTTTATCCTACTCCTACTGCGCTTAATACTACCAATACGGCATCTGTATGCAGTTCGGCCCCTTCGCCCAACCCGGTTTATACCGTAAATTTTAGTGTACCCGGCACTGTAGCAACCTGGAGCAGGGACGCGATGCCTGGTATCAGTAATCCAGCCGTATCGGGCCAGATCAGCAACTCTATATATGAAACCTTGTATAACAATACAGCCGCCCCAATTGATGTTACCTATAAATTTGCTTATGCTACACCTAATTGCGAAGGCTCAACATACAACGTTATAGTAACAGTAAAACCTACAGCTACTATTACAAGCAATACAACAGGAACAGCTTGCAGCAGCATACCCCAGGCTTACGCCATTGAATCAAATGTACCATCGGCCAACTTTAGCTGGATCAGGTCGGCACGTCCTGAAATAAACAATAATGCTGTTGGATCAAACAGTGTTCCAGGCAAGGTCGTCGATGAAACATTAGTTAACACATCGACAAAACCGGTGGACGTTACCTATACTATTACTGCCAGCGAAAACGCTTGCTCAGATAAGGTTTTTATCTATACCGTTACGGTTAGCCCGCAGATCCCCACACCTACAGCTAATGCTCCAAAAAGCATATGTGCAGGTAAAACAATAACTTTAGATTCGCCAACAATTTATGCCGGAGCCACTTATCACTGGAGCGGGCCGAATGGTTTTACGTCGGCAACCCAAATCCCTACAGTTAATATTGATAACGCTACCGCCGCAAATGCCGGCCAATACACCTTATACTTACAGGTTGGTGATTGCTCAAGTTTAACCGGCACCGCCGACGTAGCCGTAATTGATGTGCCAAAAGTTAACGCAGGTCAGGATATGACGGTATGCCCTACTCAAAATGTGGTAAAATTAGATGGTTCGGTACTGGGCGGATCAAACAAAGGTATATGGAGCATCAACGGTGTTACCGACAGCCGGTTACCCGACCCGACAAACGCCACAGGTAATTATATCCCAACAGCTGCGGATGTAGCGTCGGGGTCTGTAACGCTAACGCTTACATATACGGGCCCGGATGTTTGCGACGTAATATATGATGAGGTAGTTATTAAATTTGGCTTGATACCGGGTACAGATGCCGGCCCTGATCAGGAAGTTTGCTCGCAGGCTACTACAGTAGCCTTAGATGGAAAAATGATATTGGCCGGTGATGGTACCTGGACTACTACTTCAGTTAAAGGCAGATTCAATCCATCGAATGTACAACCCAACGGCGGCCAAAGCCCGGTTTACATGGTAGACCCTGCCGATATTGCCGCCGGCTCTGTTCAGCTTTTCCTTACCGCAAATAACCCGGACCCGGCATGCTATAAAACAACAGATACCGTTACATTAACCTTTATGCCGCCACCTACAGTTAGCGCAGGCGACACTAAATTTGTATTAAAAGGTAATAAGGTTGTTTTAACACCGAAGGTTAGCGATCCAAATGTGCATTATTTATGGTCGCCCAATACTTTGCTGGATAATGATACCCTTAAAAACCCAACCGTTACCGGCGATGTTGACCAGGTTTATACTTTAACAGTAACAGATAGCAGGGGCTGCGTAGCTACAAGCAGCGTTGCCGTAAAGGTTGCCCCCCCTATTGTTATCCCAAATACTTTTACGCCTAATGGCGATGGCATTAACGATGTTTGGGATATTCAAGGATTGATTGCCTATACATCTGCTGATGTCAATATTTATGACAGAAATGGCCAGAGAATTTTCCATAGTATAGGTTACGGCATCCCTTGGAATGGTACCTATAATAATAAACCGTTACCTTTTGGCACCTATTATTATGTTATAGATCCTAAATTCTTTTACAAAACATTCTCGGGCTATCTTACCATCGTAAAATAATCAGCCCTCTCTAAATGGCGAAGCCTTCATGAACACGACAAGCAACAATTCGTGAATAATCTCCCCCGGTAGGGGAGACTTTACTTTTCCGCGTTTATTTTTAAATCTCCCGTACACGGGGAGATTCTTCACAGAATAAGTATTATTAAGGTATTTATAAAGGATATGTGTTTAGAGCCGGCTGTATATTTGTATTTTCCTTAGCCCAATGGAATTGGACCTGGTAGCATGAATATCTCGCCCCTTCTTTTTACCACATTTAATTATTCGTGCTTAATGCTGACTCTTTTAGGCAATAGATATTCTTCGCTTTGCTATTCCTTCCGCTTTGGGTGTTATGGAGCGAAAAGTACAAAAACAAGTAAGGCCCCTGATGGGCAGGGGCCTTTACTAAACCAATTATAAACCTAAATTATGAGAAGACTATTTCAATATGCAGTTGAGTTGTTGTTATCTCGTTTGCATGGTGTAAAGGTAACACTTACTTTTTTATTGTGCAAATTTATTTTTGTAATTTTTTTGTAAAAACACCACATACACCTATCAGATTATCAATTTATACACTCAAACATTAACATTGTGTTAATTATGCAGGATTTTTGCAATTTTTGGCACCGCCACAAGCATTTTATACAGAAAAATAATTTTTTAGCTGTTTTTGATCTAAAAAAGTAAGATATTTTGCAAAAAACATCAAAAAACTATATCCAACCAATCTATTTATTGCTTTTTTTGGCGATTTTTTGATGATTTTTGGTTGAAAAATCAATAAAGCAATCAATAAAACAGCCAATGTTTGCATATTAATAATATTTAAATAACAATAATTTAACATAGCCATTTGGCTATTGCATACTATTACTGAATTATTACCTCCGGCAAACACCAATATTAAAATGCTTTTACATTTTTGCAGTCAAAATATTTAACATGCCTGCAGCTGCAAAAAACAAAACGCCTCATTTATCCACTACCACGCTGTGGGTAATGACCATTACTACAGGCCTGGTGGTTGCCAATTTATATTATAACCAACCCTTATTAGTAGACATTAGCCATACTTTTAATGTAAGCAGCGGCAAAGCCGGCCAGGTATCTGTATTTACACAAATTGGTTACGCGTTAGGGATGTTCTTTATCATCCCGCTGGCAGATATGTTTAAACGCAAAAAACTAATGTTAATTGATTTCGCATTTGTAGTGATATCGTTAATATTGGCCGGTATTGCGCCTAACATCAATATATTATTAATAGCCAGTTTATTTATTGGTTGTTCATCTATGATACCGCAGTTACTTATCCCCATGGCTGCGCACCTGGCCAACCCGGGCGAACGCGGTAAAAAAATAGCTTTTGTAATGAGCGGCCTGCTTATAGGCATATTGCTTTCGCGCACAATCAGCGGATTGGTAGCCGCGCACTTTGGCTGGCGCAGCATGTTTTATATGGCAGCAGCGCTAATGCTCATCATGTGGGCATTGGTTTATTTTTTATTGCCCGAAGTTGAACCCGAGTATAAAGGCACCTACAAAAACCTGATGCTATCTATGGTGCATTTAATTAAGGAAGAACCCCGGCTGCGCTTAGCTTCTTTGCGCGGTGCCCTGTGCTTTGCCTGCTTCAGCGCCTTTTGGAGCACACTTACCTTTTTATTAAAGCAAAATTTTAATTTGGGGAGTGACGTTGCAGGCCTTTTTGGCTTAGTAGGCGCCTTTGGCGCTTTGGCAGTTGGCGCTATGGGCCGGCTGAGTGATAAAATGGATCCCTACCATTTATCAACTTTTACATTAGCGCTGGTTATTATATCATTTGTGGTTTTCGCCTTTTCGGGCCACAGCATGGCGGGTTTAATTATAGGTGTTGTTTTGATGGATATGGGTGTGCAGGCTACCCATATATCAAACCAGGCCATCATTTTTGCTACTAACCCCGAAGCGCGCAACCGGATCAATACCATCTATATGGTTACTTATTTTGTTGGCGGCGCGCTGGGCACGTTTATAGCAACCCAGTTATGGCACAATTACCAGTGGAACGGTGTATGTATCCTGGGGATAGCCTTATCGGCTATTGCACTACTCATGCACCTGCTTAACCGCAAAAAGATACAACATAAGGCTACAACTGTACAGTCTTAAGTACTGAGTAAAAAAATAGCGTTCTGTTTTTCTATACATTTTTTCTGCACTCCTTATTTTTATTTAATAGTTTCAAAGCGCTTATTTACAGTATTTTACACACAACTGTAAAATAAATCTGATCTGCGGATGACTTTTTTTCATCGGTTATTAAAGTTTGGCATTTGTTTGGAACAGTACTTACCAACCATCAGTCAATTGTTATGATCGTTGAAAAGAAAAAACCGGAAGAGACAAAAGAAAAGGAATGGGAAAACCCCGTGGATCCTACAAAGTCTACCGACGAGCGCGACAAAGAGCAAATACTTAGACAGTATAAAGAAGCCAAGCGCCGCCACGACAACCTGACAGAAAATGATGATAACGAAACTAAAAAAGAACATTAAAATATTTAAAGCATACATTATGAAAGCCAATAATCAAAAACCGGCAGTAAGTAAAATAGTAGCCAAGTTTGACAACCAGCTAAGAGAGATCATAATGAATGATCTGAGAATGCTGAAAATCGCAAAAAATCAATTGTTAAAAGTGATAACAAATGAGCAGCTGTTTGTTGCCTAACCCATAAAATATTCAACCTTAAAGAGATCTACCTATGAAAACTTCACAAAAACCGGCAACCAGCAAATTACTTATCCGTTACGACAACGCATTAAAAAATATGTTAATGGCAGACCTAAAAGCTTTCAAAGAAAGAGGTCAGTTTACAAGCAACAACCAGGCCCCTGCACAACAAGCAGCCTGATCAACATATAAACATCTACCTATAAAAATCTACTTACCTATGAAAACGATAAAGCCCTGCAAATTGCGGGGCTTTATTTTTTGTGTGCGCGGGACTCACCCCGACATCGCTTCGCTTGCCGACCCTCTCTTCCGCAAGCGGGAAAGAGGGCAATAAAAAATAAAAGTTAATGAGCCGTAGGCTCTATCCCTTTGTAGAAAAAATAATGAATAATGTTTTTGCCTCGTCGAGGCTACCCAATTGACAAAATGATCGTAATTATCCACTATTAACCGAAATGGTGATAAAGGGAAGCCACCTACGGGGCTTAGGTTTCCCGAATTTATTTAGCTACAAAGGGGTAGGCCCGATGGGCCAGGAAGCTCCGCTTTTACCCTACAAACTCCCTTCCATCCTTTTTTTAAGATATTTCCTTATCGGGATATCAATAAAAACCATAACAAGCCAGGCAAATAAAATTAGCAGCACCACGGATATAGGGATAACAACCTGCAATTGGCTTACAGTAGGTTTACACTTTTGCATATAGCTGAAAAATATCCATATAAAAGGGTAATGGACCATGTACAGCGGGTAGGATAATTCGCCTGAGAATTTGCAGATTCGGGTAAATATCGGCCTCAATGTGGCACCCGCGCCTATGGCCACTAAAAACGGCAGTACAAATATTACGATGAATGGTTCAGACACAAAATTCCATTTTTTTGAGTAAGGCGATGTCAATACTGCCAATAACAAAACACTTACCGATAAAAACCCAAGCCGTGTTTTGATGATCCAGCCTAACCTGTAAACCAGCATCCCCGCCAGGAAAGAATACAATACGCGGATAGCGCCGGCAGATATATTACTACCACCCCAGCCGCCGGCTATGCTGCCTGATCTTTTGGTTTCGTAGCAAATTAGTATGGCACCAATTGCAACCAGCACCCAAAGTATTTTATTACGCAGTTTAACTAAAACAAGCGCATAAAATATATTGGCGATGTATTCCCAAAACAGCGACCAGCTTGGCGGATTAAGGTGAAAAAGGTTAAAATACCGCTCGCGGATAGCCGGATACGGGATCATAAAGCATGAAGTAATAAACAATAAAAATGCTTTGCCGGAGCCATAAATGGTGTACAGGTTACTAAACGGGTCGAACATCCAACATAACAAACCTATTATTGAGCCAATAATAACCAACGGGTGCAGGCGGATAAGCCGCAGTTTAAAAAAAGTTGAAAAACCTATCTGCTTTAGCTTACCGTCGTAAGCGTAAGCTATTACAAAACCCGAAAGACAGAAAAAGAAATCGACCGCCAGGAACGCGTGACCGACAAAATTTTTTTCATAATCGGGCTGGGCTATCTCCATAAAATGAAATATCACTACAGATATGGCGGCTATCCCACGCAGGCCATCTAAGATCTGGAAATGTTGTTTGGTTTTTAGAAGACCGACATCGGGTGTTGTACTCATTCGTGTTTTATTGGAGGCGCAATGATACTGATTTAGCAGTTTCGGCACAAACCAAAAGTAGAGGTGGCAGTATCAAAAGTAAAATGATAAGAAGCAGAACAAAATTAAATTTTGGATAATAAAGACTCCGTGCTTCTCTGTGCCTTCTTTGCGGGCTTTGTGGTTAAAAAGAAACCGCAAAGTTCGCAAAGAAGACACGAAGGCCACAGAGGCTGAATATTGTTTTGAATACGTATTAGGTTTAAGGGCTTTTGATACAGCCTGCACGGTGGGTAATAGGTTTCTGTAAAAAATTAAAATTTCGTATCTTTGTTAGCCTCGGAACGGTCTCTTTGTGGGGCAGTTTATTAAAGATTTGCAGAGCACACACCGATTAGTTTTGCAAGAAACAAAATTGATAAAAATCAAAGCTAATTTTAATTAACGATTTGACTATCAATCAGTTAATTAAAAACCATCACACGGGTAAGACCCCTGATACCCGAAAAATGGCATTTTTTACTACCGGCATTATCCTCGATACCCGAAAAACGCCTGTTTTTACTACCGGTATAAGTCCCGATGCCCGAAAAACGGCATTTTTTACTACCGGTATTAAACAGTTTGCCGGTAATAATTTATTTGGCGTTAATAATTTATTTGGCGTTATACTTAACAATTAAAGCCGCTGTCTTAGCCGACGCGCCGGGCAGGCCCATTTTCTGGTCGAGCTTGTCATAATTGTCCAGGATGGTTTGGCGGTAGGTTGGATCATTGAGGATGAGGTTTAACTCGGCACTGATAGTTTTAGGTGTGCAATCCTGCTGGATCAGCTCTTTAACAATACCGGCGTTGACGATCAGGTTAACCAACGAAATATGTTTGATCTTAACCACTACCCGCGCTATAGAGATAGAGACAGGGTTGCCTTTGTAAACCACCACCTGCGGCACCTTAAACAGGGCGGTCTCTAAAGTAGCCGTACCTGACGCCACAACCGCCGCGTGCGCGTTCTTTAAAATATCATAAGTGGCATTAAACAAAATGGGGATGGACCGGCCAGCCAGGTACTGTTGATAGTAATCGGCATTAAAAGACGGTGCTCCGGCAATCACAAACTGGTAGTCGGGGTACTGGTCTGCGACGGCGATCATATCCGGCAGTAGATAATTGATCTCCTGTTTGCGGCTGCCGGGCAACAGGGCGATGATCTTTTTTCCGGCGAGTTTATTTTTTTCCAGAAAGTCTGCGTCAGGCTTAAAAGCGGAAACAGCATCCAATAAGGGGTTGCCTACATAGTCGACGTCCATGCCCCAACCCTTGTAAAAATCAACTTCGAACGGCAGGATACAGAATAAATGATCGACCACTCTTTTAATCTTGAGGACACGTTTTTGGTTCCAGGCCCAAACTTTGGGGGAGATATAATAGTTAACCGGCAGGCTATTTTCTTTAGCGAATGCAGCTATCTTTAAATTGAACCCCGGAAAATCTACCAGGATCAAAACATCGGGATGATAGTTGGCGATATCCAGCTTGCAAAAGGCCAGGTTCTTTAATATGGCGCGCAGGTTGGCTGCCACTTCAAAGAAACCCATAAAGGCCATATCTGCATAGTGCTTAACTAAAGTGCCGCCTTCGGCTTGCATCAGGTCGCCGCCAAAAAACCGGAACTCGGCTTGCGGATCAAGCTTTTTCAGCTCCTTCATTAAGTTGGCCCCGTGCAGGTCGCCCGAAGCCTCGCCGGCAACCAGGTAATATTTCATTATGCTGGGTTATGAATGATCATAGCCAAAAGTACAATTAAACGTTAAACTTCCAGCTGTTTAAAACCGGGATAGCATAATGCGCGGTCATATCAAACTGGATGGGCACTACAGCCACATAGCCATTGTCAAGCGCCCAGGAATCATTATCCTCGCCCAGGTCATTGACTTGAAAAACGCCGCTTATCCAATAATACGGGCGTTTATAAGGGTCCATGCGCTCATCAAAATCTTCGGCCCATTTGGCGTTGGCCTGCCGGCAGATCTTGATCCCTTTTATATGTCCCCCTGCCGGGAAGTTTACATTTAATAAGGTAGCGGTCGGCAGCCCGTTAGCTAAAACCTGTAGTGCGAGTTCTTTGATATACTTAAGGGTATGGCTAAAATCGGCCTGCCAGGTGTAATCATCTAAAGAGAAACCGATAGATGGGATCCCTTCAATAGCACCCTCAACCGCTGCCGACATGGTGCCCGAGTACAGCACATTGATACCGTTATTTAACCCGTGATTGATCCCCGAAACGCATAGATCAGGCTTTTTGCCTTTAAAGATCTTGGTAACGGCAAGTTTCACACAATCCACTGGAGTGCCTGAGCAACTGTACATTTCAATGCCTTCGTAAATATCAACTTTGTCTAACCGCAATGGCTTACCTATGGTTATGGCGTGCCCCATGCCGGATTGCGGACTGTCGGGCGCCACAACAACTACGCGGCCGATCTCTTTCATTACATGCATCAGCGCCTTGATGCCCGGCGCGGTTATGCCATCGTCGTTAACTACTAATATATTGGGTTTGGAATTTGTCATCCCGCGAAATTACGAGTTAGAAATGAGAGTCAAGAAACAAGAGCCAGGAATCAAGATTAAATTACGTCCTGTTTTCTGGCTCTTGTTTCTTGATCCCATTATAATGCCCCTGCCTTTATCTCTTCAACCACAGCCGGGTCAAGCAAAGTAGAAGTGTCGCCTAAATTGCTGGTATCGCCTTCGGCGATCTTTCTTAATATCCGGCGCATAATTTTGCCCGAGCGTGTTTTTGGCAGGCCGGTTACAAACTGGATCTTATCCGGCTTGGCAATAGCGCCTATTATTCGGGCTACGGTCATCATGATATCCTTACGGGTAAGCTCAGGGTCATCATGCATATTGGGGCTTACTACAAACGCGTAAACGCCCTGGCCTTTTATGTCATGCGGGTAACCCACCACCGCCGATTCAACCACGGTGCTATGCATATTAATGGCGTTTTCCACTTCGGCAGTGCCTATGCGGTGGCCTGATACATTTAACACATCGTCCACACGGCCGGTGATGCGGTAATAGCCATCCGCATCGCGTAAGCAACCGTCGCCGGTAAAATACATGTCCGGGTAAGTGGCAAAATACGTTTGTCGGCAGCGTTCATGGTCGCCGTATGTAGTACGCAGCATCCCCGGCCACGGAAAGCGGATACATAAGTTACCGCTTACACTGTTACCTTCAATTACTTTTCCGTTCTCGTCTACCAACGCAGGTTGTACACCCGGTAGCGGTAACCCGGCATACCCCGGCTTTAGTGGAGTAACGCCGGCTATGGCGCTTATCATGTGACCCCCGTTTTCGGTTTGCCACCAGGTATCAACAAGCGGGCAATTGCCATGGCCTATCTTCTCATCAAACCAATGCCAGGCTTCCTCATTAATAGGCTCACCTACCGAGCCCAATTTGGTTAAGGAGCTCAGATCTTTAGCTTTTAACGGATCATCGCCAAAACTCATTAACGAACGGATAGCCGTTGGTGCGGTATATATGATATTAACTTTAAATTTATCAACAATATCCCATAATCTACCGGGACCCGGATAGGTTGGTATCCCCTCAAACATCAAAGAAGTTGCGCCTTGCGATAACGGGCCATAAACGATATATGAATGGCCGGTTATCCAGCCAATATCTGCTGTGCAGAAATAAACTTCTTCGGGCTGATATTGAAACGTAGTGTCAAAAGTAAAGCCGGTGTAAACCATATAACCGCCACAGGTATGCACCACACCCTTCGGTTTCCCGGTTGAGCCTGAGGTGTAAAGGATAAAAAGCATATCCTCAGCATCCATCTCTTCGGCAGGGCATTCTTTATTGCCTTGTGTTTCTACCTTTTTTACTTCATCTTCCCACCAAACGTCGCGGCCCTTTATCATAGCAACCGGTGTACGGGTGCGGGTTAGTACAATAACTTTTTGTACTGATGGGCAGGTAATCAAAGCATCGTCAATGATCGATTTTAGCGGAATTTCTTTATTACCCCTGAAACCACCATCAGAAGTGATAACAATATTACATTCGGCATCCTGGATGCGGTCGGCGATTGACTGCGCCGAAAATCCACCAAAAACAACCGAATGGATAGCGCCAATCCTCGCGCAGGCTAACAAAGCAATAGCCAGCTCAGGTACCATAGGCATATAGATACAAATCCGGTCGCCTTTTTTGGCGCCGTTATTTTTAAGCACATTGGCAAACTGGCAAACCTTATCATACAGTTGGCGATAGGTTATTATCCTATGGTCTTCAGCAGGATCATTAGGTTCCCAAATAATAGCGGGCTTATCACCAATGGTATCTAAATGGCGGTCAAGGCAGTTTTCGGTAATGTTTAATTTAGCACCCTGGAACCATTTGATGTTTGGCTCTTTAAAGTTCCATTCTAAAACTTTGTCCCATTTTTTCTTCCATAAAAAACTGTCGGCTATGCCGGCCCAAAATTCTTCGGGTTGGTCAACACTATGTTTATAAACTTCTTTGTAATGGTCAAATGATGTAATTTTCATTATTTTAAGTATAAAATAGGCTTATTATGTGGTTTATTAGCGGTTTTGCAAATTACAATTTTCCCTATAAAACATCCCAATAAAAAAGAATTTGAAAATATTTAAAAACAGTATTGCCTATTTCACTTAAAATCCTGATATTTGCAAACTCTTTAATAAAAGGGGTTTAAAAATAATTGTCATGTCAAGAATTTGTGATCTAACAGGAAAGGCGTCAATAGTTGGAAATAACGTTTCTAACTCGAACCGCAAAACTAAACGCAGGTTTCATCCAAACCTTAAGCTTAAAAAGTTTTACATCCCTGAAGAAGATAAATGGATAACCTTAAAGGTATCTACATCAGCTGTTAAAACTATCAGCAAAAACGGAATAACAGCTTGTATTAACAAGTTTGTAAAAAAAGGATACATATAGTAGTTGATCAGTGAGTGGAGAATGGTGATCAGTCATTGTTTTCTGTTTAATATCAACCATAAAAATAAATAAGATGGCTAAGAAAGGTAACAGAGTTCAGGTAATTTTAGAGTGTACAGAGCATAAAGCAACTGGTTTGCCGGGCATGTCTCGTTACATCACCACCAAGAACAAAAAGAACACAACCGAAAGACTGGAAATGAAAAAATTCAACCCGGTTTTAAGAAAAGTAACTGTTCACAAAGAGATTAAGTAATTAGTTTGATTGAACCGCATTCACTCATTCCAATAACTCACTCATTCAATAATTAAAAGAAATGGCAAAGAAAGTAGTTGCAACCCTGAAAGTTGCCGGTAAAGGCAAAGAGTTTTCAAAAGTTATAACCATGACTAAGTCTCCTAAAACAGGTGCTTATTCATTCAAAGAGCAAATCGTAGCTAACGACTTCGTTAAGGATGCGATTGCCGGAAAATTATAATTAGGAATAACCTTATATAATATTAAAGCCATCTTGTTTACACGAGAGGGCTTTTTTTGTTAACGGAACATTTAAATCTGCAAATTTGCTTAAACAGCATATTGCATAGATAAACACATGGGACTATTTGATTTTTTTAAGAAAAAAGAAAGCACACCACAAGAACAGGAAGTGCTTGATGCCGGTTTAGAAAAAACCAAGGATAACTTTTTTTCGAAAATCACCAAAGTAATAGCCGGTAAATCAACCGTTGATGATGATGTACTGGATGAACTGGAAGAAGTACTGGTAACATCAGATGTTGGTGTAAAAACCACGCTTAAGATCATCGACCGTATACAGGCCCGTGTTGCCCGTGACAAATATGTAAGCACAGCTGATCTGCATGGTTTGCTGCGCGACGAGATCCAGCAGCTTCTTGCCGAAAATAACAGTAATGACTTTTCGAGTTTCGAATATGGCAGCCATAAGCCCTATGTAATTATGGTAGTTGGTGTTAATGGTGTGGGTAAAACAACTACTATTGGCAAACTGGCCCATAAATTAAAACAAGCCGGCAACCAGGTAGTTTTAGGCGCAGCCGATACCTTCCGCGCAGCGGCGGTTGACCAGATCAAACTTTGGGGAGAGCGTGTGGGTGTAAAGGTGGTGGCGCAGGCAATGGGGTCTGATCCTGCATCTGTAGCTTTTGATACATTAAAGTCGGCAGTTGCTGCCGGTGATGATGTGGCAATTATTGATACCGCCGGACGTTTACATAATAAAGTTGGTTTGATGAACGAACTTACCAAGATCAAAAACGTAATGCAAAAGGTTGTACCCGGTGCACCGCACGAGATCTTGCTGGTGCTTGATGCATCAACCGGGCAAAACGCCATAGAGCAATGCAAACAATTTACCGAGGCTACGGCAGTTAACGCTTTGGCGTTAACCAAACTTGACGGTACCGCAAAGGGCGGTGTTGTTATAGGCATATCAGATCAATTTAAAATACCGGTAAAATATATAGGAGTTGGCGAAGGCGTGGATCATTTACAGTTATTTGATCGGAAGGCGTTTGTAGATAGCTTATTTAAAGATTAAGCCCCCCGGCCCCCTAAAGGGGGAGTGATGAAGGACAGTGATAAGAAAAAGAATGAAGACTAAAAATATTCAGCCCATACTAACCAAAAAGCCACGTGTAAATGTGGTGACCCTCGGTTGCTCAAAAAACACTTATGATTCTGAGATCCTGATGGGGCAGCTTAAGGGCAATCTGTTTGATGTGGTACATGAGGCTGAAAAGGTGGGCAAGGATGATATCATTGTTATTAATACCTGCGGATTTATTGATAATGCCAAACAAGAATCTATCGATACCATTTTACAATACAGTGAGCTTAAGGAACAAGGCAAAGTAGGCAAAGTAATTGTTACCGGTTGCCTGTCTGAACGCTATAAGCCCGAGCTGGAAGCAGAGATAACCAACGTTGACGCTTACTTTGGCACTAACGATCTGCAAAACTTATTAACCTCTATAGGCGCTAACTATAAGCACGAATTAATTGGCGAGCGCCTGTTAACTACTCCTTCACACTTCGCATACTTTAAAATTGCCGAAGGCTGCAACCGCCCATGCTCTTTTTGCGCCATCCCGCTGATGCGCGGTAAACACTTAACCACACCTATTGAGGACCTGGTTAAAGCCGCCGAAAAACTGGCCAAAAACGGAACGAAAGAATTGATATTGATTGCACAGGATCTTACCTATTACGGCCTTGACCTGTACGGCAAACGTAATTTGGACGAATTGCTCCGCCGGATCTCTGATGTGAATGGCATTGAGTGGATCAGGTTGCAGTATGCCTATCCATCTGGCTTCCCAATGGAAATTTTGGATGTGATGAACGAGCGCGACAATATCTGCAAGTACATGGATATGCCCTTGCAGCACATCAGCGATAATATGCTGAAATCCATGCGCCGTGGTATCACCAAACAAAAAACAATTGACCTGGTAAATGAAATTCGCGACCGTGTACCGAATATTGCTATGCGTACCACACTGATAACCGGCTACCCCGGCGAAACCGAACGCGATTTTGAAGAAATGCAGCAATGGGTTGAAGAAACCAAGTTTGACAGACTGGGCTGTTTCACCTACTCGCACGAGGAAAAAACACATGCACACTCTTTGGTTGATGACGTACCGGAAGAAGTAAAGCAAGAACGTGCAGACGCCATCATGGAGATTCAGCAGGAGATCTCGTTCGAAAAGAACCAGGAGAAAATTGGCAATACTTATAAAGTACTGATCGATAAAAAAGACGGGCAATACTTTGTTGGCCGAACCGAATATGATTCGCCCGAGGTGGATAACGAAGTTTTAATTGACGCCATTGTTGATTATGCTACCATCGGTAGCTTCGTAAATGTAAAGATCGATACTGCCGAGGATTTTGACCTTTATGGACATATTGTAAAATAAGTGCCTTTTAAAAGGTTGTTTGTTTATTTTGTAATATTTAAGTCTAAATTCGACGCTGGTTTTTAAAACTATTGGGATGGACACAATTGCGATTTTTAAATCCGAAATTGAACATCCGAAATCCGAAATAAAAAATGGATGTTGCCTGTATAAGCTATAAAGACACGGGGGCCTTTTCCCCAACGGTTATTGACTACCTGGAAGATAAACCGGAATTAAAACCATTTTATAGTTACCGCCCTACCTTCAATGGTTTCGCCGAGTTTTTAAAACACAAAAAAGTAGTTGCTGACAGAGAACTATTGGCGGATACCCTTGATGACCAATACCAGTTGATTGAAAAATATGCCCGCATCTGGGATCCTGAATTTTCAATTCCGCAGCCGGTTCAGCAAAACATCCAAAGCTTAAGGCTGCCCGATACTTATACCATTACAACAGGGCACCAGCTGAATATATTTGCCGGCCCGCTCTATTTTATTTATAAGATAGTTAGCGCCATTAAACTTGCGCAGCAGCTAAAGGCGCAGTTTCCCGATAAAAATTTTGTACCGGTTTATTGGATGGCGTCCGAGGATCACGACTTTGCCGAGATCAATTACACCACCATTGGCGGCAAAAAAGTGCATTGGTGGTTTGAGGCTACCGGCGCTACCGGGCGGATCCACCCTGAAACCATGCGGCAAGCGCTTAACCAATACAAAGGGGTATTGGGGATGGAACATTACGGCCCCGAACTGGCCGCCATTGTTGAAACTGCTTACACCCGTTTTGACCGATTAGCTGATGCAACCCGTTACATGGTGAACGCCTTGTTTGGACAATACGGCCTGGTGATAGTCGATGCCGATAATCATCAATTAAAACAGCAGTTTGCCCCTATTATTGAGCAGGACATTATTGAACAAAACAGCTTTAAAAATATAACAGCCACCAACGAAGAACTGGTAAAATTGGGCGTACATATCCAGGTTAACCCGCGCGAGATCAATTTCTTTTATTTGAAAGGACATTTGCGCGAGCGCTTGGTTTTTGAACATAATTATTACAAAGTATTAAACACAGAGATCAGTTTTACCGAAGCTGAACTTAAACAAGAGATCACCTCGCATCCCGAACGGTTTAGCCCTAACGTAGTAATGCGGCCATTATACCAGGAATGTATTTTACCCAACATAGCTTACATCGGCGGCGGCGCCGAAGTGGTTTACTGGTTTGAACTAAAATCAAACTTTGAGCATTATAAAATTGATTTCCCCATACTGATCCTTCGTAACTCGGGGTTGGTAGTGCGTAAAGAATCGGCAGCTAAAATAAAACGCATGGAGCTTGCTCCTGCCGACTTGTTTAAACCAACTGACATCTTAAAAAACCTTTGGACAAGAAAACACAGCGAACATAACCTGTCGCTGCAAACCGAGTGGAACGAACTGACTGGCCTTTTTACTCATCTTAAAGAAAAAGCGTCAAAGGTTGATCCAACCCTGGGGCCATCAACAGAAGCCATACAGGCCCGTTTGAAAAAGGCTATTGATAACCTGGAAAAAAAACTGGTAAAGGCCGAAAGGAATAATTACCATACCCGCTTAGAGCAGATAGAACAAATTAAAGCAGACCTTTTCCCTAAAGACAGTTTGCAGGAGCGTAATGAAAATTTCGGCTTGATGTATGTAAAATGGGGCCGGCAATTTATTGACGAACTGATCCGCAATTTTGAGCCGTTGGATTTTGAATTTTCGGTATTGACGGAGGGCAATTGATCTCATTAAAAAAATAAGATCATAAATATAATTTCAAATTTTCGATTATATTTACTGTAGCATTATGCCTTATCACATGATTATCAATTACACAAAACTAAACCGTGCATTAAGCATTTTTTTAATTACAACCGTATTATTTACAGCAGGCTGTTCAAAAAAAGGAAGCCCTAATCCTGATAACGGCACACAAACTGATAATACACCTACAATAACTTCAATTAGTCCCGGCACCGGTGAATATAATACCGAGGTTATAATTTATGGTACCAATTTTAGTTCGACAATAACAGACGACAAAGTATATTTTAACAGTAAAGCAGCAACTGTTACGGCTGCAACATCTACCCAGTTAACGGTTAAAGTGCCGCAGGACGCAGGTACAGGCGCTGTAACAATTTCTGTAAAAGGGGGCACAACTGTTACAGGCCCCGTTTTCGGCTATGCAGAATCTGTAAAGATCACTTCAACGGATATAAGCAGCGGAACACCGGGTACTGTAGTTAAAATTACCGGCGCAGGATTTAGCACCACTATAGCCTATGATCAAGTATATTTTAATGGTAAGGCTGCAACAGTTACAGCGGCAACGGCTACTCAATTAACAGTTGCCGTACCAGCCGGCGCAAGCACCGGCCCTATAACGGTATCTGTAAATGCGAAACCAGCGGCCACTGGCCCGGTTTTCACATATATTGAAACTTTAAAAATCATATCAACAGATGTAAATAGGGGTATAGCTGATGCTACTGTTAAAATAACCGGCACCGGTTTTAGTACTGTATTAACAGATAATAAGATATTTTTTAACGGAACAGCAGCCACTGTTGTAGCAGCTACTGCAACACAAATTACGGTAAAAGTGCCCCAAAACTGTGGTATTGGAAAAATAACAATCTCTCTTGGCAATCAATCATTTGAAGGGCCAAACTTTGATTACTATTATGGTAACACTACTGTAACAACGCTTGCGGGTGTTGCTAATAGTCCCGGAACCTTAGATGGCACCGCTGCAGCGGCAAGTTTTGGTACACTTGCCGGTATTACTGCAGATCAAGCTCATAATGTATATGTATGTGACAATAGTAATGGACGAATACGAAAAATAACCCCTGAAGGAGTTGTAACAACCGTATTAGGGAATTTGGTTAGTCCACAAAGCATAACTATTGATGCCAGCCGGAATATATATTTTTCTGATGCAAGTACTACAATAAAAGAAATTACTGCCGCTGGTGTTTTAATGAATTTTGCAGGAGATGCAGGTTCTAAATACGTTGCAAATCCACCCTTTAGCGCTATCTCAGGCTTGGCAGTTGAAGACTATGGCAGTGTATATGTAGCCGACTATCATAATGGATTAGTTCGTAGAGTTTCAAGCAATGGCGTTAGCACAATGGCAGGAAGTACAGTAGGAACTGTAATCAACGGAATAGGAACAGCAGCACGCTTCGGCGAGTTGGTGAGCATAAGCTATGATCAAAATTATCATGTGTACATAGGCGATTCTAATGGATTTATAAGAGTAATAAATAGTTTAGGTGAGGTTACTACCGTATTGGAACAAAAATCAATTAGGGGGCTGACAGCACCTGCTGGTGATGGGGTCTTTTTTACATGGGACGGCGGCAGACAAATCAGGTATATTAACGGAGCGGGTAAGGTTGCTATAGTAGCCGGAACATCTGACGATTCGCCAATAATTAAAGACGGGGATCAATATACAGCAAGGTTTTCAAACACTAATAACATTACAAATGATATTGGCGGACATCTTTATATAGCTGATAATAATTGTATCAGAAAGATAACGTTCAATTAGTCGAGGCAGTTAGCGTGCATAGGTTTATATTTGCCTATGCTTTTTTCAGAATCCGCCTTAAGAACCTTTACTGAAAATATTTTCCTGGCAATGGGCTGCAGTAAAGAACATGCTGTCCTTGCCGCGGATGTTTTACTATTATCTGACCTGCGCGGGATAGACTCGCACGGCGTTGCACGTTTGACAGGCTATGTAAGGCTTTGGCAAAAACAACGCATTAACCCTACCCCTAACATTCAAATAGTATATGAAACCCCTACCACCGCCACCATTGATGGCGATGCCGGCCTGGGTTTGGTAGTTGCACCGTTTGCCATGCAGGTAGCCATAAAAAAGGCCGAGCAACATGGTTCGGGCTGGGTCGCTATCCGCAACTCAAACCATTTCGGCATAGCGGGCTATCACGCGCTAATGGCGGTACAAAAAGATATGATCGGTTTTGCAATGACCAATGCCAGTCCGCTGGTAGCGCCAACATTTTCAAACGAGCGTATGTTGGGTACCAATCCTATGTGTTATGCCTTCCCGGCAGGCAAATACCCGCCGGTGGTGGTTGACATGGCTACTTCGGCGGCGGCCAATGGTAAACTGGAGATAGCACAACGGTCTGGCAAGCAAGTTCCCGAAGGATGGATCCAGGATGCCGACGGCAACTATACTACCGACCCACACGCCTTGAAAAGCGGCGGTTCATTGCTGCCATTAGGCAGCGACCGCGATCATGGCAGCCATAAAGGCTTTGGATTAAGTGCTACTGTCGATATTTTATCAGCAGTACTATCAGGCGCCAATTACGGGCCATGGGTACCACCTTTTGTTTCTTTTTTAGAACCACCGGCAGATCCGGTTGGATCAGGCATCGGCCACTTTTTAGGCGCAATGCGCGTGGATGGTTTCCGACCGGTTAACGAGTTTAAAGATCATTTAGATAACTGGGTATCTCGTTTTAAATCAGCCTCAGCCATTAACCCGGATCAAAAAGTGATCATTCCCGGCGAGCCGGAATATGAAGCAGAAATCGACAGAAGAAAAAATGGCATCCCGTTGGTTGATGCAGTTGTCGGGGATTTGAATGAGTTGGCGCAGAAGTTAAACGTCAGCCCCCTCCGCCCCCTGAAGGGGGAACTTTAGGAGCATAACCCCAATGTGTATATAAAACAAAAGCGGCCTGGTTATTTACCAAGCCGCTTTTGTTTATGCTAATCAGCTCCCCCTTCAGGGGGCTGGGGGGTTAATGAATCACCCTAAACAACCTGCTCCATCTTATCTTACTAAAGAAAGAAGCATCATCGTCTATGCTCATCCATATAAACAGTGCCTTACCCACAATGTGGTCTTCGGGTACAAAGCCCCAGTAACGTGAGTCGTCAGAATCATGGCGGTTATCGCCCATCATCCAATAATAATTCATTTTAAAGGTATAGCTGTCGGTTTTTACGCCATTTATTAAAATGTCTTTGCCAACTATCTGTACTTTGTTGTTTTCATACACGCTGATGCAACGCTCATACAACGGGTAAGTAACGCTATCCAGCTTAACTGTCCATCCTTTTTTAGGGATGATGATTGGCCCGTAATTATCCACGTTCCATTTATAATCGTGCTGTTTACCTGGTAACATTAAATTAGGCGGGCCTACAGGATGGTTTGGATTTGTAGGATATACCTGGTCAGGATCACCGGGCTTACGTACATTTGGCGTGATAGAGGTAACATTCGAGAAACCTTTTATGGCATTATAAGCATCCTTGGTCATGGTTGGGTACATCCCTTGTTCATACATGGAAACATGCAAGTCTTGTAACAGATCAGGATTGATCGGCGATTTGGTATTAACCGTATAATCTATCTGCCCTTCGGGCGGATTTGGGGCCTTTTTACCGTTTACATAAACCTGGGCCTCAACAACGCTTAAGGTATCGCCGGCAATGCCCTGGCAGCGTTTAATATAATTTTCACGTTTATCAACTGGCCGGTAAAGCGGCGAATCGGCGTCCATTGGGTAATTAAAAACAACTACGTCACCTTTTTTCACCTCGCCAAAACCCGGCAGGCGGTGGTAGCCTAACTCAAGGCCATCCCAATATGCTTTGGTATTGATCAGGGGCATAGTATGGTGCGCAAACGGAAATGCGATAGGCGTCATCGGCGTGCGCGGGCCATAATTCAATTTACTTACAAACAAGAAATCACCAACCAATAATGAGCGCTCCATCGATGGTGTGGGTATGGTATAAGCCTCAATAAAAAAAGTTCTTATCAGCGTAGCGGCAATTACTGCAAACACAATGGCATCAACCCACTCGCGTGTTTTGGTCTTCTTTTTTGCTTTAGCTTTTGTATTTGTTTTATTCTTGTTCCAGAATTTCCAGTTCATTATCTTTTAAAATATTATGGTAAAGTAATTTATTGTTACGATAAATCAAACATATCGGATACAGAAAAGAATCCCTTTTTATCGGATACCCACTCGGCGGCTAATACTGCTCCAAGTGCAAATCCGTTACGGTTATGCGCGGTATGTTTTATTTCGATGGTATCCACTTCCGAATCATAAATAACTGTGTGCGTACCCGGTACACTATCAATACGGTATGATTCTATCAGCACGTCCTCTACCTTGGTATTGGCGTCGGCAGGGTTATTCGCATCTGTTAAGACGTTAACCCAATTCTTTTTATCATCCAGGTTATTAATAATGCCTTCGGCAAGGGTTATAGCTGTTCCGCTTGGCGAGTCTAATTTTTGGGTATGATGGATCTCTTCAACCTGCACATCATAATAGGGATGCTGGTTCATTACTTTGGCCAAAACCTTATTGATATGAAAAAATATATTCACGCCTACGCTAAAGTTGGTGCCATACATAAATGCTTTGTCACTGGCTTCGTAACGTTGTTTTATTTCGCTTAATTGCTCATGCCAGCCGGTTGTGCCAACCACTATGGGTACGCCAGTGTTAAAGCAAAGGTCAATATTTCCTAATACGGTAGTGGGGGTACTAAACTCAATAGCGACATCAGCTTTTTGCAGATTTTCGATAGTGAGTTCATGCTGGTTATCGTAATCAATTTTCAATACGATTTCATGCTTACGGTCAAGCGCGATCTTTTCGATGATCTTACCCATTTTGCCGTAACCTAATAATGCGATCTTCATTTTATTGTTTTTATGGCAAGGCAAATATAAGCCTCTTTATCGGAGTGTAAAGGTAACTTTTAAACCCGGAATAAAAGCCCCGCCAAAACTTTGCGCGTTAACCTGTTGGTTAATTAGCGTGGGCGCAACTTTTACGCTAAAATCAGTATCCATCGAGTAAGAGTGCTTAAACTTAGCGTCGATATAAGCGTCGATGGTTTGGATGCCCCATGCAGCGGCAAGGAGCAATACGCTCAGGTCGCGATAACGGGCATAGCCTCTAACTGCGTCGTCAATTGCATTATCGGGATAACCTGTATATGCCTGGTATAATGCATAATATTTATCGCCAGGTTTTGGGCTTGTTCCTTTTTCGCGGTATCGCGCAATTGCCAGATCCTCGGTATAAGCCGATTGGTTATACCGGTACATAACAACCAGCAAGGTCAAGCCGGTATAAATTACCGGCACCTTCCAACATTGATGATTATATATTTGGCCCCAGCCGGGTACAAATACAGACCGATGCCAGGCCTTCGAAGGGCTATGGGTGCTATCCGGATGGTAAAGTTTTATATCCCCTATTTTAGGAACAAACGGTTTTGATTTAAGCGAGTCGCGTTTATCCTGTAAGCTATCAGCCTTAGTTTTTTTTGGTGGCGATGCAGGCGCTTGCGCCAATGCAGAAAAAACGAACCCGGTTAATAAGACAACTATTATAATATATCTCTGCATGTTTTTTACCAATCCAACATTTCAAGGATGCGGGCAAGATCATCTTCTGATAAAAAAGGAATTTCAATAGCACCCTTTCCCTGGCTACCCAACTTAAGTTTAACCTGTGTGCTAAACTTTGATGCCAGGTCGTCCTGTATTTTTTGCAATTGAAACGATATGGGCTCAGGTTGCTTGCCTTCCTTTTTTGTGCGCGACTTTTGCAGGTCGCGAACCATCTCCTCTACCTTACGAACGGATAAACCCTGCTGAATGATATGTTGGTGTATATATAATTGTTGTGTAGGATCCTCTACCGTTATTAAAGCACGCGCGTGGCCCATACTTATCCCGCCATCACGGATAGATGCCTGTATAGTTGGCGGCAATTTTAATAACCTTAAATAATTGGTCACTGTCGACCTATTTTTGCTTACACGCTCACCCAACTCTTCCTGTTTCAAACCCAATTCTTCCAACATGCGCTGAAAGCTAAGGGCAACCTCTATTGCGTTAAGATCCTCACGTTGAATGTTCTCTATCAGCGCCATTTCCAGCATTTGCTGATCGTTAGCGGTACGCACATAAGCAGGGACATGTGTTAACCCTGCTAATTTTGATGCCCTCAGACGACGCTCGCCTGATATCAGCTGAAATTGGTGCGCGCTTACCCGGCGCACCGTAATAGGCTGAATAAGCCCCTGTAATTTTATAGAAGCCGAAAGATCAGAGAGTGCCTGTTCGTCAAAATCAGTACGGGGTTGAAAAGGGTTAACCTCTATCTCCGAGATTTTAATATCATTTACAGACCCAAGGCCATGAACCTCGGCATTTGAGCTTATATTAGCGCTGGCCGTGTTGTTATTACCTGGTTTTTTATAGGGAAGTACATCTTCAGAGTCATTTAACAGTGCGCTTAATCCCTTGCCTAAAGCATTCCTTTTTTCTGCGCTCATGCTATACTGTTTCTGTTGTTGCTTTTAATTCATCTTTCACCAATCCATTTTTGCGGATAACCTCGCGTGCCAGGTTAAGGTAGTTTATAGCACCTTTACAGGTGGCATCATGCATAATTACGGATACACCAAAACTTGGCGCTTCGCTTAAACGTGTATTACGCTGTATAATGGTGTCAAACACCATATCTTCAAAATGTGTCCTCACCTCTTCAACCACCTGGTTTGACAAACGCAGCCTCACATCATACATGGTTAGCAATATACCTTCAATCTCTAATTGCGGGTTTAACCTGTTTTGCACAATCTTAACGGTGTTTAACAATTTACCCAATCCCTCTAATGCGAAATATTCGCACTGTACCGGTATAATCACAGAATCGGCAGCAGTTAAAGCATTGATGGTAATTAAACCTAATGACGGTGAGCAATCAATAATAATAAAATCGTACTCATCACGTACGCTGCTAAAAACCTCCTGCATTTTATACTCACGGTTCTCCAGGTTTATCATTTCAATTTCGGCACCTACCAGGTCAATATGTGCCGGCAACAGGTCAAGGTTGGGCGTTTCGGTTTTTATAATAGCCTCGTGCGGGTCAACCTGGTTAATAATACACTCGTAAATGCTGTTTTTTATGTTGCGCGGATCAAAACCAATACCTGAAGTAGCATTAGCCTGCGGATCAGCATCAACTAATAATGTTCTATATTCTAATACGGCTAAACTTGCAGCCAGGTTAATGGATGATGTGGTTTTACCCACACCGCCTTTTTGATTGGCTAAAGCAATAATTTTACTCATTCTATCTCTCCAAATTTTATAACGGGTGTATTAACAACGAAAAATAGAAATATAAATTTCTACCTTCGGAAAACTTTTTACCAAGCGCTAAGATATATATTTAAATAACGCCAAAATCCACACTTTTTGGCAATTTACAAACATATTTAATGTTGAAATGAGTGATGGGGTGAATTAGTGAATAATGATTTGGAAGGCTAAAAAGCCACGGTCTATTCACAAAAAGAAAAACATTCACTCAATCACTCGTTCACTAATTCACTCATTATGATTACCATCATATCTTCTACCAACCGTCCCGGAAGCTCGACACTTAAAGTGGCGCGTTATTATCAAAAAAACCTGCTTGAAAAAGGGATCGAAGCCGGGTTGTTATCATTAGCACAATTACCACCCAATATATTAGAGACAGACCTTTACGGTAAACGCAGCCCTGAATTTCAAAAGATACAAGACATTGTTAACGCTACTGATAAGTTTATATTTATTATCCCCGAATATAATGGCAGTTTCCCCGGCGCGTTAAAAGTATTTATTGACGCCTGCTCGTTCCCTGATAGTTTTTATGAAAAGAAAGCCGCACTGGTTGGTATATCATCAGGCAAATATGGTAATATACGTGGCATTGATCATTTTACCGGCGTTTGCCATTATGTACATTTAAATATCATGCCGCTAAAATTGCACATTGCTAATATCAAGTCAGAATTTAATGAATACAGCGACCTCTTTAAAGAAGACACTGTAAAGTTTACGGATGAGCAGATAGAGAAGTTTATTAAGTTTTAGATTTGCAGGTGATAGTTTGAGTATGGCTTAACTAAGTACTCAAAACCCGGCACCCATCACTATTTTCCCGTTATTAACTTAGCCATACCAAAAGCAGCGGCGGCAGCTAGCGCGCCAATTATTAAAACTTTGAATGCGCCTGATATAGGTGACTGTCCGGTTACTTTGCTTTTAAAATAGCCAAAAACAAACAGGCAGATCATCGTTATAATGCATGAGTAAACCAAAGCAGTTTGCGAGTTGGCATCAAAAAAATAAGGCGACAAAGGGATAATACCGCCAACTATATAGGATAAGCCAATAGTAACGGCACTTTGCGTAGCACGATTAGGCAACGGTTTTTCCAATCCAAGCTCATAGCGCATCATAAAATCAACCCACTTATCTTTATCCTTCGCCATTTCATCAGCTATCTGGGTTTGCAGTGCGTCAGACAGGCCGAAACCCGCAAATACTTCTTTTACCTCTGCTTTTTCCTGCTCAGGCACATGGTCAACTTCATCATATTCACGTTTTAGTTCGGAAGCATAATGATCAGCTTCAGTACGGCCTGCTAAAAACCCACCCAAGCCCATCGCTATTGATCCCGCCACAATCTCGGCAATACCAGCTGTTATTACAATACCCGAAGAGTTTACGGCCCCGCTAAGCCCCGCGGCTAACGCAAAGGGAACGGTTAAACCGTCAGACATACCAATAACTATATCGCGGATAGTGTCACTGCTTTTTAAATGATGTTCATGATGCATTGGTTAAATGTACATTCATTTCAATCACCCTACCGGTAAAAAGTACAATTTATCATTGGTCTGAATAACCACGCCACTTTTGTTATTGGATCTGGTGTGTTAGTGCAATGTAGTTTAAGTATCTAACATCTTACAAATAACAATAGCTCTTTATATTAACGAAAGGGCTATTTTTGTTTAACCTAATATTGATATAACGTGTTAAAAACTCTACCTGCTATAATATTATTCCTGGCAATTGGTGTTACCGCCAATGCCCAAAGTAAACGCAATACCTTAAAAACCGATACCAACAAATTAAAAACAGTAACCGTTAAGGGTTATTTGTCAGATCAGCCCATGTTAAGTGTGCCGGCATCTGTGAGTGTGATATCACCCGCGCAATTAAAGCTACAACCTGATATCTCATTGGTATCTGCTGTAAATACCGTTCCGGGAGTACGGATGGAAGAGCGCTCGCCGGGCAGTTACCGGTTGTCTGTCAGGGGCAGTTTGCTACGGTCGCCATTTGGCATCCGCGATGTTAAAATTTATTACGACGAGCTGCCGCTTACCGATGCAGGCGGTAATACTTATTTAAACGCCATTGATTTTAATAGTGTGCAGGGCATAGAAGTATTGAAAGGGCCTGATGGTAGTTTATTTGGTGCAAACTCGGGCGGTGTGGTTTTAATAAGCCCGGTAAACAGGTACGACAATACCAGCTTTGTAACCGCGGGCCTGTCGGGAGGGTCGTACGGATTGGTGCACGAAAACGTGGGCCTGCAAAACGTGTCAAAAAATAACCAGTTCAATTTTAACCAGTCGTACGAAACCGCTCATGGTTATAGGGTGCACAGCGACATGTACCGTAATTACTTCCAGGCCAGCGACAAATTGACCTATGGCAATAACAACTCATTAAAGGTTTTAGGCTTTTACTCCGACCTAAGTTATGAAACGCCGGGCGGCTTAACCCAAGCGCAGGCCGCGGTCGATCCAACCGCTGCAAGGCCCTCAACTCCTGCCGTACCCGGATCGATTGTGCAACATGCCAGTATTACTAATAAAATGACTTACGGCGGCGCGGTAAACGAGTGGCATATCACCAGCAACATCCGCAATATATTCGCGGTGTATGGTACTTACGTAAACTTTACGAATCCGTTTATTACCAACTATGAGCAGCGTTATGAAACTACTTTTGGTATGCGCACTTATTTTGAATTTACCGGTACACCGAAGGACAGTTTTAACTGGAAAGCCAATGTGGGTATGGAATGGTCGCAAACCAATGCAGACAATAACGACTATGGCAACCGTGCAGGTGTGCGTGACACGGCTCAAAGCCTGGATAAAGTAAATACTGGCCAGCATTTTTTCTTCGCCCGTTATGAAGAAACGCTGTATAATCGCTTACACGTAGAAGCCGCAGCAAGTTTAAACTTTTATGGATATGATTTCAGGAACGTTTATCCACGTGCACAAATATCGTTTACTAAGCAAACATTTTCGCCGCAGGTTATGCCGCGCCTGGCATTGTCTTACCAAATAACTGACAATTTTGTATGGCGCGCATCGGTGAGCCGTGGATATTCGACACCTACCTCGGCAGAGATCCGTCCATCAAATAATATCATCAATACGTCGTTAGAAGCACAATACGGCTGGAATTATGAAACGGGCTTCCGCCTGCGTAATAATGACGAAACAATGCTATTTGACGTATCGGCCTTTTATTATCGTTTAAATAATGCCATTGTACGCAGGTTAACTGCACAGGAAACAGAATATTACACCAACTCGGGCGATATTAAACAACCCGGCCTGGAATTGTATTTTACCGACTGGCTGATCAAACAAAGGGAAAGTGGTTTTATCAGGGGGCTTCAAATTGGCGAATCATTAACTATCAGCAAGTTTACTTTTGGTAACTATAGTGATGCTACAAAAAGCTATGCAGGCAACGAGCTAACCGGCGTACCCCGCGATGTAAGCGTGGCCAGCCTGCAGCTCAAATTCCCTGAACATTTATACCTGTATGCGCAATATAATCATACAGCGCGCATCCCGCTAAACGAGGCCAATACGTTTTATGCGCCAAGCTATAACCTGGTGCAAACCAAAATTGGGTGGGAACATAAATTAAGCGATAGATCGCGACTGGAAATATTTGGCGGAATTGATAACCTGCTGAATGAAAAATATAGCCTGGGCGATGATCTGGACGCTGTAGGAAATCGGTTTTTCAACCCATCGGCATTACGAAATTATTATGCCGGCTTTAATATAAGATTTTAATAGGGTAGCAATAAGAGCACTCTTTTAAAACCAGAACGCTCCTATTGCTGAGGTGATTTATTACTGGCAAATTAACGCAGTATTTTGGGCGTTATTGCGGGTGTTGATAATTAAAAAACGGGTGTCACTCTGAGCCCGTCGAAGAGCGAGCGTCAGGCCTTTGCCCTCATGCTTCGAGCGCCTCAGCATGACATCCCCGTTAGTGATTCAGACAGTAAACCTGATCCACCCCTCACCTTCGTAGCCAAAGATAAATTGTTTGGGATTGATGATCTCTGCCAGTAACTCGACAGATTCAACCCAATTTTCGGGTGAATCATCAAAAAATCTGTCGGCATCGGCAATATAAAGACGATTGCTTTTTACAGCTTTCAGATCGGTAAAGCCGGGTAATTGTAAAAGTTGGTCAATGTGCTTCATGGTTTCCCCAATGGTGTAACCATCAGGCATCAGGATGATCACGTCAGGGTTAAGCTGCAGCAGTGTTTGCTCATCGCCTGCTATAGATACCCCACCGGCGATTCCGGTTAGTTCATCAACGTTGTAGTTTGACAGCATTAGCGGGTCTAAAGCTGTTATGCAGGCAACGGCAGGCTTTTGTTCAATAAACTTCAGCTTATGTTTAACCAGGTCTATGCGCTCCTGCTGTTCTTCTGTTAGTGTCATCATACGGTTTACAAAGGTGCAGATTTGATTTAATAATTTAATAACGTCATCCGCATAACAGCATATTTGCACATTTGTATATCTTTGAAGTTAATGATTTTTTTGACTTTCTTCCTGGGGCTGATAGCCAATTTTATAGGTTATATACCACCCGGAAACATCAACCTTACACTGGTACGCATTACCATAAACCGCGGCTTTAAACAGGCCTTGCAGTTTATAACCGCATTTTCATGCGTCGAATTTTTTTTTACCTTTTTTATCATGCACGCGGCCAAATGGCTGTCGGCCCAGGTACATCTTGATGTGGTAATAGACTGGATAATGTTTGCCTTGTTTTTGACACTGGGTATTATTACCTGGCTCAACCGCAAAAAACCACCCGAAACCAAATACAGCGAACACGCAAGTATTAAATACGGCATTATCCTTGGGTTTGTAAACCCCATGCAGGTCCCTTTCTGGATGATAACCGGCACTTATTTAATAACCCATGAATGGATCCTGGACGGCAATGTCGCGTTGATCATCTTTAGCATCGGCTCGGCCGGGGGCTCATTTTTATGCCTGCTTTTGTATGCCCGTTTCGCGCAGTATATCCAAAGTAAATTCGCGCTGAGTACCAGGGTTATTAATACATCTATTGCTATCTTATTTTTCGCCTTCGCGGGATATCATGTGGTGAAAAGGGTGTATCTGGCGCTTAAGCCGAAAGCAATTGTGCAGCAGAAAAAATAGCTTAAACCTGCGAATTTTTACTTTTCAAATTCCAGATCTTTTCGGATTTTCTACCTATCAGCCAAAACGAGCCGGCAAGTATAGCGAAGAAAATAGTCCTGTTGGTATTGTCCCAAAAATATTCGAAGTATTTGGTGTAGATAAAAATAATGAGGAAGGTTATTCCAAACTCGCGGGCAATATCATCCTTAGTTTTCAAACCGTAAAGCAGGAATAACCCGGCTACGCACATGGATATGATGCCCCAGTAATACAAGCTGATCTGTTTGATCTGGTACCATTTATCCAGGTTGCCATAGTTGCCGAAAATACTTAACAGCCATAACGACATAAACAGGTACAGCAAACCTGACACGTAAGTATGCTCCCAGAAATAGGTAAACCATTTTCGGTTTTTTAAAATGGCACAAGCGCTAACCAGCACAATTCCAAATAGCACAAAACGTAAAGGGTAATTCATCCCCAGGAAATAATCCGTCCAATGTGTTTGAAAACCGGTCTCGGTGCCGAACCAACTGCCCAACGAAACCAGCGCGAACAACCATATTAACCGCGAACGCATTCGCCAGCCTAAAAACCCATAAACAAAAACCGATAGTAAAAACAATAAAGAGTAATGGCCCGATCCCCTGTCCAACGCCTTACCCAGGTAGGCGATACAGCAAGCGGTGAATAAGATGCCGGTAAATATAACGGCCTCGTTGCTGAATATTTTTTCAGGATAGAGCCGTTCTCTGCGCCGGCCCCAGTAAAACAGAAAAGAGGCCGCAATTGCCGATATTATGCTGATAATAATATCCGGTGTATAATACAAATGCTTTAGCCAGTTAACCACCACATCGTTGGCTATCAGGAACGCGAACGAGGCGCCGCCGCAGATCAATGCTATCCAAAAAGAATACTTGGCCAGGCGCATCCAGTCAAAGCCCTTTACTTCGTACGAACCGCGAAGTGTTTTGGCCTGCTCATCACTCACCAGGTTTTCTTTTTCCCAATGGGCGATGGTTTTGTTCAGAAACTCGCTTTCGGCTTTATCGATGTTTAATTTCGTCATTAGGCATTGGTCATTAGTCATTGGTAACATTCAATGACAACGATGTACTTACTTAACAAAACTATTAATTAAAGTTGAAGAAATTAACGCAATAACTCCAATGACTAATGACCTGTGACCAATGACTATTGACCAAGCAACTCCAAAACGTCTTCTTTATCCTTTGCTATCTGCACTTTCAATTCATCTAAGCCATTAAACTTAATATCACCACGAACAAAATAATGAAACTCCATGCGGATGGTTTCGTTATAGATCTCTTTACTAAAGTCGAACAGGTTAACTTCGATATTACGTGTCATGCCGTTAATGGTAGGGCGGCTGCCAATGTAGGCCATGCCTTTGTATTCGGCGCCATCATGCTGTACCTTAACCGCGAAGATGCCGTCGGCGGGTATCAGTTTGTATTTTTCTTCTATCTGGATATTGGCGGTTGGATAGCCTATCTGCCGGCCTATCTGGTCGCCGCGGATAACCTTGCCGGTAATAAAAAACGGGTAGCCCAAAAATGTATTGGCCAACTCGATATTGGCGGCCAGTAGCGCTTCGCGGATACGGGTAGAGCTTACCGCCACCTCGTTAATATCCTGCTCGGGGATCTCGATCACCTCGAAACCATATATGGGCGACAGGTGCAGCAAATCACTTAACCCGCCACGGCGATCTTTACCAAAACGATGGTCATAACCAATTACAATTTTTTTTGTGCCGATCTTATTAACCAAAACATCACGGATATAGTCTTCGGCGCTTTGGTTAGAGAAATCCCTGGAAAACGGTGTGATAATTAAATGGTCGACGCCTAATTGCTCCAATAGCTCTGCTTTCTCATTAATGGTAGTGATCAGCTTGATATTTTCATCCTCGGGATGCAGGATCATCCGCGGATGCGGAAAGAAAGTTAAAATAACTGTTTCGCCGTCGCAGGCGTCTGCCAGTTCTTTTATGCGCGATATAATTTTGCGGTGCCCCAGGTGTACGCCGTCAAAAGTACCAATGGTAACAACAGCATTTTTAACCGGCTTAAATTCATCAATATGATGGTAAATTCTCATTTCGGATGTCGGATGTTCAATTTCGGATTTATGCTAAGTTTAATATTCACTCATTCAAAAATCACTCATTCACTCATTACTTTACGCTCACGTATTACACTCACCAGGTCCATAACCTCCCAGGCATCTGCCAGCTTAAAGTTGCCGCTACGGGTACGGGTAAGTTTTGAAAGGTAAGCACCGTTGTTAAGTGCCCTGCCAAAATCATTAACCAATGACCTGATATAGGTACCCTTGCTGCATACCACACGGAAATCAACTTCGGGTAGTTCAATGCGGGTTATCTCAAACTCGCTGATGGTTACCGCGCGCAATTTAAGTTCAACCTCTTCGCCGCGGCGGGCTTTCTCGTACAGGCGCTCGCCATCAACCTTTATGGCCGAGTGTGCAGGTGGGTATTGTTGTATATCGCCCATAAATTGTTTACAGGCATTACGTATCTGGTCGTCGGTTAGGTTGCTTGTATCAAAAGTTTCGTCTACGGCCGTCTCCATATCGTACGACGGCGTGGTAGCTCCCAGTACCATCGTACCGGTATATTCCTTCTCTTCGGCCTGGAAGGTATCGATCTGCTTGGTCATTTTACCGGTGCAGATGATCAACAGCCCCGTAGCCAACGGATCAAGTGTGCCGGCATGCCCTACCTTTAGTTTTAGGGGTTTAAATGAATTACGCAGCTTGCCCACCACATCAAAGCTTGTCCATTGGTAAGGTTTATTCACCAGCAGCAATTCGCCTGTGGCAAAATCAAATTCTTTATTTTGGGGTAGTGCGTTATCCAATGTGTACGTTTTTTGTTGGTGCAAAGGTAATAATTATGCTTGGTTGTTTGGGCGTATTGCTTAGCAGCGACCGGGGCTTACAGTGCGCCGTGGACTCACCCCGCGGCACTTCGTGCGCGACCCTCTCTTCCGCAAGCGGGAAAGAGGGTTATTCTTATATTTATATCGGACTGTACCCTCTTTTCGCCTTTGGCGAAAAGAGGGTCGACAAGCGGAGCAAAGTCGGGGTGAGTCAATGGTGCGTATTTATCCTGCAAATCCTTTCATCTTATAAATCATAGTCAAATATGACACAATAAAAACACGCAATTAATATACCAATTGGTATATTTGCGTCGTGAATAAAGAATTATCAAAAGCAGAGCGTACACGCCAGTTCATTATTGAAAAAACCGCTGTTGTTTTCAATAAGAAGGGTTATGCAGGTACGTCATTGTCTGACCTGACCGAGGCTACCGGACTTACCAAGGGCAGTATCTACGGTAATTTTGAGAGTAAAGAAGAAGTGGCCCTTGCGGTTTTTGATTTTAACACTTGCCGCACCAGCGACAGGATCCAACAGTTAATTGATAAAGAAACCAGCTTTCATGACAAGCTGTTGGTATATACCAAAGTTTATAGCAGCACTGCCCTGGCAGATCGTGGTGGTTGCGCTATCTTAAACACAGCCGTTGAAGCCGACGACACCAACAGCCTGTTAAAAGATAAAGCGGCAAAAGCAATTTTAAAATGGAAGAAAAATATCACTGCTCTGATACATGGCGGCATTGACGCAGGCGAGTTTAAAGCTGATATCGATGTGAACCAATCGGCGCTGTCCATCATCGCTTTAATTGAAGGGGGCATTATGATAGGTAAGGTAACCGGCAGCCAGGCTAACCTTGAAAATATTCTGACTACCGTAAAACTGCTTATCGACCAAATGAAGAAATAAAAAAATTTGACATAAAATATACCGATTGGTATATTTTATAGATTAATATTGCCGCACCAAACAGAGAGTAAATAATTAAACGCACAACCAAAAATATACCAATCGGTACAAAATAAAATGAGCCCGCTAAAAAGACAACTACTGATAATTACCGTGATCTGCGCCGCTATCATGGAACTGATAGATACTTCGATTGTAAATGTGGCCTTATCCTATATGAGCGGCAACCTCGGCTCTACGCTTGAAGATACTGCCTGGGTAATTACTTCGTACGCCATAGCCAACGTGATCATTATACCGATGACCAGCTTTTTAAGCAGCAAGCTGGGCAGGCGCAATTACTACATAGGTTCCATTATCCTGTTTACCATTTGTTCGTTTATGTGCGGTAATGCATCGGGTATTACCGAGTTGGTATTATTCAGATTTTTACAGGGATTAGGCGGCGGCGCTTTATTATCGGTATCAGCAGCGGTGGTGTATGAGCAATTCCCGAAGGAAAAGATCGGAACCGCCAGCGCTTTATTTGGCATAGGCGTATTTATCGGTCCGACCATTGGCCCTACCCTGGGCGGCTACATTACCGAAAATTTTTCATGGCCGTGGATCTTCTACATTAACATCCCGATAGGTATAGCCGCAGCAACATCATGCTACTTTTTATTAGCGGAACCAACCGTTAAAGCCAAAGCCGGCAGCATCGACTGGACAGGCATCATCCTGCTCACCATTGGCATCGGTTCATTACAAACCGTGTTAGAACGCGGCCAGACAGAGGACTGGTTCGCTAAGGGCTACATTTTAGCACTTACCATTATAGCCGTTATCAGTCTTACCGCGTTTGTTTTATGGGAGCTACATACCCCTCACCCCGTCGTCGACTTGCGGGTACTTAAAAGTAAATCGTTAAGTGTTGCCGCTATATTAACTTTTATAACCGGGGTGGGCATGTTTACCTCAATATTTTTAACACCGGTAATTGCGCAACGATTGTTGGGCTTTACCCCTACAGAAACCGGCCTGCTTTTATTGCCGGGCGCTATCATCGCCGTATTCGCGCTGATATTTACGGGGAAGATCTTGCAGAGTGGTGTATCGCCGGTGATCGTAATTTTAGTGGGCTTTGTCAGCTTTATATTCTTTAACTGGTCTATGTCGCAGATCAGCCTGGATACGTCTGCAAGTTACATTACTACGCGTTTGATCTTTCGGGCGGTAGGCATGGCATTGCTGACTGTACCGTTAAGCTCGTTAGCCGTATCAAGTTTGCCGGCCAGGGATATGCCGCAGGGCACCGCCTTGAATAACATGATGCGACAGTTAGGCGGCTCATTTGGCATCTCTATCATCACTACCTATTCAACCCGCAGAACAGCATTGCACCGGGTAGATCTGATCAGCAATATCACCTCAGACAACTCTTTGGTAACCGAAAGGGTCAACAACTTCACCAGCTATTTTCAACATAAGGGAATAGGGTTGTTAGACGCCCATCAAAAAGCCATGAAGATGGTAGATATAACGGTAGTTAAGCAATCAACCTTATTAAGCTATATAGATTCTTATATACTGATAGGCTTATTGTTTGCCCTGGCACTGCCCCTGTTATTACTGGTAATAAAACGTAAAGCCGGCCCGGTAAAACTGGTATTGAATGATCATTAAACAACAATTTTAAATCGATTTAAATAAACAACAAAATGAATATTACAAACAAAACAGTGCTGGTAACCGGTGGTGGTTCAGGCATAGGCTTAGAAATAGCCAAACAATTAAGCGCGAAAAACAACAAAGTAATTATAACCGGCCGCACTGCTGATAAACTGCAAAAAGCTGCCACGGGCTTAACCAATGTTACGGCTATTGCTGCCGATGTAACTAATGCCGGCGATGTAAAAAAATTAGTTGCTACCATAAACGCCGATTTTGGCGGATTGGATATCCTGATCAATAACGCGGGTAATGCCTATGTGTATAACCTCGGCCCAAATGCCAACGCGGCAGAAAAAGCGCTTGATGAATTTAATACCAATTTTTTCTCGGTATTAAGTTTAACCGAGCAGTTTTTGCCTGCTTTGACCGCATCACCTGAGGCCGCTATTGTTACCGTAACCTCTATACTGGCATTAACGCCCCGGAGTACCCTGCCCACTTACTCGGCCAGTAAAGCAGCGTTACACTCTTATACCCAGGCTTTACGTTTTGAATTGGCTAAGACAACTAAGATCAAAGTATTTGAGTTAATGCCGCCATTGGTGAATACTGATTTCTCGAAAGATATCGGTGGCGAAAACGGGATCCCGCCAAGCGCAGTTGCCGATGATCTGATCAGCGCGTTTGAAAAAGACGAATATGAGATCCATGTAGGTAATACAGCTCAAATTTATAGCCTGTCGCCGGTTGATGCTTTTAATGCGATCAACCAATAACATTAATATTTTTTCTACCTTCATTTTACAGAGTTATAAAAAAATCATGACGGTCTGTCCAGTTTTAAAGGGATGGATCGTCATTAGTTTTTAACCACTAAACTCAAATAAAATGAACGACTTCTTATTGATCTTCAGACGCGATGCCAACTTTGACTTGCAATTAACACCTGCACAAATGCAGGAAGTTACCAAACCATGGCAAGACTGGATGGGTAGCCTTGCTGCCCAAAACAAATTAGCCGATAGCGGCAACCGTTTAGCTACCGACGGTAGAGTAGTAAAACCGGGCAGCATAATTACTGACGGCCCTTATGTTGAGGTTAAGGAATCCGTAGGGGGGTACATTGTGATCCGTGCTGCTTCGCTTGATGAAGCTGCCGAGCTTTCAAAAGACTGCCCGATATTAGCCACAGGCGGCAATGTTGAGATAAGGCAAATTTTACCTATGCAACGCTAACAGCCCCTCCCAACCCTCGCCGGTTGGGAGGGCTTTTTAAAAGTCTCCCCTACCGGGGGAGATTTAGAGGGGTCTCTTTTTTATTTTTATGCAACAAGATCAACTTCTACCACATTTATATAGAACAGAGTACCGCAAAATAATTGCTGTGTTGGCCCGCCTGTTTGGTTTTGAGCATATCCAGATAGCCGAAGATATTGCCAGTGATACTTTTTTGCTTGCGTCAGAAACTTGGGGTAAAACCAGGTTGCCTGATAACCCGGCCGCGTGGCTTTATACGGTTGCTAAAAACAAGGCAAAAGACTATTTAAAGCACAATGCTATTTTCAACGAAAAGGTTGCCGTCCAAATAAAAAATGAAACGTCTGAAGCCGAAGAGGTTGAGATAGACCTGTCCGAAGAAAACATAAATGACAGCCAGCTGCAAATGATGTTTGCCATTTGTCAACCTTTGATCCCTGCCGAGGCACAGATAGGTTTGGCGTTACGGATCCTTTGCGGTTTTGGGATCGATGAAATTGCAGATGCTTTTTTATCCAACAAAGAAACCATTAACAAACGCCTTTTCAGGGCAAAAGAAAAATTGCGCGAGCAAAACGTAAAGATCGAGTTCCCGGATAGTAAAGAAATAACTCAACGGCTGGATACGGTACTGCTTACCTTATACCTTTTGTTTAACGAGGGTTATTATTCAAGCAGCGGTAATACCAATTTGCGCAGGGACCTGTGCCTGGAGGCCATGCGTTTAAATTATTTGCTGATACAAAACCGATCTACCGATCTGCCAATTGCCAATGCTTTATTTTCTTTAATGTGTTTTCATGCTTCGCGATTTGACGCGCGGATGGATAAGGACGGTGAGATCATACTTTATGACGACCAGGACAGCAGCCTATGGAATGATGAGCTGATATCGCGCGGAACTTACTACCTGGTTCGCGGGGCTAAGGGCCCGCAATTAACACGTTATCATATTGAGGCCACCATTGCTTACTGGCATACCCAAAAGCAGGATAGCGCCGAAAAATGGGATAACGTTTTACAGCTATATAACAAATTACTCATATTGGAATACTCGCCCATGGCAGCACTTAACCGTACCTATGCCCTGGCCAAAGCCAAGGGAAAAGCAGAGGCCATTATTGAAGCCGAAAAATTAACACAACTGGCAGATAACCATTTATACCATTCGTTGCTCGGTCACCTTTATACCGGCATTGACCAGCAAAAAGCCCTGCAACATTTAAAAACCGCTTTAAAGCTTACTAAAAACCAGGCTGAAAAGAACCGGATCAAAAAGAATATTAAGGAGTTAGGGAATTAATATCGAATAAAGAATAATGAACAAAAGGATCTGCTTCGATATTCAGTATTCAAAATTCATAATTCGATATTAATAAAAGACTTGGTCATTCATTCCCCCTTCAGGGGCTTAGGGGGGCAAAAGAAGAGCTCCTGATGGGCAGGAGCTCTTACTAACCAATTATAAACCAATATATGAGAAAGATATGCCTTTTTGAAATTCATCAAATCAGCACATTACGTTAAATCATGTTGTTGAATAACAATATACAAACGCTGTGCCGAACCATAAAATTGTACGCTATTGTATGCATAACGCGTTTGTTACATACGCATATTCACACATAAAAAAAGAGCACCTGTTTTTACAACATGGCACTCTTTTTTATGCACGTAAGTGTCTTAAACTGTGTGCAGTACGTTGGTTGAATAGTACAATACAATAATAACTATACCTGCCAATATGCGGTAAAAACCAAAAAGCCTGAAACCTTTTTGTTCTAAAAATGTAATGAATGATTTTATAGCTAACAGCGCTACAATAAACGCTATAGCACTGCCTATCAGAAGGAATTTAATATCCTGGTGCATATCAACAGTGGCTGCGTTGCCGTGCTTGTAAAAATCGTACAGGTCTTTTAATGTCGCGCCAAACATGGTAGGTACAGCCAAAAAGAAAGAGAACTCGGCAGCGGCCTTGCGGCTAAGCTTTTGGGTCATACCGCCAACTATAGAAGCACCAGAGCGTGATACACCCGGCACCATAGCCAAACACTGAAAAAAACCAATTTTAAGCGCAGTCATATGCGAGATCTGTTTTTCGTCGTCGATGGTCGGTTTATTGAACCATTCATCAACAAACAACAGGATAACGCCACCCACTACAAAAGCAATAGCTACAATTAAAGGGCTTTCTAAAAGGACATCTATTTTCTTTTTTAACAGCAAACCAAAGACCACTGCAGGTATAACACCGATAATCAGCTTTACATAGAAATCAATAGAGCGGAAAAATCTTTTGAAGTACAGCACCACTACCGCCAGGATTGCCCCCAGCTGAATAACGATCTCAAAAAGTTTAACAAATTCGTCTTTGCCTATGCCCATTAAGGCGCTGGCAACTACCAGGTGACCAGTAGACGACACCGGCAAAAACTCGGTCAATCCTTCAATTATTGCAAGGACGATTACGTGAATAATATTCATTGTGGGGTAAGGTTTGTGGTAAAGCTATAAACTACTTCGTCTCGGGCTTTTTCAAAATAGCATAAAATCCGATACCAAAACCGGCCAATACAACTATCGGCGCAATAACAATTTTGGTAGTACTGTAAATATCTGTTGTACCTGACATCAGCACAAAGCCAAACGCCACAACAGCTATGCTGATAATGAACCAGGTGTAATTACTTTTATCAAATATAAATTTAACAGGTGTTGTTGCCTGTGTTTTAGCTGCTGCTTTTGCTGCCGGTTGAGTGGTCTTTGCCATATCTTAATGAGTGAATTATTGAATTAGTGATTGAGCGAATGGGTAATTCAAATTAAATTCGAAATTGAACATCCGAAATTCGAAATCATTCTACTTATCTGTATAAATCGTATATTTTTAATCTTAAAAATTTGTTTACCGCAAGGTAGGTACTAAAGGCTGATATAAATATCCCCAGGCCAATTACACCTAAAAACACAATGCCAAACTCGGTGCGGTTTTGCAATATCACCAGGTCGGGTATCTCTACATTTGCCAGGTATAATGTGCCTACCAGGATTATTACGGCAATTAACCCGCCTAATAAGCCATGCCATAACCCGTACAATAAAAATGGTTTGCGAATAAATCCTTTTGTCGCCCCTACTAATTGCATCGACTTGATTAAAAACCGTTGCGAATAAATAGCCAGCCTGATGGTATTATTGATCAACGCTACCGATACCACCACAAATATGCCGGTAAAGGCCAGGATAACCAGCGTAATTGAAGTTAAATTAGCGTTCATCTGGTCAACCAGCGACTGTTGGTACTTAACCTCTTTTACCAGCTGGTTTTTTAACAGCTGATCTTTAAATTTTGTGATCTCGGCATTGTTGGCATAGTCGGCATTCAGGTAAACATCCAGCGACTGTGACAATGGGTTATAGCCCAGGAATTTCACAAAGTCTTCGCCCAGGTCCTTTTGCAGGTTACGGGCAGCCAGCTCTTTACTTACATAAATAGCTTGTTTAACAGCGGGGTTACTTTCCAGCTGCGTTTGTAATTGACGCACATCGGTTTCGTGAGCGGCATCGTCAACAAAAATATTGAGTACGATATTTTCCTTTACGTAACGCGACAAGTTATTGGCATGCACCAATATTAAGCCCAGTAAGCCAATCATCAGCAATACCAATGCAATACCAAATACAGTTGATATGTATATGGTCTTTGTTTTATTTGCCGATTCGCTTACTTCAAATTCTTCCATAGCCTGCTATTAGTTTCTGCGAAATTAAGAAACCCAGCCTAAAGGTAAAAGTTTATATTTTATTAATTGGGTTTTAGGTTGAGTTTAACAAAATTTAACTATGATTTATATGATTAAAGGATAGTAGGACTTGAGTCTTACAGTAATCTGATAATCACATAAATCCTATAAATCTTAGTCTGGACAATAAACAAACTCCTCCCCATCCTGTTATTACTTTATGACAAAGCCAGCAAACTCAACAGACAAAGCATCGCCTGCGGATACACCAACCGACCGGCCAAATGATAATGGCGGCAAAAGCAAAGTACGCACTGCCGATAAAGAATACGACGCTAAAAATCCGCATGGCGGCGATATCGCCAATAAGCATGAAAAGGAAGAGCAGCCGGTTGGACCGGGTAAGAAGAGTTGAGTTTGCAGTTTTTAGTTAGCAGTTTGCATTTCATTGTCCAATTTTTATCTGCTTACTGCCTACTGAAAACTGCCTACTGCCTACTGCCTCGCTATTCCCGTCGAATTAAATTGAAGATCGTAAAGCTTACGATAGTACCCATTATCAATGCGTAACAGTTCCTGGTGGGTACCCATTTCTTTGATCTCGCCATGATCCAATACAATGATCTTATCGGCATTTTGGATGGTCGACAGGCGGTGCGCAATAACAATGGCTGTACGGCCCTGCATCAGTTTATTAATGGCATTCTGGATCAATATCTCTGTTTCTGTATCTACCGATGACGTGGCCTCGTCCAATACCAAAATGGCCGGGTCATACACCAACGCACGGATAAAAGATATCAACTGCGCCTGGCCGGCAGATAGTGTTGCGCCGCGTTCCATTACGTTGTAATCGTAACCACCCGGTAAGCGCTCAATAAAATCATGGGCGCCAACATCTTTTGCTGCCGCGATGATCTGCTCGCGGGTTATCAGCTCATTATTCAGGCTGATGTTGTTGGCTATGGTATCTGTAAACAAAAAAACATCCTGTATCACCGTAGCAATTTGCGACCGCAGGTAGTTCACGTCATATTTCATGATGTTAATACCATCAACTTCCACTTCGCCTTTACCTATTTCATAAAAACGGTTCAGGATATTAATGGTTGATGATTTGCCCGCGCCTGTAGCACCAACCAATGCCAAAGTCTCGCCGGGCTTTACATGGAAGTTAATATCTTTTAATACCCAGTTCTCATCGTTATAAGCAAACCAAACATTATTAAATGAGATCTCGCCGTCTAAGCGGGCTGGCCTTAGTGTGCCGGTATTAACAGCTACTTCGTCGGTATCTAAAACTTTAAAGATCCTGTCGGCACCCACCATGCCCATTTGCAGGGTATTAAATTTATCTGCCAGCTGGCGTATTGGACGGAACAAGATATTCAGCAATAAAATAAATTCGGTTATCACACCGGGAGTAATACTTTTATTTGATGCAGACAGCAACGCCAATTGCTGGTCGGACAGGATACGTTTGCAGCCATACCATACCAACAAACCCATACATAAGGCAAACAGGATCTCGACCACCGGGAAAAATATAGAATAATACCAGTTAGACCGGATGTTGGCATCCCTGTATTTTAAGTTAACGGCTTTAAACTTGCGCATCTCCTGATCTTCGCGTGCAAAGTTTTGAATGATGCTGATACCCGAGATATGCTCGGCCAAAAAGGTGTTAAGATGCGCAACCTGTGTACGCACTTCCTGGAAGGACGATTTTATGGCCTCTTTAAATACATAGGTGGATGCAAACAAAAACGGCATCGGTATCAAGGTGATCAGCGCCAGTTTCCAGTCCTGCACTAACATATAAATAATAACTGCAAACACCAGCAGCAAGTCGCCAATGATGGAGATCAGGCCTTCCGAGAAAATATCCGCAATAGTTTCCAGGTCAGAAACCGTGCGGGTAATAAGCATCCCTATGGGCGTACGGTCAAAGTATTTTAAACGCAGACTGGTAATATGATTAAAAATATCGATCCGCAAGTCGCGGATCACCGACTGCCCCAAGGCGTTGGTTAAATAGGTCTGGTAATATTGTGCGGCCGTTTGAATAATAAGGATCCCTACCATTAGCTCCACCATAAACAGCAGGCCGTTGTAGTCATTCAGCATGATATGATCGTCCAGTGTTTTTTGGATCAGGATAGGCTGGATCAGCGCGCTTACCGCCAGAAAAACTGTTAAAAACGCTGATACGACAAACGTAGTATTATACGGTTTGACATAATGCATTACACGTTTTAATAAACGCCAGTCGAATGCTTTGCCGGTTACTTTGTCCAATTAGTGAATGATTGAATTAGTGATTGAGTGAATATTTTATTTATCACTCGTTTTAACAAAATATTTTTTACCTTTTTTCATAACCCAAATCGTTAATATCAACAAGACATTCGAGATTATAAGTAGTTCAGCAAAAATACTAAAAGGGAAAAGAAAAGCACTCAATTCATTACCTTTTGTAAAATCTATTATAACAAGCAGAAGACATACTAACAGTAATAAAGTCATTGAAACGAATATTAGTCGTATTGATAAACTAATACTCTTTATCAATAGCAAGAAATAAGGAAGAATTAGCAGCAAGTATATTAGGTAATACAATTTTTCCATAAGTATTTTATAAATAAGGATATTTCACATCCGTCAAATACAATCCGCACGCCGGTACAGACGTCCCCGCGTTGCTGCGGTTTTTACTTTCTATGATATCGCGAACATCCTCAGGCGCTATCTCCTGTTTGCCCACCATAATTAGCGTACCTACAATGGCACGCACCATGTTGCGCAAAAACCGGTCTGCCGAAATATGAAAAATGATTCCGGCGTCAACCCTCACCCACTCTGCCCTGCTTATTTTACAATTATTGGTTTTAACCTGCGTGTTTGATTTACTAAAACAGCTAAAATCGGTATATTCCATCATGATCTTAGCTGCCTGGTTCATCAGTTCCAGGTCGGGCTCATCGCGCAGCAACCACGAGTAACCATTTTTAAAAGGATCTTTATTAAAATGAATATGATACTGGTAAGAGCGCAGCGTAGCGTCAAACCGTGCGTGTGCGTCAGGATGAACGGGGATGATATTTTTTATGGCGATGTCATTAGGCAATACCGAATTAATACCCCTTACGTTATTGACCATGGACGATGGACCATGGACCATGGACCCACAATCAAAATGCGCGAAAAATTCCTTAGCATGTACCCCGGTATCCGTACGACCGCAACCTACGGTTTCAATCGGCTCACGTAATACTGTTGACAGCGCCTTATCCAGCACTTCCTGCACAGCAACCGCATTAGGCTGCGTTTGCCAGCCGTGATAACGGGTACCGTCATAAGAAAGTTCTATGAAATAGCGTTGGATTTTTGCCATCAGGCAAAAATAGTGATTAGTTAATTAGTGATCAGAGATTAGTTAAAGCAAATTCCTAATGTCTAATCACCACTTGCTATTCACTACTCACGAAATATATTCCTTATAGATCTCTTCAAACAGAAACTTATTCTCCATCGCGGTATCAAATGGCTGATCAAGGAAGGTATTACTATAACCAATTGCTTTGGCAAGGTTCTTTAAAACTTTAAAGTAGGTCACTTCTATCCCTTCGATGATCTGGATGTAGAACAATACAAATACATCGCGCTCAACAGGTGTCTTACCTGATTTTATTACCGTCAGATAGGCCTCTAAGGTCATGGCTTTCATGCCCAACACACTTGTCTTTGCCGGAGCGCTGTGTATAGACCTGTAGATATCATCCATTTGCAGGATCTGGTTATTGGTATCGTTTCGTAATTCGTCAATAGCTAATTTTAATTGCTGCAGGGAAGCGATTATCTCGATCTCATTAAAAAACTCAAGCAGGTGTTGTTTACCGAAATAAATACCATTTAGGTGTTCAAGAAATATTCGTTTCAGATGGTTGTCTTCAATCTTTACATCCTTTGGAGAAAGCGAAGTTTCAGGGGTATCGGCCATGCATGTAATAATTAGTAAATCAAAGCTACGATTTTATTTATAATATAATAATGTACTGCCTGCATGATAATTATATCAAAAACCGCAATTATATTTGCCACATAATTTATCGATCATGCTGCAACGTATCCAATCTTTATATCTTTTATTTGCCGGGCTGGTATTGGCAGCCTTATTTCTGTTCCCGCTGGTACATGGCATTTATGTAAACGGCAAACCGGTAACCATAATGGTAACGGGTGTTTACCAGGATGTGAACGGCCAATCTGCACATACAGATTTTTTTACCTTGCTAACCATAGCAACCGCAATTGTAGCATTATTGCCCATTGCACTCATTTTCTTTTACAAGAACCGCAAAAAGCAGATCAACCTAAGTTACGGCTTAATGCTGGTTGTAATTGGGTATAGCTACTGGGTGTCGCAAGCGGTAAAGAATGTTATTGGCGCCGCGTATGTAAACATGAGCAACTTTGGTATCGGCATTATTTTGCTTTCGCTAAGCCTGCTTTTGATCGTATTGGCACAAAAATCAATACAAAAAGACGAGAAGCTGGTACGCTCTGCCGACAGACTGCGTTAATGCTCTATGACTAACCCGGGGACTTTCCTGTTGCTATAAAGATCATGAAAAACTGGCTAAAAATACTACTATTCTCTCTTACCTGTATTGTGTTTATCGGTGTGGACCGGATTACCAAGCAACTGGCCAAAGAGCATTTAATGTACAGCGAGCCCAGATCATACTTTCATGATTTTTTTCGTTTTGAGTATGTCGAAAATACCGGCGCGGCATTAAGCTTTGGCGATGAACTGCCTAAAGCGGCAAGTTTTTGGCTGCTGAGCATGTTACCACTCCTGGTGATGATCGTTTTATTTATCTATGTGATCAGGCAGCTAAACGATTTTACAGCGTTTAAATTATTTCTTTTTACGCTGATCATAGCCGGCGGGCTTGGCAATATCATCGACCGCATTGTGTACGACAGGCATGTAACCGATTTCATGAACATGGGCATTAATGACCTGCGTACCGGTATTTTTAACGTTGCCGATATGTATATCACAGCCGGCGTTATAGGGTTGTTTATTGTTTATAACAGCAAGAATAAAGGGTTGTTAAAGCCGGATAATACTGAGAACGCCTCATAAAAGACCCGATAATTTCTCAGGATTTTGCCTCGTATCGAAAATGATAAGTATCTGTATCATTTCTTCCGCTTCTTTAAAATATAAAATATTGTGTTTTGTAAGAACGCAATATTGAACCTGTTTTTCTTTATTCTTAAAAGGAAACATTTGAGGATTTTTTGCTATGGCTTTATAAACATCTTCAAATCGTTCTATAAAATCATTAGTTACCGTATCTCCCCAATTTGCTATTAGATATTCTAAAACATTATTATAAGTAATTTGAGCAAGCTTGGTTATGACAACTTTCTTAACCATTTAAGCCGTACTTTTCACGAGAACGCTTAATAACTTCCTCTACGGGCGCAACTAACCCTGCATCAGCCTGTTCTATGGATTTCATAATTAATTTTTGTTGAATCTCAGATAGAGAATCCCAATCTTCATTCTCTTCCAATCCATTAAAATAGTTGGTTATCAACCCATAAATTTCTTTCAACTGATTGTCGTCAGCGTGTTCTATTTTGTCTATTAAATCAACCTTAATTGCGTTTACTTCCATATCAATCTTAATATACTCAAATATAACTATTTACTTAATTTGTTATTGTACAAATTTTTAAACAAAACCATACTTGCAAAACCCAATAATAAACCCTACCTTTGCGCCCGATTTGGCGATGTAGTCAAATCCGTTATTTTAAATCATGAACCCATTTATTAATCTGGGAATCCGTGAAGATATTGTTAATGCCATCTCTGAGTTAGGGTTCGAAAACCCTACACCAATCCAGGAACAGTCAATTCCGGTATTGTTAACAGGCAGCAACGATTTTGTCGGATTAGCCCAAACCGGGACCGGTAAGACTGCTGCCTTTGGCCTACCATTATTAGAGCTGTTGGATTTC